>Ga0307302_10000121_pt1 | contig 33592 bp, 25 predicted proteins | sample ER_DNA_183_FD_194490 | JGI IMG/M metagenome (GOLD analysis project Ga0307302, IMG submission 194490) | Bulk soil microbial communities from the East River watershed near Crested Butte, Colorado, United States - ER_DNA_183 | ecosystem: Environmental > Terrestrial > Soil > Floodplain | place...
CGCCGGGCATGGCGGCCTGCAGGTTGGGCAGGTCCCCGGACTCGCGGAGCTCCCGCAGGAGCCGGGCGTCGCGCTCGGGGTCCGGCTCCCGGGCCGCCTCGGCCTGGAACTCGACGGCGCAGCCGATCACGTAGTTGCCGATCGACAGGATCGTGCGCAGGGCCTCGGCGGGCGGGAAGCCGACCACGACCAGGCTGGCCACGATCTCCTCGACGTCGGGCAGGGCGGCCTCGGTGGGGCGGTTGCCGGCGACCACCAGGGCGGCGTCGCGGTGGGAGGTCAGCACCCGCCACTGGAGCCGCGCCAGCTCGGCCAGCCAGTCCCACCAGGCCTGGCCGTGGGCCGGGGAGGTGCTCCGGCCGGCCCGCGCGACCAGCGCCTCGGCCATGAGGTCGAGCAGCTGGCGCTTGTTGCGGACATGCCAGTAGAGGGTCGGGGCCGAGACCCCGAGCTCGGTGGCCAGCCGCCGCAGGGTCAGGGCCTCCAGCCCCGCCCTGGCCAGCAGGTCGACGGCCCCGCGCACGACCTGCTCCTGCGTCAGCGCCACCGCGCCCTCTCCCGTGGTTGTCTCTCTCTAACGGTGTTAGAGTAGCATCTCGAACGTTGTTAGGGAACGGCGGCGGAGGTGCCATGAACGAGCCGCAGGCGGCGGTGACGGTCCGTAGCCTGGTCAAGCGCTACAAGTCGGTCGAGGCGGTCCGCGGCATCGACCTGGACGTGGCCCAGGGGGAGACCTTCGGCTTCCTCGGGCCCAACGGGGCCGGCAAGTCGACCACCATCAAGATCCTGTGCACGCTGGTCGACGCCACCGCCGGGTCGGCCACGGTGGCCGGCTTCGACGTCGCCCGCGAGCGCGACCAGGTCCGCCGCCACATCGGCCTGGTCTTCCAGGAGCCGACCCTGGACACCTACCTGACCGCCGACCAGAACCTCAGGTTCCACGGGGAGCTGTACGGCGTCGACCGGGCCACCGCGGCGACCCGCCGGCGCGAGGTGCTCACCATGGTCGGCCTGTGGGAGCGGCGCGACGACCTCGTCCAGACCTTCTCGGGCGGCATGCGGCGCCGGCTGGAGATCGCCAGGGGCCTGCTGCATTCGCCGCGGGTGCTGTTCCTGGACGAGCCGACCATCGGGCTGGACCCCAAGACCCGGGCCTCGATCTGGGAGTACATCGCCGAGCTGCACCGCCGCGAGCAGATCACCGTGTTCGTCACCACCCACTACATGGACGAGGCCGAGCACTGCGACCGCATCGCGATCATCAACGAGGGCCGCATCGTGGCCCTCGACACCCCGGCCGCCCTCAAGTCGGGGATCGGCGAGGACCGGGTCCAGATCACCTGCCAGGACGAGGAGCGGGCCATCGCCGAGCTGCGCGACCGGTTCGGGCTGGAGGCGGCAGTGCACGAGGGCGCGGTGACCTTCGCGGTGGCCGAGGGGGCGGCGTTCGTTCCGCGGCTGTTCGCCGGGATCGACGTGCCCATCGACTCGGTCACGGTGACCCGGCCGACCCTCGACGACGTGTTCCTGTCCTACACCGGCACGACCATCCGCGACGCCGAGGCGGCCGGCCCGCCGATGAGCCCGATGGCCTTCGTGGCCAGGGGGAGGTGACCGCATGAGCGCGATCGACCCCGGCGCCCCGGTGGCGGGCGTCCACGTGCCCGCCACCGGCCTGCGCCACCAGGTCCGGGCCACCACGGTGGTCTGGCAGCGCGAGATGATCCGCTTCGGCCGCGACCGGTCGCGGATCGTCTCCTCCCTCGTCCAGCCCGTGCTGTTCCTGTTCGTGCTCGGCACCGGCCTGTCGTCGCTGCTGAGCACCGGCGACGTCGACTTCCGGACCTTCCTGTTCCCCGGCGTGCTGGCGATGTCGGTGCTGTTCACGGCGGCGTTCGCGGGCATCTCGATGGTCTGGGACCGGGAGTTCGGCTTCCTGCGGGAGATGCTGGTGGCCCCGGTCGGCACCACGGCCATCCTGACCGGCAAGTGCCTGGGCGGCGCGACCGTGGCCACCCTCCAGAGCCTGGTCATCCTCGCCCTGGCCGGGCTCGTCGACGTCCCCTACGACCCGGTGATGATGCTCGAGCTGGTCTGCCTGCTGTTCCTCATGGCCTTCATGATCACGGCCCTCGGGCTGGTCCTGGCCGCCCGGGTCAAGCAGATCCAGTCGGCCATGCCGCTGGTGCAGCTCACCATCACGCCGCTCATGTTCCTCTCCGGCGCCCTGTTCCCCCTGTCCAACCTGCCGACCTGGCTCAAGGTGGTGACCACGCTCAACCCCATGACCTATGCGGTCGAGTCGATCCGCTCGGTGGTCTTCGACCACCTGGACCTGACCCCGGCCGTCCGGGCCACCTTCGACCCCGGGATCACCTGGGGCGGCTGGCAGGTGCCGATCGGGGTCCAGGTGGCGGTGGTGGTGGTCACCTGCCTGGTCCTGCTGGGCCTGGCGGTGGCCCGGTTCGCCCGCACCGAGTAGGCGGCCCGGTCAGAACAGCGTCGGGGTGTTCGGCTCCATGCCGCGCAGGGCGTCGTAGTCGAGGGCGACGCAGTTGATGCCGCGGGCCGCGGCCAGGGTCCTGGCCTGCTGGGTGAACGCCTGGGCGGCCAGGACCCCGCGAACCGCCCCCAGGGCCGGGCGCAGGCGCTCCAGGTAGCGCCCGAGCTGCTCCAGGCCGTCGATCTCGCCGCGGCGCTTGATCTCGACGGCGACGTATTCGCCCTGGTCGTCGCGGCAGAGCAGGTCGACCGGGCCGATGTCGGTTGGGTACTCGCGCCGGACCAGCGACCAGCCGTCGCCGAGCACGGTGCACCGGTCGGCCAGCAGCTCCTGGAGGTGGCGTTCGACCCCGTCCTTGACCAGCCCGGGGTCGGTGCCCAGGTCGTGGGAGGAGTCGTGCAGGATCTCCTCGATGTGGATGGTCATGGACTCGCCGGTGCGGTTGCTGACCCGCCAGGCATCCGGCTCCTGGACCAGCACGCAGGGGGCCGACATCCAGTTGAGCGGCTTGTAGGCCCCGCCGTCGGCGTGGATCAGCACCGAGCCGTCCGCCTTGACCAGCAGCAGCCGCGTGGCCAGGGGAAGGTGGGCGCTGAGCCGGCCCGTGTAGTCGACACTGCAGCGGGCGATCACGAGGCGCATGCCCGGATCGTACCGTGACGCCGTGACCCTCAAGGGCGGTTCCCGAACCCGGAGGGAAGTGGTAAACACGTCGTACCTCCCGGGAACGTCGAGCATCGGGAACGAGCAGACGGAGGGCGAGCGAGTTGGTCGCGACGGTGGACGGCCGCGTCCCCCCCGGTCCCCGGGGGAATCTCCTCCTCGGCAGCCTCCCGGAGATCCGCCGGGAGAACGTGCACGCGTTCCTCGACGCCTGGCGCCGCTACGGCGACACCGTCCGCTTCCGGGGCCCGCTGACCCTGTACCTGCTGGCCCACCCGGACGCGGTCAAGCAGGTGCTCCAGGACAACGCGGCCAACTACCCGCGGCCGCCGTTCGTCCGCGACCGGCTCCAGGCGATCGTCGGCGGCGGCCTGGTCGGCGCCGAGGGCGCCGGCTGGGTCCGCTCCAGGCGCATGGCCCAGCCCGCGTTCCGGCGCCACTCCCTGGAGGGCTACGGGCGGCAGTTCGTCGAGGCCACCACCGAGGTGCTCGACTCCTGGGCGGCCAACGCCGACACCGGCCGGCCGCTGCAGGTCGAGTCCGAGATGGTCCGGGTCAGCCTGGCCAACCTGGCCGCGTCGCTGTTCCAGACCGACTGGCGGCGCGACATCGACCGGGTCGGCCCGGCCGTGGGCGACATCCTGGCCTTCGCCAACTCGGCCCTGACCTCGGTGGTCGACACCGCCCGGCTGCCGCTGCCGTCCACCCGCCGCTTCGAGCGCCGCCTGGCCCAGCTCGACGCGGTCCTGTACCCGCTGATCGCCGAGCGCCGGCGCTCGCCCGGCGGCCAGGACCTGGTCAGCATGCTCATCGAGGTGGTCGACGAGGAGACCGGGGCCGGCCTGACCGACAAGCAGGTCCGCGACGAGACGATCAGCTTCTTCATCGCCGGCCACGCCACCATCGCCTCGGCCCTGACCTGGACCTGGTACCTGCTCTCAACCCACCCGGCGTGCTGGCACCGGCTGCGGGCCGAGGTCGCCGAGGTGCTCGACGGCCACCCGCCGGCCGTGGCCGACCTGGCCCGCCTGCCCTACACGAGCATGGTCGTACAGGAGGCGATGCGCCTGTACCCGCCCATCTACCTGGTGCTGCGCCGGGCCGTGGCCGACGACGAGGTCGGCGGCTACCGCATCCCGGCCGGGGCCAACATCGCCCTCTGCCCGTACGTGACCCACCGCCACCCCGGGTTCTGGGACAACCCGGAGGGGTTCGAGCCGGAGCGGTTCGCGCCCGAGACGGCCCGCGGGCGCCACCGCATGGCCTTCTTCCCGTTCTCCGGCGGCCCCCGGCGCTGCATCGGCGAGGGCTTCGCCCTGCTCCAGCTGCCCCTGGTGGTGGCCATGGTCGCCCAGCGCTACCGGCTCAGCCTGCTCCCGGCCCGCCCGGCCGAGGTCGAGGCGGCCGTCACCCTGCGCCCCCGCGCCCCCATGCTGATGGCGGTCGACCGGGTCGGCGCCTAGGCCGTGTCGTTGCCGGGGTGGTAGGTCGTCGGCCACCACCTCGATCGATCAGGTTCGGAGAAGCCGCCGCGCGGCGGCTCCCTTAGCATGAGGGTCGTCCCCATCAGGACTCGCAGGGAGGGAACCTGCAATGAACGACACGCCGAAGTCCGCCAGGAGCACCACCGCGACCGGCAAGACGTTCGAGGGATTCACCGACGAGGAACGAGGCGCGATGAAGGAGCGCGCCAAGGAGCTGAAGACGTCCGCGCGCCGCGGCCCGCGCGCAAAGGCGGACGGGGAGAGCGAGGTGCTCGCGAAGATCGCCGAGCTGCCGGAACCGGATCGCGTCCTGGGCGAGCGGCTCCATGCCGTCATCAAGGCCAGCGCGCCAGCCCTCTCGCCGAGACTCTGGTACGGGATGCCCGCCTATGCCAAGGACGGCAAGGTCGTCTGCTTCTTCCAAGCCGCGCAGAAGTTCAAGACCAGGTACGCGACGTTCGGCTTCAACGACACGGCGAACCTCGACGAAGGCGCCATGTGGCCCACCGCCTTCGCGCTGACGGAGTTGACCGCCGCCGACGAGGCGAGGATCGGCGCGCTGGTGAAGAGAGCCGTGAGCTGAGACTGAGCAGGCCACCGGACCCGTCCTGCTAGGCGGCCGGGTTCCAGAGGGCCTGGCCGGTGTGGGGGTCGAACAGCGACAGCCCGCTGACGTCGACGGCCAGCTCGACCCGGTCGCCGCGCTGGACCGGGTGGCCGTGGGGGAAGCGGGCGACCAGGTGGGCCTGGCCGCCGGGCTCCTGCTCGACCCCGGGGGTGTCGACCACGGTGACCGGGGTGGTGGCGAGCGGGCAGCTGACCAGCAGCTGGTGGCCGAGGCGCTCGATCCGGGCCGCGGTCGAGAACAGCACCGGCAGCCCGGGCTTGGAGCCGGCGTCGGTCACGTGCTCGGGCCGGATGCCCACGGTGACCGGCCCGCTCCGGCCCCGCAGCAGCCCCGAGGGGGTGCCGGGGAAGGGCAGGCGCTGGCCGCCCAGGACCACCCAGGTCCGGCCGGCGTCCTGCTCGATGAACCCGGACAGGAGGTTCATGGCCGGCTCGCCCATGAAGCTGGCCACGAAGGTGTTGGCCGGTCGCAGGTACAGGGTCCTGGGCTCGTCGACCTGCTCGATCCGGCCCGCCCGCATGACCGCCACCCGGTCGCCGATGGCCATGGCCTGGGACTGGTCGTGGGTGACGTAGATGGCCGTGACGCCGAGCCCGTGCTGGAGCTGGGCCAGCTCGGTGCGCAGCCGGATGCGCTCGCCGGCGTCCATGTGGGTGAGGGGCTCGTCCAGCAGGAAGACCTCGGGCACCCGCACGGTGGCCCGTCCCACGGCCACCCGCTGGCGCTGGCCGGCCGAGAGCGTCCGCGGCTTGCGGTCGAGGAACCGGCCCAGCCGCAGCACCCGCGACTCGGCGTCGACCCGCTGGGCGATCTCCTCGTCCGGCAGCTTGCGCAGCGACAGCGCGAAGCGCATGTTCTGGGCGGTGGTCAGGTGGGGGTACAGGGCGGCGGCCTCGAACACCATGGCCAGGTTGCGCTCCCCGGGCGGGAGGTTGTTGACCACCCGGCCGCCGATGCTGACCGTGCCCCCGCCGAGCGGGTCCAGGCCGGCGATCAGGCGCAGGACGGTGCTCTTGCCGCAGCCGCTGGGGCCGACGATGACCATCAGCTCGGCGTGACGGACGTGCAGGCTCAGGTGCGAGACGGCCGAGCTGCCGTCTGGGAACACCCGGGAGACATCATCGAGCAGGACATCGGCCATACCGCTGCAACCACCACCAGATCCGTTCCCGGCCATGGTAGCCCATCGCATGACGCCAACGGCCGGTGCGGCTACCAGCCGAGCGGGCTCGCCGGCCCCGGTGCGGCGGCCACCGGCGCCCCGGCCCCGGCCTCGGTCTCGGGCGCCAGCAGCTCCTCCCAGGTCTCGCGGCGGCGGGCGACCCTGGCCGCGCCCGCGGAGACGACGATCTCGGCCGGGCGCGGCTGGCCGTTGTAGTTGCTGGCCATGGTCATGCCGTAGGCGCCGGTGTCGAGGAAGGCGAGCAGCTCGCCGGGGGCCAGGTCGGGCAGGTCGGCGTCGGTGGCGAGCACGTCGGTGGACTCGCAGATGGGGCCGACGACCTCGGTCGGGCCGGCCGGCGGGGCCGACCGCAGGGGCCGCACCCGGTGCACCGCCTGGTAGAGGGCGGGCCGGAGCAGGTGGTGCATGCCGGTGTCGACCACCAGCATGCGGCCGGCGCTGCGGTGCTTGCGGTACAGGACCCTGGCCACCAGGGCGCCGGCCCTGGCCACCAGGGCCCGGCCCGGCTCGACGGCCAGCCGGACGTCGTGGCCGGCCAGCAGCGGCCGGAGGGCGGCGGCGAACGGCTCGGGGCCGAGGGCGGACCCGCCGGCGTAGTCGACCGGCAGCCCGCCGCCCACGTCCAGCCAGTCCAGCTCCAGGCCGGCCGCCCGGCCGGCCTCCAGCACCTCGAGGCCGACCCGGGCCCCGGCGGCCACGCCGTCGGGGTCGGGCAGCTGGGAGCCGACGTGGACGTGGACCCCGACCGGGCGGCACCAGGGCAGCCCGCCCCGGGCCGCCTTGGCCAGCAGCTCGTGGGCCACCGCCACCGGGACGCCGAACTTGGCCTCGTCGTGGCCGGTCTGGATGTTGACGTGGGTGTCGACCTCGACGTCGGGGTTGACCCGGACGGCGAAGCTGGCCGTCCGCTCCAGGTGGGCCGCCATCGCCTGGAGGGCGTCCAGCTCGTCGGCCGACTCGACGTGCACGGTGACGCCGTTGCCGACGGCCAGGGCCAGCTCGTCCCCGGTCTTGCCGACGCTGGCGAACACGCAGCTCGCCGGGTCGCCGCCGGCCCGCAGGACCCGGACCAGCTCGCCCCCGCTGACCACGTCGAAGCCGGCCCCGAGCCCGGCCAGGGTGGCCAGCACGGCCAGGTTGGCGTTGGCCTTGACGGCGTACAGGACCCGCCCGCCGAGCGGTTCGAACGCGGTCGCCACCCGCCGGTAGGCGGCGGCCACGGCGTCCAGGTCGTAGACGTAGGCGGGCGTGCCGGTGGCGGCGACCACCTCGTCCAGGGGCAGGCCGCCGACGCACAGGCGGCCGTCGAGGTAGCGGAAGGGGTCGGGCGGCCAGGTGGCGCGGAGCTGGGTCATGTGTCCGGGTCGAGCCTTGCATATCCATGCGGCGTCCGCAACATCGCCGGCGCAGCACGAGCGCGAGGCCCTGCTCGGAGTTGCATATTCTCGGGTCTTTCTGCATAACTATCCCCATGACCTCCTCGCGCAACGTGGGCGTGCTCGGCGCCTCGGGCTACGCCGGGGCCGAGCTGCTGCGGCTGCTGGCCCGCCACCCGGACCTGGACGTCGCCTGGGCGGCCGGCGACCAGGCGGCCGGCCAGCCGCTCGTCTCCCGCTACCCCGGCCTCCGGGCCGCCTACGGCGAGCTCGGCTTCTGCTCGGTCGACGAGGGCCTGGAGAAGGGCGCCGACGTGCTGTTCTGCGCCCTGCCCCACGGCCGGGCGGCCGAGATCGCCCCTCGGGCCCTGGTCGCCGCCGGGCTGGTCGCGACCGACGGCATCGTGGTCGACGCCAAGTCGGGGCTGTCGGGGGCCGGCCGCTCGCTGGTCGACGCCAACCTGTTCGTCCAGGCCAACGAGAACGTGGCCCCCTACAAGGTGGGGAGCCACCGCCACACCCCGGAGATCGAGCAGGAGCTGGCCCTGGCCGCCGCCGCCCCGGTGACGGTGACCTTCACCCCGCACCTGGTGCCGGCCACCCGAGGGATCCTGGCCACCTGCTACGCCACCCTGGCCCCCTCGGCCGGCGACGAGGAGCTGGCCGCCTGCTACGCCGCCGCCTACGCCGGCGAGCCGTTCGTCGACCTGCTCGAGCCCTCCAGCGGCTGGCCGGCCACCCGGGCGGTCGCGACCACCAACCGGGCCCAGGTGGCCGCCGCCGCCGACCGGCGGACCGGGAGGGTGGTGGCCGCGGCGGCCATCGACAACCTCGTCAAGGGCGCCGCCGGTCAGGCCGTCCAGTGCGCCAACCTGGCCCTCGGCCTGCCGGAGACGGCCGGCCTCGACCTCGTCCCGCCGGGCCTGTGACCGCCAAGGCCCGGGTCGACCGGCGGTTCGGGGTGACGGCCGCGGCCGGGTTCGGGGCGGCCGGGGTCGCCTGCGGGCTCAAGGCGGCCGACGCCCCCGACCTGGCCCTGGTCGTCGGCGACCCGGGGACGGTCGCCGCCGGGGTGTTCACCACCAACCAGGTGGTGGCGGCGCCGGTCACCTGGTCGCGCAACCGGCTGGCCGGCTCGGCCGACGCCCGGGTGGTCGTGCTGAACTCGGGCAATGCCAACGCCTGCACCGGCCCGGCCGGGGAGGCGGCCGTGCTGGCCACCGTCGAGCGGGCCGCGGCCGAGCTGAGCTGCCGGCCCGACCAGGTGCTGGTCTGCTCCACCGGGGTGATCGGGGTGCCGCTGGACGTGGCCAGGGTCACCGACGGGGTGGCCAAGGCGGCGGGCGCCCTTGACCGCTCGGGCGGGCTGGCCGCGGCCGCGGCCATCCTCACCACCGACACGGTCGTCAAGCAGGCCGGGGTGCGGGTGGTCGGGGGGATCACCGTGGGGGGGATGGCCAAGGGGGCGGCCATGCTGGCCCCGGAGCTGTCGCTGGCCGGGGTGGCCCATGCCACCATGCTGGCGGTGCTGACCACCGACGCGGTCGCCGAGCCGGAGGTGCTGCGGGCGGCGCTGGACGCGGGCACCGCGACCACCTTCAACCGGATCACCGTGGACGGGGCGCAGTCGACCAACGACACGGTGCTGCTGCTGGCCTCGGGGGCCTCGGGGGCGCGGGCCGAGCCGGGCGAGCTGGCCGCGGCCGTGCAGGCGGTCTGCCACGACCTGGCCGGGCAGATGCTGGCCGACGCCGAGGGCGGGACCAAGGTGGTCAGCGTGCAGGTCGGCGGGGCCGGCCGGACCGACCAGGCCCTGGCCGTGGCCCGCCGGATCGCCGACAGCCCGCTGGTCAAGGCGGCCGTGTACGGCGGCGACCCCAACTGGGGGCGGGTGCTCCAGGCGGCCGGCACGGCCGGGGTCGGGTTCGACCCCAGGGCGGTCCGGCTCGAGGTCGCCGGGGGGCCCGGGGCCGCCGGGATCGAGCCGGCGGACGGGCCGGCCGAGCGGGTCCTGCTGGTCAGCCAGGGACGGCCCACGGGGGCCGACGCCGGCGCGGCCATGGCGGCCCGGGAGGTCGAGCTCCGTCTGCACCTGGGGGGCACCGGCCCCTGGGTCGAGGTCCGCACCAGCGACCTCACCCCCGAATACGTCCGCCTCAACTCGGAGTACACAACATGACCAAGGCCCAGCCGGCAGCCGGGACCTTCCAGCAGCGTCCGCTGGGCCCCGGGCAACCCATCGCGGCGTCCCTCGACGACCTCCAGGCCAAGGCGGCGGCGGTGCACGAGGCGCTGCCGTGGATCAAGCGGCTGTCGGGCCGCACGGTGGTCGTCAAGTACGGCGGGGCGGCCATGGGCACGGCCGGGTTCGACGCCTTCGTCGACGACGTGGTCCTGCTCCGCTATGTGGGCGTGGACGTGATCGTCGTCCACGGCGGCGGGCCCGAGGTCAGCCAGCTGATGGCCCGGTTCGGCAAGGAGCCGGTGTTCGTCGACGGCCACCGGGTCACCGACGCCGAGACCATGGACCTGGCCCGCATGGTGCTGGTCGGGCGGGTCAACAAGACCCTGGTGGGTCGGATCAACACCCACGGCCGGCTGGCCGTGGGGCTGTCCGGCGAGGACGGGCTGCTGCTCGTGGCCAGGCCGCGGGTCGACCCGGGCGGGCGCGACCTCGGCTATGTCGGGGACGTCGCGGCGGTCGACCCGACGGCCCTGCGCGCCCTGACCGACAAGGGCCTGGTCCCGGTGGTGGCCACGGTGGCCGCGGGCCCGGGCGGCCAGCCCTACAACGTCAACGCCGACGCCGCCGCCGGGTCGCTGGCCGGGGCCCTGGGGGCCGAGAAGCTGGTCTACCTGACCGACGTCGAGGGGCTGTACGCCGACCTGGACGACCCCGGCTCCCTGCTCCAGCAGCTGACCGTGGCCCAGATCGAGGCCATCCTGGCCGAGGGCCGGGTCGCGGCCGGGATGGTGCCCAAGCTGACCGGGATCGTGACCGCCCTGCGCGGCGGGGTCCGCCGGGCCCACATCCTGGACGGCCGCCGCGAGCACGCCCTGCTGCTGGAGCTGTTCACCGACTCGGGCGTGGGGACCATGGTGAGTTCCGAGGAGGTGCAGGCGTGAGCAGCCTGCCCGAGCGCGAGGCGGCGGTCCTGTGGCCGACCTACGTGCGGCCCCAGGTGGAGTTCGTCCGCGGCCAGGGGGTGCGCCTGTGGGACACCCGGGGCCGCGAGTACCTGGACTTCCTGGGCGGGATCGCGGTGGTGGCCGCCGGCCACGCCCACGCCAAGGTCGTGGAGGCGGTGAGCGCCCAGCTCGGCACCCTGGGCCACACCTCCAACCTGTACTTCACCGGCCCCCAGGTCGAGCTGGCCGAGCGGCTAGTCGGCCACGTCGGCGGGGACGCCAAGGTGTTCCTGTCCAACTCCGGGGCCGAGGCCAACGAGGCCGCCATCAAGGTGGCCAGGCGCTGGGGCCGGGCCAACCGGGGCGAGCAGGCCACCGGCATCGTGGCCACCCTGGGCGGCTTCCACGGCCGCACCCTGGCCACCCTGGCCGCCACCGGCAAGCCTGAGATGCACGCCCCGTTCCAGCCGCTCCCGCCCGGGTTCTCCCACGTTCCTTTTGGCGATGCCGAGGCCATGGCCGCCGCCATCGGCCCCGATACCGCGGCCGTGCTGGTCGAGCCCATCCAGGGCGAGGCCGGGATCCGGGTCCCGCCGCCCGGCTACCTGCAGGCCCTCCGGGAGCTGACCCGCCAGGCCGGGGTGCTGCTGATCGTGGACGAGATCCAGTCGGGCATGGGCCGCACCGGCCGCTTCTTCGCCCACCAGCACGCCGAGATCCGGCCCGACGTCGTCACCATGGCCAAGGCGCTCGGCTCCGGCTACCCGATCGGGGCCACCATCGCCAGGACCGAGGTCGCCGACGCCATGCAGCGCGGCGACCACGGCACCACCTTCGGCGGCAACCCGGTCGCCTGCACGGCCGCCCTGGCCACCCTGGACGTGATCGAGCCCCTGCTGGGCGGGCACGTCGACAAGGTGTCGACGCGCCTGGCCGACGGCCTGGGTGAGCTCCGCGGCCGCCTCACCGGCCGCTCCACCTGGGCCCCGCCCAGCGCCGACGACCTCGGCGAGGGGCTGCCCGGGGCCGAGGTCCGCGGGGCCGGCCTGTGGTTCGCGCTCGACCTGGGCCCCGAGGCCCCGGCCGACGCCCGCCAGGCCGCCCTGGCCGCCCTGGGCCGCGGCCTGGTCGTCAACCCGGTCACCGCCACCGCCCTGCGCCTGGCCCCGCCGCTGGTGGTGACCGAGGACGAGATCGACGAGGGGCTGGCCCGCCTGGGCGCGGCCCTGGAGGAGGCCGGCCTGTGTCGCTGAAGGCGGCCCGCCAGCAGGCCCTGGCCGCCCTGCTCCGGACCAGGCAGGTGTCCAGCCAGGCGCTGGTCCTGGAGCACCTGCGCGGCCAGGGCTTCGACGCCACCCAGGCCACCATCTCCCGCGACCTCGACGACCTGGGCGCGGTCAAGGTCCGGGGGCCCGACGGCCGGCTGGTCTACGCCCTGCCCGAGGCCGACACCGGCCAGGACGCCGGCCACGACGAGGTCCGGCGCATGCTCGGGGCGTCGCTGCTGGCCATCGTGCCCAGCGGCAACCTGGTGGTGCTGCGCACCCCGCCCGGGCACGCCGGCGCGCTCGCCTCCACCCTGGACCGGGCAGGGGTGGCCGGGGTCGCCGGCACGGTCGCCGGGGACGACACCGTCCTGGTGGTCTGCACCGAGCGCACCCCCGGCCGGGTCGTGGCCCGCCAGCTCGCCGCCCTCGCCCAGTCCCATCCGGGGGCTACCGCCTTCGGCTACATGAGCCCCCGGCCCCCCACCCCACCCGCCCTGCCCGAACCCTATCGAGGAGCCACCGCATGACCCGACCCTCCGCCGACCTCGTCGTGCTCGCCTACTCCGGCGGGCTGGACACCACCGTGACCGTGCACCGGCTGGTCCACGAGCAGGGTCGCGCCGTGGTGGCCCTGCTGGCCGACGTCGGCCAGGGCGAGGACCTGCCGGCCCTGGCCGAGCGGGCCCTGGCCGCCGGCGCCAGCGACGCCGTGGTGGTGGACGCCAGGGAGCGCTTCGCGGCCGAGTTCCTGTCCTCGGCGGTCCGGGCCAACGCCCTCTACGAGGGCCGCTACCCGCTGGTGTCGGCCCTGTCGCGGCCGCTGATCGCCCGGCTGCTGGTCGAGGAGGCCCGGCGCCGGGGAGCGGGGGCGGTCGCCCACGGCTGCACCGGCAAGGGCAACGACCAGGTCCGCTTCGAGGTCAGCTGCGGCGCCCTGGCCCCCGACCTGGAGGTCCTGGCCCCGGTCAGGGACGCGGCCATGAGCCGGCCCGAGGCGATCGAGTACGCCGACAAGCACGGCATCGACCTGGGCTGGATCACCGAGGCCAAGCCGTTCTCGGTCGACCAGAACCTGTGGGGCCGGACCATCGAGGCCGGGGTGCTGGAGGACCCGTGGATGGCTCCACCCGAGGAGGCCTTCGAGTGGACGGTCGCGCCGGGGACGGCCAGCGGGACCCGCGAGCTGGTGGTCGGCTTCCGGGCCGGGGTGCCGGCGACCCTCGACGGCGAGGAGGTTGGCCTGGCCGGGGTGGTGGCCGCGCTCAACCGGCTGGGGGGCGAGGCCGGCTTCGGGCGGGTCGACATGCTGGAGAACCGGCGGGTCGGCATCAAGAGCCGCGAGGTCTACGAGGTCCCGGGCGCCCTGGCGGTGATCGCCGCCCACCGCGACCTGGAGGACCTGACCCTGGACCGCGACGTGCTCCACGAGAAGGCGCGCCTGGACATCCGCTACGCCGAGCTGGTCTACGACGGCCTGTGGTTCTCGCCCCTCAAGGCCGCCCTGGACGCGTTCGTGGCCGAGACCCAGGAGGCGGTCACCGGCGAGGTCCGCCTGGAGCTGTCGCCCGGGCGCTGCCAGCCGACCGGCCGGCGGGCCGAGCGGGCCCTGTACCGGCCCGACCTGGCCACCTACGCCGCCGGCGACGCCTTCGACCACGACGCCGGCCGGGGCTTCGTGTCCCTGTGGGGCCTGCCCGCCCGCACCTGGGCCCGGGTCCACGGGGATGGGTGACCGGCCCGGGTCGGGCGCCCCGGCCCGGCCGCTGTGGGCCGGCGGGTTCGCGGGCGCGCCCGACCCGGGGATGTGGGCCTACACCTCCTCGCTGGCCGCCGACCGGCGCCTATGGCGCCAGGACGTGGCCGGGAGCCGGGCGCATGTGCGCGGCCTGGTCGCGGCCGGGGTGCTGAAGGAGGGCGAGGGCAAGCTCCTGCTCGACGGCCTGGCCCAGGTGGCCGGGGAGCTGGCGGCCGGCCGGTTCGCCTTCGCCGACGGCGACGAGGACGTCCACAGCGCGGTCGAGCGGCGCCTGACCGAGCTGGTCGGCCCGGCCGGGGGCAAGCTCCACACCGGCCGCAGCCGCAACGACCAGGTCGCCACCGACCTCCACCTGTGGCTCAAGCAGGCCTGCGCCGACGCCGTCGAGGCCCTGGCCGGGCTCATCGACGCCCTGGTCGGGGCCGGCCGGGCCGCCGGCCCGGACGCCGTGGTGCCCGGGCTCACCCACCTCCAGCCGGCCCAGCCGGTCCTGTGGGCCTTCCAGCTCGCCGCCCATGGCTTCGCCCTGGCCAGGGACGTCGGCCGCTTCCAGGACGCGGGCCGCCGGGCCGACGTCAGCCCGCTCGGGGCCGGGGCGATCGCCGGCTCGTCGTTCCCGCTCGACCCGGCGGCGACCGCCACCGCCCTCGGCTTCGCGGCCGCGTTCGACAACGCCATGGACGCCACCGCCGACCGCGACGGGGTGGCCGAGCTGCTGGCCGCGGCCGCCCTGGCCATGGTCCACGCCTCCCGGCTGGCCGAGGACGTCGCCCTGTGGGCGGGCCGCGGCTGGGTGCGGCTGCCCGACGCCTGGGCGACCGGCTCCAGCATGCTGCCCCAGAAGCGCAACCCCGACGTGGCCGAGCTGGTCAGGGGCCGGACGGGCACGGTCATCGGCCGGCTGGCCGGGTTCCTGGCCACCCTCAAGGGCCTGCCCCTGGCCTACGCCCGCGACCTCCAGGAGGACAAGGCGGCCGCCTTCGAGGCCGCCGGCACCCTGGTCGGGTCCATGGCCGCCCTGGCCGGGCTGGTCGCCGGGCTGGAACCGGACCGGGCGGCCATGCGCCGCGACGCCGAGGCGACCGAGACGACCGCCGTCGACCTGGCCGAGGCGCTGGTCCGCGACGGCGTCCCGTTCCGCGAGGCCCACGCCGCCGTCGGCGCCGCCGTCCGCCTGGCCGCCGCCCGCGGCGCCCGCCTGGCCGACCTCGACCCGCCCGAGCTGGCCGGGATCCACCCGGCCCTGGCCACCGCCGACCGCTCGGTCCTGGCCGTCGAGGGCAGCCTGGCCGCCAAGGCCACCCCCGGCTCCACCAACCCCTCGCGGGTCGGCGACCAGCTCACCGTCCTCGAGGTCGCCGCCTCGGCCGCCCGCACCTGGGCGGCCGGCTTCCGCCCCACCCTGGACCTGGGCCTGGGCTGAGTCAGCGCATCGACTCGGCGATGACCAGCGCCTCCTGCCTGGTGATCTCGCCCTCGAGCCGCAGCGTCAGGTCGCCCCGCTGCCAGACCAGGGTGTTGCCGGCCAGGCGGGTCCGCTCCTCGCGGACGTTGCCGCCGGCGTCCTCGTAGGTGAAGAAGTGCGGCTCGCCGCTGAACCAGTAGCCGGGCTCGCCCCCGACCGTGACCTCCTCGACCATGCCCGCGACGGCCATCTTCTTGAGGAAGAGCGGGCTCGGCTGGCCCCGGAACTCGGTGACCAGCAGCCCGGCGTCGGTGAAGGGCGAGGCGGGCAGGCCCGGCCGGGCCCGGTAGACGAGGTCGACCCGACCGCCGGGCGGCACGTTCTCGTTGACGAACACGGCGGCCGGTTGCCGGAAGCCGGCGGCGCCCGGGACCAGGACCGGGAAGCCGACCCGGCGGCGGGCCTCCTCCAGGGTGACCCGCTCCCCGAGCCCCAGGTCCAGGCGCTCCCCGGGGCGGGTGGTGACGGTCGGTGGGGGCGGCCCGCCGAGCTCGACGCCGACCCCGCGCAGCCCCAGCCGCCTGGCCACCGCCTCCCTGGTCCCGGGGGAGGCGGCCAGCACGGCCGCGGCCAGCAGGACCGCGGCCAGCCCGGCCACGGCCAGCCGCCGCCAGCCGGACAGCCCGATCAGCCGGCCGCGGCGGCGGGCCCGGGCCGGGGCGGGCGCCGGGGCCTCGTCCAGGCGGGCGCCGACGGCGGCGGCCAGGTCGGGGGTGGGCGGGAACTCCAGGGCGGCGGCCAGGTCGGCCAGCGCCTTCTCCAACTCAAGCAGCTCGCGCCGGCTCATCGGTCACCTCCCTGCAGCCTCGGCTCGGGGGCGGCGGCCAGGCCGTCCTGCTCGGCCAGGATCGCCCGCAGCCGGTGCAGGGCCCGCGACAGGCGCGACTTGACCGTCCCCCGCCGGCAGCCGAGGGCGGCGGCCATCTCGGCCTCGGACAGCTCCAGGAAGAAGCGGCAGGCGATCACCTGGCGGTCGCTCTCGCCCAGCCGGCCCATGGCGGCCAGCAGCACCCGCCGCTGCTCGGTGGCCAGTGCCGCCCCCTCGGGGGACGGGGCCGCGTCCCCCGAGGGGCGGTCCTCGGCGACCCGCAGCGCCAGGTCGTCCTGGCGCCGCCCGCTGCGGCGGCGGTTGCGGGCCTCGTTGGCCACGATCGCCAGCAGCCACGGCCGGAACGGCGACCCCGCCCGGAACCGGGGCAGCGCGTACCAGGCCTTCACGAACCCCTCCTGGGCGGCGTCCTCGGCGTCGGCCGACCCACCCGCGATCACGTACGCCGTCCGGAACGCGAGGTCCTGGTACCGCCGGACCAGCACCTCGTAGGCACGGGCATCGCCCCCTCGCGCCCGCTCGACGAGCTCATGTTCGTCCAGTGGTCGGCCCTCCACGGACTCGTTCTCGCCCTCCATACACCACCGCACCGCGATGGGTTCCGCCCATTCGACGGCAGGACCGGGAGGTCGTCGGCGACGCGGACGCGGCCCGGTGCGGTGTCCGCTAGGCGCCCGCCTGCTCGCGCTCGCGGAGCTCGACCCGGCGGATCTTGCCGGAGATGGTCTTGGGGAGGTCGTCGGTGAACTCGATCTCGCGGGGGTACTTGTAGGGCGCGGTGACGGTGCGGCAGTGCTCCTGGAGCTCGCGGACCAGGTCCTGGGAGCCCTCGTGGCCGGGGGCCAGCACGACGAAGGCCTTGACCAGCTGGCCGCGCTGGGGGTCGGGCTTGCCGACCACCGCCGCCTCGGCCACCGCCGGGTGCTCGACCAGGGCCGACTCGACCTCGAAGGGGCCGATGCGGTAGGCGGCCGAGGTGATCACGTCGTCGTCGCGGGCGACGAACCAGAAGTAGCCGTCCTCGTCGACATAGGCACGGTCCCCGGTGTCGTAGAAGTCGCCCCGGAAGGCGGCGGCGGTCGCCTCGGGGTCGTGCCAGTAGCCGGTGAACAGCCCGACCGGCCGCTCCGGGCGGACCCGGACGGCCACGTGGCCCTCCTGGCCAGGGCCGAGGACCCGGCCCTCGTCGTCGATCACGACCACGTCGAAGCCGGGCACCGGCTTGCCCATCGAGCCCGGCCGGACCTCCAGGCAGCGGAAGTTGGCCACCAGGTTGACGGTCTCGGTCTGGCCGTAGCCGTCGTAGATGGTGAGCCCGGTGGCGTCGCGCCAGATCTTGATCACCTCGGGGTTGAGCGGCTCCCCGGCCGAGACGCAGTGGCGCAGCCGAGACCAGTCGTAGGCGGCCAGGTCGAGCAGGACCAGCGCCCGGTAGACGGTCGGCGGGGCGCAGAAGGTGGTGATCCCGTGCTCGCCGATCAGCCGCAGCATCAGGTCGAAGTCGGGCTTGCCGCGCACGTCCCAGAGGAAGTTGGCCGCCCCCAGCGCCCACTGGCCGAACAGCTTGCCCCAGGCCGCCTTGGCCCAGCCGAAGTCGCTCACCGTCCAGTGGAGGTCGTCGGGCTTGAGGTCCTGCCAGAAGCGGGCCGTGAGCTGGTGGCCGATGCCCAGCGAGGCCTGGGTGTGCAGCACCATCTTGGGATAGGCGACCGTGCCCGAGGTGAAGTAGACCAGCATGGGGTCGTCGGAGCGGGTCGGCTCGGCGTCGGGCGGCTCCTCGCCGGCCGCGGCCAGGCCGTCGGCCCACGACAGCCAGCCGTCGCCGGCCCCACCCGAGGCCTCGTCGGGCAGGCCGCCGTAGCCGCCGCCGGCCAGGAAGACCCGGGTCACCAGGGTGGGGCAGTCGGCGGCGACCTGGTTGACCTTGGTGGTGCCCTCGGCGTCGACCACGACCACACTGGCCTCGGCGCTGTTCACCCGGTAGGCGATGTCGCGGGGGGTGAGCAGGGTGGTGGCCGGCACGGGGACGGCCCCCAGCTTGATGCAGCCGAGGATCACCTCGTACCAGTCGGGGACGCGCGGCAGCATCACGAACACCCGGTCGCCCTTGCCCACCCCCTGGGCGGCCAGGAACCGGGCCGCCCGGTCGGAGGAGGCGGCCAGGTCGGCGAAGCTGAACCGGCGGGCGTCGCCGCCGTCCGGCCCCACCGCCAGCAGGGCGAGCTTGTCGGGCTCGGCGGCCGCGCGGGCGTCGACCACGTCGCGGGCGTAGTTGTAGACCTCCGGGACCTCCAGCCGGAACGCCGCCCGGGTCGCCAGGTAGTCGGTCATGTTGGGCGCCGGGTCGCGCATGGCGAACCTCCCGCTTCGAGCAGCGTCGTCCGATCGGCCGCCAACGATCATAGAGTCCGCGACGCCGGGACGAGCCTACCGATCCGGTGACCCCTCCCGCCCCGCTCGCCCCACCCGACCCGGGAGGCCCATGATGCGGCGTCTGGTGGCGTCGGCGGCGGTGGTGGGGAGGGAGGTCAGGGCGGCCACGACCAGGCGGTTGCGGGCCGGGACCACGTAGCGGGCCGCCGGGCGGGCGGCGGTGGCGGCCCGGGCGACCGCCCGGCCGGCCGCGGCCGGGCCCGGGGCGAACCGGTAGGTGCAGGCCCAGGCGGCGTCCGTGCCGGCCAGGGCGGACGCGTAGGGGGAGGCGGGGTCGCGGTAGGGGGTGAGGCCGGCCAGGGCCCTGGCCGGGAACCCGGTGCGGATCGCGCCCGGCTCGACCAGGACCACGGTGATCCCGAACGGGGCCAGCTCCATGCGCAGGGCGTCGGTCAGGGCGGCCACGGCGTGCTTGCTGGCGTTGTAGGCGCCCAGCAGGGGCATGGCGACCCGGCCCATGATGCTGCCGACGTTGACCACCCGGCCCTGGCCGCGCTCGCGCATCGCCGGCAGGAACGCCCTGGTCACCGCCAGCAGCCCGAAGACGTTGGTGTCGAACAGCTCGCGCAGGTCCCGCTCGGCCAGCGCCTCCAGCGGCCCCGGGAGGGCGAAGCCGGCGTTGTTGACCAGCACGTCCAGCCCCCGGCCGCCGGTCCGGCGCTCGACCAGCTCCCGGGCGGCCTCGACCGAGGCCGGGTCGGTCACGTCGAGGACCAGCGGCTCCAGGCTACCGCCGCTGTCCCGGGCCAGCGAGGCCAGGGCGTCGACCCGCCGGCCCCCGGCCAGCACCAGGTGCCCGGCCCGCACCAGGCGCAGGGCCGCGTCCCGGCCGATGCCCGAGGTGGCGCCCGTGATCAGGATGCTCTGTCCTGGCCGCATGCGTACGATGCTGTCATGACCGACAAGACCGAGCCTCGCTGGAAGCAGCGCTACCGCGCCCCCTCGCTGACCCTGCCCAGGTGGGCCCCTGACGACCCCGAGCACCTGGTGTACGCGTCCAACCTGTCGGGCTCCTGGCAGGTGCATGCCTGGGACCGGGCGGCCGACCACCACCGGCGGGTGTCGGACCACCCGACGGGCGTGGTCGCCGGCGGCCTGACCCCCGACGGCAGCCGGGTGGTCTGGTTCGAGGACTCCAAGGGCGACGAGGTCGGCCGCTGGCTCCAGCAGCCGTTCGAGGGCGGCGAGACGGCCCCGCTGGTGGCCGACGCCGAGCCGGCCTGGAGCGCCGGGCTCGCCCTCGGGCCCAAGGGCCTGGTCGCGGTCGGGCTGGCCGGCCGGGACGGGTTCTCGGTCCGGGTCGGCGAGGTCGGCGGGACCAGCGAGGAGCTGTACCGCCACGACGAGATGGTCGACGTCGGCGGCCTGAGCCGGGACGGCCGCCTGCTGGTCGTCCACCATGCCGAGCACGGCGACAACCTGCACCCGGCCCTGCGCGCCTTCGAGCTGGAGACCATGGCGCCGGTGGCCGACCTGTGGGACGGCGAGGGCCTCGGCCTGTTCGTGGCCTCGGCCGGCTTCTCGCCCCTGGCCGGGGACGGGCGCCTGGTCGTGCTCGGCGACCGGACCGGGCGGCTGCGGCCGGCCATCTGGGACCCGGCCGGCGGCCAGCGGGTCGACCTCGAGCTGGACCTGCCGGGCGAGGTCGACGTGGCCGACTGGTGGCCCGACGCCCAGGCCCTGCTGCTGGTCCACACCTACATGGGCCGCGACGAGCTGTCCCGCCTCGACCTGCGCAGCGGCGCCCTGGAGCGGCTCGACCACCCGGCCGGGTCGATCCAGCGGGCCGGGGTCCGGCCAGACGGCGCCGTCTGGTACCGCCTGTCCTCGGGGGCGGCCGCACCCGAGGTCCGGGCCGTGGGCGCCGACGGGGCGGTGCTGCGCCCCCCCGGGCCGCGCGCCCCCTCCGGCGTCGCCTACGAGAGCTGGGCGTTCCCCAACCCCGAGGGCGACCAGGTCCACGGGTTCCTGGCCGTGCCGCCCGGCGCCGGGCCGCACCCGACGGTGCTGGTGGTCCACGGCGGCCCCCACCACCACGACGCCGACGCCTGGGACCCCGAGGTCCAGGCGTTCGTCGACCACGGCTACGCGGTCGGGCTGGTCAACTACCGCGGCTCCACCGGCTACGGCAAGGCCTGGCAGGACGTGCTCGAGGGCGACCCCGGCCGACCCGAGATCGAGGACATGGTCGCCGGCCGCGACGACCTGGTCGCCCGCGGCCTGGCCGACCCCACCCAGGTGGTCATCAGCGGCGCCTCCTGGGGCGGGTACGTGACCCTGCAGGCCATCGGCACCGTCCCCGAGGGCTGGCGGGCGGCCATGGCCGTGGTCCCGGTGGCCGACTACCTGTCGGCCTACGCCGACGAGTCCGAGGCCCTCCAGGCCTTCGACCGCAGCCTGTTCGGCGGCGGCCCCGAGGACAAGCGCGAGCTGTACGTCGAGCGCTCGCCCATCACCTACGTCGACCGGGTCGCCACCCCGGTGCTGCTGATGGTGGGCGACAACGACACCCGCTGCCCCCTCCAGCAGGTGCTCAACTACGCCGACCGCCTGGCCGAGCTGGGCAAGCCGTTCGAGCTCGACCGCTTCGACGCCGGCCACGGCGCCCTGGTCGTCAACGAGCGCATCCGCCAGATGGAGGTCCTGCTCCGGTTCGCGGCCCGCCACGTCCCCGGCGGCGCCGAGCCCGAGGCCTGAGCGGGACCGGGTGAACCTGCTCCACCGCTGGTACTGCGGCAGCGGCCGCTGGGCCGCGGTGGTCGAGGGCTCGCTGCTGCCGTGGGTCCTGGACGGGGTCGAGCTGGGGCCGCACCTGCTGGAGGTCGGGCCCGGCCCCGGCCTGACGACCGACGTGCTGCGGCACCGGGCCGCCTCGCTGACCGCCCTGGAGCTGGACCCGACCCTGGCCGCCAAGCTGGGCCGGCGGCTGGACGGGACCGGGGTGCGGGTGGTCCGCGGGGACGGCGCGGCGCTGCCGTTCCGCGACGGGTCCTTCGACGCCGCCGCGGTGCTCACCATGCTCCACCACGTCCCGTCGCCAAAGTTGCAGGACAAGGTCCTGGCCGAGGTGGGCCGCTGCCTGCGCCCGGGCGGGCTGCTGATCGGCTCCGACACCCTGCCCAGCCTGCGGTTCCGGCTCTACCACCTGGCCGACACCATGGTGCTGGTCGACCCCGACGGGCTCCCGGAGCGCCTGCGGGCGGCCGGCTTCGACGAGCCGTCGGTGACCACCCGGGCCAACCGCCTCCGCTTCCGCGCTCACCGCGCGCGATAGCCCGGGCCTGGGTTTCGGGGGGATGCGGGGGCGGAGCCCCCGCAGTTGTCAGTAGAAGACGCCGGGCTCGACCACGTTGCGGAGCGGCCGGCCGTCCAGGTAGCGGCGCAGGTTGTCCACGAACAGCTCGACGATGCGCTCGTTCTCCCGGGCCGAGAGGGCGGCCGCGTGCGGGGTGACGAGCACGTTGGGCAGGGTCCACAGGGGTGAGGAGTCGGGCAGCGGCTCGGTGGCGAACACGTCCAGGACCGCACCGGCGATGCGCCGCTCCCGCAGGGCGTCGACCAGGGCCGGCTCGTCGACCACCCCGCCGCGGCCGACGTTGACGAAGATGCAGCTGGCCGGGAGGCGCTCGATCGTGGCCCGGTCGATCAGGCCGGCCGTCTGCTCGGTCAGGGGCAGGCTCACCACCATGGCGTCGGCCCGGCCGGCCAGCTCGGGCAGGCGCTGGGGGCCGTGGACCTCGTCGACGTGCTCGGGCGGCGGGCCCTCGGTGCGCCGGAACCCGACCGTGCGCATGCCGAAGGCCTTGCCCAGCCGGGCCGTCTCGCGCCCGATGTCGCCAAGGCCGACGAGGAACAGGGTCTGCCCGTCCAGCTCCCGCAGCGGCCGGCGGACCTCCGGCCAGGCCCTGGCCCGCTGCTCCTCGACGAACCGGGGCAGCTCCCTGGCGATGGCCAGGAGCCCGAGGATGGCGAACTCGGCCAGCGGCACCGCGTGGACGCCGCTGGAGGTGGTGATCGTGACCCGTTCCAGGGCCTCGGCCGGCAGCCCGGCCTTGCGCACCTGCTCGCCGGCCCCGGCGCTGGTGGCGTGGACCCAGCGGAGCTTCGGCAGGGTGGTGACGACCTCGGCCAGGTCGTCGGCCGAGTCGCCGGGGACGCCGAACAGCACCTGGGCCCGGTCCAGCAGCGCCCGCCAGCGGGCCTCGGCCTCGGGGTCGCGGCGGAAGTCCGGGTCGCCGCCGTGGTCGGCCGGGTAGCGGGCCGGCGGGAGGAGGTCGGGCTCGAACAGCACCTCGGCCCTTGGCTCGGCCGCCTTGATCCGCTCCGCCAGCTCGGCCTCCAGCGGCGAGGCGATCAGCACCTGGGCGGGGGCCACGGCGGCTCAGCCCGTCCGCTCGACCGGGGGGATGACGGCGGTGGCGATGCTGCCCCGCCCCGCCGGGTGGCTCAGCGTGAACCGGCCGTTCAGCTCCTCCTCGACCAAGGCCCTGACCAGGCGCAGCCCCAGCCCACCCCCGGGGTTGAGGCCGCCCCCGGGGCTACCCCCCGGGCTGACCGCGGGGCTGCCCCCGGGACTGTGGACAGCCGGTTGAGCCCATTCCTCGACCCGGCTACGCTCCCCCTCCGGGGGGCCGAGCACGCGGCTCGGTTCTGCCGGGGTGGGCTGCGCCGGGGTGGGCTGGGCCGGGATGGCTCCGCTGCCGTTGTCGTGGACCTGGAGGACGACCGGCTGGTCGTCGCCGCCGTGCAGCTCGACGGTGACCGTTCCCTGGCCGTCGCCCAGGCCGTGCTCGATGGCGTTCTGGATCAGCTCGTTCAGCACCACCGCCAGGGGGGTGGCCACGGCCGCGTCGACCCGGACCGAGGCCGTGTGCAGCTCGATGTGGGCGTCCTCGCGGCCCAGTGAGCCCTCCAGCATCCTGACCACCCGCCTGGCCACGTCGGCCATGTCGACGGCGCCCTCGAACTCCTCGGTCAGGGTCTCGTGGACCAGGGCGATCGAGGTGATCCGGCGCACCGAGCCCTCCAGGGCGGCCACCGCCTGGGGGTGGTCCCCGAGCCGGCGGGCCTGGAGCCGGAGCAGCGACGCCACCGTCTGGAGGTTGTTCTTGACCCGGTGGTGGACCTCGCGGATGGTCGCCTCGCGCCGGGAGATGACCCGGTCGCGCCGGCGCAGCTCGGTCGCCTCCCGGACCAGCACCAGGGCGCCGCGACGGCCGGCGTCGCGCAGCAGCGGGACCACCCGGATGTCGGTGACCGCCCCGGCGGCCTCGATCTCGGACTCGACCGGGCGGCCCCCGGCCATCGCCTCGGCGACCAGGATGGCGGCCCGGTGGGGGAGCGGCTGGCCGAGCGGCAGGGCGTTGGTCCCCATGCGCCGAAAGGCCGAGGTCGCGTTGGGGCTGGCGAACTCGACCCGGCCGCTGGCGTCGAGCACGACCAGGCCGTCGCCGACCCGGGGCGACGCCGTCGGGTCGTGGGCCTCCACGAACGGGAAGGCCCCTCCGGCCACCATCTCCAGCAGCGCCTCGGCCGCGCCCAGGTAGGACGCCTCCAGCCGGCCGGTGGGGCGGGCGGGGGTCTCGGGCGACTCGACGCTGAGCACGGCGACGATCTCGCCCTGATGGCGGACGGGCACGGTCTCGACCCGGACCGGCTCGGCGTCGATCAGGATCGGCTCCAGCGAGCGCTGGCGCCGACCCTCCCGCCAGGCCCGCTCGACATACGGGTGCCAGGTCGGCTCGACCACCTGGCCGACCAGGTCGACCGGGTAGAGGGTGCGGGCGGTGTAGGGCCGGAGCTGGCCCACGATGCGGAAGCTCTCGCTGCCGTCGACGGGCAGGAACAGCAGCAGGTCGGCGAAGGCCAGGTCGGCGATGAGCTGCCAGCCCGCCATCAGGCTGTGGAGGTGCTCGATCGCGTCGTCGGTCAGCCGGCGCCGCACCGGCGGGGCAACGTCTGTCACCAGGCCAGCGTACTACCCCATTCACCTGGTCTTCTGATGGGAACTACGCAGAATTGAGGGCACCCGCACAAGGGGCCACCACCGATAATGGCGCCGGATCGGCTCGTGACGGCATGCGTGGCGGGATCGCGGGGGGCGCACCACTCGTCGTCGTTCGCATCCCCCCGGACGAACGACGAACGAGGAGGGGGCGAATGTTCCGCCGACGACTGGCCGCCGCGGCCCTGGTCGCCTTGACGGCGACCTTGTTCGCCGTGTCCGGGGTCGCCTCCGGCGCCCAGAGCGGCGACCAGGCGCTGGTCCGGGTGGCCCACTTCGCCCCCGGCCTCCTCAAGGGCGACGTCTACGTCATCTACGTCAACGGCCGGCTCGAGCTCAAGGGCGTGCCGTTCAAGACCGTCTCGGACTATCTCAAGGTCAAGCCCGGGAAGTTCAAGGTCGAGGTGCGCGAGGCCGGCGAGCCGGCCAGCTCGCCGCCTGTCGTCGCGGCCACCGTCAGCCTGGAGGCCGGCAAGGCCTACACGGTGGCCGTGTTCGGGCAGCTCACCTCCGTCAAGGCGGCGCTGCTCACCGACGACCTGTCGCCCCCCGCCGCCGGCAGGAGCAAGGTCAGGCTCATCCAGGCCATCCCCGGCGAGAGCGCGGTGGACCTGGTCACCGGCGGCGATGTGCTCGTCTCCAACGCGCAGTTCCCGTCGGCCAGCGACTACCAGGAGGTCCCGGCGGGCTCGGTCGACGCCGAGGTCCGCAAGACCGGCAGCGGCGAGGTCCTGGCCAGGGCCGACAACCTGAAGCTGCCCAGCGGCTCCATCTCGTCGCTGGTCGCGGTCGGCGGCATCGGCGAGAAGCCCGAGCTGCTCGACATCCACGACGCGGCCGCCGCGGTGTCGGCCGGCGGGGTGGCCACCGGCGCCGGCGGCACCAGCACCAGCTCCGGACCGGACGGGCGGCGGTTCGCGCTGCTCCTGATCGGCGGCGGCCTGGTCGCGGCCGCCGGGTACGTCGTCCAGCAGCGGAGGTCGAGCGGCTAGGGACCGCGTCGATGCCATGACCAGGGGTTCCAGGATCCGCCGGGGGGTGGTCGTGTTGAGTCTGGTGGTCACCGGGGCGGCCGGCTGCGCCGCCGGCCGGCCGGCGGCACACGTCGCCCCGCCGGCCACCCGCGCCGCGGCCGCACCGGCGACCAGCCGGCCGGCGGCCCCGACCCGGACCACCCGGGTCATCGACTTCCCGGTCGGGTCGTGGCGGCGCCTGCCCCTCTCGCCGCCGGTGCGGGTGGAGATCCCGGCCATCGTCGTGTCATCGCCCCTGGTCCCCCTGGGGCTCAACCCTGACGGGACCATGCAGGTGCCCGGCGACTTTCAGGTCGCCGGCTGGTTCACCGGCGGGCCGCAGCCCGGCCAGCTCGGCCCGGCCGTGATCGCCGGCCACGTCGACTCCAGGACCGGGCCGGCCGTGTTCTACCGGCTGCGCGACCTGCGTCCCGGCGACCAGATCCGGGTCGTCCGGGCCGACCGGCTGGTGGTCCGCTTCGAGGTCGAGTCGCTGGCCAGCTACTCCAAGCAGGCGCTGCCCGACGAGGCCGTCTACGGCGCCACCACCGCGCCGGCCCTGCGCCTCATCACCTGTGCCGGCACCTTCGACCGGGCCCGGCACAGCTACCGTGACAACCTGGTCGTGTCGGCCGTCAGGGTCGCCGACGGCGGCGGCCGCGCGGAGGCGGGCCGGTGAGTGATCGCGGCTGGGTCGGGCGCCCCTCCGGGGCCTCTACCGGCTCGGCCACTCAGCCACCCTCGTCTCGGGCCAAGCCGGGAGCCGACATCCCGGCCCGCCCCGGCAGCCCCGGGAGCATCCCGCTTCCACGTCCCGGCCCACGGGCCCGCGTGCCGGTGCCCGAGCCGAAGGGCGCGGCCCTGCGGGTGGTCCTGGTCTCCCGCGACAACATGCTCGCCGGCGCCCTGCGCTCGCTGATCGAGGCCCCGGGCGGGGTCCGCGTGCTCGACTGGCACAGCGAGGACCTCGACGCCGCCATCCGCCATGCCGATGTGGTCATCGTCGACATGCCCCCCAACCTCCACGAGCGGGCGTTCGCCGTCATCGGCGGCCGCTTCCTGGGCCGCACGGTCGTCCTCCTCCAGGAAGGCGAGCACGCCGTGGCCCTCCCCCCCGGCCCGACCCGAGCCGTCCTCTACCGCCCGGTCCAGATCGGCGAGCTCTGGACGGCGGTCACCGGGTCCACACCCCCGGTCAGCGCCGAACCGGAGCCGCCGGGCGCCGAGGCTGGTCCGGCGGCTGGGCCGGAGGAGCCGCAGGCGGAAGTGGAGCCAGAGGAGCCGGAACTGGAACCGGCGCCGGAGGCGCAGGTGGAGCCGGTCCCGGAGCCGGAGCCCGCGCGGGACTTGGAGCCGGAGCTGGAGGCGGAGGCGGCCGCCGATCAGCCGCCGGGCGAGGAGACGGTCGGCGAGGCCGCGGCGGCGGCGGCGGTGGAGAGCCCGGGCCTACCGGTCGCCGAGTCGGGGCGGCTGATCGGGCTGAGCGGCCAGGAGCTGGACCCGGTGACCGGGCCCGGCCAGGTCGCGCCGGGGATGGACCGGGTCACGCTGGAGCGGCTGCGCGGGTGGGGCGACCGGGGCCGCCGGTCGGCCGCCCGCGGGACCGGGCAGGCGCCCGCAGCCCGCCGCAGCACCGCCGCCCGGGAGGAGGCCCGCCAGGCCAAGGCGGCCCAGGCCGAATCCCGCCGGGCCGAGCGCGCGGCCGCGGATCAGGCCAAGGCAGCCGACGCCCAGGCCCGCCGCGAACAGTCCGCCAAGGAGCAGGCGGCCCGCGCCGAGGCGCAGGCGGCGGCGCGCGAAGAGGCCCGCCAGGTAAAGGCGGCCCAGGAGGAGGCGCGGCTGGCCTCCCGGGCGGAAGCCGGACGCGAGCGGGCGGCCCGCGCCGAGGCGCGAACCACCGCCCGGGAGGAGGCTCGCCAGGCCAAGGCGGCCCGCACGGCGGCGCGAACGGCGGTCCGCGAAGAGGGCCGCCAGGCCAAGACGGCCCAGGCCGAGGCGGCGCGGGTCGCCCGGGAGGCGAAGGCCGAGGCGGCGCGGGTCGCCCGGGAGGCGGAAGCCGAGGAGGCCCGCAAGGCGAAGGCGGCACAAGCCGAAGCGGAGCGGGTCGCTCGCGAAGCCAAGGCCGAGGAGGCGCATCGGGCGAGGGCGGCCGAGGCGGAGGTGGAGCGGGTTGCCCGGGCGGCCAGGGCCGAGGAGGCCCGCAAGGCGAAGGCGGCACGGGCGGAGGCCCGGCAGACGGCTCGCGCCGAGGCACGCCAGGCCAGGGCGGCCCGGCGGGAGGTGACGCGGCAGGCCCGCCTGGCCAAGGCGGAGGAGCGGCGGGCGGCCCGCGGCGAGGCTCGGCAGGCGAAGGCGAGCCGTGCGGAGGAGCAGCGGGCGGCTCGTGACGAGGCCGGGCGGGCCAGGGCGGCCCAGGCCGAGGTCCGGCGTGAGCGGGCGCAGCAGGCGAAGGCGGCCCGGGCGGAGGTTCGGCGGGCCGGGGTGCCTCGGGTCGGGGTTGGGGAGGTTGTCGGGGCCGCCGTGGTGGTGGTGGCGATGGCGGCGGTGGGGCTGGGGGTGGCCGGCTGGCGTGGGGCTGGGGGGCCCGACACGCTGGCGGGTGAGGTGGCGGTGGTGCGGGCTGCCGGGGGGAGTGGTGGCGGCCTGGTGGCGCAGGACCCGAGGGTTGGGCCGATCGAGCCGTTGCATGCCCTGGCCGTGGGGGCGTGGCTGCGGGCGACGGAGGCTGGGAGCTCGCTGGAGGGGGCGGTCCGGGAGGCCAGGGTGCCGAGCCGGTTCCTGCTGGCGGGTGTGGTCGTGCTGACTGTGCTGCTCTGCCTGCTTCTCATGCGGGTCGGGCCCGGTACCGGTGCGGCGGCCGGGCCGGGCCCGACCCCGCCGCAACTGCGGGTCGACCGTTGGCGGCGGTGGCGGCTGGGGGCGGCGGCGCTGGCCGGCGCCCTGGTCGCCCTCGACCCGGTGCTCGTCCTGAACGGGCGGGCGGCGACCGGGACCGTCCTGGCCGTGGCGCTCGCCCTGGGGGCGCTGGCCGTGGCCTGGGGGCTGCCGGCGCGGCCGACCCTGCGCTGGCTGCCCCTGGTCGCCGCCGTCGGCGGGCTCGCGTTGCTGGTCAGCCCGCTGGCCCTCCCGGTGCTGGCCGTCCCGGTGGTGGCCGAGCTGCTCCAGGGGCGGCACCGGGAGGCCTGGCGGGACATGGCCGCCCTGGGGCTCGGGATCGGCCTGTGGCTGGCCCTGCCCATCTGGGTCGCCGGCCTGGGCCTCGACGCGGGGCAGGCCGGGTGGCTCCTCGGCCGGCCTCCCGGGCGGGGGGCCATCGCCGCCTCCGTGGCCGACGCCCCACTGACCTGGCTGCTGGTCGCCGCCGGCCTGGCCGCCACCATCCTGCCCTGGCGCCCCCGGTCCGGCGCCAGGTCGGAGGCCGGGGCAGGCGCGGCCCGGCTGCTCGCCTGGACGGCGACCACGGCGGCCGGGGCGCTGGTCGCCATCGTGTTCGGGTACCCGGCCGAGCAGGCCCTCCCGTTCGCCGTGCCCGCCGCGGCCGCCTCCCTGGCCGTGGCCGCCACACGGGCCGCCGCGGCCGCACGGGCCCGGCGCCCGGTGCGCCAGGCGGTCCCCCGGCTGGTCGGGGCCGGGGTCGGGGTCGCGCTGGCCGCGCTGCTCGTCGCCCAGGGGGTCGACTGGGAGGCCAGGTACCGCCCGTCGGCCGACGACGGCCTGGACCGGCTGGTGGCGACCGTCCATGACAAGGTGCCGGCCTGCTCGGTGATCAACGCCGCCGGCTCCGACGACCGGGCACGCCTGCTGGCCGCCGGCGCCACCGTGACCGGGTTCTCGGACGGGCCGGCCGCCCAGGCCGCCGGCGTGCGCTACTTCGTGCTCACCGGCGCGGCCCACGGCGGCCCCATGACCCCGTCGCTGGCCGCCTGGGTCCGCCAGCACGGGACCAGGGTGGCCGTGCACCCCTCGCGGACCCTCTCGCGGCTGGAGCTGTGGCGCGTCAACGCCGCCCCGCTCGACCCGGTCGCCGACCGCCTCCCCGTGCCCGACGGCGTGTTCTCCAACGTCAGGGGGTCGGCGTGCGGCGGCTACCGGGTGGTGGACAGCCAGGCGGGCACGTTCTACACCGCCTACCGGGCCGTGGGCGGCAAGGCGGTCCTCGGCCGGCCGCTGGGGACGGTCTGGACCAGCGACGGGCCGGCCCTCCAGGCGTTCGACACGATGGTGCTGGGCGCCGCCCCGGCCACCGACGGCCCGCCGGCGGTGGCCCCCATCGAGCTGCCGCCGCTGCTGGCCAAGCTGGACGTCGAGGCGGTGGCCGACGCCGACATCCCGCTGCCGTCGGCGCGGCCGCCGGTCACCGACGGCCAGACCCAGGCCCTGCTCAAGGACAAGGCGATCGCCCGCGAGTACCTCGGCACCGACCCGGCGTCGGCGTCGGCGGCGGACTGGCGGCGGGCCCGGGCCCGGTTCGGCCGCCCCCTTGGCCTGCCCCAGGTGATGCCGGACGGGGCCGTGCGCCAGACCTTCGAGCGGGTGGTGCTGGAGCTGCCGGCCGACGGCGGACCGGCCCGGCCGGCGGCCCTGGGCCGCCTCGCCGTGCGCCTCGGCCTGGTCCCCAAGCAGGCCATGCGGCCGGAGCCGGTGCCCGGCCTGCCCGCCTCCCCGGCCGAGACCCGGCTCGACACCGGCCCGCTGCTGCGGCTCGTCGGCGGCGGGTTGCTGCTGCTGGCGCTGGCCGCCGGGGCCGGCCTGGCGGTCGCCCGGCAGACCAGGCCGACCCGTTCCGGATGAGCGGCGGCGGTCGCCGCACGCCGGCCGCGCCGGCTGTTGACGCACCGCAGCCACCTCCGTAGGCTCATGGTTCGAAGAGCAACGGCGCTCGCCCCAGGCGGCGCCGTTTTCGTGTCCCTGGACATCGTTGTCCACCGCTCGGCTCCCGGCGTCTGCCCCACGCAGTGCTCTCGGAGGCGAGATGACGGACCACCTCCTGGCAGGCACCGGCCCGAGCGGCCGGGCCCTGTATGACCGGCACCGCGACGAGCGCGACGCCTGCGGCATCGGCTTCGTGGCCGACGTGCGCGGCCGCGCCAGCCGGGCCATCCTCGACGCCGCCCTCGGGGGGCTCGAGCGGCTGCGGCACCGGGGCGCGGTCGCCGCCGACGCCCGGACCGGTGACGGCGCCGGCGTCCTGGTCCCGCTGCCGGCGGGGTTCTTCGCCGGCCCGGAGGCCGAGGGGCCCGCCGGCCGGCTCGGGGTGGCAATGGCCTTCCTGCCCCGCGACCCCGAGGACGCCAAGGAGGCCCGCCGGGTGGTCGAGCAGGCGCTGGTCGCCGAGCGGCTGGAGCTGCTGCGCTGGCGGCCGGTCCCGGTCGACCATGGCGCCCTCGGCGCCCTGGCCCGGTCCAACGCGCCCGCCATCGAGCAGGCCGTGTTCCGGACCGACGCGGAGGTGGACGAGGCCGAGCGGCGCTGCTTCCGGGCCGGGCGGCGGGCCGCCCTGGCCGCCAGGACCGCCGGGGTCGGCCTCTACCTGGCCTCCTGCTCGACCCGGACGGTCACCTACAAGGCGCTGTGCGCGGCCGACCAGCTGGCCGCCTTCTACCCCGACCTGGCCGACCCGGCGTTCGCGGTCGCCTTCGCCGTGTTCCACCAGCGCTACTCGACCAACACCTCGCCGTCCTGGGAGCGGGCCCAGCCGTTCCGCTTCCTGTGCCACAACGGCGAGATCAACACCCTCGACGGCAACGTGGCCTGGATGCGGGCCCGGGAGGGCCACCTGGGGGCGGGCGAGCTGGACGAGGAGCTGCTGCGGCCGGTGCTCGACCCCGACGGGTCCGACTCGACCCAGCTCGACAACGCGGTCGAGCTGCTGGTCAGGGGCGGCCGCGACCTCCGCCACGCCCTGGCCATGCTGGTCCCGGCGGTCGAGCCCTCGGCCGAGGACCGCGACCGCCAGGACCTGCGCGACTTCTACCGCTACCACGCCTGCCTGACCGAGCCCTGGGACGGCCCGGCCGGCCTGGTCTTCACCGACGGCCGCCTGGTCGGGGCGGCCCTGGACCGCAACGGCCTTCGGCCCATGCGCTGGGAGGCGTCCGAGGACGGCCTGGTCGTGTGCGCCTCCGAGGCCGGCGCGGTCGACACCGCCGGCCGCGGCCGGGTGCGGCGGGGCCGGCTCGGGCCGGGTCAGATGCTCTGCGTCGACCCCGAGCGGGGGCTGCTCACCGACGACCAGATCAAGGGCGAGCTGGCCGCCAGCCGGCCCTGGAGCGCCTGGGTGGCCGAGCACCTGCGCGCCGCCGGGGTCGGGCCGCCCGTCGGGGTGGCCGCCGACGACCGTCGCCTGGCCGCCGCCCAGGTCAGCTTCGGCTTCACCCGGGAGCTGATCACCACCGTGCTGCGGCCGATGGCCACCGCCGGCAAGGAGCCGACGGCGTCCATGGGCGACGACACGCCGCCGGCCGTGCTCGGGGTCACCACCCGGCCGGTCGGCCACTTCCTGCGTCAGCGCTTCGCCCAGGTGACCAACCCGCCCATCGACCACCTGCGCGAGCGCCACGTGCTGTCGAGCAGGACTCTGCTCGGCCGCCGCCACCCGCTGCTCGGCGAGGAGCCGGAGGCGGCCAGGCTGGTCGAGCTGGCCGGCTTCGTCCTCACCCCGGGAGGGCTGGAGGCGCTGACCCGGCCGGCGCTCGGGCTCGGCCCGCGGGTCCTGGACGCCACCTGGCCGGCAGCGGGGGGGCCGGGCGGGCTGCGCGCCGCCTGCCGGCGCCTGGGCGAGGAGGCGGTCGCCGCCGTGCGCGAGGGCGCCTGCCTGCTGGTCGTCTCCGACGCGGACGCCGAGCAGGACCGGATGCGCGTGCCCGTGCCGTCGCTGCTGGCCGTCGGGGCGGTGCAGCAGCGGCTGCTCAGGGAGGGCCTGGCCACCAGGACCAGCCTGGTCGCCGACACCGGCGAGCCGGTCGACTCCCACCAGGCGGCCGCTCTGCTCGGCTACGGGGCCGACGCCATCTGCCCCCGGCTCACCCTGGCCTCGGTGGCCACACTCGACCCGGACCCGGCGGCCGCCCAGGACCGCTACCGCGACGCCCTCGAGGAGGGCGTGTTCAAGATCATGTCGAAGATGGGCATCTCGGTGCTCGACGCCTACCGGGGGGCGCAGATCTTCGAGGCCGTCGGCCTCGACGAGGAGGTCGTCGACCTCTGCTTCGCCGGCACCCGGTCCCCGCTCGGCGGCATCGGCCTGGACGAGCTGGCCTGCGACGGCCTGGAGCGCCACCGGGCCAGCCTTGCCGAGGTGGCGCGGCTGGAGAACCCGGGCTGGTTCAAGCACCGCCCCGGCGGCGAGTACCACGCCACCAACCCCTCGGTGATGCAGGCCCTGCAGTTCGCGGTGCGCGAGGGGGCCGAGATGAAGGGCTCCAAGCGCGGCGCCCACCTGCTCCAGCAGGCGGTCAAGGGCGGCGGGTTCGAGCGCTACCGGCACTTCGCCGAGCTGGTCAACGAGCGCCCCCCGGCCGCCCTGCGCGACCTGCTGGCGACCCGCCCGGCCGGCCCGCCGGTGCCCCTGGACGAGGTCGAGCCGGCGGCCGACATCCTGGCCCGGTTCTCGACTGCGGCCATGAGCCTGGGCTCGCTGTCCCCGGAGGCCCACGAGACCCTGGCCATCGCCCTCAACCGGGTCGGGGGCCGCTCCAACAGCGGCGAGGGCGGCGAGGACCCGGACCGCTTTGGCACCGAGCGTAGCTCGGCCATCAAGCAGGTCGCCTCCGGCCGCTTCGGCGTCACCCCGGCGTACCTGGCCAACGCCGTCGAGCTCCAGATCAAGATCGCCCAGGGCTCCAAGCCGGGCGAGGGC
>Ga0307302_10000122_pt1 | contig 33573 bp, 32 predicted proteins | sample ER_DNA_183_FD_194490 | JGI IMG/M metagenome (GOLD analysis project Ga0307302, IMG submission 194490) | Bulk soil microbial communities from the East River watershed near Crested Butte, Colorado, United States - ER_DNA_183 | ecosystem: Environmental > Terrestrial > Soil > Floodplain | place...
GCAGCGGCACATCCGCGGCGGGAAGAAATGGCGTCACCTCAGGTCGGAGCGCCATCTCCGACGGCAGCATCGTCACACCGGGCGGCGTCGGGACCATTGGCCAGCCGGAGGTCTCGTGCTCGCCGTGAACCATCGCGCCCGTGGACCCGGCGGCTCCCAGCGAGAACTCGAGCAAATCAGGTGGGAACGGCCGCGTGCTCGGCGACTGACCGCGCAGGATGATGCGGCCGCGCGGCTCGCGCACCCGCGCACTGCGCTCTGACGAGATGAGGATGTTGAACTTGTCGAACTCGATCGCGCGGAGTCTTACGCGACCGTTCTTCACTGCACCGAGCTTGATCAGCGAATCCATCTGCGGCGTCGTGGCCCACGCGATGTAGACAAGATCCGTGCGTGGGAGGCCGGTGAGAAATGCGATCGGGATGAATCGCGAATGGCCGTCCGCCGTCACGGCCACCGTGAAGGGACCGGGCGGACTCGAGAGCTCGACGCGCCCCGAAACGCCGCGGACGCCCGGGGCCGCCACGAGCTCGATGCAATACAGATCGTGGCTCGGGCCGAGCGGGGTGGCCGGATCGCACGGCCGCCCCCCGCCCGCTCCCTGCGCTTCGCAGATTCCCGCCGCGAAGACGAGGAGTGCTAGTGCTTCGCGCGCCTTGGCAATCCCAGGTCGCCCCACGGCAGGCGTCCCACGGAAATCGGAGCAGCCGCTCGAGGACTGAGCGTCGTCGAGGCCGACACGTCGAAGGTATACGCCCCCGTTTCGCCGCCCGCGCTGCTGCTGATCACGATGTCGTACGGTCCCGTCAATGCAACGGTGAATTGGATGAACGCGGTTTGATTGCCCGCGGAGCTGTCGTCGTTCTGAGCCACCAACGAGCGGGGGTAGGTTTGCAGGTCCAGAATACGATAGAGGGCCAGCCGTGGATTGATCGCGGTCGAGTGCTCGGCAATTGTCAGCACCGTGCCCTGGACGAGCTGGATCCGCGCCACGTCGTAATGGCGCGGCGGCGTCACCGAGCTGTCGGGACAGTCGGCCGCGGTCAGCGAGTCGTCCACGGTCACTCCCCGCGCTACCCAGACTTGGCGGCAGCCGTTCATGGTCGATGGCCGCGCCACGGCCGTCAGCGTGTAGGCGCCTGTGGTGAACTGGTTGAACGAGTTCGCGCCGATGATGTAATCGCCGCCGGGCAGGATGATGTCGAGCTGAGAGTTCCGGCCCCGGTCGGTCACATCCCCGCCGAGAACACTATCGTCGTCAAACGCCACCTGGGGACCGGCCAGGCTAAAGAAATCGATCCAAGTGTCGTTACTATCGCCCGGGGCTTGCGGCGGCGCCGGGAAGTTCGCGTGCATCGAGATGCGTATGCTCTGCTGCCCCGCGGGGAGATCGAGCGCGTAGAAATCGAAGAACCATCCGGCGCTCTGGAAGTTGCAGTCGGTGACCGAGAGCGCGGCGGTGACGGTATCCCCGAGCGTGTAGGGCGTGAGATTCGTGCAGGGATCCACCGCGGTGACGTGGTACAGCACGTCGGATACACCGGGCACCTGGGCGTGAATGGTGATGCTACCGGTGACGGAGCCCAGCCTTGCGGTCGTCGAGGCCACGCCGTTGACGTCCGTTGTGGTCGTCGCCGGAGTGAACGTCGCGCCCCCAGCGGGACTCGCGCTCCAGGTCACGTGCACGCCCTGCGCTGGCTGCCCGCTCGAGCCGAGGGCCACGAAACTGAGCGGAAAGGCAAGCGTCGCGCCCGTCGGGGCGCTCTGGCTGTCGCCGGCGATGCCGGTGACCGATGCGGCCTGCGGGCCAGGCCCGGCGCTGTCGCCGCAGGCGGCGATAGCGGCCAGCGCTCCAGCGAGGACAATTGGAATGAACCGACTAAACAGCCTCATGATGCCTCCTCATTATTTGGGCACGACGCGGTAGAGTACCTCGCCGTCGCGGATCATTCCGAACTGCTCCCGGGCCACGCGCTCCTGCACGGCGGGATTCGTCTCCAAGTCGTGCGCCAGCTTTGCCATGGAATCGAGCTCGATCCGGAGCGCCGAGACACGCGTACGCTCTTCCGCGAGCTGGCGCCGGATCGTGATCCAGTCGGCCGTGCCGTATTCCCCACCCCACACGGCGAGCGCGAGCAGCCCGACACCCCCCGCGATCCCGGCAACGCGGATTCGGGTCACAGGCCGTAGAGATGGCGGCCGGGATAGTGCGCCACGTCTCCGAGCTCTTCGGCGATGCGGAGCAGCTGATTGTATTTGGCGACCCGCTCGCTGCGTGACGCGCTGCCCGTCTTGATCTGCCCGACACCGGTCGCCACGGCGAGATCCGCGATGAACGTGTCTTCGGTCTCACCGGATCGATGCGAGATCACGTTGCCGTAGCCGTTGCCTCGCGCCAGCTCGATGCACTGCAGCGTCTCCGTGAGTGTGCCGATTTGATTCACCTTGATGAGGATGGCGTTCGCGACGCTCTCCTCGATGCCCCGTGCCAGCCGTTCGACGTTGGTGCAGAAGAGATCGTCGCCTACAAGTTGTACGCGTTCCTGCAGCGCTGCTGTGAGCTTTGCCCATCCCGTCCAGTCGTCCTCTGCCAGTCCGTCCTCGATGGACACGATCGGGTAGCGATCGATCCAGCTCTTATACAGTGCAATCATCTCGTCGGCGCTCTTCTGGCCGCCCTTGCTCTTCTTGAATGTGTACATCCCGTCAGCGTAGAGCTCGGACGCCGCCACATCGAGCGCGATCGCGATGTCCTTCCCCGCCTCGAAACCCGCTGCCTCGATGGCGGCCATGATCGCTTCGAGCGCCGCCTCATCGTTCGGCAGATCCGGGGCGAAACCGCCTTCGTCTCCGACCGCCGTCGAAAGCCCGCGCTTGGCCAGGACTTTCTTGAGCGCATGGAACGTTTCCACGCCCATGCGCAGCCCCTCCGGGAACGTCTCGGCGCCGATCGGCACCACCATGAATTCCTGGCAGTCCACGGTGTTCGCGGCGTGCGCGCCGCCGTTCAGGATGTTCATCATCGGGACCGGCAGCACGTGCGCGATCGGACCGCCGAGATAGCGATAGAGCGGTAGACCGGCATCCTGCGCCGCTGCTCTGGCAACTGCAAGGGAAACGGCGAGAATCGCATTCGCGCCCAGGTGGCTCTTGTTGGGCGTGCCGTCGAGGTCGAGCATCGCGTAGTCCACCGCGATCTGGTCCTCAGCCGACAGGCCCTCGAGCCGCGGGCCGATCACTTCGTTCACGTTCTTGACGGCTTCGAGCACGCCTTTGCCGCCGTAGCGCTTGTTGTCCCCGTCGCGCAGCTCGACGGCCTCGTGCTCTCCCGTCGAGGCGCCGCTCGGAACGGCCGCCGTGCCGCTCGCGCCGCTGGCCAGGGTGACGTCGGTCTCGACGGTGGGATTGCCCCGGCTGTCGAGAATCTCCCGCGCATGGACCGAGATCACAGTGCTCATTGTGGAACGAACCCTACCGCGCCTTCGACTGAAGGGCAACCATCGCCGCGCGCACTTGGTCCCGCAGCCGCTCGCGATCGTCCGGACGCAATCCGGTCGTCATGATCGGCGGCGCGGCGAGCAGGCGAATCGGACGGGGGCGCAGTCGCCAGGCGCCCTTCGGCAAAATCTCGAACGTGTGATGGACGTACACGGGGACGATGGGAACCTGCGCGGCAATCGCGAGGCCAAACGGCGCGTTCTTGAAGGGCAGCAGCTCGCCCGTGCGGCTGCGCGTCCCCTCCGGGAACACGAGGATGGAGGACGTGCCCTCCCGAATCGTCCGCGCCGCCTCATCGTACGCCTCGAACGCTTTCTTGCGGGCGGCCCGATCGATCGGAATGTGGCCCACGGCGCGCATGGCGCCGCCCAGCAGAGGGATCTTGAACAACTCCTGCTTGGCGACGAAACGCACCGATCCAGGCAGCGCGGCGAACAACGCCCAGATGTCGAACATCGAGGAATGGTTGGAGGCGTACATGACCGCCTGATCGCGCGGGATATGTTCCAGGCCTTCGGCCATCACCGGCGTGCCCGCGGCGCGGAGGATGTCGCGGGACCAATCCGTGCTGGCCCAATCGTAGACTCCACCTCGCCGGTTGCGCACACGGAACAGCCCGGCCACGACGGCAGCGGTTGCATGGACGATTGTTGAGGCGACGAGGACGACGTAGTACCAGAGGGTGCGGAGATTCACGCGAAGTGATCGTATCCTGCCGGGAGCGCCACGGGCTTGTTGTTGTCGAGCAGCCGCACGCCGCCGCGACGCCCGCCGGCCCCGCGGAGGCAGGTACCGATCCGGCTCAACTGCAGACCGGTCTGCGAGCGGAACGCGGAGATGCTGGCATCACCGAACGTCGGCGGCATGGTGCATAGTAACTCGAATTCCTCGCCGCTGGCGACCGCGGCCAGCGGCGCCACATTCTCCCAGCACGGGATGTGCTCGAGGTTGATCTCGATGCCGACCTCGGACGCCGCGGCGAGATGCTGTGCTTCGGCGGCGAGGCCGTCCGAAATGTCGATCATCGCGCTGGCGCCGTGGCCCGCCAGCCAGATGCCGGCGTCGATGCGCGGCTCCGGGCAGGCATAGCGGTTGCGCAAGGCGGCCGGCATGCTCTTGCCGGCCCGGAAGTGCTCGAGCGCGAGGGCCGCGCCACCCAGATAGCCGGTCACCCAGAGGCCATCGCCCTCGCGCGCGCCGGAGCGACGCACGGGCCGTTCGGCCTCACCAATGACGCACACGTCGACGAGGTATTGCGGGGAGCGCGTCAAATCGCCACCCAGTACTTTGGCTTCGACGTGGTGCAACATGCTCGCAACACCGGCCATGATATCCGCGGCCGCGTCCTCGTTCTTTTTGCCGTTCGCTGGAACGCCGAGCGAGACCAGTGCACCGAGCGGCCTTGCGCCGTCCGCCGCGAGATCGGACAGGGCGGAGCCCGCGGCGCGAAAACCGATTTCCTTGAAGTCGAGCCAATCGGTGCGGAAATGGACGTTCTCGAGCGAGGTGTCGATGCTGATCGCGAGGTTGGTCGAGCCCACCGGAAGCAACGCGCAGTCGTCACCGAGCTCCGAGCCGTCGCCCGTGAACTCCGCGATCCGCTCGATGATGCCGCGGATACGATCGAACTCTTTGCCGGGACCGAGATTCATGGGACGTTCATTTTTACAACACCTCTGGAGCCTCAAGTTCCACGAGAACTGGAGGTCGCGCGGGCCCCACGTCCTTCCAGGCCCGCCACACAGCCGGAAGGGCCGCCAGGACGTCGGCTGGGCGCAGGCTGCGGGCCGTCCATTGGCGGGCGCCTTGCTCGGCGGCCCGCCCGAGGGCATGCGCGCCGAGTGCGGCAGCCACAGCGGGCGCCGTTCCCCGGGCGAGAAATGCGCCGATGAACCCGGCGAGCATGTCTCCACTGCCGCCCGTCGCGAGACCCGGATTGCCGCTGGCGACGACATGCTCCGGCCCGCGAAGATCGGCGATGACGGTCGGAACGCCCTTGAGCAGCATCGTGCATTTGAGCTTCGCCGCTGCGCGCCCTGCGGCCGACCAGCGGTCGTTCGCAGCTTCGTCGGCCAATGCGTCGCCGGCAAGCGCGCGGAATTCTCCCAGGTGCGGCGTGCACACGACGGGCCGATTGGCCGGACCGTTGAAGTAGTGGAGCGCATCGGCGTCGATCACTGTGGGCACCGGGCGGCGCGCCAGGACCTCGGCAACGAATTGCTTGCGCACGTCCACACGGCCGAGCCCCGGACCGATCACGACCGCGTCGGCCCACTCGAGCACCTCGGCGACCGCGGGCTCGAGGTTGTCACCAAGTGACGATTCAACGGTCAGTACGTCCGGCAAACTCGCCTGGGCGGCGACGATGGTTTCGCGCGTGGCCACGAGCTTGACGACGCCGGCTCCGGCTGCCAGGGCAGCACGGGCGGCATGGAGTGCAGCGCCGGTGAGACCATCCGAGCCGCCGATCACACAGACGCGGCCTCGATCGCCCTTGTGCATCTGGGGAGCCAGCCGCGGTAGCCGCTCCGCTGCCCATCGATCAGTCACGAGTAGGGGCCACGCGCTATCGGGAGGCGGGAAACCGATGTCGACCACGACGACCTTCCCACACCATTCACGCGCCAGCAGATGCCCGCGCCGTGGGCCCCCGAATGTCACCGTGAGCTGAGCCCGCACCGGGCCGTGCGCTTCACCGCTCGTGAGATCGAGCCCGGTCGGCCCGTCCACCGCCAGAATCGGTGCGCCATAGGCCGCAAGTCGTTCGGCGAGGGCGAGCACATCGCCTTTCGCGGGGCCCGCGGCGCCGGTGCCGAGCAGCGCGTCCACGCCAACGGCCGCCTGCGGCCACGCTTCCTCACGACCCAGTTCGCGCACGCCGTCGAGACGCGCGAGCGCGCGATTATCGATCGCGTCGTCTGTTTTCGGATCGACGGCCGCGACCCACACGGGAATGCCGACGGCGTGCAGCGCGCGGGCGATCACCCAGCCGTCGCCGCCGTTGTTGCCGGCGCCCGCCGCGACGAGCACACCGCCCGTGGCGGCGTCCGACATCTCGCCGACCAAGACCTGCGCGACGGCCCGGCCCGCGGTTTCCATCAGCACGCGGCTCGGCACGCGGTACTGGGTGCGCGCTGCTGCATCCCACGCTGCCGCCTCGCTCGCCGAGAGTACCGGAATCGGATTCACGGAATCACCACCCCCGCGTATCCCACCACCCGCGCGTTGTCGCCAGACACCCAACCGGAGTGGCGATAGTCTACCACGTCGGCTCGGGTCGCGCCCAGCGCCCGGGCGGCGGCGATGACGGTGGCCGCCGGCCCCCGCCCGCACATCGAGATCCGCTCGCGTTTGCAGCGCGCGAGCAGCTCCTCCCCGTCCAACGCTGTGACCGCCTCCAGTGCGCGGGCATCCTTTTCTTCCGAAACCGCCGCGGGCTCATAATGATTGAGATCACTCGACGCGAGCAGCAGCACCGGCTCCGCCGCGGCGCGGACGAGCCGAGCAAGTATGTCGCCGAGCTGCCGCGCCGGCTCCCACCGATCCCACGCGAGCACCAACGGCACGATGCGTACATCGGACCGGAGCATCTGAAGAAACGGGAGCTCGACTTCGACGGCATGCTCGGCGCGATGGGCCTCGTGGTCGACTTCCACGGCTCCTTGCGCGATTTCGCGGAGCGCCGCGCTCGCGTCACCGTCGACAGGGACATCGCCGAGGGGCGTCCGGAACGCACCCGACTCCCACAGCGATACCCCGCGCTTTGCTTCGGAGATACCTGTGTGATTCGGAGCAAGGATGACGACGAGGCCTGGAATTGTAACGCGAGTGAACACTTTTGCGGCGGTGAGACCCGAGTACATGTAGCCCGCGTGGGGCACGATAACGGCCCGTTCGTTCCCCCGCTCCGCGTGCGGAGAGGGGGTCAGGGGGTGAGGACGCGCATCTGCGAGGAGTGTAGCGACAGTCGCCCGCAATTCGGCGGGATCAGAAGGATAGAACCGCCCGCTGACGGCGGGCGGACGGATGCTCACCCCGAAGAGGAGACTCCCGGCCAGCGATAGCCCGCTCCGGCCTTGAAGACCTCGGCGAACTCGTAGACGCGCTCGAAGTCCTCGAGGCGATCGTCGGGCTGGCGCGCCAGCAACCCCACGTCGATCAGCATGAAGACGATCTGCCCGAAGTCGTCGGTGGTGTGGATGCCCCAGTGCGTCATCACGGCCGACGCCAGCATCCCGAACTGCTCGAGGGCAAAGTCGCGGCAGGCCCACGCCAGCTCGACGCCGCTCAAGTGGCGGCGCGCCGGCAGGCGCGTCTGGGCAAATTCCAGCGCGGCGAGCACGAAGACATAGGCGCGCTCGTTGTACTTGCCGTCGCGGCGGCGGATCTCCGCGAGCGCGGCTTCGAGCGTAGCGACGTCGCTCATCTGCGGGCTTCGCCCGGAGGTGGTGGAGGAGCTGGAGGTCCTGGAGGTGTCACCACACGAATGCCGGAGCGGCGTTCAGCCGGCGGGTCGAGCAGCGCCAAAGCGAGCACATCGTCAATAGTCTCCACAAGCTTGATATCCAGCAACTTCTGTACCTCTTCGGGCAAGTCAACCAGGTCGTTCTTGTTCCGTGCGGGAACGAGCACAGACGTGACTCCAGCCCGTGCCGCAGCCGTCAGCTTTTCCTTCAATCCGCCAATCGGGAGCACCCTGCCCCGCAGGGTCAGCTCGCCCGTCATCGCGACATCGTGGCGTGCCGGCCTGCGGCACAAAAGCGACGCGAGCGCCGCGGCGATGGTGATGCCGGCCGAGGGACCATCCTTGGGGACGCCGCCGGCCGGAACGTGCAGATGGACATCCGACTGCGTGAACGCCTCGGGCGGGATGCCGAGCGCGCTCGCACGGGCTCGCAGCAGACTCCAGGCCGCCTGTGCCGACTCCTTCATCACGTCGCCGAGCTGGCCGGTGAGGGTGATCTGGCCCTTGCCCGGCATGCGGATCGCTTCGATGAACATGATGTCGCCGCCCACCGGCGTCCATGCGAGTCCGGTCGCCACGCCGATCTCCGGCGCCCGGCCCGCGACCTCGTTCTGCACCTTCGGTTGTCCGGCGTACTTCTCGAGATTCTTCGACGACACCTTCACCATCGTCGACTTCCCCTCGACCACTTCGAGGGCGGCCTTTCGCAGCACTCCCTGGATCTCGCGCTCGAGCTGCCGGACACCCGCTTCGCGCGTGTACTCGGCAATCAGCCGCTCGAGCGCGCCGTCCGCGATGTGGGCCTGTTCGGCCCCCTTATCCTTCCCCAACCCCGTCTCTTTCATCTGGCGCGGCATGAGGTAGCGCTTGGCGATCTGCAGCTTCTCGGACGGCGTGTAGCCGACGAGGTTCAGCTGCTCCATCCGGTCGAGCAACGGATCGGGGATTGGCACCGTGCTGTTCGCCGTCGCGATGAACATCACGCCCGAGAGGTCGAACGGCACCTCGAGGTAGTGGTCCACGAACGTCGAGTTCTGGGCCGGATCGAGCACCTCGAGCAACGCGGCGGTCGGATCGCCGCGCACGTCCGAGCCCATCTTGTCCACTTCGTCGAGCATCAACACGGGCGTGCGTGTCTCACAGCGTTGTAATGCGTGAATGATCCGTCCCGGGATTGCGCCCACGTACGTCCGCCGGTGACCGCGGATCTCGGCTTCGTCACGGACGCCGCCGAGCGATACGCGCGTGAACTTGCGGCCGAGCGCTTCGGAGATGCTCTGGCCCAGCGACGTCTTCCCGACCCCGGGCGGTCCCACGAAGCAGAGAATCGAGCCCTTCGCGTCGGGATTCAGCGTCCGCACCGCCAGATACTCGAGGATGCGCTCCTTGATTGTCTTGAGGTCATAGTGGTCGCGGTCGAGGATTTCGCGCGCGGCTTTGAGGTCGAGCCGATCCTGGGTCACCCGGCTCCACGGCAGTGCGGCAAACACGTCGAGGTAGGTACGCGCCACCTGATACTCGGCGGACTGCGGCGACATCTGGCGCAGCCGCTTGAGCTCGCGGTCGGCGACCTTTTTCCCTTCCGCCGAGAGCTGTGCGTCGTCGAGACGTTTGGCGAGCTCTTCCAGCTCGTCATCGCCCTCCCCTTCGCCCAGCTCCTGGCGGATCACCTGCAGCTGCTCGCGGAGCACGTACTCGCGCTGATTCTGATCGAGCCGCGTCTTCACCTTTTCCTGGATCTGGCTGCCGACTTCGAGCACCTGGAGCTCCTGCACCAGGAAATCCGCCAGGCGCTCGAGCCGGCGCGTGACGTCGTCGATCGCGAGCAGCTCGGCCTTGGCCGGCAACGCGAGGTCGAGGTTGGCGGAGATGAAGTCGGACAGCTTCCCAGCTTCCTGAATGCCCGCGAGCACCTCGTGCAGCTCGGCGCCGAGGTAGGGCGCGATGTCGATCACGCGCGAGAATTGCGCAATGACGGTCCGCTTCAGCGCCTCCGTGCGCGAGTCCTCCAGCAGGTTCTCTTGCAGCGGCTCGGGTTCCGCCATGAGCCACTTCTCACCTTGCGCGATGTCCTTGAGCCGCGCGCGTTCCAATCCCTGCACCATGACCCGCACCGAGCCGTCGCCCAGCTTGAGCATCCGCACGATGGTGCCAAGCGTCCCGACGTCGTAGAGCTGGTGCGGGAGCGTGTTCATCACCGCGCCCTCGGGCGGCTCCATCCCGCCCATCGACTTCACGACGCCGAGCAGCAGGCGCTTCTCGCCCTGGATGATCTCGTCGATCAATTGAACGGCTTTGGGATCTGTGAGGGCCAGCGGCAGAACTACGTGGGGATAGACGACGAGCTGGCCCAGGGGAAGGACCGGCAGGCGTTCCACTAGGTCACTCGCACCGATTGTGCGCCCGACGAGCGCGGCGGTTGTTTGGCGAGCCGGATCTCGAGGAAGCCGTGCTCGTAGGTGGCGCGAATCGATGCGGGATCGACGACCACTGGCAGCCGGAAGCGGCGCTCGAACGGCCCGATCTGCACTTCCATCGCGTGATAGTGCCGCCGGCCCTGATGCCTGGGCATGCGCTCGCCCGCGACCTTCAGGATTCCTTCGTCCAGCTCGACCTTGAAGTCGCCGGCCTGCATGCCGGCGATGTCCATGTGGACGATCAGCTCCTGGTCAGTTTCATAGACGTCGGTGCGCGGTTTCCATTTGGGCGAAGCGACGAACCCGACCGGACGGCCGTGGGCAACTTCATTGAAGTAGACGTCGAGCTCGTCGGCGAGGTGAACCGTGAGAGATCCCGACCCGCGGGAGGGACGGTTCGGCCCCCCTCCTCCAGTCGATCCGAACGAACCGCTGTCACCCATACGCGACTAATGTAATGCGTGGCGCAAGAAGGGCGAATTCAAGGACTTTCCTGCTTCAGAGGTCATCGGATTGCCTCCGCCTCCCTTCCCCCAAATGCCGCTAATGCGGGATTCGGTCGATGAAATGCACGGGGCTTGGGGCAAACCGGATCGACACTGGCGGCATCAGGACCAGCGCGCAACTGCCACCCGAGGAGCAACTGACGACGCCTCGGCGTAGCAGCTTGACGGTGGCGTCCGGCTCGGGGAATGCGACGCTCAACGTCGCCCGGCGGATGGCCGGGGTCAGCCGTTGTAATTGGCTCGGGCCGCTGGCGATGCGCACCGCCTCGACCCGAGGGCCCGCACCGATGAGGAGCTCGACTTCGCCCGATACGTCGGCCGTGAGCACGTTGCCGAGGTTCACCGTACGCATCGTCACCAGCTCCGAGCGCGCCAGATCGATGCGCCGGTCCGCCTCGCGCTCGCTCCCGCCGAGCAGCCGGACGAGTCGCGGCCTGATGGACTTGCTGGGCATGTCGCCGTTCAGCGCCAGCGCGTACGTGTGGATCGCGTCGGCGGGCCGGCCCAACCGCTGCTGGATCTGGCCGAGATGTTCGCCGATTTCGCTTTGGTTGCTGAGCAGCCACGCGGCGCGGACATAGCGCTCGGCCTTGGGCAACTCGCCGCGGGCATAATAGATCCAACCCATCGTATCCCAGTACGCCCCGAGCTGGCCGACGGCGAGCATCTCGCGCATTCCGGCATCGACGAGGGCCAGCCCCCGCAACACCCCCTCAGTCGCATCGATCGCCCGACGCGCGTACATCTCCGCGCTGTCGAGCTCCAGCCGCCGCTCCGCCAGAGCGTATGCCACATTGTTCCACATCTCGGGCGTGGGGGAGAGCGCGACCGCCCGCCGGAACACGGTGAGCGCGTCGGCGCCGCGCCCAAGACGTGCGTACGCAGTGCCGAGCGTCACCTGCAGCGACGTGTCGTCCGGAGAGATCGAGACCGCGTGCTCGAGCGCATCGACCGCCGCGGAGTCGCGGTGAATGTCGATGAGCAATCGCCCCAGGTTCGCGTGGGCATACCGATCGAGCGGATTCACCTCGGTCTGCTTGCGGAACGCGGCGACCGCTTCGTCCTGGCGTCCCATGCGCCGGAGCGTCAGCCCCATGTTGTTGTACGCGTACTGGTCGTACGGATTGATCTCGATCTGCTTGCGGTACGCGATCAGTGCCGAATCGGTCTTCCCGAGCATCATGTACGCGCGGCCGAGGTTGTTCCATGCCCATTGATGTCGTGGGACCAACTCCGTGACAGCGCGGAAGGCACGGATCGCAGAGCGAGCGTCATTGGCGTCCAGCGCGGCCATGCCGCGCCGGTGCAACTCATCCGCATTCGCCCCTCCGGCCGCGTCGGCCGGCGTGGCGGGCGGGTCGCCCGACCGCGTCAGGGCAATCGTCCGTTTTTCGTCTTCGCTCACGACGTTCCGGAATGAGGCGAAGTCGGCTGACCGATCTGCCGGCAGCACGCGACGCGCGTACCGCAGCGAGCGTTCCACGACCACGGTGTCGCCGCGGCGTTCGGCACCCGAGCGGTAGGTGGCGTAGTCGCGGCTCAAGATGACCGCGGCGGGCAGCCGCGCGGTCACCGTGTGCGGCAGGACGATGCGGGCGCGGTACGTAATCTCTTCGACGAGGCCGATCAGCAGGCTGTCGGTCGCTACGCTGTCGCTCGCGGGCAAATCGATTTCGGGAAGCGGCACCTCGAGCTCGGCGCGCTGGTTGGACCAGGTCACGGCGGCAGGCCGGTCCAGCTGGAACGTGAAGGCAAACGGGACGCCGGTGGCCAGCGGATCGTCGGCTACGGCGCTTTGTACCGTCCCCTCGAGCTCCGCCGCGTTGGCGATCTCCTGCGCGAACAGCTGCCATCTGTCTTCTGGTAGCTGACTGAACACCCCGCGCATCATGACTTCGATGTCGCCGCGCGACTCCATGCGCATCGCGATCGTCAACCGCCCCGCGTCGCTGAGCGTGCCGGCCGCCTCGACCGCATTGTAGGTATGGTAGGGCGTCGCCAGCGGAGCGCGCGCGAGCCGCGGCGTAGCATCTTGCGGGATCACCAGCGCCTGCTTGCCCCGGAGGATGAAGAGCAGGAACTGAAACGGGGCGACGTTGGGCGTCGCGTCCAGCCACAGCGAGTCGAGTGCGGGCACGAACGTGATCAAATGGTCGAACTGCGCCGGCGACGGCACGTCGGGGTCGATGGGCTCATTGGCCGAGATCAGAACCGGTGTCGAGGGAACGTCGATAGCGCGCAGCAGCGCCGCGAGGAGGACATGCTTGTCCTTGCAATCGCCATACTGATTGAGCAGCACGTCGGCGGCGGGATGCGGCTGAAAGCGACCCAACCCAAACTGCAGGCTCACGTAGCGGACGCGCTGCGCCACGAAATCGTACAGCGCCGCGATCGAATCGCGCAGCGTGGTCCGGCCACGGACCAGTTCGGCAGCACGTTGCCGGATCTCTGGCGTGACCGTCTCGCGATCGCGCTCGAGCCCGCGATACCACTCGCCCACCTCCGCCCAACTCCGGAACGAGGTCAGTGAGACCTTGTGGTGCTCGCCACGGGACAGGAATGTGCTTTTGCGTCCCGTGGTGTCGATCGTCAGGTTCGCGCGCTGCCAGGTGTAGATGCGGCGGTCGCCGGTTTCCGTTATGCGCGGCTCCGGACCGCCCTCCGTCTTGACCTGCACGTGGGCCTGGCTCGGTACGTCGTACGTGATGCGCTCGTCCCGCACCACCGCCGCGCGCACGAAATCGGCCTCATCCCAGAAATTCCCCGGCGCGAACGGCGTGTGAGTCGTCCACGTGACATGATATTCGAGCGTGTCACCCGGCTGGAGCGCGGGAACAGTCACCACTTTCTGGCGCAGGTCGGAATACATCGGCGCATCCTGGGCGACCGGTCCCGTCACATCCTGCACGGCGCTGGCGGTCGCGACGACGGTGTCGCCGCCGGCCTTGAGCACCCGCACGAAGTCGATATCGAGCCGCTGATTTCCGGAGGCATATGGGTACAACAGCTGCCCGAACCGGCTTACCGCCGCGGTGGTCTGAATGCGAATGCGGGCGTCGAGCGTGCTGCGGCTGGTGCCGTCCAGCTGGAAGGTGGTGGTGCTATACAGGCGATCGAAGACGTAGGGCCTGCGGGAAAAGTCGGCCTGCGCGTGGAGCGGGACGCAGGGCAACAGCGCGAGACAGGCGGCGAGACGCCACATCGTCATTTCAAGTACTTCGTCCAGATGAGCACGACACCGCACCCCGTCGCGACCTGCTGGTACTGCACAGGGGCGCTGGACGCACGAGGATACACCTCGACGCCCATCAGGTCCTTGGGCCTGTAGAGGTGGACCTGATCCCAATCCGACAGAAATCCGTCGATGTAGACTGTCGCGACGCACCACCCGCGCCCGCCCGCCGAAGGACTCGGGAGCAGGGCCACAAAGTCGGTAAGCCCCTGCCCGCGCGCCATCGTGACGGACGGCATCGTCGTGAGGACCGAACGTACCGACCCTGCTCCCGCTATCTCCTCCTCGGTGCGGTAGTAGCCGAGCCCGCTGCCGGCGCGGCGGCGGTCCTCGAAGTCCGCGAGCAGACGCGACTGCTGTCCGGTCACGCGCACCGGCGCCAAAACCACGGGAATTGGGGCTAACGCGATCGGCAACCAGGTCGTGTCGCCGGGACGGAAATCCACAGCCTGGCCGGTGGGAGCCCGGCCGATCGCCTGCACGCTCACCCACTGCGTCCCCGGCGCGACGCCGCGAATCGTAAACGTGCCGTCATCATTGATCACCGTCGTGCCGCCTTCGCGCACGGTCACCCGGCCGCTCCAGACCGGCGTCTGCTCCAGCGTGGTCGCCTGGCCCCGCAAGACCGCCGGCTCGCGCGCGGGCGCGAGCGCCACCGTCAGATCCTGCCGCCCGACCCCGCGGGCGCCGAGCTGCAGGTCGACCAATCCCGACGAGTCCCGCTGCGCGTACGCCCGCAGCCCGATCTTCATGGTGGTCGCTACGCCGCACGCGTAATACGTCCCGGTCGAATCGGTTTTCACGGTGAGCTGGCGCGGCTGCGTCTGGACGTTGGTGGGACCCGTCTGCACGATGCGCAGCCATTGCAGCAACAGGCCGGCGCCGGCGAGATGTGCCTGCGTTTTGGCGTCCTGGACGAAGCCGAAGATGAGCCCGCTGTCGGAGCGCATCATCAGCTCCTGCCCGCAGCGGCGCCGCCACAGGGTGGCGAGCGACGGCGTCGCGACGCTCAGGGCGGAGTCCGAACCGGTGATGTCTACGGGAACGGCGAGCGTGAAGAGACCGGCGGAGTCGAGCCCGGGATGGGAAACGAACAACGTGTAGTGGCCGGGAGCGATGCTGTCGAGACGGAAGCGGCCGCTGCCGTTGGTCTGGGCGTGCCGCTCGCTGCCGCGCACCCACACATCGGCGTCACGGAGCGGAGCGTGCGCCAGGCTGTCATAGACCGTTCCCAGCACCGGACGCTGGCCCAGAGCCACCTGTGGTACGAGCAACAGCAGGAACGACACGCGCATGACGCCCACAATACTTCGGGATTGCGGAGTGAGAAAGGGAAGCGTAGCCTCGCGTATGTCTACATGCTACCCCGAGCGGGCGTCAGCCGGCTCGCCTTGACCCAGAACCAGTTGTCTGGCAGCCCGACTTTTCCCACGCCCCGCATCGTCGCAGGATAGCCGTACAGCGGGTCGTAGCCGACTTCGAGCACGTCACTCCGGCGCGCGCTCTGTTCGACGGCGTCGAACAGCCCTTCTACTGTATACAGCGACCATGGCTCGTGTGGCTTGCCCATCGACTTGCCGCTGGTGTCGCGCAGCGCGACGGCGACGCCGCTCCGCACTTCCAGAATCGCGGGATTGGACGGCCAGGGGCAGAAACATCCCACCGCGATCTGGATGCGATAGGCATCGATGTGTCGAGCCCGCCACGCCTCGCGGTGCTCCCCAAGCTCGCGCAGGAGTGAATCCCGTTGCGCTTGGGTGAGCGCGCCGGTGGCGTTGCGCGGCGGGAGTCTGACCGGAGTTTCCCGCTCGAGCGGCGGCCGTGCCGGCGCGGAAGTCCGGCACGCCGCCAGCAGCAGCAGAGCCGCCGCCATCCAACCCGCTACGCCGGCTTTTGCGCCCATTCTTTGCGACGCTGCTCCACATTGCGCGCGAACTCCTGGCGCCGCTTGTTGAACAGCGCCGCGAGCTCGTCGGTGTAGCCGTACATCGCCCACGGCGCGCGCTGCTGCGCGAAGGCGAGCAGCTCGTGCACTTTTTTCTCCTTGCCGGGAATCGTGGCCGTACCACCGGTGCAGTGGACGATCGCCTCGTACGTCTTGCCGGTGGGGATGAAGTTCACGCTGTGCTTGGTGACTTTCTTGTAGCCCCACATGAGGTCCTGAAAGCGCAGCACGTTGAACGTGAAGAAGGTCGAGCGCACCAGGTATTTGCTCCCGAAGCGCCACCCGGCCTTACCGGTGAGCAACGGATTCTCGAACTCCTGCTCCGCCCCGACCGCCACGCCCATCGGGTCACCCCATTGCGCGACGCGCTTGGCCAGGGGATGGCGCTCCGGATCACGCCATGCGCGCCAGGCCGGTACTGCCTGCCAGGCGAACAGAACCAGGAACAGAATACCGACACCAATCACCACGAATCCGGGCCGCCGGAACGAGTCGCTGTCCAGATAGAACGGATAGAAGCTGCTGCGCAGCGAGCGCATCTCCTTGCTATTGAACAGCTGGTTCTCGAGATCATCCGGCCACGGGGCGAGCTTCCCCTCGCCGGTCGAGGATTCGTCGCCGGCGGTACGCACCACGAGAAAGCGGTTGCCGAACGCGATCGCGGTATACGCGCCCGACTCCTCGCGGCTCGTCTCGACGCCGCTCTGGGTGTGAATCGTGTACTGGCGGATCCCCGTGTCGATGACGCGGTCGCCGGTGACGCGGGCGTAATAGCGCGGCGTGAGCGTGACATCGCGGATCGAGTCGAGATCCGCCTTCGCGAGCGCATGGGGACCGCGGAGGAAGTTGGCGATGTAGCGGCGATCGCTCGTTGCGAGGAGCACGGCCCCGACGAGAGCGAGCGTCCACACGACGACGCGGCGCAGCGAGGTCGCACGAATGCGGGTGACGATCCAGCTGTCCATCGGAATCCCCCTGGCGCGGAGTCGGCACACTATAGCGAACGGGTTTTCTACAGGCTAGCATAGCGATATGCGATCGCTCCCCTACGTCTCCGTGATGGCCCTCACCGTGCTCGCCGGGGCCTGCCAAAAGCCCGCTGCCAAGCCCGCCGCCGGGGTTCCCGACTTCCACAACCCGGCCGATCCCGGCTTCGCCCAGCAGGCGCCCGACAGCTTCCGCCTCCGCTTCAGCACGACAAGAGGCGATTTCGTCATCGCCGTGCACCGCGCCTGGGCGCCACGGGGGGCCGACCGTTTCTACAACCTGGTGCGCTCCGGTTTTTACGACGGCGTGCGCTTCTTTCGCGTGATTCCCGGCTTCATGGCGCAGTTCGGGATCCACGGCGACACAGGCGTGACGGCGGTATGGCGGGCGCGCGTCATTCAGGACGATCCGGTGCGGAGCACCAACGGGCGCGGCATGGTGACGTTCGCGACCGCGGGACCGGGGACGCGCACCACGCAGATCTTCATCAATTTCGGCGACAACAACCGGCTCGACGCGAGCGGGTTCGCGCCGTTCGGGCAGGTGGTCGGGGGCATGGAAGTGGTGGACGCACTGTACAGCGGGTACGGCGAGGGCGCGCCCAACGGGCGCGGCCCGGATCAGTATCGGCTCAATGTCGAGGGCGAGAAGTATCTCGCCCGTCAGTTCCCCAAGCTCGACAAGATCAACAAAGCTACGGTCGAATAATTTGCCGGAGCCGGCCTTGCGCCTCGCCGTTCGTTGAGTCGCGGCGCACGGCTTCGCGGAACGCGGCGATTGCCGCGGTGGTGTCGCCCTTCATCAGATTGATGTTGCCGCGGAACGTCGCGAGGTTCGACGACGTCGGGAACTGCTCCTCGTTGAGCCGCAGCATCGCGAACGCCTCATTGAATTTCCCGCCCCGCGCAAGGCGAAACGCCGCGATATTCAGCGTCGGCTCACCGAAGTCATAGGCCGCCCGGCCGTAGTAGCGCTCGCGCAACGCGCGGTAGGCGCGCGCCGCCGAATCCGCGCCGGACGTCTGGGCCGTCTCCTGAATCAGCTGCTCGAGCGCCATCGGCCGGCTGACGCCGCGGTGGCAGGTATTGCAGGTCACGTCGACATGGCTCGTCATCTGCGCGTGCTCGGGCAGGGTGTCGACCCGCCGGTTGATGTCTTCCACCATACGCATCATCTGCCGGGCGGTCAGCTTGGTGCGCTTCTCATCCTTGGCGAAGTCGAACTGCGCGAGCGGCTGTCCTTCCTGGCCGATGTGACAGTACTGGCAGCGCACCCCGAGGGCGCCGGCGAAGTTGCGCATCATGCCGATGACCTGGATGACGGGCGTGTTCTTCGGAATGACCTTGACGTTGACGAGCGAGTCGGGGGGAAAGCGGCCGGGGGCTTGGGCAGCAACCGCCGGGGCAGCAAGGGCGGCAAGGAGAAAAACCACAGGGCGTGCGTTCATGGCTCAGACATACGCGACGACGCCGCGCCCCGCCATATCAATCCGATAAACCCCTACGAATTCCTGACGGTGGCCTGGCAGTCGCGAGACGCTTGCGGAGAAACACCACGATCATGGATCGTGGGAGACAATAAGGGACGGCAAGGGTCAACACCCCCTACCGCCCCCTACCGGCCCCTACCGCCTCCTACCGTCGTCTTCCTATCTCGCTACAGAGCTACTCGCCGATCCGATAATAATCTCGCCGGTCCTGAGACCGAGCACGTTCTGCAATACGACGTGGATCATGTTCACCGTGATGCCGTACGAGGTCACGCCGTTGCCTGTCTGCAATTGCTCGTTGAGAATGGCGTACCCGACGCCCGGCAAACCGACGCGAGTGTTGGGAGCAACTTCGGTGGTGATGGCTTCACCGTTCACGACCAGGTTCGTGAATCCTGAGCCCTCGCCGTCGCTACCACCGGTGAACTGACCGAAGTAGGCGGTGGCGACCGCAGTCACCACGTCGGCCGTGATGGCGCCGCCCGCGGCGCTCACCTGCTCGAGCTCCGACGTGCTCTGCGCGCCCGACTTCTTGTTATCGACAGCACCGGTCGTCACGGCGTTCAGCCATGATGCATCGACGGCACCGGCTACGCCAAACGCATCTGCTTGTCCGGTCGCCATGCCGCCCGACGAGGGCAGCGTCGCTACTGGGGACTGCGATGTCACACCGGCGGCATTCACATACGTGCCGAATGCCTTTCCAGTGACGGTCTGCGCCTGCACCGCTCCCGCGAGGAGGGTGAGCGCCAATAGGATTTTCGTGGTCATGGTCGTTCTCCTCCCTTAGTTGTTACCGGTTAACCGGTGCCATTGAATGTTGCCGCCCGACAGCAGGCTGTGCCGGAAATAAATGGAGCCGTCCGCGAGCGGGCCGATGCGCATGTAGATGTGATCCTTCCCGACGCCCGGCTCATCCACGTCGCAGGCGTGAAACACCTCGAAGGAGACGTCCTCTTCGGTGGCGCCGTTATGCGGGTTGAGCCGGCCGAAACCGCCGAAACGCCCGCACTGTGGGTCGGTTTCGCTGCCGTCGTTGGGAGTCGAGAACAGGGTCACCTGGCCGTGAAACGCGAAGCCGCCGCCGTACTGCGTTTCCAGATGCTCGTTCCACTCGATGTTGCCGCTGCCGGCCATGTTGAAGGGGCAGGCTGCGTCCGGACGTGCCTGGAATCCAAACGTCGCGAAGTCGTGCGACGATGGCGGGCTCTTACCCGTTTCCGGCTCGGGTTTGTCTACGCGTCCGCCGCCGGTGAGCCGGAAGTCGGAGCATGGACCCCCTCCCTTGTCGTGCCCGGGCAGGATGCCCGCGGTGATGGTGCCTTGCGGACTCGCGGCGTCATGGCACGCCGCGGCAATCAGCACAGCCGCGACTGCACCCAATGCCAGCGAGAGATGTCTCGCGTTGTTCATGAGAACGTCCCGTTCCTTTCGATGTGCATGTGGCGAACTCGGTGCTCGAAACCGAAAGGGAGAAAGAGCAAGGCCGGTGCCAGCCCTCGCGTGCTTTGGGCACCGGCCTCGTGTCGTGACGACGCGTCAGGCGACCCGCGACACTTTGTGGAATCAGTGCTGCGTCTTCGTCATGATCGCGGTTAATTCCTCGGGTGAGAGCGCGTCCGACAAGCCGGGGCCGGATGCATTTTTCACGTCGCTCGGAATCGTGATGGCCGCCTCGCCCACGTTGTTCGTGTAATCGCTCTCAGCGAACATGTGACAGAAGCCCGCAACGTCGCGCGGCCGCGACGCGTCGCCGTCGCCACACGGAAACGGAGGATTCACCGTCACGCGCAGGACGTAATCCCCCGGCGCAACAGGCGTCGCGGGCTCGTCCAGCACGAAGAACTGGCCGTCTAGGACCCGATTGTAGGAATCCGCCCAACCGGCGCTGATGCCCTGAAAGCCGGGGGACGACCGAGTGCCGCAACTGTCGTAGGTGCGCTTGCCACCGGGAGGGCCGCCAGCTGCGGGTGTGACGTCCACCATGCAGAAGCCGCGCTTCGCCGCCTGCACCACCGCACCGGTTTCGACCGAGATCAGATCGTAGGTCGCGTAGTGCCGGAAGTGGTAATGGTCATGGCACAAGGCGTATTCGAACATGCCGTCGTTGGCGGCGACGTGTTCGAGCGGATCGCCCACGAACACGTCCGCCGTGCCGACGTTGGGCGTCGTGGCCGTGAAGCGCAGCACACGGTGCGTGCCGGAGCTCACCCCGCCTTCGACGACGCTACACTGGCTCGCATCCTCGTCCCGAATGAGCCAGGAGTGGGCCAGTTTCTTCGCGTCGACAGTGAGGTCGGGCAAGCCGTCGAGGTCGGGGATGTTGCCCGTCGCGGCGAACCGCGGACCCGGCGCCACATTCGTGGTCCGCTCGGCATTCGTGCACGCGCCGGCGAGTACTGCCGCGCACACCGCCGGGAACAGATACGGTCGCATTGCAACTCCAGGGGAGGGATACCGGAGGAGGTTGCAAACATTGTGCGCACAGCCGCCGAGTGAAGGCGATCCTCCCGTCCCCGCGGCCGTTGCGGCGCTGCAACGGTCGTGTTGAGCCATCCTACTCAGTTTTGGTTGGCATCGCCCCTAATGCGCCGCCGCATGGTGCTGCTCGCGCTGGAACGCGAGAAACGCGTGAATCGCGCCCACCGCGGCCGAGTCCCGGCTCGTGATCCGCACTTCCCCGCCCCCCGGCCGATCGACCGGCACGTAGCTGATCGCGGCGCGCCGGTCGCGCATTACCGCGGTGCCAGGTACGGTCTGCGCGTGCACCTGGAACGGTTTCGTAAAGTCGCCCGCGCGGAACGACGCGGCGATCTCGCGCATGTGACCCCGAATCGCGGCGATCGCGGCGGTGTCGCCCGGATCGTCGCGCTCGAGCACGACACGGCCACCGTCCGGCAGGTCTTCGAAGACGTGCGCCGACGTGTACTGGTCGACGCCCATGACGTGCGCGCCGCGGGATTGCATCGCGCTGAAGTCCGCTGAATCCTGCGAGCGCTTGCAGCCCAGGGCGATCGTGGCTGCTAGTGCCCCGACGAGGATTCCGCGTCGCGATACCCGAGTCTGACCCATACCACCCACAGGGAAATGTTGAGGAGCAAGCCGAGCGCCGGCCGGACGAACGCGAGCCCGACGGCGGCCGCGTAGACCAGTACACCTACGTAGTAGGCGCGACGGACGTTGCTCACGGTTTCGGCGGTCACTTCCGAGCGTAACAAGCCGCCGCGCACCATGGTCGCGAACAACAGGTTCCAACACATGGCTTGCGCGACGAACGTCGCGCAGTAGAAGGCGACCGCCGTTTTCGCCTCGGAGGTCGCGAGGTTCTGCGCCAGCACCGCGGTGGGGAACGGGACGAACGTCACGGTCAGGAGGAGTAAGCCGTTGGCGAACAGGAACGGATAGTTGACGCCCCGCACCATGCGCAGCAGCTCGTGGTGGTTCACCCACATGATCAGAATGACGATGAAGCTCATGAGAAACGCGACGTAGGAAGGCCACAGCGCGCGCAGGCCGGCCCACAGGTTGTGATCGCCGTGCGGGACGCGGATCTCGAGAATCAGCAGCGTGATCGCGATGGCAAAGACGCCGTCGCTGAAGGCTTCGACGCGGGAGGGGCTTTCGGTCATGCTCACAAAGATGCGTTTCCGGCGTAGATTCTGCACAAACACAACAGGTTGGACTCATGCATCGCGCAACGCGTTCGCTCTCGTTCGCTCTCATCACCGCCACGGTGGCCGCCTGCGGGAAAGACTCCAGCGGCCCCGGTGCCGGCTTCGAATGTCTAGGTCAGGCACTACCGACGACCGCACCCCCCCTGGTCAACGTGACGGGTCAGGTAAAAAAAAGCCCCCTCTCGCCGACCCCACTGGCCGGCGCTTATGTCTTTGCGTTCCGCACCGGGGACACCACCACGCTCGCGGCCGACACCAGCAACACGCCGGGGTTCTACAGTCTTTCGATCACCTCGGGGGGCACGCCGGTCAACGGCTACGTGCGCGTCACTGACAGCACGCACATCACCACGTATGCCTATCCCGCCGTTCCGCTCGCCGGCGACGCCCCGGAGAACGTGCTCATGATCACGAGCGCGGAGTTTTCGTTCCTCGCAGCCGCGGCAGGCGTCACGCCGGTGGCAGGGAGTGGATTCATCGGCATGATCGTCAAGAACTGCGCCGGCACACCGATCGCGGGTGCGACCGTGACGAGTTCGCCCGCCGGCACCGTGCGCTACAACGCGGGCGGCGCGCCCAGCTCGACGGCAATGTCCACGGCGTCGGACGGCGTCGCGTACATCGCCAATGTGACCGCGGGCAACGTGACCGTGCAGGCGACCGCGAGCGGCCACACCCTGCGGCAGCACATCGTCAACGCGCGCGCGGACGCGATCACGCTGACGGAAATCCAGCCGTAGAAACGTGGTTTTGATTGCGCGAGTGAACGCACTCCCCTAATCACGCTCCGCCACCACAACTATCTCCGGGCACCCGTCCACCACCGGCCCGCGCGCGAAGTCGCCGTACATCTCGCGTACCCGAAAGCCCGCGCGCGCGAGGAGGTGGCGCAGCTCCGCCGCCAAATACCAGCGCATCTCGAACGCCTGCACGTACCGCTTGCCGTCGACGTAGTAGACCAGCTCCGCCTCGCTTACCTGATCGATCCAGCGCACGCGCGCGATGCGGTAGGCACGGTGGAACGTGCGTCCGTCGGGAAGCCGCTGCTCCGGCGTGTCCTCCCGTTCGACGCCGTCCGCTCCCACGAGGATGTCGAAGCGGGGATTGAAGACGTCGAAGACGAGGCGCCCCTGTGGTGCGAGATGCCGCGCGACGGTCGCAAGGAATTGCAGCTGATCGTCCATCGTGGTGAGATGCTGCACGACGCGGAACGGCGCGATGATCAGGGCGAACTTCTCGGCGAGGCTGAAGTCCCGCATGTCGTGCTGCGCGAGCTGTATGCGCGACTGCACGGCGTCCGGCTCGGCCGCAAGGTTAAGGCGGCAACGCTCCAGCATCTGCTTCGAGCCATCGATACCCGTGATCGCGCAACCGGCACGCGCGATGGGCAGCAGAATCCGACCGGTGCCACAGCCTACCTCCAGCACTCGGCCGCCCGCTGCTTTCGCGTCGTCTACGTAGAAGCCGACATCCGTGCGGGCCGCGTAGAGCGGCACGCTGTCATAGAGGAGACCGAAATCGGGAATCGTGTCGTAAGAAGAGGCCACTAGGACTTGATCTTCACCGTCAGCACGCGTCCATCGCGAGAAACGTCGGCCTTTGCCGCCCGCAGCGAGACGAGCGGCGACTCGATCCGCACCTCGCCCGCCGCGCCGGTGGTGACCTGGACGGTCGAGTCGGCGCCGACGACCGCGCGCAGGGTCTGCGCTGCACGGTCTTGCACGACGGAAGTGTTGAACGTTGCCTGGAAATCGCCGGCACAGGCTTGCAGCCAGCGCGTGTGGAGCAGCACGCCGGGCTCGACCTGCAGCAGATTCTGCGGATCGATCCCGCACAGACCCAGGTAGCGGCCTTCCACCGTGACCACGAGCTGGACACCGGGCGCGGCGAGCACGCTGTCCACCTGCGCCCGGCGGAAGGCGCGCAACCCCTCCACACCGGAATCGGCCGCGGTGCGCAGTTTGGCGATCACGAAGGTCGATTCCGCCTGGCGGCGCAGCGCGAGCTCCTGGCTGCGGTAGCCCGCAGCATCGGCCAGGGCGTCCTGCACGGTGAGGTTCTGATTCATCAGGCGCGTCTTCCACGCCGGGCCCTCGAGCGCGTCGAGCAATAACCCGAGTGCGGGACCCGTCGCGTAGTAGCGCAGCCGGATCGAGCGCGTCACATCCTCCGTGAGCTTGTGCAGACCTGTGAGCTTGCTCGTCTGCAATCGCGCGGCACCGGGGCGATCGGGGAAATCACGTCGCCGTGCCGCGAGCGCCAGGACGCGGACGAGCGTGTATTCCGCGAGGCCTTCATTCAATTCGGTGAGCTGCTCGAAGTCGGCCAACTCGGCGCCGAGGGCCCGTTGGCGCGACTCCCGCACCGCCAGGAATTGACGGGCGAGCGCGCGCTTCCGGACTTTTGCGTCCGCCTGCTCGGCCGCGGCGAGGATCCGCCCCTCGAGCGCCATCCCCGCCTCATTCTGCGGATCGAAGACGGGGTAGCTCGTGACCAGGAACGAATTCTCGCCCCGGCCGAAGCGCCTGCCCTCCTTTTTCGCAGCCGCTTCGAAGACGTGAAACGCCTCGTGCATCGTGAGTCCCACCAGCGACGCGACGCCCAGTGAGTCGCTCACCACGACCTGCGCGGTGGGACGACCCGCCAGCTCGGTCCCGGTGCTCGCCGCGCCGCGGTCCGCCGACGACAGCCAGCCAGATCCGGCGACCCCGGCGATGGGCAGAAATCCTTCCGGCAAACCGCCGCGCCAACCGAGGAGCAGCGTTCCCTGGCCGCGGACCACGTAGACCACGGGAATCGTGTCGGGGCGAAAGCCGGGCCAGATCGAGTCGCCCATGTCTCGGCCCAAGCGCACGACCCACTCGTGCGCCGCCACGATCTTGCTCGAAGTTTCTGGTGGCGGTCCTTGAATCAGCGCAAGACAGAGTGCCGCAGGTACCACTCGGTGCCCCCTTTGGAGTTGATCGGTCGCGCGAGGCGCAACCGGATACGGCCCATCGCGCGTAGCGCGGTGTGTCCCGGGGCGGTGACGTGGAACATGCGCTTGCGGCGGCCCCCGCGCCGCGGCGTCGCCTCGCCCCAGGCCGAGCGGACGTAGCCTTTGCGCTCCAGGCGGTCGAGCACGGCGTAGACCGCGCCGAGCGCCACGGCGCTGCCGGTCTCCGCTTCGAGCCGCTGCTGCACGGTCACGCCGTACGCCTCTTCCCCGAGGCTCGCCGTGGCGAGGAGCACCAGCTCTTCAAATCCGGCCAGCCGTTTCTTCATATAAAGTAGAAGAAATCAAGCACAAATAGGCACAGCCGGCAAATGGTCACATCCCGTGATTGCCCGAACAAAACCCATATGACCCGCGTCGTTTGCGCGTGGCGCCGTAGCCTGCGCTTGCGCCCCTCACATCTGTTTCCGGGAGGGCGCCGTGCTGCACCCAAATCACAGAACGCTCCTCGTCGTGACGCTCATCGGCGTCACGGCTTGCGACAGAACAGCGCCGACCGCCGCGCCGTCCACGCCGAGCGTGCCCACGCCCGAGTTTGTGGTCGTGCCCGCATCGCTCGGCAAGGCGCTGCCAGGTCTCGATGGTGCGCAACGCCGCCAGTTCGAGATGGGCCGCGGCGTCTTTGCAACGGTATTCACCCCGGAAACGGGGCTCGGCCCGTTATTCAACTCGGTCGGCTGCGCCAATTGTCATGAAGAGCCGGTCGTCGGCGGCAATGGTGGTAATGAGGAAGAGGAAGGCGGCGAGGACGTCGAAATACACGCCACGGCGTTTCACGGAGCCGGGGCTCGCTGCGACGATCTCGCTGCGGTCGGCGGGCAGGTCATTCAGAAACAGATCACGCCCGCCTACAGCGATTTCCTGCAGATGACTGCGGAGCCGATCCCCGCGGCGGCCACCGACTCCGGCCATCGCACGACACCCGATGTGTTCGGATTCGGCCTACTCGACGCGGTGCCCGACGCGGTGATTCTGGCGCGCGCAGACCCGCTCGACCTCAACGGCGACGGCATTTCCGGTCGTCCCAACCGGACGGCGGACGGCCGCCTCGGGCGGTTCGGCCGCAAGGCACAGGCGGCGACGCTGCGCGAGTTCAATGGCGAGGCGTTCGTCATGGAGATAGGCATCACCAATCCCGGCAATGAGACGGAGCAGATCGTCGCCGGCTTCCCCTTCCCCGCCGGCGTCGATCCGGTTCCCGAGCCGGAGATCACCGCCGAGCAGTTCGACGCCGCCGATGCGTTCGTCCGCTTCCTCGCGCCGCCAACGCGTGCACCGCTCGGGATCCTGGGCACGCAGGGCGCCCTGGTGTTCAGGAAAGTCGGGTGTGCGTCCTGCCACGTGCCGACACTCGTGACCGGTGCGAATCCGGTTCGCGCCCTGCGCTTCCAGGTCGTGCCGGCCTTCACCGATCTGCTGCTGCACGACATGGGGCCCGCCCTCGCGGACATCTGCCTCGGCCAGGCCGAGCCGTCGGAGTTCCGGACGGAGCCGCTGATGGGCCTGCGCTTCGTGACGGCATTTCTGCATGACGGCCGCGCCACCACGATCAGGCAGGCCATCGAGCTGCACGATGGGGAGGCTCGGGGCTCGCGCAACCGGTTCGAGCGGTTGACGCCGTTTGAGAAGTTTGCTTTGATGCGATTTCTGAAGAGGCTCTAGAAAAAAAGATCCCACTCTCCAGATGTTGGAGAGTGGGATCTGGTTTTCTACGACGTTTTCCTGACGAAGGTCACCGTTGCCACCGGTTTGACGCGGCCGTGCGAGACGAAGTGCCGATTCGCGGCGCGCGTCGTCGCCTTCTTGGGATTGGTGTCCTTGTCCTTGGCTTTGTAGGTCGTCCCGTCGTCGCCGCCCGAGTCGTAGGCATAGAGCGCCACCGTGCGCCGCGTGATCCAGGCACCGTTGTCGGCGAGGTTGACGTCCGACGCACCGGTGAACCAGTCAGGGCTCGGAGCGATCATGTTGACCACCGAGACGAGCGGATGCGCGGAATCGACGCGCACGGTCGCGACCATCGAGTCCCTCCAGTTCTTGAGACCGCCCGATTCGAACAACATGAGCGCGTTGCCCTGATCGATGGCCGTGCGGATCTCGGTGTCGAGCGGCGAGTGCTTGCCCTCCTCCGAGAGGCGCTCGAGCCCCGGCGTCGGCCGGCGTCCGATCGCGAAGATCGAGTACTTCGCGTTGTGCGACGCCCCGATCATGCCGGAGAAATGCGCGCCCGACGGGTACTCGAACGGGTGCGACACCTTGGTCCAGGTGCTCTTGACGATTACCCGGTACTCGGCGGGACCCGCCGGCATCGCGGCCTGCGCCGCGGCTGGTGGGGCCGCGCTGTTGGACGAACCCTTGCCACAGGCAATCACGCTGAGCAAAGCCATCGCGATCATCGGACGCATGACGGTCTCCGTTACGCGGAAGAGGTTTCCGCTGGGACGAGTTGAATATCGCATTCGGAGCACGATTCTCCCTGGACGAATGTCGCACCGCAGCGCGGGCACCACATCCCCTGTCCATTGTGAGACGCCAGGGATGCACCCAGCGTCTGCAGGTTGAGCCCTTCGAGCAGGCGACGGTCGACTTCTCGCCCGTGCGCGGCGTCGTACACGATCGGCCGAACCCAGCGCAGAAACGCGTCCCCGGGGAGCAGGGCGCTGCTCGCGACCGACGGCGCCACGTCGCGCAGGGCTTCTTCGAGCAGCGCCTCGGCACTCCGCGGCGCCGCGAAGGGAGACAGATAGGGAAACGACCAGCGCAGCGCCGCGCGCCACGGTTTGCCGAGGGCGTGGGTGCTGAGCGCCAGCGCGATGAAGATCGTCATACAGAGCAGCAGCACCGCGCCCAGCGCGGCGAAGAATCCCAGCGCCCCAAACCGCTGCAGCGCGAACGGCAGGCCGAGCACCAAGACGAACAGCTCCACGACGCCAAGCAGGCGCAGGTCGAACAGCGCGGTGTAGACCGCGCGTCCCTCGAGCTGCGCCCGCACTGCAGCGGCATCGGTGCGCTCGTATTGCTTGCGCGGGGCGAGCACGATCGCGCTCATCAGCGGCGACCACCACGATAGGAGACGCAGCCGCTCACCCGGCTCGGGCGGCTCGACGGTCCACGGTCCGAACAACACGCGGTGGAGAACCACGGACCCGCGTGGCACGCGCCGCACGCCTTCGATGAGCGTGAGCAGCGCGAGGAAAACGATCGTCACTCTGCGTGCATCTCGTTCCCTTTACCGGTGATCCTGGCCCACATCCGTTTCAAGGCAGCCAAACCCGCGGCAACCCCCACCACGATCAGCTTCCAAAACTTGACGAGCAGTCCCGACTTCGCGAGCGCGACCCCGGCGCCGCCCGCCACGAGCGCCGTCAGACCGTACGCCGCGATTTTGTCGCCGCTGCGCCATTCCGCGTACTTGAACCCGGGCGAGTAGGTGTAGCCGCCGATCATCCCGTTGAAGGTGGGCACGAGCGTACTGAGCTGCTCCGGCGTCGTCACCAGGTCCGCGTGCATCACGCCGCCGCGGCCGAGCAGCCGCACGGAGTGGTTGACCGTCCGGCCGCCCGTGTTGTCGCGCGCGGTGATCGCCCAGGTGAGGTTGTTCGTTCCGCGATCGTAGAACGGCTTGGTCGCCCACCCTTCGACCGACAGCGTGCCCCAGCCGCGCCGCTTCCGTTCCCGGTTTGCCTCCTCGGTGCCGTGGCGCACCGATTCGAGGATCGCGTCGGCGTCGAGGTTCGAGCCCTCGTCATCGCGCACGTAGCCGCTTTGGTCGTAAGAAAACAGCACGAACCACGGGTCCGGCGACGCTTCCGACTGGCACATGATGACGCCGCGCTCGTTCCCGGAGACCGGGTTTTCGGTCACCGGGAGGAACGTCTTGACCCCGTCCCTGCCGGTGAAGAGGCAGCCGGCCGGGACGTTGATCGTCGCCTCCGACCCGAGCGCTCCCTTCGCCGGTCCCCTGGCCCAGGGAATCTTGTCCGCTTGCGCCGCGGCAGCAGCGGGCAAGAAGGCGAGACAAACGACGAGACGCGAAATGAGCAAACGCGCGGTCATGCAGCCTCCAGCGAATAGAGTGCGCGGAGAGAGCGGAGGGGCGCTTTTCAGCGGTAACAACATTGTAAACGCGTTAAAAAATGCAACTAGGAGAGCGCTAAACGACACAACCGAAGCGCTTAAGCGCTCAGCAGTCGACCCTGCAATACACGCGCACAATGCTGTCGAGCGGGGGGACGAGACCGGTCTCGCGGAGCTTCAGCCCGCCGCTGCTCGTCACGTACAGGGTTTCTGCCGCCTGCGACGGACCAATCGCGCCGGGGATGAAGAGCGGATACGTCAGCACAACCGACGACGAGCCGCGCTTGTACAGCGCCACCTGCATCCAGCTGCCACCCAGCCAGGTCGAGTCCCCCGGCCGGATGATCACCCAACGGCCGTACGTTTCCTGACGCTGGGCCAAAGTATCGCTCAGGAACGTCACAGACCCTTCGGTGATCGTCGTCGGGATGTATTGGCTGTCGGAGGGCGGCGTACTCCACGGCAGCGCCTGGCCATTGACGCTGCGCAGCTCGTATGGCGCGCCGAGCGCGACTGGGGCGAGTGCGTCGCCACAGGCGAGAAGCGCGAGGGTGGTTGCTGCCAACATGCCGGTTCGAATCATCGCTGTTCAACTTTTTGGAAGCTCATTGATCATAAACCGCCAGATACGCCATCCGCCAGGGTCGCGGCGCCAGACGGTCATGTACCGGCCCGTGCCATGGATCGGCGCGCCAGTCTTGGGAGCCTGAATCTCGTCGTACGTGCCGATGTCCACGGCGTAAGAGCCGGCGACGAAGAGATCGGCACGTTTGAGGGTGAGCGACGGAATGCGATACGTGGCCATCTCCGAGATGATCAGCGCGTGCACGGCCGCGCTATCCAGGTCCGAAGTGCCGGGAAACAGGAACCTGACATCGCCGGAGAGCCGGCGCAGCGCCATGGCCGTATCGCCCTGGAGCCAGGACTGACGGTACTCTTCGAGCGCGGCGTCGACGTCCTCGGCCGGTGGTGCCGGGGGCCGGCACGCGGGAATCATGAGGGCGATCAGGAGCGCGCCGGCGGCGATGGCTTTCATAGCGCGTGGTCCATGGTCATCGACACGTCGCTGCTGCGCCAGCGAACCAGCGCGACGCCGAGGATGATCATGAAGAGCGGCAGCAAATAGTTGTTCACGGCGGCGATCGGCGCGACGACCCCCGTGACGTTGCGGAACATGCCGATGAGGCCCAGGGCCGCGGTCACCACGCCAATCCATCCGATCCAGCGTGCGCGCTGCGAGGAGCGCAACCATGTGAACGAGGTCAGCAGAAAGAACATGCTGACGGCGAGCTCGCCGAGGAATTCTCCGATGAAGTTGCCAAGGTAGGTGTTGAGGCCGTCGAAGATCGTCGCGAGCACGGCCTGCTCCGTCGGGGCCGCGAGTGCGAACGAGCCCGCGAGCCGCCAGTGCACGCTGGGCCAGCGCATCAGGCCCAGCATCATCGCGATGGCGCCAAGGAAGGCGAAAAACAGCGCGAGCCGCATGGCGCCGCGGCGCACCGGCGCCAGTGCCTCGAACGCTGCCACGCCTGCCGGAATCCAGATCACCGGCAGGAACGCGTAGATCGTCCAGACCGCTCGCCCGCGCGTCCCCGTGGCGAGCAGGCTGGGCAAGACGGTGTCCGCGGGTCCGTCGAGCACGTCGGGGTAGTTGAAGTTGGCGGCAAGGTAGCTGAAGACGACGAGGAAAGCGAGCGCGCCACCAGCGAGACAGATGCCGCCCCACCGAATCACGCTGGGTTGGACGAGCGATTTCGGCTCCACGCTGTAGACTACGGCGCTTTTTGGAACTGCGCGAGTCAGTAGCCGAGCATGTTGCACTCGTCCGCAGACGTGGTAGAATCCGACAGCATGACGCGCTTCACCCTCTGGATATCCTGTGCCGCCCTCGCCGCCGGCATCCAGCCCGCCCCCGCCGTGGCCCAGGCGTTTCCACCTCCCGTCGGCGACAGCGCGCGGCGCGGCTACACGGCCGACGACGTGGCGTTCATGTCGGGCATGATCTACCACCACGCGCAGGCGATCCTGATTGCCCAATGGGCGCCTACACACGCTGCGGCTCCGTCCGTGCGCACGCTGTGCGAGCGCATCGTGGCCGCGCAGACCGACGAGATCACGCTCCTGTCGCACTGGCTCAGTGACCGGCAGCAGGCGGTGCCCCACCCCGATCCCGAGCACATGATGATGCCCGGGATGGACTCCACGCACATGATGCCGGGGATGCTCACCGCCGAGCAGCTGGCGCAGCTCGATCGGGCGCGTGGAGAGGACTTCGACGCGTTGTTCCTGCGGCTGATGATCCAGCATCACGAAGGGGCCATCACGATGGTGAATCGACTGTTCGCCGCCGGCGCCGGCGAAGAGAACCCCGTGTACAAGATGGCGAGCAGCGTCTTCGCCGATCAGACGACCGAAATCGAGCGGATGCAGCGGATGCTCGCCGCTGACGTCTTCGCACCCACCACACCACGATAGGATTGTCGATGAAATCGCTTCGCGTGCTGCTCCAGGCCGTCGCCGTCGTGTCGATTACCGCCTGCGCATCGTCGGGCGGCGCGAACACTTCCACCGTCGCGCCCACACCGGATCCGCGCGTGGGCCTGAAGCCCGGGCGCTACAACGCCGGCCAGGCACAGTGGAACATGCGGCTCGTTTCGAACAACCCGTCGCGGTCCCCGTTCGATACGTCGACCAATTCCGATCTCGCGTTCTACAAGAACTACGCGATCCAGGGCAGCTACGACGGCTACCAGGTCTGGGACATCTCGAACCCCGGGCATCCGACGCTCAAGACGTCGTACTTCTGCCCCGCGTCGCAGAGCGACGTGTCGGTGTTCCGGAACCTGCTCTTCGTGTCGGGCGAGGGCACGAGCGGCCGGCTCGACTGCACCGGCGCCGGCGTGCACGACTCGGTGTCGCATGACCGGCTGCGCGGCATCCGCATCTTCGACATCTCGGATATCAGCAATCCGAAGTACCTGGCGAACGTGCAGACGTGCCGCGGCTCGCACACCCACACCGTCGTGATCGATCCCAACGACGCGAGCAACGTCTACGTCTACGTGTCCGGCTCGGCGCCGGTCCGCTCGCCCACCGAGCTGCCGGGGTGCGTCCGGCAGTCGCCCGATTCGAATCCCAACAGCTCATTATTCCGAATCGAAGTCATCAAGGTGCCGCTCGCCACGCCTGAGCAGGCCGCGATCGTGAGCTCGCCGCGCATCTTCGATTCGCTCGCGCCGCCGCCGCAGCACGGTGAGATGCAGCAGGATATCGACGAAGGCAAGCGCGTGGTGGATTCGGCGCGGGCACACGGTGGGTACGTCGCCCGGCTGTTCGGCCAGGAGCGGGTCGTCAGCAACCGGTTCGTGACGCCGATGCTCGACAGCATCCTCAAGGCACGGGGGGGCACGGGCGCGGCGACGGCGGCTGACAGCCAGGTGCTCCGCGACAATCTTCAGGGTATCCTCGACCGGATGTTCCAGGTGAACCAACGGCGGCGCACCGGCCCGAACCAGTGCCACGACATCACAGTCTATCCCTCGATCGGACTGGCAGGCGGCGCCTGCGGCGGCTACGGGCTGCTGCTCGACATCCGCGATCCCGCACACCCGCGGCGCATCGGGGCGGTGTCCGACTCGAACTTCTCGTACTGGCACTCCGCGACGTTCAACAACGACGGCACCAAAATCTTGTTCACGGACGAGTGGGGCGGCGGCGGGCAGCCGAAGTGCCGCGACTACGACAACCCGCACTGGGGCGCGGACGCGCTGTTCACGCTCGAGAACGGCCAGATGCAGTTCCAGAGCTATTACAAGATGCTCGCGCCGCAAACGGCGAACGAGAACTGCGTCGCGCACAATGGGTCCCTGATTCCGATTCCCGGGCGCGACATCATGGTGCAATCGTGGTATCAGGGCGGGATCTCGATCTTCGACTGGACCGATCCGGCGCATCCCAAGGAGATCGCGTTCTTCGATCGCGGCCCGATCGACGGGACCCAGATGGGCAACGCGGGGACGTGGTCCGCGTACTGGTACAACGGCCACATCTACAGCTCCGAGATCGGGCGCGGCCTCGACGTACTGGAGCTCGCGCCGGGCGGCTTGATTTCGGCCAACGAGATCGCGGCGGCGAAGCTCGTGCATCTCGACTATTTCAACGCGCAGGATCAGCCCAAGGCGACGTGGCCGGCGACGTTTGTCGTCGCGCGCGCGTACGTCGATCAGCTCGAGCGCTCGAACGGCCTCTCGGTCGAGCGGCTCAAGGCGGTGCGCCAGGAGCTCGCCCGTGC
>Ga0307302_10000123_pt1 | contig 33462 bp, 28 predicted proteins | sample ER_DNA_183_FD_194490 | JGI IMG/M metagenome (GOLD analysis project Ga0307302, IMG submission 194490) | Bulk soil microbial communities from the East River watershed near Crested Butte, Colorado, United States - ER_DNA_183 | ecosystem: Environmental > Terrestrial > Soil > Floodplain | place...
CAGACACCTGACACCTGTCCAAATCCACCAATCCTTCCTAGTTTCGCGCGTGGCCCTCGCCCTGACCCCGCGGCTGCTTCGTCGTGGCCTCGAGTTGTTCGCCGCCATCTCCCTCGGTGGAGTCGCCCTGCTCTTTGCGTACTACCTGATTCGCTTCGGCGATCGGGTGGACGTCTTCCTTACGCCGTTCCTGCGACTGCACTGGGGGTGGGTGGCCGTTGGCCTCGTCCTGGCCTCGATGGACTGGTTTGGCGGGGGACTGCGACTGTGGGTGTGTACGCGACATGTGTACCCGAGCGTCCGGCTGCGCGACACGGTGCTCGCGGGCGGGTTCGGGGCCTGGGGCGCTTACCTCACGCCGTTTCAGTCGGGGTCGGCCCCGATGTCGATGTGGGTCATGAAGCGCGCCGGCGTCCCGGTACCCGTAGCCCTCAGCTCGATTTTCGTCACGTTCATCGCCACCGTCGGCTTCTTCGCGATCGCCGGCCCCCTGGCGGTGGTGCTCGGCGCGGGCCAGTCACTGTCCCAACACGGCCTCGTCCTCGGCATCACCCTCTACGACCTCTTCAAGACCAGCCTCACGATCTTTGGGCTCCTCGGCCTGCTGATGCTGACCGCCATGATCTTCCCCGGCGTGATGAAGCGGCTCATTCAGCGACTGGCGGCACGCGCCGCCCGACGCAGCGCGAAGGCGGCGGCGCGCATGGAGAAGCTGCTCACCGGGGTCGACCGCGCCCACGATTGCATGGTCGCGTTCGGGTCGCCGAAAGGGTTGTTGACGCTGCTCCTCGCGATCGTGATCTCCGCGCCGTCGCACGCGAATAAGCTGCTCGCCGGATACGTGACCATGAGGGTGTTGGGCATACCGGCAGACTTCACCGACATTCTGCTACTGCAGACGCTGATTTCCTTCCTTCTATATTTCGCGCCCACACCGGGAGGCTCCGGCCTCGCGGAACTGACTTCGGCGGCGGTGATGTCGATCTACGTTCCGCGCGAGTTGACGCCGAGCTACACGTTGATCTGGCGCTTCATCAACAGCTACGCGACGGTGATCGTCGGCTCGCTGATCTTCTGGTATTGGCTTAGGCGCGGACTCGTCGGACGCGAAGAGGCTGTGGGGCTCACCTAACTGCAGCTTCCTTGCCCGGTTACAAAGCCGGGCGTAACTTCACGGCCTGGCCTCAGATACGGGAGTGGGCGTGCATGGCGTTGCTTGAATTGGGCGGGCGGAGATTCACACTCCCGCAAGGGGAAGTGCTACTCGGCGCAGATCCCAGCTGCGCCATCCCGCTCGCCGTTGCAGGTGTTCTCCCCAAGCACGCGAAGCTCAAATCCCTGCCAGACGGGCAAGTCGTCATTACAAAGGCAGTTCCAGAGGCGGACGTTCTGATCAACGGCGTGCGCCTGGGTGCCGAACCGACCCCCCTTCTCCACGGCGACAAGGTCGAGGTGGGAGGGCAGGAGCTCACCTTCGTCGACGAGCGGCGCAGCGGTAGCACGCAGTACGTGCAGGCCATGAGCGTGCCACAGGCGATGGAGCGCGCGAAGGCTGAGGCCAAGGGCGGGAAGATCACGGTGAACACCGGCGGGCGTGTCGTCTCGCTCACGGATGGAAGGGAGTACGCCGTCGCCGGTACGTCGCTGGTTTTTGGCCGTGACGCCACTTGCGATGTCGTTGTCGCCGGCAAGGACGTCTCACGCCGCCATGCCGAGATCATGCCGACGCCCAAGGGCTACCTGATCGTCGACTCCAGCACGAATGGCACGTCGGTAAACGACACTCGCATCGAAGGGCAGCGGTTGCTCGCTCGGGCGGACGTGATCACAATCGGCGAAGAGAAGTTTCGGTTCTATGCGGATACCGCGGCGGCGCCTCCTGAAAACCCTGTCCCCCCTCCCCGGGGGCCGGCCGCTAGCGCGCCCTCGGCCGTACCCCCCCCGAAGGGCGAGAAGCTCAGGGAGACCGTCCATGGCGTCCCGGCCGCTCCGCGACCGTCCGGAGCCCCGTTGGCGAGCTTCATCGTACGCGGGGGTGCGCTGAAAGGACAGCGGTTCGGCGTCAAAACTCCCGTCGTCAACATCGGCCGGGCCGATTACAACGATTTGGTGCTGCCCGATGAATCGGTGTCCACGACCCATGCGAAGCTACAACGTCGCGAAGGCGTATGGATACTGGTGGACCTCGATTCCACGAACGGGACGTTCGTCGACGACGATCAAATCAAGGGGGAGGCTCCGCTTGCACCAGGGGCTACGGTTCGGTTCGGGGATGTCTCACTGGTCTTCGAGCCGACGGATGACGGGGCGGAGGTGGCCAGGGGCGGTGGGACTCGTGTAATGGAACAGATGGTCATGAGTCCGCCTCCTCGGTCTGCACCGCCGACGAAACCCAACCCCGCGGTCCCTGCATCGGCTCCCGCGAAGCCCCCAGCGTCAAAACCCGCAGCGGCGAAACCGGCCGCTGCCAAGCCGGTGCCGGCAAAACCGAAGCCGGGAGCGAAACCACCCCCCCCGGTGGCACAGCAGAAGAAGGGCAAAGGCTGTGGCGGCAGCGCCGCAGTGCTCCTGCTCGGGATCGTCGGACTGGTGTATTGGATGTTTATCTAGGGATCACGTGCATATCACTTCCGCTGGTCGCACCGACGTCGGCGTCATTCGGTCGGGGAACGAGGACAGTTTTCGCATGATTCCCGACCGGGGGATTTTTGTCGTCGCCGATGGCATGGGAGGTCACGCCGCTGGGGAAGTCGCCAGCGAGATGGCGGTGCGGATTGTCACGGACGAGATCCATTCAGTCCGCGGTCTGACCGACGACCAGGTCGCCGAGCGCATGCGTGCGGCGGTTCGCACAGCGAACGGCGCCATCTTTCAGCGCACGCTGACCGAGCACGACAAGCGGGGCATGGGGACGACGGTCACCGCGCTGACGCTGTTCGAAACACGGTTCTTGATCGGGCAGGTGGGCGACAGTCGCGCCTATCTGTTGCGTGACGGCCGGTTGAGCCAGCTGACGAAAGACCATTCGTACGTTCAGGAGCAGGTGGATGCCGGCTATTTGACGCCGGAGCAGGCCCGCACCCATCCCTACAGCAACGTGATCACCCGTTGCGTCGGCGCCAATAGCGACGTCATGCCCGACATCTATGCGGGGACGGTGAAGCCGAAGGATCTCTTCCTACTGGCGTCGGATGGGCTGACCGGTATGCTGGAGGACTATCAGCTATCGGAGCTGCTGTCGCCCGATCGGATGCCGCAGGAGGAAGTGGATGCGCTGATCGCGGAAGCCAATCGCCACGGCGGTCTCGACAACATCACCGCGATCATCGTGCGCATCGATTCGGTCGAGGCTCCCACGCAGGAAAACGTCACGACGCAGCAGACCCCCGCCCGGCCGCGCTAGTCCTCACCCCCTGGACGACGACCCACCAACGGTCCACCACTCACGAGCCGCGCCGCCACTTCCTCGCGCGGCAGTGTCACCAGCTCGACGATCGGACGCGCTGGAATCTCCGCCGGCTCGAGCACGAAGACGCGGAGACGCTGCGCGGACCGATGCAGCTCCGCCGCGACGCGCGGCAAGCCGAGGCTCCCCAGCCCCGGGAGCGACACGTCGAACATGTCCGGCTTCGCAGGAAAGTCGAGAAAGACGTGGTCGGGGTGCAGACCGAGCTCCTGCGCCAGCCGCTCCTCCACACGCTCGAGCAGATCGGGATCCCGGGACGGCCAGTCGAACGTTTCGGCCGGCAATTCGGTCGCCGGAATGTCGAGTGCCCGCTTGGCGAGCCGCCGTTCGCGCAGCGCGCGCGCCAGGCCGGTCTGATCGCTCTGTTGCAGCTCGTGGCTCAGTCCGTCGTCTGTCGCGACCGCGATGTCGTCGGGAGACATGCGCCGGGCGGCGATGGCGCGGCGCACCAGACGCTTGAACATCGCGGTCGCGCTGCGCACCGCGTGATGCCAGTACACGTTGCGGTACATCTGATACTTGGCGAACAGCAACGACTCGAGCGCCGCCAGTCCTTTGGCGTGCAGCACCAAGCCGTCGGCGGATACCGTGAGTGACGTAAGCAGACGATCGACATCGATGACGCCATAGGGGACCCCGCACATCTTCGCATCGCGCGACAAATAGTCGAGTTTGTCGACGTCGATGGATCCCGACACGAGGCTGGCGAGCGGGGACGAGCTCGTTCCCTGTATCAGCTGCAGCAAGCGCTCCGCCGAAACACCTAGACGTTCGAGCGTCGTCGCCAACGCGCCCGAACACAGATGGCGGGCGGCGAGGCTCTCGTGGGGGGGGAGGCCCGCTTCTTCGAGCGCATGCGAGAACGGGTAATGCCCGATGTCGTGAAGCAGCGCGGCGAGCTGTACCTCCAGCTCTTTGGTTACGCGGCAGGCAAGATGGTACGCACCGAGTGCGTGCTCAAACCGGGTGTGCGTGGCGCCAGGGTAAACGAGAAACGCGTGGCCGAGCTGCCGGACGTACCGCAGACGCTGGAACGCCGGCGTGTCGATGATCGCGAGCGCGTCGGGCTCGAGGCGGATGTTGTTCCACAGCGGGTCGCGAACGACCTCGAATTGACTCAAGTCTCCGGTCCGGCCTCCCGGACACTCACCGGAACGAGCTCGGCGAACTGCTCGAAGTTCTTGCGGAAGAGGGCGGTCAGTGCGTTCGCCTGGACGTCGTACCTCGCCGGATCCTTCCACGTCGTGCGAGGATCGAGCAGCGAGTCGGAAACGCCTGGCACATGTTTCGGCACTTGCAGGCCGAACACCGGCTCGCGGCGCGTCGGCACCTTGTCGAGCTCTCCCGCCAGCGACGCGCGAATCATCGCTCGCGTGCTCTTCAGGTCCATGCGCCGGCCAACGCCATACGGCCCACCGGTCCATCCGGTGTTCACGAGCCAGCACTGCACGCCGTGCCGCGCGATCCGCTCGCCGAGCATCTTGGCGTAGACGCTCGGGTGCAGCGGCAGGAACGGCGCGCCGAAGCAGGCGGAGAACGTCTCTTTCGGCTCCGTGACCCCCCGCTCGGTGCCCGCGACCTTGGCGGTGTAGCCGGACAGGAAGTGATACATCGTCTGCTCCGGCGTCAGCTTGGCGATCGGCGGCATCACGCCGAACGCGTCGCAGGTCAGAAAGACGACGTGCGCGGGATGGCCCGCCATGCCTTCGGGGACGTGATTCGGGATGTAGTGAATCGGATATGAGGCGCGCGTGTTTTCGGTGATGCGCTGCGAGTCCAGATCCACGGCACGGGTCTCAGGATCGACGTCCACGTTCTCGAGCACGGTGCCGAACATTTCCGTCGTGGCAAAGATCTCGGGCTCGCCCTCACGCGACAGCCGGATCACTTTCGCGTAGCAGCCGCCCTCGAAGTTGAAAATGCCCTCGTCGGACCACCCGTGCTCGTCGTCGCCGATCAAGCGCCGCTCGGGGTCGGCGGAGAGCGTGGTCTTTCCTGTGCCGGAGAGACCGAAGAACAGCGCACAGTCACCCTGCTTGCCGACGTTGGCGGAGCAGTGCATCGAGAGCACGCCCTGCAGTGGCAGCAGGTAGTTCAGGACGCTGAAGATCGATTTCTTGAGCTCGCCCGCGTAGCGCGTGCCGCCGATCAGAATCGTGCGCTGCGCAAAGCTCACGATGATGAACGTGCCCGACCTGGTTCCATGGATGGCCGGGTCCGCCTGGAATTCAGGCGCGTGCAACACCTCGAATTCCGGTTCGAAGCTCGACAACTCGCCGTCGGCGGGGCGCAGGAACATGTTGTAGACGAAGAGCGCGTGCCACGCGTTCGGCGTCATGAAGCGAATCGGGAGACGGAACGCCGGATCGGCCCCGGCATAGACGTCGCGCACAAACAGCTCCTGGCCACTCAAGTGCGCTTCGACGTCCGCCTTGAGACGCGCGAACTTCTCGGGCGCGATCGGCTGATTCACCTTCCCCCACCAGATCCGACCGGTGGAGTCGGGCTCCTGCACCAGGAACTTGTCGTTCGGGCTCCGGCCGGTGTGCGGCGATGTCACCGCACAGAACGGTCCCCCCCCCGACGTCACCACACCTTCGCCGCGGCGCAGGGCGTGTTCGTACAGTTGCGAAGGCGTCAGATTCCGGTACACACGCTGCTCAGTGGATATGCCCATTGCCTTTATTGGGTTGGCCGCACCTGGCGGCGATACTCCAAAGCATCGATGGCGCCAATCACCGCCATATTCACGATGTCGGGGACTTCTGACAACCTTTGCAAGACATGGACCGGACGGGCCATCCCCACAAGGATAGGTCCAATCGCCTGGGCGTCCCCGAGGCGGGCGAGCAGCTTGTACGCGATGTTGGCGGCATTTAAGTCTGGGAATATCAACACGTTAGCCGGCCCCCGCAGCTTGGCGAAGGGATACACGCGCGTCAGGATCCGCTCCACGACCGCCGTATCGGCCTGCATCTCGCCGTCGACCTGTAATTCGGGGTCCCGCGCGTGCAACAATGTGACAGCCTCCTGCACCTTGGCTGCGGCGGGATGCTTCACGGAGCCGAAGTTCGAGAACGAGAGCATCGCCACTCGCGGCTCGATGCCGAGCCGGGTCACGAACTTGGCGGTGGCGGTCGCGATCTCCGCGAGGGTCTCGGCGTCAGGCTCGATGTTCACCGTCGTGTCGGCGAAGAAGAACGTCTGCTGGCGAAAGATCATCATGTAAATGCCGCTGACGTGCTTACGTCCCGGCTCGGCGCCGATCACCTCGAGCGCCGGCCGCAACGCATCCGGATAGTCGATCTCCTCCCCGGCGACGAGTGCGTCGGTGCGTCCGGCGCGCAGCATCAACAGACCGTAGTACATCGGATCGAGCACACGGTCTTTCGCCTCTCGCAGCGTCATCCCGCGCCGGCGACGGAGCTGCCACAGCTCCTGCGCGAGCTGATCGCGATCGGTGGCGGTCCGTGGATTGACCAGCTCGATGTCCTCGAGTGTCAGCGAAGCGTCGTCAGCCTGGCGGCGGATCGCGTCGAGATCGCCTAGCAGAATGGGCCGAGCAATACCCTCGTCCGAGAGAATGCGGGAGGCGCGCAGGATGCGGGGATCGTCGCCCTCCGGGAACACGATGCTCGGCGGATCCTGCTGTGCGCGGGAGATGAGCCCGCGCATCACCTGCCGCTCGGGTCCCAGTCGCGCTTCCAGCTCGGCGCGGTATTCCTCCACGTCGATGATCCGGCCGGCGATCCCCGAGGCGACCGCCGCCCACGCGACTGCCGGTGCAACCCACAGCAGCACGCGCGGATCGAATGGTTTGGGGATCAAATAGTCCGGTCCGAACTTCAGCTTCTCGCCCCCGTAAGCGCGCGTCACCGACTCGGGCACTTCCGCCTTGGCCAGCTCGGCGAGCGCGCGCGTGGCGGCCATCTCCATGTCTTCGTTGATCTTCTTGGCGCGCACGTCGAGCGCGCCGCGGAAGATGAACGGAAAGCCGAGCACGTTGTTCACCTGATTTGGGAAGTCTGACCGGCCCGTCGCCACGATCGCGTCGGGGCGCGCCTTCTTCGCCTCGTCCGGCATGATCTCGGGCGTCGGATTGGCGAGCGCGAAAATCACGGGCTTCTTCGCCATCTCCCCCAGCATGCCGCCGGTGACAATGCCGGCTACGGAAAGTCCCACGAACACATCGGCGCCCTGCAACGCCTCGGCGAGCGAGCGCGCTTTCGTCTCGATCGCAAAGCGTTGCTTGAACTCGTCCAGTCCCTCGCGGCCCTGGTAGATCACGCCCTTGTGGTCGCACATGACGATGTGCTCGCGCTGCACGCCGAGACGCACGTAGTGCTCGGCGGTCGCGATCGCCGCAGCGCCGGCGCCCGCGAAGACGACTTTGACCTCGGAGATGTCTTTCTTGACGAGGAGCAGCGCGTTGAGGAGCGCCGCGCCGGAGATGATCGCGGTACCGTGCTGGTCGTCGTGGAAGACCGGGATGGAGAGCGTCTCGCGCAGCCGCTGCTCGATGTAGAAGCAATCCGGTGAGCGGATGTCCTCGAGATTGATCCCGCCGACGGTCGGCTCCAGCAGCTGGCAAAAACGGATCACGTCTTCAGGATTCTCGGACCCGACCTCCAGGTCGAACACGTCGATGTCGGCGAAGGCCTTGAAGAGGATGCCCTTGCCTTCCATGACCGGTTTACCGGCCAGGGCACCGATGTTGCCGAGCCCCAGGACGGCCGTCCCGTTCGTGACGACCGCGACGAGGTTGCCCTTGGTGGTATACAGGTAGGCACTGTCCGGGTTCTTGGCGATTTCCAGGCAAGGCTCCGCCACCCCCGGCGTATAGGCCAGGGACAGGTCGCGTTGATCCTTGAACGGCTTTGTAGGCGTGACCTGGATTTTCCCAGGGCGGCCCTGCGAGTGATAGTCGAGGGCCTCCTGGCGGCGGCTGGGGGGAGCCAAGGACAGAAGTCCTTTTTGGAGAAGGGGTTATGCTAAAGCGGCGTGACGGAGCCTGTCAAGAGCGGATCGTATCTAGTAATATGCCGCCGATGCGGAAACGCTCGTGGTGGGTGCGCACCCCGCTTTTCCTCCTCACGCTGCTGCAATTCAGCGTGCCGGCCGCTGCCGCATGGGCCGACGCTCGGCTCGGCGAACCCTCCGGACCGGCGCACATCGAGTCGCACTCCACCGCCGGCTGCGCACGTATCCACCCGGCCGACTGCGCATTCCATCGCTTTCTCTCGGCGCCGCTCGCGCGCAATCCCTCGACCGTCATTCGAATTCGCGAAGGGCTTGGGATTCGGTGGGCGCTCGCGGTCGTGGAGCGCTCGGCAACTGCCGCTGATCTCACTCTACCCGATTCCCGCGCTCCCCCGACCCTCTCCTGAGTAACGGCGCCGCGCTTCCGCGGCGACCGCAATCCACAGCCAAGCTCGCGGGTCACGACTCCCGATGGAGACGTGCGCGCGCGTGTGAACCAGGAGAGCGTCATGCATTTCCTTACATTGCTCACGACATTGCTGTCCGCGAGCACGGGTACACTGTCCGGTCGCGTCACCACGGCGGCGGGCGCGCCGGTTGCAGACGTGCAGGTCTCACTTCCCGATTTGCACCGCTCCACAACGACCGACAGCTCGGGACGTTATTCCATTGCGGGACTCCCGGCCGGAACCTTCACGGTCACGTTCCAGCGGATTGGCTTTGCCCCGGCCGTCCAGCGTGTTGTCTCGACCGGCAGTGACGTCACCGCGGATGTCACGATGAAAGAGTCAGTCGTCGAGCTGACGGGCATTCAGGTCACCGCCAGCGCCAATGCCACGAGCGCGCTCAACTCGCCGCAACCCACCAGTGTGCGCTCGGGCGAGGAGCTGCGCGAGTCGCAATCGCCCAACCTCGGCGAGACATTGCAGGGCATCGCGGGCGTCCACAGCTGGAGCACGGGCCCCGGCATCGGCAAACCGGTGATCCGCGGCCTGTCGTCCAACCGCGTGCTCGTGCTGGACGACGGACAGCGGGTCGAGACGCAGCAGTGGGGTGACGAGCACAGTCCGAACGTCGAAACGGCGAGCGCCGAGCGGATCGAAGTGATTCGCGGCCCAGCCAGTGTCCTGTACGGATCCGATGCTCTTGGCGGCGTCGTCAACGTCGTGCAGAAGGATCTGCCCGACGCGACCGGCGTACCGGGTTTCGTGCGCGGCAGCGCGAGCGCCGCCTACGGCAGCGCCAGCAGTCTGAAGGATGGGGCGTTCGATGTCGAGGGGGGCAGCGGAAGTGTCGGCTTCCGGGCGAGTCTCAGCGGCCGCAGCAGCGGCGATGTCCATACGCCCGATTACACGCTGTGGAACAGCGGCCTGCGTCAGGTCGGCGGCAGTGCCACGCTGGGAACGCATGGGCCGTGGGGCAGTCTCTCCGGAAGCTTCTCGCAACGGAACGAGACGCTTTCACTCACCGATGAAGATCCGGCCGCCACGCCGACCCAGCGGATGGCCACGAGTCACGGCCGCGTGGATCTGACGCTGCCGCTCGGCGCGGCCCGGCTCGAGGTGTCCAGCGGCTACGAGCGTAGCCGCCGGCGCGAGTTCGAGGATGCCACCACTACCACGGTGGGGCTCGGCCTGCTGTCACAGACGTATCTCACGGACGTCCATTACCATCATGCGCCGATCGGGCAATTCTCCGGACTGCTGGGGTTCTCGGGGCTGCGCAACACCTTCGACAAGTTCGGCGAGGAGACGCTGATCCCGCCAAGTCAGCTCAGCACTGCAGGCGTCTACCTGTTTGAACAAGCCGAGGGCCGGCGCGTGAATGTGTCGTTCGGCGCGCGCTACGACTACCGGCATCTCGACGTCGACGCCGATACGGTGTTGGGCAATCCTGCGCGGACGCACACCTGGAATTCGCTGATCGGCAACGTCGGCTTGTTGTTCCACCTGAGCGAGCCGGCCGCGCTGGTGATCAACGTTGGTCGCGGCTTCCGTGCGCCGTCGTCCTTCGACCTGTATTCCAACGGCGTGCACGAGGGCACCGTGGCGTTCGAGCGCGGCAATCCCAATCTCAAGACGGAAAAATCGATCAACACCGACGTCGCCCTGCGGGCGCAGACCGCACGGGTCTCGTTCGAGGTGGGGACGTTCCTCAATCTGATCCAGGACTACATCTATTCTGTTCCGACCGGCACGACCGACACCGCGTCGGGATTTCAGATCTACGACGTGACGCAGGGCGATGCCCGGCTGACCGGCCTGGAGGGCTCGCTCCAGTGGCATCCCACCGCCTACCTCCATCTCCAGGGGACGGCGGACTACGTCAACGGTAAGAACACGACCACGCACAATCCTCTGCCCAACATGCCTCCCTTCCGCGCGACCTGGTTGGCACGGCTGGAGGGGGGACGGCGCTATTTGTCCGTGGGCGGTGAGACGAACGCGAAGCAGACCCGCATGGATCCGGCGGAGCAACAGTTTTACGCAGATGCTTTTGGTGGAGCGGGGTATCAATCGAGTTCCTATACGCTCATAAACTTCGGGGCGGGTGCGGGGTGGGTAGTCGGAGCGCGCACGGTCGACGTCGATCTGTCCCTGCGCAATGCCTTCGATAAGGCGTACGCCGATTACCTGAGCCGGATCAAGACCAACGCGCTCAATCCCGGCATGGGGCGTTCCCTCACGGTTCGAGTGACGACGGAGTTCTAAGTGGCTCGGAATACCCAGCTTTTCGCGTTTCTAGTCATCGGGGGCTTGGCCCTGGCGGTCGCATGCAGCGGCGATTCGGCGGGGCCAAGCCAGCTGCCGTCCTGTGGGGCGCATGGCACACAGTTGTCGCTGGCTGTGGGCGCGTACAGCTCCATCGACCCCGCGAGCGATTCGGGTTGTATGACGTTCGCCGCGAATACCGGAACCGACACCGCAGAGTACCTGGTGTTACCGTGGTCGGCCGGCGGAACACCACAAGCATCGGCGCCTTTCAAGCTGCAGTCGGCGAGTCCGGTCGCGTCGATCGCGATGTCTCGGCTGCCGGGGGCTCGTGCGGGGACGCGCGGTGCGACGCCGGTAGCGTTCGATCATTTCCTGCGCCAACTCGCGCGCACTCGTCGCTATCCACTGGCCGATCGGTCGGGGCCCGTCGCCGCTTCGGCGGTGCCGCGCCCGTCGGCGGCGGCCGGACCACCCACGGTGGGCGATGCCCGGACGTTCAAGGTCTGTTCGAACCTGAGCTGTTCGCCGCTCGTCGATGTGAGCGCGGTGGCGCGGGCGGTGGGAACTCATGTCGCCATCTACATCGATACGCTCGCGCCCTCTCCCGGCATCAGCGCGAGTGAGCTCGACTCGCTCAAGACGGTGTTCGATACGCGGCTGTATTCGCTCGATACGGTGACGTTCGGCAACGTATCGGACATCGACTCGAATACGGTTGTCATCGTCCTGATGTCCAACCGGGTGAACAAGCTGGTCACCACCGCGCAGTGCAACAGCAGCGGTTACGTCGCCGGATTCTTCTTTCCTGGCGACCTCGCTCCCGGCTTCTCCCAGAATTACAACAATGGCGAGATCTTCTACTCCGTCGTCGCGGACTCGAACGGGACGTTGAGCTGCGCCCACAAGAACTCCGATATCAACTTCGTTACGCCAGTCACGTTCACGCATGAGTTCCAACACATGATCAATTTTGTCGAGCACGTGCTGGTGAGGGGTGGCAATTCGGAAGACGGCTGGCTGGATGAAGGGCTGTCGAAGTACGCCGAAGAGATCGCGGGACGCAGCTTCGGCACAACCGATCCGCATTTTAGCCAATATGCTATTGGAGCGGTCGACGACGCCTATCGGTATCTGCTGGCGACCGGTGACACGCCGTTGTTGATTCCCGCGGACACGGGGACTCTGGCGATCGTCGGCGCCAGCTGGCTGTTCACCCGGTATATCGTGGATCAGTTCGGGGATTCGTTGCCGGGCAAACTTGTCCGAACCACACTGACGGGAGCCGCCAACGTCGCGGCGCAGATCGGCCAGCCGTTCGACCAGACGATCAGCCGCTGGGCGCTCGCCAACTGGGTGTCGGATCTGCCCGGGTTCTCAGCGGCGAGTGAGCTGCAGTACACGTCCTGGCACTTCCGCAACACGTACAGCAGTCTGCACAGTCAGGACCCGACTGATTTTCCGCTCGCCTATCCTCTCGTGCCGACGTTCTCGGCGGGGAACGCGGTGAACATCAGTGGCAAGCTGTGGTCCGGATCAGGGGAATACGTCCGCGCCGTGCAGGCGCCAAACGGCGCGGCGTTCACGCTGCGCTTCAGCGCGAACGGGACGGCCGCCGTTTCCCCGGCAGTGGCGCCGCGCTTGATTGCCCTGCGAATTCGGTAGCTGCGGACTTACGGGGTCGCCGTGTTGTTGCTGTTGCCGACGCCCAGTTTGCGGAGCACCGCGGCGACAATGAGCAGCAACCCGTACATGCAGACGACCAGCGGGCCGGTGGGCAAATCCTTGGTATAGGAAAGCCACAAGCCGAGCACGGATGCCAGGGCCCCGGAGCCCCAGGCGATGATCGTGAGTTGCCGCTTGTCAGCCGTGAACAGGTTCGCGATCACCGCGGGAACGACGAGGAAGCTGAAGACCATCAGGACGCCGGCGATGGGAACCGCCAGCGTGATGACGACGCCGAAGGAGAGATAGAAGAAGAAATCCCACAGCCGGATCTTCCATCCCTGCGCTTCCGCCTCCGCGGGATGAAAGGAGATCGTGAGGAAGCGGCGGCGTAGCACGAAGTGAAAGACTCCCAGTGCCGCGTACGCAATCGCCAGCTTCACGATCGTCGGCCAGGTGACCCACAGCAGACTGCCCACTAACGTCTTCTCCACCGCCTCGCCGCCCCCCGGGACCTTGTTCGCCACCAGCACGGCCGCCGCCGACGCCACGACGTACACGATGCCGATGAACGCTTCCTGCGGCACTCGGCTCCGGCTGGCTCCGCCGTGCCCCGACGTCCGCGTCAACGCGAACAGAAATGCACCGATGGCGGTCGCCAGTAAAGCAAACACGTACGTCATCGACGAGTCCGGCGCCACGTGGAAGAGCAGAGCCGAGAGGCTGCCCAATGCTGCCATCTGCGCGAGCGAGAGATCTACGAAGATCACTTCACGCGCGATCACGTGCAGACCGAGGTAGGACAGCATGGCCACCAGGATCATGCAGGCGACGAACGGCGGCAGCATCAGCTCAAAGCCGCTCACGGAACCTCCTTCGCGCCGAAGGCCTGTCCGAGCTCGGTCACCCAGAGATTCATGAGATCGAAGTACGTGCTTACGCCCGCCTGACCGCCCGTGTTGGACGGCACGATGACTGCCTTGGCACCCGTCAGCTGGGCCACGTCCATCACCTGATTGCGATCATAGTAGTTCGTCGACAGGAGCACCTGGATGTGCTGCTCCCGCATGGCGGTGATGATTTCCTGCACATGGCGCGGCGTGGGCGGAATACCGGGCTTCGGCTCGATGTAATCGAAGCAGGTGACCTGGAATTCCCGCGAGAAATAATCCCATTCCTTGTGGTAGCACGCGACCAGCTTCCCGCGGAACGGCATCGCCTGCTTGAGCCAGCCGCCCAACCGGTTGATCAGCGGAGCGCCCTGGTATTGCTGTTGCCCGAGGAAATTGAAGAGCTTGCCCTGGCGATCGAGGTCGGCCAGGGTCTCGCCGCCGATCAACTTCACCAGATCGGCGCCGAACAACGCGCGATACATCCGGTCCTCGAAGTCCTTCTCGCGCGCCGTGAAGTAATCGGCATCCTGCGGCGCGACGCGCTTCAGGCCGCGCAGAATGTTGCGGGCGATGAGCACCGCGTTGAGCGGGTCGGTCCAGATGTGTGGATTGCCGTAGACGTGAATGTCACCTTGCGAGCGCGACAGGTTGACGGGAACGTCGAGCAGCGGCAAGCCCTGATAGGCCGCAACGTATCCGGGTCCGCCTTCCGTGATCTTTGCGTTGTTCGCCTTGTCGAGCAGTGCCGGCACCCACAGCTCGAGGTCGAGCCCGGTCGTCACAAACAGGTCGGCCTGTGCCAGGGTCGGCACGAAGCTCGGCTTGGGCTGGACGTAGTGCGGGTTCTCGTCGCCCACGGCGATCGAGCTGACTTTGCCACGATCTCCTACGATCTCCGTGGCGATGGCGGCGTACGTGGTGAGCGACGTAACGACCTTCACCGGCGCCGCCGGTGCTGGCCGAGCGTCCGACGGGCTGCTGACGGCGACCAGTAATAGAGCAATGATCGATAGCATGTCAGTATGTCTCGTGTTTATGAGGTCCAATGGCCCAGACCGCCTGAAGGGCGATCTGGTGGTTCGCCTCGGCATTGGCGACTCGCTGCCACTGATATTGAGCGCGAAGGAAGACCCACTCGCTCTGCCACAACGTGAGCGAAGGGACGAACTGTCTCGTGATCACCCCGAAATCCGGTGACTCGACGTAGTCATAGCGAGCACCCAGGATGAATCGCTGGTTCAGCTTGTACGTGGAGCTGACGTAGCCGCCCAGACGCGTCGGTCCCGTGCCGGCTACTTGCTTCTGTAGCGCGAGCAGCTCGCCGCGCAGCGTCCATTCGCGGTACATCGCGCGAAGTGGCGGCCGCCACGTGAGCCGGAACTCGAGCCCGCCAACCTTCGTACGCAGCGCCGAGTCAGGGTTGGTGCCGTACAGACCCGTGCCACCGATCTGCATGTAGGTCGAATGGTTGAGCTGCCAGAAGTTGAGTAGATGCAGCAAATACGTCGGTCTGCCGCTATTCCCGAACAGCTCCGAGTCACTCGCGCTCCGGGCCACCTGCGCGGTGAGCTCGTGCGTCCCCAATCCGCCAAAGGCGCGGTAGAGAGAAATACCCGTCCCGGCGAGTCCATCTTCTCCCAGGAAGGTCGTGATCGCGAGCGGATACTCGGTCTCGGGCACCGCATGCAGGTGCCAGCGATTGAGCTCGCCGAACTGCTGGCGGTATTTGCCGAGATCGAGCCGGATGTGTCCAGGCAGGCCGGTCCAGTAGGCGTAACCTTCTTCCAGACCGATGTGTCCGTCTTCGAGACTGATGAAGATTTTCGTGTGCGAATACGGATCGAGCGCCGACTGAAAGCCGACTTCGAACTCTCTCGGATCGAAGTTGTCGCGCTGCACGCCGCGCCCGGTCGCGTAGCCGCGGATGTCTCCCGTGACCCCGATTTCAGGATTGAGCTGAGCCTGGTTGCGCTCCCGCCCCATCGCCTGCGCCAACGTGTCTGCTTGACCCGTATCGCGTCCACCGCCGCCCGCGGCCTGGCTCGCCGCGGCGCGTAATGCCGCGAGATCGTCGCCGACCGGCGCGGCCACCGCTGCGGGTGCCGCAGGCTGCCGGCCCAAAACGCGAAGTACGCTGTCCAGCCTGGCGCGCAGCTGGCGTACCTGCGCCGCCAGCGAATCCACCTGGCGCTGCGTCGGTTGCTGGCTGACTGCCGGGGCGGCGAAGCACGCCACTGCCAGCATCAGCACGCACAACGTGCGTCTCATTGTTGAACTCCCTCTCCTGTGTGTGCGAAACCCGATCGCTCCGCCACATGCGGAGCGGATGCTAGTGCGTCAGGAGAGGAACAGGGGAGGTGCTCGAGCGGGGGCGCTGAGTCGGACGGTGGCCGCGACGGAAAACACACGCGGCACCGGCGCGACGCGCACCGTGATCGCTGGTGTCGGAAGGGTGAACGCCTGCTGGGTGACCACGCGTGCGCTCGCGTAATGGCACAGGGCGCAGCGCAGCTCGTCGTGCAGGATCGCACAGCGCGCATTGTGGCTCGCTTCAAAACCGGGCGGAGCGACGACGGCGTCGCGCGCGTGCGCCAACGTAATCGCGCCACCGCCGAGGGCCTGAATGGCGAGCAACAGCGTGAGCGAAATGCGTCTGAGCATGGTCTCCTTATACGCCCGCGGGTGCCCGGGTGTTGCCGCGCGCGTAGGCGCGCAGCCGCCGCAGCATCCGCCGGTCATGCCGGAGCGGGTCATCCCGCTTCGGCGTTTCGATAATCTTAACGACCCCGGCGAAATCAGGGTCCCGCATGATCCGGCGGAACGGCTCCGGCCCGATTTGTCCCTCACCAATCCACTCGTGCCGATCCACTCGCGATCCCGCCGCAGCGCGAGAGTCGTTGAGGTGCAAGCACTTAAGCAGATCGAATCCAATCACGTCGTCGAATTCCTCCCACACCGCCTCCACCCGCGCCAGATCGTAGCCGACCGCGTGGAGGTGCGCCGTGTCGAGGCAGAATCCCACGCGCGTCCGGCTTTGGTCAGGCAGCGCGTTGCGCAGATCGCGCAGCTCTTCGAACCGCGCGCCCAACGCCGTTCCCGATCCCGCGGTCCCTTCGATCCACACCTCCAGGTCACCGGGCACCGATTCCAGGCATTCCGCGTAGCCGCGTGCGTTCCGTTCGAGTCCTGCACCGCGGTCGTCGATGTAGTTCCCCGGATGCGAGACGACCGCACGCAAACCGAGCGCTCGCGAGCGCACGAGCTCCGACCGAAAGCTCTCGACGCTGCGCGCCCACAGCACCGGGTCCGGCGAGGCGAGGTTGATGAGGTAGCTGTCGTGCGACACCACCGCCTCGAGCCGGTGGCGCGCGACCTCGTGCCGGAATCGCTCGATCTCTTCAGGCACGAGCACTCGCTCGCGCCACTGGTTCGGCGTTTTGGTAAAGAGCTGGATCGCCGTGGCCCGCAGGGATCCACCACGTGCCGGCGCCATCGCCACACCCCCCTGACTCGAGACGTGCGCGCCCAGCATCACCGTTCTTCGGTAAACGCGAGGCGCGAGATCAGGGGCACGAAGCGGACGCCGCCGGCCTGCTGTTGCACCAGCCCTTCGCCATTCCTGGACCGTTCCAAGATGACCAGCTCTTGGGACGCAAGGTCACCGACCGGGATGACCAGTCGGCCACCCGGTTTGAGTTGCGCGGCGAGCGGCTCGGGGACCCGGGGGGCCGCTGCGGCGACGATAATGCCGTCGAATGGCCCTTCCTCGGGCCAGCCTGCCGCGCCGTCGCCCAGCCGCGTTTCGATGTTCGTGAGGCCGAGCCGCCGGAACCGGTCTTCGGCCTCGACGAGGAGATCGGGCAGGCGCTCGACCGTGAAGACTTTCCCGTTCCCCGCGAGATACGCGAGAATCGCGGTCTGGTACCCCGAGCCGGTGCCGATCTCGAGAATCCGGTGCGTGCGCCTGGGATCCAGGCGCTCGGTCATGAGCGCGACGACGTACGGTTGCGAGATCGTTTGCCCGCTCCCGATCGGGAGTGGAGCGTCATTGTAGGCGTCGCCGGCAAGATGGGGCGGCAGGAACCACTCGCGGGGCGCCCAGCGCATCGCCGCGAGGACCCGTTGATCCCGCACGCCGCGCCCCGCGAGCTGTCGCATCACCATGCGGGTGCGGGGTCCTCGGGTGTCGGGCGCGGGACGCGCTTGCCTGGGCATGCGCTGAACTATAGCTTGCCCCCGCCCCTAGCGCGGAAGACGACTTCTTGCCGGATCTGATTCGTCACCGCATTCTGCTGCTCGGCAGTCCCCACAGCCGACCCGATGGTTTGGAGCGTGTGTTGGTCCGCGGCGGCTTTCAGGTCACCGAAACGCCGTCCGCCACGCCGCCCGATTTCATTCTCTACACGCCCGAAGCCGGCGCCCCAAGTCTCGCGGACGACATCCGCGCGCTCGCGACGCAAACGACGTACGGTGGCGCGCCGATCTTCGTCCTGCTCGCCGACGGCTCAGCCAACGCCGCAACCGACGCACTGCTTGCCGGCGCGCGGGACGTTCTCGTCGGGCCGATCAATCTGCCCGAAGTGAGCGCGCGCCTGGACGTGCACATCCGCACGCGCACCGAGGCGCGCGAGGCCCAGGAAGCGCTGCGCGCACGCGACCTCCTGTTCGACATTTTTCAGGAAGTCTCGGCGGCCGTGCGTGCGGACGAGATTTTCCAGACGCTGGTGCGGCGCGTGGGTCAGGCGTTCGGCCTGTCGCACTGCTCGCTCGTGCTCACGGCGCCGGGAGACGACAAGGGTCGCGTGGTCGCGGTCTACGAGAACCCCTCGATCCGCGATCTGCGCGTGGACCTCGGGCGCTATCCCGAGATCCAGGAGGCAATTCGCACCGAGCGCCCTGTGGTTATCCAGAACGTGCACGAGGATCCGCTCTTCGCCTCGATCCGGCAGCACTGGAGCAAGCAGCAGATCGAGGTGAATGTGCAGGCGGCTGTGGCGTTGCCGGTGTTCGTGCAGGGCCGCGCCGCTGCGGTGTTCTTCCTGCGCACCGAAAAGGGCGACCCGCAGCTGCGGGCGGCGGACGTCGCCTTCGCCAACACGATCGCGCAGGCGGCCGCGCGGGTCCTCGAAAACGAAGAGCGCCGTTCGGCGATTTATCGGCGCCAGATCAGCGCGGGCACCACCGATGAGACGACCGGATGCGCGTCCCTCGACGCGCTCGACCGGCGGATGCGCGACGAGTTCGAGCGCGCGCGCCGCTACTCACTGCATTTCTCGCTCGTGTTGATCGACATCGATCACCTCCGCGAGATCAACGACCGGCTGGGCCACACGGCCGGCGATCGCGTGCTGGGAGAAATCGGGGCCATTCTGCAGCGTGAGCTGCGTGCTCCCGATTTCGTCGCGCGCTATGGCGGTGACGAATTCGCGTGCGTGCTGCCCGAGACCGACGGGGCGGGGGGCCGCCATTTCGTCGAGCGGCTGCGGCAGGTCTTTGCGCGTCACACCTTCGGCGACCTGGGCCCCGCCAACGCGCCCGGCATTTCCGCCGGCGTCGTCGGCTACCCGCACAGCGAAGCGCTCCGGCCGGAAGATCTCTTTACGCTGGCCGAGGGGGCGCTACAGAAGGCGAAGAGCGGCGCCCCCGACCGTATTGGAGTGATCGGCGAGCCCTAACGCCGTGGTCGGGGTGCGCGCAGCCAATTGCCGGGATCGAGCGCGATGCCGCCCTGGCCGCGAATCTCGAAATGAAGGTGTGCGCCTTCGTCGCTCGACTCGCCGCCGACGTGACCGATGACCTGCCCGCGAATGACGCGGTCGCCCTGGCGGACGGTCGCATCATTCAGGTAGGCGTAGAATGTGTAGTAACCGCCGCCGTGGTCGATCAGCACCGACGTCAGGTACAGCCCCAGCGGTCCCGCGAGGCTTACGGTGCCTGTCGCGACCGCGCGGACCGACGTGCCGACAGGCACCTTGATCCCGATCCCATGGCGCGGGATCCGCGTGTTGTTCGGGCCGGTCGTCGTCCCGAAGGGATAGATGATCGAACCTTCGACTGGCCAGTCGAGGCCGCCGAGATCGGCGGTCGTGATCGTGCCGGCCGCCGTCGTAACGCCACGAGACTCCGCCTCGCGCCGCGCGCGCTCCAGCGCTTCGACGCGGTCGTTGAGCGCCTTCTCGTCACGGTCGAGACGTGTGAGCCGCTGCTCCGCCTGACGCGCGTTCCGGCGGGTTTCCCGCAGGTTCGTCTCCCGCTCGCGCTCGAGTGTGAGGTAGCGCCCCAGTTCGTCGGTCCGCTCCCGGCGGCGCCGGCCCAGCGTCTCGCGGGAATCGACCAGCAACTGGCGCTGGCGCGCCACGCGGTCGCGCAGCTTGCCCATATCGTTGGCGAGCAGGCGGTCCTGCTGGGTGACGAGAAAGAGGTACTTGTAGCGCGAGAGCAGATCACCGAAGCTCTCGGCGGCGAGCAGCACCTGCCAGCTGTACAGTGCGCCGCGCTTGTAGACGTCCACGAGCCGACGCTCCAGCACCGCCCGCTTCTCGAGCAACGCATCCTGCGCGATCAGCAGGTCCACCGTGATCTGGTCGATCTGCCCGCCCAGTCCCGTGATCTGCCGGTCCAGCTCGTTGACGATGCGGTTGGTGCTTTGCTTTTGTGACTCGATGTTCGCGATCTCGTCGGAGAGCGAGTGCGCCTGCGTGCGCAGCCGCGCGAGCTCCTGCTCGACTTCGGAGCGCTCACGGCGGATGCCCTCGAGCGTCCGCTGGTTGTCCTGCATCTGTTGTTGGTACGTGGGGCGTTGGGCGAAAACGGGGAATGGGGACAGGGGAATGGCGGCGACGGCCACAAGGACGAGCGCCACCAATTCTCCAGTCCCCAGTCCCCGTATTGTCATACCCGTTTCAGATGGCGCCCGACACTCATCGCGCTGCCGACGAGTCCAATCAGTGCGCCGAACGCAACGATGGCAGCGGCCTGTTCCTGGTTGAAGAAGGCGGATTGCAGCAGATACCGATTGATCAGGAGATACGCGGCAAACGAAAGGCCGATTGCTACCACGCCGCCCAGCAGCCCTTTGATCGCCCCCTGCAGCAGGAACGGCCGTCGAATGAATCCGTCCGTCGCGCCCACGAGCCGCATGATCGCGATCTCGCGGCTGCGCTGCAGCACCGCCATGCGAATCGTCGTGCCGATGATGATGATCGCGACGACGGCGAACGCCGCGCCGACCACGATGCCCACGGCGGCCGCGAGGCCGCGCAGCCGGTCGAGCTTCTCGACCCAATCCCGCCCGAACCGCACGTCGTCCACGAACCCGAATCCCCGCAGTCGCTCGGCGACCGCCGCGACGTGGTCGGTATCGCGGAACCCGGGCTTGAGCTTCACTTCGATGGAGGCGGGCAGCGGGTTGCGCTCCAGCTCCTGCATTACGTCGCGCAGCTCGACGAGCTCGGCACGCGCCCGGGCGAGCGCGTCGTCTTCCGAGACGTACATCGCCGACTGCACCTCGGGAAATGCCTCGATGTCCTTGAGCGCCTGCGCCGTGGCCTCGATCGGCGCGCCCGGCAGCAGATAGGCCACGACTTCGACCCGCTCTTCGACGCCGTGCAGCGCGTCCTGGAGATTGATGACGACCAGACCGAAGAGTCCGAGGACGAACAGCGAGAAGGCGATCGTCGTCACCGAGAGCACGGACAGGAGTGGTGCGCGCTTGAAGGTGAGCATCGCTTCGCGGAAGGTCAGGTTCACGGTGCGGCCGCCTGATCGCGTGCTTCGTCTACGGCCGAGTCGTACACCAACGCGCCTTCCTGGAGCTCGATCACCCGGTAGGGCGCCTGGCGCACCAGGTCGAGGTCGTGCGTGGCCATCACCACCGCCGTACCGCTGGCGTTGATGTCCCGCAACAGTTGAAACACGCCGCGGGTCGCCCGCTCATCGAGGTTCCCTGTGGGCTCGTCGGCGAGCAGCACCGTCGGCTCGTTCACGAGGGCGCGGGCGATCGCGACGCGCTGCTGCTCGCCGCCGGAGAGCTCGCGCGGGTACGCCTGGGCTTTGGCGGCGAGGCCGACCTGCGTGAGCACGCGCATGACGCGCGCCGCGATCGTCGACGAGCGTGCCCCCGTGACCTCGAGCGCGAACGCCACGTTCTCCTCGGCCGTGCGGTCCTCGAGCAGCCGAAAATCCTGGAAGACGATGCCGAGCTTGCGGCGGAGCAGGGGGACGTCACGCGGCCGCATTTCGTTCACGTCGTATCCCGAGACGCGCACGTCGCCCGACGTCGGGCGCTCTTCGGCATAGATGAGCTTCGTGACGGTCGACTTGCCGGCGCCGGAATGCCCGGTGAGAAAGGCGAACTCCCCCTTAGCCACATGGAAGGAGACGTCCTTGAGCGCCAGGCCGCCCTTGGGGAAGGCCTTGAAGACGTTGGTGAACTTGATCACTTAGTGCCGCGCCAGGGCCTGGGCGAAGTCCGCGATGAGATCATCGGGATCCTCCAGTCCCAGGGAAAATCTCAGGAATCCGTCCGGAATGCCAGCCTGCGCGCGCTGTTCCGCCGTGAGACTGGCGTGGGAGGTGAGCCGCGGCTCCGACACCAGCGTCTCGACACCCCCGAGGCTGGGTGCGTGAGCGGCGATCGTCAGCGCCTTGAGGAAGCGCTCGGCGGCACGCACGCCGCCCTTCAGCTCGATGCCAAGCATGCCGCCGAAGCCGGCCAGCATGCGCTTGGCCAGCTCGTGATCCGGATGCGACGGCAGGCCGGGGTAGTGGACCTTCGAGATCCCATCCTGCTTGGCGCACCACTCCGCGACCGCGAGGCCGATCTCGTTCTGGCGTCGGACGCGCACGGTGAGCGTGCGCATGCCGCGGTCGATCAGCCAGGCCGCGAACGGATCGATGGCCTGTCCCCACACCTGCATCAAACGGCGCACCTCGTCGACTACCTGATCCGTTCCCGCGACGGCGCCGGCGATCACGTCCGTGTGGCCGTTCAGGTATTTCGTCGCCGAGTGGATGACGAGGTCGGCGCCGTGCTCGAGGGGCCGGAAATTCACGGGCGACGCGAAGGTCGAATCGACGATGAGGGCGAGTCCTTCGGCCTTGCACACGGTGGCGACGGGCTCGAGGTCGATCACGCGCAGCAGCGGGTTTGTCGGCGTTTCCAGGAACACGGCGCGCGTCGTCTTGCGCAACGCGCGCTTCCAGGTGCGCTGCTGGGTCGGATTTACGAAGGTGACGTCGATCCCCAGCTTCCCGAACTCTTCGCGGAACAGCCGGTACACGCCGCCATAAATCCACTCGCTCGCCAGCAGGTGATCCCCGGGACGCAGCACCGCCAGATGCGCGAGCGCCGTCGCGCCCATGCCGCTCGCCAGGAACAGCGCCGCGTCCGCGCCCTCGAGCAGCGCCAGCTTCTTGCCGATGTCGACCTGATTGGGGTTGTTGCCGTAGCGAGTATACAGAACCTCGGCGGTCGAGCCGACGGGATTGGTGAAGGTGGCGCTTTGGTAGAGCGGGGGGGCGACAGCGGTCCAGTCGGCACGCGCCTTGGGGTCGCCGTGAATGGCGCGGGTGGACAGTCCTAATCGACGGCGTTTCACGCCGCGGTGAGTCTGATGGAGCCTCCCGGAATGCGTGCGGCCAGCCGCCGCTCGACCAGCTCATCGAGCAGCGCTGGAGCCGGCTCACTGGCGCCGAGCCCCTCGAGTGCTCCGTCGGCCCGCTCGCACAGCACGGCGAGACCCGCGCCGGCGAGCACAGGTTCGATCGCCTCACGATGCGCATCCGTCAGTCCGCGCAGGAGCAGCACTCTGACCTTGTCGCGGACCAGCTTCGCCACGATCTCATCGGCGCACGAATAGTCGAGGCAACCGACGCCGGTGAAATCCATCACCGCGATGCTGCCCGAAGGAAGATCCCGTTCGATGTTTTCGCGAACCGCGCGGCCGGTGGGGCGCGTGACGAGGTCGGCGTAGAACCCGGCGACCGACTGCTGCAGGACGGCGTGTACCATGATGTGTTGAATCACTGCTTCGACGGCCCCCCCGACCCTTTCTCTGTCTCTTGCTCTGGAATGATGAGCAGGACCTGCGATCCCGGAAACGCGGGCAACCCGTCTTTCAGCGGGACATCGTCGTCCCAGCGGGGCACGATCGCGATCCGGGCGGTGCCGCTGCGGATGGCGACCTTGCCTTCCCAGCGCGCGAGATACCGGCGGATCCCTGCAAGCCCCTGTCCCCGTCCCGGATCCCGAAAGCGGCTCACGCCCTGAATCAGCGCCGCCTCCAGTGCCGCGGCATCGCCCCAGCGCTCGCCGAACCGCTTCGCCTGCGTGGATTCCAGTGAATGCCGGAATCCGACACCGGCGTCCGCGACCGCGATCACCACCACGCGGCGCGCCAGCTTGCGCCGCCAGTTGTACGCTTGCACCGCAACCCAGCCCCCGGTGCCCGCGTGCTCCACAATATTCTGACAAGACTCCGAAAGCGCCATAGCGAATCCCATGGTCGCCTTCGGATCGAGTCCCAACTCCGAGCTGAGGATCGCGGACGCCCGCTGCTGAATCGTGCTCACGACGGCGTGCACGTCTTCGGCCGCTCGCACCGGCGTGACCGGGAGTAGTACTTCACTCTCCACCGCAACCTTGACCTTCGGCACCTTGCCGTGCACCTCGAACAGGTCGGCTGCTTCCCGGAAGAAACCGGCGCGTGCCCAGTAGCTCACGACGTCGGGATTGGCCGGCACGGTCAGCAGCGGACGTTCTCCTTTGCGGGCGGCGGCCTCTCCAGCGGCGAGCAGGCCAACGAGACCGTAGGGCGACGCCCAATCGGCGGCGTGTGCGTCGAACAGCAGGCGCTCGCCATCGACGGCCTGCGCGTACGCGGCCGCGAATTGGTCGAATGAGCGGTCGTCGAATTGCGTGGGGACTTCGATCAGGCGCGTCATACCACCGAGAGCTTGCCCATCAGGTGATCGCGCAGGCCCGTGGCGCCGTGGTGATTCACATTCCTCGCGGCGAGCTGGTTGCCGGTGCGCAACGCGTCCTCGATACTGGCGCCGGCGAGCAGCATCGCGGCCACGGCGCCTCCGAACACGTCGCCGCACCCGGTCGGATCGACGATCTGATCGAACGCCGCCTGGTGCATGGCCGGCGCGGGAATCAGCTGCGTTCGAATCGGATTGCCCGTGAAATACGCGGCGCCGCGCCTGCCGAGTGTCACGCACAACGTGCTGCAGCCCTGCCGCAGCGCGTCGGCGGCGATCGCGAGGGGATCCGGTCCCAGCTGCCTCATCTCGTCCTCGTTCAGCTGCACGACGTTGAAACAGCCGAACCACGTAGGGGCTTGGGGCAGGGGGCTAGGGACTCGAGTGCCGTCCGGTTCCTTTGCGAGGAAAAGGCTGTGAAGATCGGCGTAGATGAATCCGGGGAATCCGCGCCGTAACAGCTGTGCGGTGTCGAGACTCATCTCGAAGCCCGAAATGAAATTGACGTAGACCGCGTCGAGGTCCTGCACCAGCGGGCCGAGCTCGGGCCACGTCCAGGGTGACACTCCGCCGCTCATCTGCTCGCAGCGCCGCTCCGCAGATTCGTAGCGCAGCGTGACGCGATTGTTGGGCTCGGGAACTTCCAAAAAGCGTGCGCCGTGCGCCGTGCGCCGTAAGCCGGACAAGAACTGGTTCGCTTTGGCCGCGAGATCTCTACCGACCTTGATCAGCGGAACGATTTGCCAATCCTCGGGGAGCGTAGCATCGAGCGCGGCGAGTGCGTACGAGATGCCGCCCCATTCCTGAACGGCGGCTTGGGCGGGATCGCGGCCATGAATCGTGTCCCACACCATCGACCCGATGACACCCAGTCGCTTCAGCGCAGGCCCCAATGTTTCTGGATGAAGACTGCCGCGGCGCCGAACACTCCTGCGGTACCGGGAAGAGTTCCCGGGACGATCTTGCACGCTTCCCAGGCCGGCTTGAATGCGCGCCGCTTGACCTCGCTGCGCAGGGGGTGGAAGAGCTTGTCTCCGGCCTGCGTGACTCCACCGCAGATCACCACGACTTCAGGATTGAAGATGTTGATGAAGCTCGCCACCGCCGCGCCCAACAGCCTGGCGGTCTCGTGCACAACCTCGAGCGCCCATTGGTCGCCGTCGTTTGCCGCTTCGTAGACAATCTGGGCCGTGAGCTTCGAGAGATCGCCCTTCACGTACTGCGCCAGCGACGTGTCCACGCCCGACTCGACGCCTTCGACCGCACGCTCGGCGATCGCCGGTCCGGCCGCGTACGCCTCGATGCAGCCGTAGTTGCCGCATTTGCAGCGCCGCCCGTTGGCATCGATCGTGACGTGCCCGAACTCCCCCGCGACATCGGTCACGCCGTGGTAGATCGCGCCATCGATGACGATCCCGCCGCCAATCCCCGTGCCGAGGGTGAGCCCGATGACGTATTTCGCGCCGACTGCCGCGCCGCGCCACCACTCGCCGAAGATGGCGCAGTTGGCGTCGTTATCGAGCGTGGCGGGAAGGCCCAGCCCCTCGCTCACACGATCGCGGAGCGGCATGTTCGTCCAGCCGAGGTTGGGCGTGAGCAGTACCACGCCGGTCTTCGTGTTGAGGGGCCCCGGCGAGCCGATGCCTACTCCCTCGACTTTCTTGCCAGACTCGGCAATGCATGCCTTCGCGAGCTTGATGATGCGCGCCGTGACGGCGTCCGCCCCCTGGGCCGCCATGGTCGGCTCGGAGACAACACCGTGAATCTCGGAGCCGTCCTCGGCGAGGACTCCGGCGACGAGATTCGTCCCCCCAACGTCAACCCCGACGACGTAGCGCACCAAGTTCCTCAATGGCCGCGATCACGGCCTCAACAGTGAGCTCACGCATACAGCGGTGATGTCCCAACGGGCACTGCGGTGGACCGTGCGACGAGCACGGTCGGCATGGCAGCTCGTCGATGCCCAGTGCCACGTCCCCGGGGCGGAGCGGCCCAAACCCGAACTCCGCCACCGTGGGGCCGAACAAGGCGACGATCGGCGTCCCCATCGCAGTCGCCAGATGCAGCGGTGCGCTGTCGTTCGTCACCAGCAGTGCCGCGCGTCCAATGAGCGCCGCCGATTGCCGGAGGCTGAGCCTTCCGCACGTATTCTGCGCTGAGACGCGTTGTGCCGCCGCCACGGCTGCCACGATTTGCGACCCTTCGTCGAGGTCGGCCGGACCACCCACGACGACCACGGGTATCCGTTTCGCCGCCACCCGGTGGGCCAGTTCGGGATAATACGGCCACCGCTTGCTTCCCCAAATGGAGCCGGGCGCCAATGCCACGAACGGTACATCCCCGTCGAGGCCAACCTCCTCGAGCACCTGCGCTACGACCTGTTCGTCCTCGGCCGTTGGCCGCAGTTGGGGAGGATAGACCCCCGGAGGCTTGTTCGCGAGGGCCAGCAGCCGGTCGCTTTCGTGCCCTAGAGCGGGTTTGGGCCGAGCCTCTGTATAGAGGAAGGACCAGGCACCCGAAAACCCGATCCGCGTGGGAATCCCGGCGAGTACGCCAAGCGTGGCGGTCCGCAACGAGCGATGGGGCAGGTAGGCACGCTCGTACCGTTCGGTCCTCAACAGCCGCGCGAGATTCCGCAAGCCTGCCCAACCGCGGTCGCTGCCACGCTTGTCGTAGGGAATCACCTTCCGGACTGCGGGGTGCGTTTCGATCAACGGCGCCGCGATCGGCGTTGTGACGACATCCACGGGACCATGATCGGCCGCGAGGGCGGAAAATAGCGGCGTCGTCAGCACGACGTCGCCCAGAAATGCGGTTTGGACGACGAGGGTGGCCGAGCTCAAGGGAGCTGAGCCACGGCCCAAACGGGGTCGTGGTCGCTCGTTCCAAGCGTGTCGCGCACGATCCCGGTGAATCGCTGATCGCGTGCTGGCGTGGTGAAACCCTTCAAGAAAACGTGGTCCCAGTTGAAGAGGGCCGTGGTAAAGCCGTTGTGCTCCGTCGGCCACACGAAGCCGTTCGCGACGAACTCCTTTCCAATGCCATGGCTGTTCATGTCGCCGGCCACGATCACTAGAGCGTACGCCGCCGCATCCGCGACAATCATGTCCGCCTGATCGCGCCGCTTCGAGGGGCGGATGTCACTCGGCGTGCCAAGGTGGGCGCTGTACACGCGGACTTTGACCGTCCCTACCAGCACGGTCGCCGCGGTTGCGATGCGCTGCGCATGGCGCAACCCGGCGATGTGCGGCAACATCAGCTTTTCGTCTTCAACGATCGGCCACCGAGACAACACCGCATTCCCAAAGTCGTGTCCCAGCTTGGGGTGCACCGCGGCAGGGTAATAGACCCAGGACATCCCCAACGCATCGGCAATGCGTCGCGTGCCGTCAGCATCCATCTCCTGCAGGACCACGATGTCGGCATCCGGCAGCGGGGCGCGCGTCTTGAGCACACTGATCGCGCGGTCGATGTGTTTGCCCCACTGCACGTTGTAGGTGACGACGCGCAGCACGTGACCGTCGGCGTGCACCGTGGTTGTCGGCGTGGGCGCGCCGGCGTATCTGGGCCCGAGCGCGCTCGGGTAATTGAGCACCGCCCGGCAGTTCGCGGTGAAAGCCACGAGCAGCAGCAATGAGGTGAGCCTCTTCAAAGTCGGCGTCTCCTACTGCCGGCCGGTGGCTCGCGTTTGCGCGGCGCTTCCCTGCAGGAGCTGCCGCTCCAGGAACTCCGCTGTGGCCTTGTCTACCGTCAGAATATTCGCGTACCGCAGGAAATGGTGCGTGTCGTCCGGAATCACGAGCGTCTCAAACCGAACTCCAGCCGCCGCGAGTCGCCGCACGAGATCGGTGCTCTGGCTGAACCGCACGTTGCGGTCGTCGTCGCCGTGAATCAGGAGCACCGGCGACTTCCAGCCCGCGACCGACGAGACGGGAGACGAGTGCCAGGCCGTAGCGACTGCCGTGTCGAGGTCGGGAGCCTGCTCGTAGCGTTGCCGGTCGAGTCCGCGCGCGTACGCCGACCAGTCGTGCACGCCGTGAATATCGACCCCGGCCGCGAACACGTCGGAGTTCCGCGCCAGCGCCAGCGCGGTCAAGTAGCCTCCGTACGAGCCGCCGTAAATGCCGATGCGGCCCGCATCGACGCGGGGTTGAGCGCGCAGGTAGGCGGCCGCCGCCTGAATGTCGCGATACTCGGCGGCGCCGCGCGCGCCCGAGCTGGGCGGCTGATGAAAGTCGTAGCCGTAGCCGATGCCCAACCGGTAATTCACCGAGAGAACGATGAACCCTCGGCTCGCCAGGTACTGATTGAGCGCATAGGCGTTGGAGTAATAATCCGAGTAGTGCCACCCCAGCAGCATTTGCCGCGGTGGGCCACCGTGGACGTAGACGATGGCGGGCTTCCGTGTGTTGCCACCACCGGGTGCTTCGAACAACTGCCCATGAATGGTCAACCCATCCGCTGAGCGGAACACGACCTGTCGCGGGGTGACGAGACCGGTCGGGAAGCTCGCCGGAATACGATCGGCCCCGATGGGGCGGATCGCCGCGCGCGAGTTGCCGAGCGGCAGCGACGCCGGCAACGGGGGACGCTGCGGCGTCGCGCTGATGAAGACGAGTGTCGCGCCGTCGCCGGTGATCGCCGGCGACCACTCGAGGCCGCTGCCGGGCGTCAGGACCTGCGGCGCCGCGCGATCAACCGGCACGCGAACCACGTGGCGCCGATCGATGTCGAGCGAGTCCGCGCCCATGTTGCCCGCAAACACGAGCCAGCGTCCGTCCGCGCTGAGCGCGATATGCTCGGCCATGTAGCGGCCCGGAGTCAGAAGCAGAGCGGCGCCGCCCGACGCCGGAATGGAGTAGAGGTGCGGCCAACCGTCCTGATAAGAAAGGAAGACGACCCGGTCGGAGGCTCCCCAGCCGAGGTTCGTCCCGCCGTCGGTCGTCGGCACGGAGGCCACCAGCGTTTCGGGCGATTTCCAGAGGCGCTGCGCCGCTCCGGTCGCGGCGTCGCCGGTCCAGATCTCCCACGGATTGGGCCGGGGAGGCAGCAACGAGTCAGGCGCGCCGCCGGCACCGGGCAGCCGCACGTATGCGATGCGTCGACCGTCGGGAGACCAGCGCGGCGATCGGTCGCGCGCGAACGCCGGCGCGAGCCAAGTGATCGCGGTGCTGTCATTCGTGTAGACGCCGATGAACGAGTGATCGCCGCGATTCGCGACGAACGCGAGCCGGGAACCGTCGGGCGACCAACGCGGCTCGCTGTTCTCGCCGCGCGCCGTGAACAGCGCCTTGGCGGGTGCCGAGCCGTCGATCGGCGCGGTCCAGATCTGTCCGCCTTTGACGAAGGCCACGACGTCGCTGCGCGGGGAAACGACCGGTTCGTCTCCATCCGTGATCGGTTTCGGATCGCCGCCATCGAAGGGAACGCTGAAGATCTGTACTTTCGGCGCTGTGGGGTTCGAGCCGACGTTCACCGGGAGCCCGTCGTCCCAATTCGAGCCGTGATCTCCGCCGCGGACGAATACGACCCACTGGCCGTTCGCGGAAACCGTGACGCTGCTCAGCTCCTGGCCGTCGTCGCGGTCGTAATGCGTGAGCTGCCGCGCGGAGAACGCGGGCCCTTCGGCGACAAAGATGTTCCGCCGGCCCTGCTCGTTGAACGCCCATGCCACGCGGCTGCCGGTCGCCGCGGCCGCAAGCTCGTTCGGGAATGGATACGAACGCACCTGGTCCAGCGCGAAGGGTGCCGAATGCGAGGCCTGAGCGGCCGCCAGAGAGGATGCACCGAGCGTGAGACCGGCTACCGCCGCGACGATTGTGCTGTGCATGTGACCTCCTATTCCACCTGGAGCACTGCGAGAAACGCTTCCTGGGGTATCTCGACCGTTCCCACCTGCTTCATCCTCTTCTTACCTTCTTTTTGCTTCTCGAGCAACTTCCGCTTGCGGGTAACGTCGCCGCCGTAGCACTTCGCGGTGACGTTCTTGCGCAGCGGCCGGATCGACTCGCGCGCGATGACCTTGGTTCCGATCGCCGCCTGGATCACGACCTCGAACAACTGGCGAGGGATAAGCTCCTTCAGCTTTTCGGCGATCTTGCGGCCCCACTCGTATGCCTTGTCCTTGTGGATGATAACGCTGAATGCGTCCACCGCTTCGCCGTTGAGGAGCATGTCGAGTTTGACGAGGTCACCAGGCCGGTAGGCAAGGAACTCGTAATCGAGCGAGGCGTAGCCCCGTGAGATCGTTTTCAGCTTGTCGTAAAAATCGAGGATGATCTCGGCCAGCGGGAATTCCCAGTCGAACTCGACGCGCGTGGGGTCGAGGTATTGCATGCCGCCATATACGCCCCGCCGCTCCTGTCCCAGGTTCATGATGCCGCCGATGTACTCGGACGGCGCGAAGATCCGGGCTTTGACGTACGGCTCCTCGATCCGGTCCACTTCCGAGCCATGCGGCAACAGGCTCGGATTCTCGACCAGCTCCATGCTCGCATCGGTCTTGTAGACGTGGTACTCGACGTTCGGGACCGTGCTGATCAGGTCGAGGTCGAACTCTCGCTCCAGGCGCTCGCGCACGATCTCCATATGCAGGAGGCCGAGAAAACCGCACCGAAAGCCGAAGCCGAGCGCCACCGAGGTCTCCGGCTCGTAGTGCAACGAGGCGTCGTTCAGTTGCAGTTTCGCGAGCGCGTCCCTAAGCTCCTCATACTGCTCGGCGTTGGTCGGGTAGAGGCCCGCGAAGACCATCGACTGGATGTCGCGGTAGCCCGGCAGGAGCTCGACATCACGATGTTCGGCGTCGAGAATGGTGTCGCCGGGGCGCGTCTCGCGCACACCGCGCACGTTGGCGACCACGTAGCCGACCTCGCCCGCCTCCAGCTGCTCGGCGGGCTTGTGGCCCAGTTGCAGATAGCCGACCTCGTCTACTTCATAGAGGTCGTCGCGGTGCGCGCCGAAGGCGATCTTCATCCCGGGGTGAACGACACCATCGACGACGCGAATCGAGGGAATGGCGCCGCGGTAGCGGTCGTAGTAGGAATCGAAGATGAGCGCGCGGAGCGGGGCTTCATGGTTGCCGCGCGGCGGCGGCACCCGCGCGACCACGGCCTCGAGCAGCTCCGGCACGCCGCGACCCTCTTTCGCCGAGATGCGGAGGATCTCCTCGGGCTTCGTGCCGATCAGGTCGTGGATCTCGTGGGCGCGCTTGTCCGGCTCGGCGCCCGGCAGATCGATCTTGTTGAGGACGGGTATGATTTCCAGGCCGGCGTCCATCGCCAGCAGCAAATTGGACAACGTCTGGGCCTGAATCCCCTGCGATGCATCCACGACCAGAATCGCGCCTTCGCAGGCAACCAATGATCGTGACACTTCGTAGGTAAAATCGACGTGTCCCGGCGTATCGATGAGGTTGAGCTCATACAACTGCCCGTCTTTCGCGTGATAACTCATCCGCACCGCATTGAGCTTGATCGTAATGCCGCGCTCGCGCTCCAGGTCCATCGTGTCGAGGACCTGCTCGCGCATCAGCCGCTTGTCGAGTGTCCCCGTCAGCTCGATGAGCCGGTCGGCGAGGGTCGACTTCCCATGATCGATATGGGCGACGATGCAGAAATTGCGGATATGGTCCTGGCGCATGCGGCGCTAAATATAGCGTGTAGCTTTAGTCAGCCTTCCTAAATGCCTCCCGTCACCGGTTGGTTTGACCCTTCGCAGAAAGGCGGCGCGCTCCGGCTCGCCGCCAACAGTTATTTGCCCGGCAAGGGTGATCCCGCCGTGCGCCTGCCCGGTCTCCGCCGGGGGGATCTGATCGTACTCGACAATGGTCGCGTGACAGCGGTGAACGGCGAGCCGGCAGGCCAGCTCGACGGGCGGCCCGATTTCGCGAATCTGGGCGCCGTCCACCCCAACCGTCCGCTGACGCTCGAGACGCCCAATGCATCGAGTCCCCGCACCGCGGAGACCCAGCGCGTCGTGGATCTCATTTGCCCCTTCGGCTTCGGCCAGCGGGCGCTCATCGTTTCGCCGCCCAAAGCCGGGAAGACGATGATGTTGCAGGCGATCGCGGAGTCCGTGGCCGAGAATCACCCCAAAGCGATTCTGCTGATCCTGCTCGTGGACGAGCGGCCGGAAGAAGTCAGCGAGATGATCGACTGGGGTCGGGGGGAAGTGATCGCCTCGAGCTTCGACTTGCCGCACGAGCGGCACGTGGCCGCCGCCGACATGGTGTTCGAGCACGCCCGCCGGCAAGTCGAGCTGGGACGCGACGTCGTCATCGTCCTCGACTCGCTCACGCGGCTGGCACGCTCGCACAATACGACGGGGCGGGGCACCGGGCGCACCATGTCTGGCGGGCTCGACGCGAATGCCTTGGCGAAGCCCAAGGGGCTGTTCGGCGCCGCGCGGGCCGTGCCCCCGAAGGATGGCGGCGGCTCGCTCACGGTGATCGCCACCGCCCTCGTCGAAACCGAAAGCAAGATGGACGACATCATCTTCGAGGAGTTCAAAGGGACCGGCAACGCCGAGCTGAGGCTGACGCGTGCGCTGGCTGACCGGCGCATCTACCCGGCGGTGGACATCGCGGCGAGCGGCACACGCCGCGAAGAGCTGCTTGCTGATGCAAAGACGGTCGAATCGAAACAAAAGCTCCGGCGGGCTCTCGTGGACCTCCCGCCGGAGCAGGCGATGCAGACGCTCCTGCAGCAGATGAAGCGTGCTAAGACGAACGGTGAGTTGTTGAACGCCCTTTAGCAGGCGTCGCGGT
>Ga0307302_10000124_pt1 | contig 33396 bp, 26 predicted proteins | sample ER_DNA_183_FD_194490 | JGI IMG/M metagenome (GOLD analysis project Ga0307302, IMG submission 194490) | Bulk soil microbial communities from the East River watershed near Crested Butte, Colorado, United States - ER_DNA_183 | ecosystem: Environmental > Terrestrial > Soil > Floodplain | place...
GAGACCTCGCTCTATTACTCGACACTGCTCAACACGATCGCCCAGCAGCGGGAGGCCTTAGCGCGCGAGCACGCGACCGTGCAGAGCCAGCGCAACCAGCTCGAAGCGCTGATCGACGCCAGCGACGCGGCGATCATGCTCGTCGGATCCGATAGCCGGATCGCGTACGCCAACGCCGAAATGGCCCGGCTCGTCGGCATTCCGCAAGAAGCGATGGTGGGGGCGAGTGTGCAAACCATCCACCGGTTTCTGCGCGGCTCGTTCGTGGATGCCGCCGCGCTGGTCAGCCAGGAAGACGTGCTGTTGCTCGACGCGTCGCTGCGAGACCGGGTCGAGCTCACTTTCCCGCGGCAGGCCACCTACCAGCGCGTCGTCGCACCCGCGCGCGACAGCAGCGGCGCACTGCTCGGACACATCGTGCTCTACCGCGATGTGACCCATGAGGTGGAAGTGGAGAAAGCGAAAACGGAGCTCGTGTCGATGGTCAGCCACGAACTGCGCACGCCGATGACGTCCGTCAAAACGTCGCTGGCGCTCCTGCTCGAGGGCGCGGGCGGGGCGCTCGAGCCCGCGGCGCACGAGTTGCTCGAGGTCGCCCTCCGGAACGCGGACCGGCTGATCCGTCTCGTCAATGACCTGCTCGATCTCTCGCGGCTGGAAGCCGGCCGCATGGAACTCCGGCTTGAGCCGGTCGCGTTGGAGGACGCGGTTGCCGCCAGCGTCGAAATGGTCGCGGCATTCGCCGAATCTCGGGGCGTGACGCTCCGGACAGAGCCGCCCGCGGAGCCGCAGGTCGTGCGGGCGGAGCGCGACCGAGTTGTGCAGGTAATCGTGAATCTGTTGTCGAACGCCATCAAGTTTTCGCCTAAGGGTGGCCGCATCGACGTGCGCTGGTGGCGGCAAGATGGGTTCGTCGTGACCGAGGTCCGGGATCAGGGTCCTGGCATTGCTCCCGACGAGCTCAAACTGGTGTTCGATCCCTTCAAGCAGCTCGACAGCTCCACGACGCGCGAGCACGGGGGAGCCGGCCTGGGGCTTACCATCGCGCAGCGCATTGCCCAGGCGCTTGGCGGCAACGTCAACGCGGAGAGCGAAGTCGGCAAGGGATCTCGCTTCCTCGTCACGCTGCCGGCGACGTGAAAGAGGCGCGCCCCAAGCGAGGAGAATGCGCCTACAACAGCAAGATGGAGCCCTTAATGAAGGAAGTACCGCGCACCGAGCGTAAACCCCTCGACCGTGTCTCGGCGTCCGTCAGCCAGGCGACCTTGCTCGACGAGATACGAGAGCCGGAGCCGCACCGGCCGCGTGGGGAGCGTCGCCTCGAGGCCCAGCTCGACGCCCCGTCCGCTGGCGGACGCGGCCGGCCGATTGAGGGTGCCGCTGAACCCCTGCCACAACTCCGCGAAGCTATCGAGACGTCCGGGGAAGATGCCGCCGCGCGCGCTGAGACCACCCGTCCAAAACAACCAGCGGCGGTCGCTGAGGCCTGATGTGACGAACGTGCGGGCGCGTGGCCCCAGCCAGAGCTGTAGCCAGGGGCGAGCCGCATAGCCAACGAGTAGATCGCCCTGGACGACATCGCGCGCGGCGGTGTCGCTCGACACGTGACCTTGCCCGTAGCGCAGCCGCGCGGCCAACCGGCCTCGCGTGGCGACCGCCTCCCCGCCGAGGAGCGAGCCAGTGAGGCGCATTTGCGCGGCGCCAAATCGTGAATGAACGATCTCGCGCGCCGCGCCCGCGGCGAGCGACACGGTCCAGCGCGACTGCGCGCGGAGTTGAGCCGTGACCGTGAGTGCGCCTATCACCGCGCACGCGAGCACGAACCGGCGGCTCATGGGCCGGTCCCTTCGGGCGTCAGGATCACCGGCACGCCGGTGCGCACCCCGATCAGCCCACGTCCTCGCTCGGCATTACGGCGCGCGACATCCGCCACAGCGTTCTGCCAGTCACGAATCCCGCGGTTGTGCGCAGCGTTCGCAGGAATCTGCCGGCCGGGTCGATGGGATACGAACGCGGCGATACTCGCGAGCGTGACTGCGCCTCCTATTGCAAAGCGCGCCCCGCTGGGCTTCTCGCCGCGGGCGACGAGGCCTGGCAGTACCGCTACGCCAACGCCGGCGAGGACCCCGGGGGCGAGAACGCGCAACGCCGGTCCCATCGGTCGCCGTTCGGGCAGGAGCACCGTGTCGGCGGGGGTCCGCGGGTGCGGAAGTGTGTCGGTAGGTCCGGGGAGCACTTCGATCGGCAGGCGCATGATCCGCACGACACGCCCGTCACGATTGAACGACGACACGGCGAGGACGTATGAGCCGCTCGGAGGAGGACTCGTGCCGGCAGAGTCGAGGCCATTCCAGCGCACGACGAGACTGTCCCCGATCGGGCCGCGATAAAGTGTCCGCACCACGCGCCCATCCAACGCGACGAGCGCCGCCGCGATGTCGTGGACAGAGCTGGCGTAGAGTGCCACCGCCATCGCTTCGCTGCCGGGCCGGATCGCCGTGTCGGCAGCCGCGTGCCCGGTCACTGCCGGCGTCGCCCGCCGCACCACTTCGTAGAGCAGCAGCAGCTGCGGGGGAAATACGAGCTCGTCGGGACGGAACCGCGGATTTTGGATGACGAGCCGGCGCGCGATTGCGCGTGCCGAATCGCGGCGGTCGCGGAGCAGCTCGGTCGCGGCGAGGTAGCTGAGCGCACGCGAAACATCGGCGGCAGAGAGCGCATCCTTGCCTTGCAGGGCGAGCGCACGACGCAACAGCCCGGCAGCCTGCTCGAACTCGAGGTCGTCGTACGCGCGCACGCCTTGCGTGAGCGCGCTCGCCGTCTGCCCGGCCGCCAGCCCGGGCACAGCCGCGGTACCGGCGCACAATACCACGAGCAGCAGGACGGATCTCATGAGCCAATCGGGGCGAGTGTCCTGCGCGTCCATTTGATCTCTTGCCCCGGTGCGGCGGTGATGACCGTGTCGAACGGCGCGAACCCGTCACGCCGCACCTGGACGCGATGGCGACCAGCCTGAATGTCGAGCCGGACCACGGGTGTGCTGCGAATTGCCTTGCCGTCGAGGTACAGCATGCCGGGCGGCTGTGTGCTCAGCGACAGCCGGGCGCGCGCGGCAGCCGGCTGATGAGGCCGGGCGGTGTCAGCTGGGGCTGGCACGACGAGAGGCACGCGCGTAGCAACCTGCGGGATCGAGTCGACTGCCTGGTGCGTCGCACCATTTGCCGCCCCGCTCGGGCGAAGTGCCGCCCAGATGCTGACTCCCACCAATGCGACCCCGACCACGGCGGACACCGCCAGCGCGCGGCGGCGTCCCCTGGGAGGAAGGCGGACCGTCAGGGCCTCCGCCAATGCACGAACGGCTGCCGGCTTCGCGCTCAGGAATGCACTCGAGACACGACGCTCCGCCTCTCCGCCGAGCGCGCGGATGAATGCAGCGACGTCAGGGAACCGCTCGGCGGGGTTTTTGCTCATCGCGCGGCCCACGGCGTCCGAGATGTTACGCGGAATGTCGGGCCGTACGTCGCTGAGCTGCGGGGCCGGCTCGAGCAGGTGTTTGCGGATCAGCTCGCCGACCGATTCCCCCGTGAATGGGAGCGAACCTGTCAGCGCCTCCCACACCAGGATAGCGAGGGAGTACTGATCGCAGCGGCCGTCAACCGGCTTCCCTTCGACCTGCTCGGGAGACATGTACCGCGGCGTTCCGAGCGACGCACCGGTCTGGGTGAGGGAGACGCTGCCAAACGCCCGCGCGACGCCGAAGTCGCAAACGTATGCCCAGCCCGACTCCTCGATCATCACGTTCGCCGGCTTCACGTCGCGATGCACCACACCCTGGCGGTGCGCGTACTGCAGTGCGTCTCCCACCTGCTGCACGATGCTGAGTACGTCCGCGAACGGCAGGCCGCCGCGCTCCCGAATGATCTGCTCGAGCGAGCGCCCGCGGATCCGCTTCATCGTATACCAGAGGAATGTGCTCGTCGCCCCGACCCGGAAGATCGGCACGATGTGCGGATGATCGAGCGACGCGGAAATCTTGCCTTCGCGCTCGAACCGCTCGGCCGCGTCGGCGCCATCGAAGAGCTGAAGCGGAAGCACCTTGATCGCCACCTGGCGGTTGAGCTCCACCTCCTGCGCCAGAAAGACGAGTGACATGCCGCCGCGCCCGAGCAGATCGGTGATCTGGTACTGGCTCGAGAGGTCCCGTCGCATCACGCTCAACAGCTCGGCGGGGATACTCTCGCCGTCTGTCGCGTTCGTCCTGGCGTCCGGAGCGTCGTCGTTAGGGGACATGGAAGTCCGCCACCGATTCGGCGTTGCCGCCAAAAGAGACCCACGCGCTACAGCGCGACGTCTGGTCGCAGGCGTGGGCACGCCAATGGTAGCTGGCTTGAAGGAGGGGCACCGAGTACCCCGCGGCGGCTGCGGCGGTGCTGCCCGACGCTACGCCGGTGCCGCGGTACAGGTTCGTCGTTCCATCGAACGCCGTGCCCGTCGGCTTGACCTCGACCTCGAGCACCAAAGCGTCGCCCGGATCGACGTCCGATACCGTCGCTTTGAAGGTCACCGTTTGCGCACTGCCCAAACCGCCACCGGTACCTCCGCCGACGGGAATCACGGCAGCGCCGTTGAACTGATTCAACGACAGCGCGTCGATCGTCGGATTCTCCGGAATCGCGTTGACCCGGAAGTCGGGCGCGGCCTCGGAGTTCCCACCGAAGATCGCCCAGCTGCTGCAGCGCCTGGTCTTATCGCAGGTGCGCGCTTGCCAATGGAACCCCGCGTTCTCCGCCAAACCGGTGCGGCGAACCCATGCCGTTTGGCCCACACCAACGAAGCTGCCCGAGTCATTTGGGGTGCCGCTGAAGGGACTCGTCGTGTCGACGACTTCCAGTTGGAGCCGCACCGAGTCGAGCGGATTCGGGTCAGTGACCGTCGCCTTGAACACGACCTCACTCTGTGGGGTCGTCGTGCCGATAGCAATCGACGTCGCGCTGTCGCGGCGGAATTGTCCGATCGCTTGAGGCAGATTGGGCGCGCGCTCCTTAACGACCGTCAGGGAGAATGGCCCGATATCCGCGGCGCCCACAGTCGTGGCCTCGATCACGTAGCGGCCTGCTGCCGGCGCGCGAAACTCGAGGATACAGGCGGGCCCCGTCGAACCGGGGCAGTCGTCGTTCTGAGTGAGCAACGTGCCGAGGCTATCGTGGAGCGTGAGATAGGCATCAAAGCTCCCACTCGTCAGCCGGACGGAGAGTGTATCCCCGGCGTTCGCGCCCACACGATAGCGCTTCGCAAGACTCCCTGTCCGGTCGGGCGCGCCGCAGTCACTCAATGCGATCGTGGCGTTCACGACAGCATCGGCGACAAGCGGACTCTCGTCGCAGGGCTTGATATTGAAGCTGACACTGACCGTTTGCGGCGAGCCGATGGCTGCCGGTGCAGCGATGGTCACGGTTCCCGCTTGCATCCCCGCGCTGAGGGTGCCCGGCGTCAGCGACACAGTAATGAAGGCGGAGTCCTGCGGTGGCACACTACCGCTGTCCGTGGACAGCGAGAGCCACGGGCTATCGACGCTGCCGCTCCACGTGAACGGCAGCTCTCCGGTATTGCCGATCCGCATCACAAACGTGCGGGGCTGCGCGCTGCCGGCGTACGCCGAATCCACGCGCGTCGCCGGAGAGACCGTGAGCCTGGGCTCGGGCGCGAGCACCGTGAATGCGACCGGCACCTTGAGGGTGTCCCCGGGCGCCTGCGGCGACGTGAAGGCGATCGTATCGTGGTGAGTGGACTGCGAGAGCGTGTCGCCCCGCAGCTCGACGACGAGACTGTCCGGCGCGGCCCCCGCGGGTGGCGTGAGCGTCACCCAGGGCGACGTGGCTGTCGCGGTCCATGACATTGTTGCGCCTTCGGAGCTCGCGAGCCGCAGCGTGGCGGTGACCGTGCGGCCCGACGTGGCGTAGGTCGAGTCGATTAACGACCCAGGGCTCACGACGAGCCGGTCATGAATCGTCGGCTTGACGAGCTTGTCGATCCGGCACGTGGCGACCGACATCGTCAGCGCCAAGACCAAGCAGCCCGTCCCCAAACGAATGGCGGCGGGCCTCACGAGCGTCTGGATTCTGGCGACAAACGGTGTGGAGCGCGTAACGGCCAAGTCCCGGTAATTGGGCGACTTATCCTACCATTCGTGAACCCCTACAAGATGTGTGGCTGGTCACGTTGTGCAATCAACGATCATCACTGGGGCGGTAGGTTAGTGCGGCTGCAGAAGTTGCTCTATTTTTCGTGCCCATGAGCAAAGGCACAATCGGCATCCTCACCGGCGGCGGCGACGTTCCCGGTCTCAATCCCGCGATCCGCGCTATCACGATTCGCGCCCTCCGCGACGGCTACAAAGTCGTCGGCATTCGTCACGGCTGGGGCGGCCTGGTCGACTACTCGCGTGAGAAAGACGCGGACAACAGCGAACAAATTCTCCCGCTCACCGAGGCGATCGTCAATCGCGCCGGCCGCACCGGCGGCACGTTCCTCCACACCTCGCGCGTGCGGCCGAGTCACCTGCCCAAAGAGCGCGTGCCGACTCATCTGAGCGGCTACTCGGATACGACGAACGACATCACCAAGGACGTCATCAAGAACCTCGAGCACATCGGCGTCGATGTCCTGATTCCGATCGGCGGCGACGACACGCTCAGCTACGGCAAGCGACTGCACGATGAGGGATTGAAGGTCGTCGCGATCCCCAAGACGATGGACAACGACGTCTACGGCACGGATTATTGCATCGGGTTCAGCACCTGTGTCACGCGCACGATCGAGCTCACGCACCGGCTGCGCACGTCGGCGGGCTCGCACGAGCGGTTCCTCGTGATCGAAGTGTTCGGCCGGTACGCCGGATTCACGGCGCTGCTGCCGACGATGGCGGGCGCGGCGGACCGCTGCGTGATCCCGGAGTACCCCGTGGAAGTCGAGCACCTGGCCGAGCTGCTTGTGCAGGACCGCAACAAGAACCCGAGCCGCTATTCGGTTGTCCTCATCTCGGAAGGCGCGCGGCTCACCTCGCACGAGGGGATGAGCTTCGAGGGCGAAGAGACCGACATGTTCGGGCACCGCAAGCTCGGCGGCATCGGCGACCAGATCGGCGCGGCGCTCAAGGAGTGCTCGTCGAAGTACAACAACGGGCGGCGCGTCGACGTCGTGAACCAGCGGCTCGGCTATCTCGTCCGTTCCGGCGATCCCGACGCGCTCGACTCGATCGTGCCGATGGCCTTCGGCAACCTGGCGCTCGACCTCGTGGTGAAGAAACAGTACGGCCGGCTCGTGAGCATACATAAGGGGTTCTACGACACCGTGCCGCTGTCGAGCGTGACGTCGGACAAGAAGGTCGTGGACGTGTCGAAGTACTACAACACGAAGCGCCTGCGGCCGATTTACCAGTTCGACGGAGCACCGCTCTTCATCATGACGAGCGATTGATCAACCACCCTAGAGGTACTCCATGGCACTCCAGCTCGGCGATATCGCTCCCGATTTCGAGGCTCAAACCACCGAAGGCCGCATGCGCTTCCACGAATGGATCGGGGATTCGTGGGCCGTGCTGTTTTCCCACCCGAAGGACTTCACTCCGGTGTGCACCACCGAGCTCGGCTACATGGCCAAGCTCAAGCCCGAATTCGACAAGCGGCGCACCAAAATCGTCGGCCTGAGCGTCGACCCGGTGGAGAATCACGCCCGCTGGTCGAACGACATCAAGGAGACGCAAGGGCACGCGCCGAACTACCCGATGATCGGCGACACCGATCTCAAGGTCTCCAAGCTGTACGGGATGTTGCCGGCCAGCCTCGAAGGCACTTGCGACGGCCGGACCGCGGCCGACAACCAGACGGTGCGCAACGTGTTCGTCATCGGACCCGACAAGAAGATCAAGCTCATCATCGTCTATCCCATGACGACGGGGCGCAACTTCGACGAAGTACTGCGAGTGATCGACTCGCTGCAGCTGACGGCGAAGCACAAGGTCTCGACGCCCGTCAACTGGAAGCAGGGCGACGACGTCATCATCGCGGGGTCGGTCTCTGACGACGACGCGAAGAAGATCTACCCGAAGGGCTGGAAGGCTCCCAAGCCCTACCTGCGGATCGTCCCGCAGCCGAAGGGCTGACCGACGGCGCTCAACGTCGGACTCGTCGGCTTCGGTTTTGCCGGGAAAGTCTTCCACGCGCCCGTCATCCGCGCGGTGGACGGGCTACGCCTCAGCACGATCGTCCAGCGGCACGGCCCACCCGATCCTCGCTATCCCGACGTCGAATTCGTGAGCAGTCTCGATCACCTGCTTGCGCGCAAGATCGATCTCGTCGTCGTCGCCACCCCGAACACGTCACATCATCCGATCGCCAAGCAGTGCTTGCTCGCGGGCCGTCACGTCGTCGTGGACAAGCCGTTCACGCCGACGCTCGCGGAGGCTCTGGACCTGGTCCAGATCGCCAAACAACAGCGGCGCATCGTTACGGTGTACCAGGATCGCCGCTACACCGGGGATTTCGCGACGGTGCAGCAGGTCGTCTCGGAGGGCACCCTCGGACGAGTCGTGCTGTTCGAATCGCATTTCGACCGGTTCCGGCCGGAGCGGAAGCCCAACGCCTGGCGCGAAGAAACCCTGCCGGGATCCGGCGTCTGGTTCGACATTGGTCCGCACTTGTTCGATCAGGCGCTGCTGTTGTTCGGAGCTCCCGATGCGATTGGCGCGGATATTCGCATCGAACGTCCGGACGTCGTGGTGGACGACGCGTTCGACGTCACGCTCTACTATCGGCACGCACGGGCCGTGTTGCGCGCGTCGATGCTGGCAGCTCCGGTGGGCCCGACCTGGATCGTGCATGGCATGAAGGGCTCTTTCATTAAATACGGCATGGACCCGCAGGAAGCCGCCCTGAAGGAAGGACGTACCCCGGACGAGCCGGATTGGGATACCGAATCGCCGGAGCTGTACGGCAAGCTCATCACGCCTGACGCAACGCGAACAGTGCCGACGCTGCGGTCGAGTTTCGCGCGGTATTATGAGAACGTGCGGGACGCGATGCTCGGCACCGCCGAGCTCGCTGTCACGCCGGAGTGGTCGCTCGACGTCATGCGCGGATTGCAATTGGCCGTCGAGAGCAATCGCACCCGTCGCGTCTTACCATGGAACCCATGAGAAAGCCCTGGTCCTATGTTTTCCTCGGCGGTCTGGTGGCCGGCACATTCGACATCACCTACGCCTGTACTTTCTGGTTCCTGAAGCGCGGCGTTGCCCCCATTCGCGTCCTTCAGTCCGTCGCTTCCGGCCTGCTCGACGGCGCCAGTTTCACCGGCGGCGCGCGCACTGCACTCCTTGGCCTCGCGCTCCACTATTTCATTGCCACGTCGATGGCGGTGACGTATTACCTCTTCGCGCGGCGTTGGTCGGAGCTGTGGCAACAACCGTGGGTGTATGGTCCGCTGTACGGTGTGCTGCTCTACGGGATCATGAACTACATCGTCGTCCCGCTCTCGGCGGCGAATCCGGGCTCCAGGGATCTCGTGTGGGTCTTGCTGAGTATCGCCGTGCACGCGTTCCTGATCGGCACTCCGTGTGCCGTCTTTGCGCGGCGCGCGATGCTCGCGGGTCGTCCGGCGACTTCAAACGTCTAGTAGTTGGTGTATCTTGTGCGGCTGGAATGACCTCTCATCCATCTTCCTCCTGCCAACGCTGTGGTGCGAACCTCGGGCCTGGGGCGTCCTTCTGTCCGCGCTGCGGCACGGGCATCCCTGTGCACCGGCCGTGGTCTGGACCGACGCTCGCCACGCCGACCGGCGCCCCAGTCGCAGTGCGCCCCGACGCGGCGGAGGCACAGCTCGGGGCGTTGCGGCGCGCGACCATGGGGCAGTACGAGATCCTGCTCGAGATTGGGCGTGGGGGGATGGCGACGGTCTACCTCGCCCACGACCTCGCGCTCGACCGCAAGGTCGCCATCAAGGTGCTCGCGCCCGCATTGCTGCTCATGGGGGAGGGCATGGTCGAGCGCTTCAAACGCGAGGCCCGCACCGCCGCCGCGCTCAGCCATCCGCACATCATCCCGATCTACGCGGTCAGAGACAGCGAGCACGTTCTCTACTTCGTGATGAAGCACGTGCAGGGACGATCGGTGGACCACGTCATTCGTGACGTCGGTCCGCTGCCGGTCGCGATGACACAGGCCATTCTCGCACAGGTGGGCGACGCACTCGGTTACGCGCACCGCCATGGCGTGATCCACCGCGACATCAAGTCGGCGAACATCATGCTGGACGAAGAAGGATGGGCCGTCGTCACCGACTTCGGCATCGCGAAGGTGGTGCAGGCGCAGGGGCTCACGATGACCGGCGTGACCGTGGGAACGCCGACGTACATGAGCCCCGAACAGTGCGCCACCGAAGAAGTGACCGGCGCATCCGACCAGTACTCGCTCGGCGTGGTGGCGTACGAGATGTTGACGGGGACGCTGCCGTTTCAAGACGACTCGATCATGTCCGTGATGTACGCGCACTTCAACCAGCCGCCGCGTCCCGTCACCGAGCTGCGCCCCGACTGCCCCCCGAATCTCGCGGACGCGGTCATGCGCATGTTGGAGAAGGAACCGGCACGGCGCTGGCCCAACATGGACGACGTCGTCGCGGTCTGCGGCCGGCCATCACTGCGGCACGACGATCCGATCCGGCGCGAGATGATTACACTCGCGCAGAGCGGCGTCCGACACGCCGGCCCGAAGACGCCGACCAGCCCGATCGCGTTGTCGCGCGTGCGGACACGGCCGACGCTGCGCCGGCGGCGCTGGATCTGGCCGAGCGTCGCCGCGGGCATCGCCGTACTCGGCTTCGCGCTGTGGCGCGTGGCACCGTGGCGTCCGGTCGGTTCGGTCGCTGCTCCGCCGCCGGCGGCTGTGCGCGACTCTGTGCCTGTCGCCGCGGCGGCTCCTCCTCCGCAGCCGGCTCCGCTGCCCGCGCCACGCCGGAACGTCGCCGGGCAACGGGACGACAGCCTGATTGGTGCGCTGCGCGCGGGCGCTCTGAAGTCGGAACAGCGGGCCGCGTTGGCGGGTGCCTCGGCGGCCGATTTGGGCGGGGGTCATGCGGCGTTTGCGAGTGCGGAGTCGCTGGCGCGGGCGCGGCGCGTCTCAGAGGCGATGATGCAGTTCGCCACGGCCGCTTCGCTCTGGACGGACGCCGAGCGGGCCGCGCGGTCGCGTGGCGCGCGTGACACCGAGCCGCGTCGCGTCGCGGAGTCCCCGCCACCGGCACCTCCTCCTGCCCCGGCGCCACAACCGGCCGCGCCTCCGCCGGTCGCCGCCGACCCACGACCGGATATCGAGAAGGTGATCGCCGACTACGCGGGAGCGCTCGAATCGCGCGACATCGAGCAGGTGCGGCACGCGTATCCCGGTCTGACGGGGGCGCAGCAGGGGAGCTGGCAGACGTTCTTCGATCGCGTGCGCAATCTCAAAGCCAATCTCGCCATCGCGACCCTGAATATCGCGGGCGCGTCCGCGGATGCGACGGTCAGCGGCGTCTACGAGTACGACAACGCCAGCACCGGACGTGCCGAGCGACGCCCGGTGACTTTTCGTGTGACCCTCGCGCGCGACGGGAACGGCTGGCGCATCACCGCGATCCGGTAACCCATCGCGCACTAGGCGTCTCGGCGTCTCGGCGTCTAGAAATTGTACTCCAGGCCCGCGGTCCACAGCACGTTCGGCCGCAGTCCGCCCCGGTTCAACGGCCAGAGGGTGTTGGCCACGATCGTGATGCCGTTGTGCGTCACGAACTTGAAGCCAAACGATCCGTTGATCACATCGTCGCGTTCGTTGGGGATATTCGTCGGCTCGACGGTGCGGCGGAACGGCAGGTCGTACGAAACCGTGCCCGGCAGCCGCAGCTTACTCTCACCGACCTGCAGCTCCGACACCAGATCGACCGCAATCGCCGCCCACGGCGCCATCACGTGATCGAACCCGACCGTCGCGAGCACCGCGCTGTTCTGCGAGCTTCCACCGCGAAACAGATATCCGATGTTGGCGTGGGGTGAGAACGTGCCGAACCGGGCCGACAGAATGCCGAGGCCGCGTGCCGCGATGTGGCCGGCGCCGAGCAGGTCGTCCGCGCTGCCGGTGGGGAAGCGCACGTCGCCCAGCACCGAGAAGTTGGTCCGCTCCGAGCGCATGAGATTGACCTTGACGCGCGTGGCGATGTCGCCGACCCCGGTTGCTGATCCGTCCACGAACCGCGACGTCGAGAGCTCGGGATTCGCGGCCGTGCCGCCGAAGAAGTGCTGCGCCGTGGTGCCGCCGAACGGCACGATCTGCGCGAAGCTGGTGCCGCGCAGCGACGTGGAGACGATCGGGAGGACGACGCCGATGTCCACGCGGTCGAGGAGGCCGAAGGTCACAAAGAACGACGTGATCGTCATGTCGATGTCGAGCGCCAACTTCAGGTCGATCACGTCGTTTTCGTGGGTGGGAACGCCGTATGGCGTGCAGGATTGCCCCACGATGCTGTCGCAGGCCGGGCCGGTCACGTTCTCGTGCGTGAAGGTCATCTCGATGTCGTGCAGGCTCACGCCGCGCAGCGTCTCGAAGTGGAGGCGATTGACGTTGGCGCCGACGAAGACCCGGCCGCGGCCGAGCGTGGGAGCCCGCTCGCCGAAGACGGCGCCGGGCGAGCCCGACGTGGGAACGGGGACCCCCGCTTCGAACCGGAAGGTCGATCCGCCGCTGGTCGCGCTGACGGGGAGGTTGCCGACGTTCTGGCTGATCGCCGAGCCGATGAACGAAATGAGGGAGCCGTTGTCCGCGTTTGCCGACGGAACGAAGTGATCGGCATGCAGCGCGGTGGCCGAATCGGAGCCGGCCGTCCCGCCCAGGAACAGTGGGTCCTTCCCACTCGAGAAGATGAAGAGCTGGGAGATCTTGTCGCGGAGTCCCCCTCCCTGGGCCGGAAGGAGAGTGGGGGTGACCACCAGGGCGAGCGAGACGAGACTCCACGAGAAGCGCCGCATCAAGTCCTCCGAGCCACGGACTGAGTGATTGACCGGACTCGAAGAGATGGGACACCGGTGTGCGCGTCAACCCCGGCGGCTTGGCTCCTCATCTCCATGCGCGATACATTGACACGCGGCGCATAGTGATGGTACTACTCGGCAACGTGAGGGGAGCATATTCATGAACGAGGACATGGGCAGCTTCCGCGTCGACATCGAGCTGGAGAACCCGGCACGCCCGGGTGAACGCCGGGGGCTCCGGTCCGTCCTGGTGGACACCGGCGCGGAGCTGTCTTGGGTACCGGCCGAGATTCTCACATCTCTTGGCATCGAGCGGCATGGGAAGTGGCGCTTTCGTCAGGCGGACGGGTCGATTCTCGAACGGTGGGTTGGCGGGGCGTTCGTGCACGTCGCGGGCAAGAAGACGACGGATGACGTGGTGTTTGGGGAACCGGGTGATCTCGTCTTGCTGGGCTCGAGAACGCTTGAGGGTCTCAACTTCCGCGTAGAACCTGTCTCGAAGCAACTCGTTGACGCGGGGCCCGCACCCGCCGCAGCCGCCGCGTAACGTGGGCGGCTCCCCGCGGCCATACATCCTGAACGAGCTGACCTGGAAGACCGTACGCGACACGCGCTACGACGTCGCCGTCCTGCCGTGGGGCGCGACCGAAGCGCACAACTATCACCTGCCGTATACGACCGACAACATCCAGGCTGAAGATGTCGCCGCTGGCGCGGCCGAGCGCGCCTGGCAGCGCGGGGCGAAGGTGGTAGTGTTGCCGTGCGTCCCGTTTGGTGTGAACACCGGCCAGCTCGACATTCCCTTGTGCATCAACATGAATCCCAGTACGCAGGCGCTCGTGCTGCAGGACGTCGCCATGTCGCTTGCGGGGCAGGGCATTCCGAAGCTCGTGATTTTCAATGGCCACGGCGCGAATGACTTTCGCCAAATGATTCGTGAGCTGCAGCCGCAGGTCTCGCTGTTCCTCTGCGTCGTGAACTGGTACAAGGTGCTCGACCTCAAGGGTTTCTTCTCGGATCTGGGAGATCACGCGGGCGAGATGGAGACGAGCGTGATGCAGCATATCGCGCCCGAGCTCGTGCTGCCATTGTCCGAGGCCGGCCCCGGAGCCGCCCGGAAGTTCAAGATCTCGGCATTCCGGGAGGGGTGGGCGTGGGCACCGAGAAATTGGCGTCAGGTGACCGACGACACAGGCTCCGGGAATCCGGCCGCGTCGACGCCGGAAAAGGGAAAGCGCTACGTCGAAGCGGTGACCGAAAAGATCGCGAGCTTTTTAGTGGACCTGGCGAAAGCAGACCCGAAGACGATGTACGAATAGCGGAGTCGCGTGGAAATGTGGGCAGGGGCGCAGCATGCTGCGCCCCTACTACACGGTCCGACCCACGGTCTACTGACCGGTCGCTGCCGCCGGTCCCAGCCAGCGCGCGAACCACGCCGCTACTTCCTTATAGAAGAAGCGGCTGTCCTCACCCTTGAGAACCCAATGGTTCTCCTCCGGCCAGATGATGAGCCGCGAGGGAATCTGCTGCCGCTGCAGCGCGGTCCAGAACTCGAGCGCGTTGTTCATCGGCACCCGGAAATCGCGCTCCCCCACCGACACGAGCACGGGCGTGTGCAGATTCGCCGCCCGCCGCATCGGGCTTTGCGTGCGCCAGATGGGATGGTCTTCCCACGGCGGGCCGCCGACGCTCCGTTCACGGTCGTAGTTGAAGTCGCTCGTCGCCCACTGCGTTTCGAGATCCCACTCGCCCGCATGGCTCACCAGCGCACGATACCGCGTCGTCGTCACCGCAAGCCAATTGGTCAGGTGGCCGCCATAGCTCGCGCCCCCCGCAATCTGCTTTGACGCATCGAGGAACCGGAACCGTTTGAGCGCCGAGTCCGCGGCTTCGTTCAGGTCGTTCGCCGGACCTTCGAGCGGATCGAACTGGATGTCCTGCGAAAACTTCTCGCCATATCCCGTCGAGCCGGTGTAATCGGTCATGAGGACGACGTAGCCGGGCGCGCCGAGCAGGTGCGGATTCCAACGCAGGCCAAAGTTGTCGGTCCACATGTTGGCGGCGCCGCCGTGGATCAGCACGAACAGCGGGTAGCTGCGGGTCGAGTCGAATCCCGGCGGCAGCGCGTAGAAGCTGTGAATGCGCTTGCCGCGGCTCGAGGTAAACCAGAGCTCGCGCAGCGGCTGCCAGTCGATCTTCGCGGCGCGCTCGGTGTTGAGCCTGGTGAGCGGCGTTCCCCGTCCGGTGGCGGGATCGATTCTGACGATCTCCGGTGGATTGGTCGCGCTTTCCCATACCGCGGCGATCTTGAGGGCACCGCCCGTCGTCGCTGAGGCGACTTGCAGGCTGCCGAACGTCCCACGCGTCAGCATGCCGACTTCCTGCTCCTTCCCACCCGCTGCCGGCGCCCGGAACAGACGCTGATGGCCCCCATCTTCGGCGAGAAAGAACAGCGCGCGGCTGTCGGGCGTGGCGGTGTATGAGCCGACGGAATGGTCCGGACCGCCGGTCACGACTCGCAGCGCCACGCTGCCGCTCGGTGGCCATGCGGATGCGACGAGCCGGCGATTGTTGAACGTGTGTTCGTTGGTCGGCGTCATGATGGCGTACAACGTCTTTCCGTCCGGGCTGAATTGCGGCGCGTCGTAGTCGTCCTTGCCCTGCGTGAGCCGTTGGGGTTCGCCGCCGCTCGCGCTCACGCGCCACAGCGTCTGGACGACATCGCCGTGCGTCCAATCGGTGCGATTGCTGGTGGCCGCGAACACGATGCCGCTGCCGTCCGGTGTCCACGCCGCCGCGAGATCCTCACCGCTGGTGCCGAGCTGCCCGCCGAACCCGGCGCCCTGAATGAGCTGCGACCCGGCGAGCAGATCGCGGGCCTGGGCGTTCGGCTCGAGCAGCTGCACGAACAGATGCGGCCGTCGGTCGTCGAGCCAATGGTCCCACAGCCGAATCGGCGACGCGTCGTACACGCGCGCGTTGTACTTGCGGGCGCGCCGCTCGGCGGCCGCGGCACGATTCGCCGAATCGGTCGCCGCCCCAGGGTAGATCATGCTCGTGAACAGGATCGCCTTGCCGTCGGGACGCCATAGGGGACTTGTCGCATCAGTCGACAGGCGCGTGACGCGCTGCGCTTCGCCGCCGGTCGCAAGATCGAGGACGTACACCTGCGACTGGTCGTCACCTTCGCGCCGCGCACTGAACGCAATCCGCCGGCTATCGGGACTCCAGTCCACGCCGCCCTCGCCGCCTTTGGTATTCGTGAGACGCCGCGGCTCGGCGTTGCCGTCCGTCGGCACGACCCAGAGATCGCTGACTTGCTCGCCTTCCGTGTACGACGGCTCGGTGACGCTGAAGACGATCCAGCGGCCGTCCGGGCTGATCGCGGGCGAGCTGATGCGTTTCATGAGGAAAACATCCTCATGGGTGATCGTGTGGCGTTGCTGCGCGGCGAGGGGCGACGCCAGCCAGATCAAGCACGCAACGATGGGGATCGGACGCATCGGGTTCATTGGACTATCTCCTGTAGACGTCGGTGCCGACGTACTTCAACCCGGAATCTGCCATGAGCGTGACCACTATTGCACCTGGTCCTAACTCCTCGCCGATCCTGATCGCCGCGATGACGTTCGCTCCTGACGACGTGCCCCCAAAGATGCCTTCCTCGCGGGCCAACCGCCGCGCCATCGCCTTTGCATCGTCGGTCTTCACCGGGATGATCTCGTCCACCAGCGCAGGCTCAAAGAGTGGAGGCGTATAGCCGATGCCCACGCCCTCGATCTTGTGCGGCCCCGCTTGACCGCCCGAGAGCACCGCTGATTCTGTGGGTTCGACGACGGCAATTGTGACCGACGGCTTGTGCCGCTTCAGCACCGTCGCGACGCCACGCGAGGACGCGGCGGTCCCCACCGCATGCACGAATGCATCGACGTTGCCCTGCGTCTGAGTCCAAATCTCCTCGCCCAGGGGATGGTACCCGGCGATGCTGTCATGATTGTTGAGCTGGTCCGTCCAATAGGTATGTGGCTCTTGGCTCAGCGCGCGCGCGGCGGCAATCATGTCGAGGATCAGTTTCTTGGTGGTGCGTCCGCCCTCACTCGGGACGAGGATCAACTCCGCGCCATAGGCTGCCATCTGGTCCAGCTTCTCTTTGCTGAATGCGTCCGATGTGACGATGCGAATGCGATAGCTTTTGACGGCGCAGACCAGCGCCAGCGACGCGCCCGTACTGCCCCCCGTGTAGTCCACGACGGTATCGCCGGGCTTGAGTCGCCCATCCGCCTCCGGCCGGGAAATCACCGCCTCCGCCATCCGGTCCTTCATGCTGCCGGTCGGGTTCTCCCATTCGAGCTTGACCAACACCTGCGCGCAATTGGGAGGCACGACCTTCGAGAGGCGAACGAGGGTGGTGTTCCCAATTGCACGCAGGATGTCGATCACCCGAGCAAATCTCCCAGCGCCGCGAGCCTTTGCAAGGTGGTTAAAGTTCAGGCTCACTATTGGGGAGAGGGCCATGCGTCCATCAGTCGGCAGCGTTGTCGCGGCGATCCTGCTGTGTTCCCTCGCGACCAGTGGTCACGCCCAACAAGGGCCCCGTCGTCCGTGGGTGGATCGGTGGTTCATTACCAGCGACAGCGTCCGGTTGCATTACTTGAGCGGGGGCAGCGGATCCGGGCCGACGATCGTGTTCGTGCCGGGCTGGACGATGCCCGCCGACATCTGGGAGCCGCAGCTGCGCCATTTCGTTCGCTCCTCGCGCGTCGTCGCGCTCGATCCCCGGTCACAAGGGGCATCGCAGCGGACGAGCGACGGGAACTACACCGACCGGCGCGCCCAAGATATTCACGAGCTGATCGCGCAGATCAAGGCGCCTCGGGTTGTTGTCGTCGGCTGGTCGATGGGAGTCCCTGAAGCGCTTCAGCTCGTCGAGCAGTACGGCACGCAGGACATCGCCGGGCTCGTGCTGGTGGACAATTTCGTGCAGGTCCCGCAGACCTCGCAGCTGGCGGCATTCATGGATACGCTGCTGTTCCATCTGCTCCGTGATCGTCCGGTGTTCACGACGATGTTCGTGCACGGCATGTACCGCACCCCGCAGGACTCCGCGTATCTCGCGCGCATGGTCCGCACATCGCTGTCGACGCCCACGACTACGGCCTACACGCTGCTCGCCAGCACGTTCGCGACCGGCCGCCGCGACTGGCGACCGGCGCTGGACCGCGTGGATCGTCCGCTCCTGTTCGTCGGCTCGGCGCAGATGCGCGAAACCGCCGACACAATTCGGGCGCACGTGCGCGACGCGCAGGTTGAGATCTTCGAGAATGCCGGCCACGCACTGTTCGTGGATGAACCCGACCACTTCAATCAAGTCTTGGCGGAGTTCCTGCGGCGGCTGCGCTGACCCCTAGAGCCTGAACAGGTAACTCAGCTTCACGAACAGGGCATCATCGGTCCGCCTGAGCCCGTGGAAGCGGAACGCCTGGTCGTCCAGCATGTTGCTGCCGTATCCGGCGAACACCACGGTCCCGGGCATGGGCTGATAGCTGAGCAGCGCGTCGACGTGGAAGAGATTGGTGGCGCTCGCAGTCGTACGCGTCACCCCACCCGGTCCAGCGACCAAAATCGGCGCGCCGGTACGCGAGTCGTCGCGCAGCGAATCGGTCTGATCCTGGATGTATTGGCCCACCAGCCTGATGAACAGGGGCCGGGAGAGCTGGTACTCGAGCTTGGCTCGCGCCACGCGCCCCACATTCACCAGGCTGCCGTCGGTGCGCCGGTTGACCTGCTGCCAGAAATAGCTCAGGGTGTTGCGGAAGCGGTCCGTGGGCCGGTAGGACACTTCGACGCTGAGCAGCAGCAGGTCGGCCGATGCCCATTCGAAGAAGTTCTCGTCATGGCCCTGCAGGAAGAAGCCGCCGCCGCTGAAGTGCTTCCATTCCGGCGTGCCGAGCTGGACGATGTACTCCCCGTTGGGGATCGTGGGCTGTCCCACGAAGGGAATCGTGTCGAGTCCGCCACCTGTCTGAGGGACCTCGAGGCGATAGTTCGAATACAGCGCGGAATCGTAGCCGAACGATTCCACGAAATATCCCGCGCCGATGTTCCACCCACCGCGCAGCGTGGCGTTGCCGTTGAAATGCAGCTTCTTGTCCTGCATGTGGCGGCCGTGGATGAAATTCTGGTATTGCCAGATGCCGTCGACGACAAGGTCGCCCGTGAACCGCTGCAGCAGGGCCCCCGGTTTCCCGTACGTCGTGTAGCTCGGATCGACGAACGAATGGACGATCCCGGCGCGGCCGATGAATCCGCTCGTGGAACGGAAGTCATCGGAAATGCCGGCAAACACGCTGCGCAGCCCCCAGACGCGATGGCGAATCGTGAACTGCGTGAGCCAGAGCGGCGCGGTCGTCGTCACGCCACCGGTGCGCGTCCGGCTGGCGCCGAGCTGCAGGTTGAGTCCGTAGATCTCCTTGAACACCAGCCGGCTGTCTACCTCGGCGACGCGATTGTAGTTGCCGCCCTCGATGCGGTCGGTGTACGCCATGCCGACGCGCGATCCATGTCCCAGGCTGCGCTGCGCGCGGATGATGTTGAAGATCGGATTATCGGCGCCGCTCGCCGATGCGAATTTCTGATCGACCGCGGACAGGAAGCCGATGTCGGTCCCGCTCGCGTTGCCCGTCAATTTGACCGCCGCGACCGGCTGCACGATGCGGCGCGTGTAAATGAGGTTCTGCGGCACCTGAAACAGCTCGCTCCCCTCGAGGAAGAACGGCCGCTTCTCCGAAAAGAAGAGCGCCTGGCGTGGATCGAACGCGAGTTGGCCGGCATCCGATTCGACTTGCGAGTAATCGGGCTTGATCGTGCCGTTCAGAGTGAGGTTGTCGGAGACGCCCCACCGCACGTTCCCGCCGATCTGCGGGTTGCCCGTGTCGTAGGTGTAGCCGCTGGTGGTGGAGGGGGCACCGGTGGCCTTCCCGGTCGCCTCGGGATTGATGTCCACCACCAGGCCGCGGTGCATTCCCGAGAGGCCGACCAGGTTTCCCGACTGTCCAATGAACGTGGCGCTGGCGCGGCGCGCCGGAAACCACGAGTCCTCGAAGCCGGAATGCTTCACCTGCCGGACGATGTTGAGACTCCAGTCCTGCGGCTGCTTCGGCTGATAGCGGAGACTCTTGAACGGGATCCGCACCTCGACTTCGTAACCCCACGGCGTCAGGCGGCCGCGCGATTGGAAGACGTAATCCGGACTCAGGTCCGGTTGCTCGCGCCCCACGACCGCGCTGCCGATGAAGCCGCTTGCGGTGACGTTGGCCCCCTCGATCAGCGCGCCGTCGCCCTGCACGCCAAGCGGGTTCACCGCGAACATCAGCGCTTTTTTGCCGTCGTGGAACGTACCGAGCAGGATCTGGACGTTGTCGTCGCCGAAGATCTGGTCGCGGTCGGCGAGCGTCGCCGTGGGCTGGCCGTGCAGCTCGTACGCGCGGATCCCAAAGTAGATTGCACTCGCGGAATACCACACGAGCACCTGGGTCGAGTCCACCGCGGAAACGCCGTCGTTCGGAGCGTATTGCGAAAACCCCGTCAACAGCGCGGCGCGCGCCCACGCCGAGTCGCTGAGGTCGCCGTCGATCACGGCGTCGGCGTCGATTCGCGGAATTCGCACGTCCAACAGACGCCCGCGGCCGGAGTAGATTCCCAGGGTGTCCGGAGAGGCGCAGCCAAGCAGCAGGCAGAGGGTGAGAAACATGTCCGATAGTATGGATGCAAGACGGCGGGGACAACTACCAGCGGAGAGTTAGGAACGTGTCACAACTCGCACTTACGTTTGTAATCCTGCTGCAGACGCCTGCGAATCCACCCCCCCCAAAGCCGCTACGGGAGATCCCCGATCCGGGCATCATCGCCACGACGCAGCGCGTGGTGCCGGCCGGAGTGCAGAGCGTGTTCACCGACCGGGTGTTTGGCGTTCGGTTCGGGACGCGCCCCGAAGAGCTGTGGGTGTCCATCCACGGTGCCGCGTACCATCTCAGCTGGCGCGAGAACGCGGTGCTGAGCAGCGCCGCGTTCGACGGGCGCGCCGGTGTCCAGGGGATCGTCATCGATCCCGTCACCCGCCGCGCCCTGATCACGAGTGTCGGACGACTGCCCGCCGATCTCGCCTTGAGCCGGATCCCGGGATCCGCGCGGCTCGCCAGCACAAAATCGGTTGCGCAGGTCTCCGCCTATGACGGCGGCGACAGCGCCGTCATCCGGTGGACCTCACCCGCACTCGGCGATTACATCGCGGGATCTCCTGCGATCGCCTTGCGCGCGAACGTGTCCGGCCATCGCGTGGTCGTGGTGCCGCTGCCGGCGAACGACGCACTCGCGGTGCTCGATGCCGACGACGGCGCGCTTCTCAAGACCATTCCCCTCGGCGTCCTCCCGGTGGCGGCCGTGGTCAACACGGACGGATCGGTCGCGTACGTCTCGAGCCTCGGCGGCCGCAAACCCGGTGCCCGCGATCGCTCTGCGAAACAATGCTGCGATCCGTTCGCGGAGCTCGTGCGCGTGGACGCGCGGGGGATCGCGCAGCCCGGCAATGTGACGCGCGTCGACCTCGTGGCGGGCACGGTCCGGAAAGTCATTCCGGTAGGACGTCATCCCACCGGCATCGCGTGGGACGAAATTGGCGACCGGTTGTACGTGGCCAACGGCAACTCCGACGCCGTCAGCGTGATCGACACACGGCGCGACAGCGTCGTCAAGACGATCGCGATCGCCCCATTCCGCGAGCGCAAGATGGGTCTCGCGCCGACCGGCGTCGCCCTGACCCCGGATGGCACAACGCTGTTCGTGACGTTGGGCGGCGTGAACGCGGTGGCCGTCTATAGTGTGCCCGGCGGAGAGCTGCGCGGGCTCGTTCCGACCGGGTGGTACCCGACGACGGTCGACGTGAGCGAGGACGGTCGCACACTCGCGGTGGGGTCCCTGTTTGGCGTGGGGTCGGGGATTGGACGCCCGTTGGGCCTCACGGGCCGGTATGTCCACGCCTATCGCGGCTCGGTCAACGTCATCCCGCAGCCGTCGGCCGCTGAGCTCGCGGCGTACACCACGTCCGTCGCGCAGAACAACCGGCTCACCCTGAGAACGGATAGCGGCGGACCGGTCCTGACGCCGCGTCGCAATGTCGCGGCCCGAGCCGTACCCGAGCGCCCCGGCGAGCCGTCGTTGATCGATCACGTCGTCTACATCGTGCGAGAAAACCGTACCTACGACCAGGTCTTCGGCGGCATCGGGAAAGGCGCCAGCGACAGCTCGCTGGTGCAATACGGGCGCGATGTGACGCCGAATGCCCACGCGCTCGCCGAGCAGTTCGTGCTGCTCGATCATTTCTTCGCGACCGGCGGCAACTCGGCGGACGGGCACAACTGGCTCACGCAGGCCATCGAGACCGAGTATCCGATGTGGCCGCTCTATACGGGGCGGAGCTATCCGTCGGAAGGCCAGGATCCCCTGGCGTATTCCGCGGGTGGATTCCTCTGGGAGGCGGCGCAGGCAAAGGGCAAGAGCGTGCGGGTCTTTGGCGAATACGCGCCCTCCCCGCAGTGGTACAGCGACACCTTGCGGTGGTCGATGCTTACGCAGTACCGGGATTCACAGCCGCACAACCCGGCGTACTTCCGGGCGTGGGTCGGCAAGTACTATCGCACGCGCTCTGACATTCCCTCGCTCGACCGCACGCTGGTCCGCGAGTATCCCGGATGGACGATGACGGTTCCCGACGTGGTGAAAGCCGATATCGTGCTCGAGCATCTGCGCGACTGGGAAGCGAAACGCGCCATGCCGAACCTCGTGCTGATCATTCTGCCGAGCGATCACACGGAGGGTACGAACCCAGGGTGGTGTACGCCCAAGGCGTGTGTCGCGGACAACGATCTGGCACTGGGGCGGATCGTGGAGGGACTGTCGCACAGCTCTTTCTGGAAATCGATGGCGATTCTGGCGGTCGAAGACGACGCGCAAAACGGCGTGGACCACATCGACGGGCATCGCACCGTGGCCCTCGTCGCCAGCCCGTTTGCGCGACGCGGCGTGATCGATCCGACCTTCTACCACCAGCCGAGCATGGTCAAGACGATCGAGCTGATGCTCGGCCTGCCGGCGCTCACTTTGTTCGATCTCGTCGCTACCGACATGCGCGCGAGTTTCATCGGGCCGGACGAGGCGCCGAACTTCACGCCGTACACCGCCCTCGTGCCTCAACAGTCGCTCTACGAAGTGAATCAACGGGTAGGGTCAATCACCGGACCGCATGCCGCCGAGCGGCGTCGAGCCGCGGTCGCGTCGGCGCGGATGAATTTCCGGGATCCGGACGCCGCGCCATCTGAGCGTCTAAACCGCATTCTGTGGCACGACGCGCGCGGGTGGGGCGTTCCCTATCCGGAAGTGAAGCGCTCGTTGTTCTTCCCGATGGCGGTCGACCTTACAGACGACGAGCGGGAGGAACGGATGGAGCGGCAACAGCAGAAACCGTAGCCGCCGGCGCTTTTCGCGCGATGGCCACGCCGACCAGGCAGACCGCTCCTCCGAACACGGCGATCAGGCCCGGCACTTCGCCCAATATCAACCAGCTCATCACGATCGTGAGCGGCGGCACGAGGTAGGCGGTCGCCGCGAGGCCCCCGGCCGATCCGCGCGCCAGCGCGTAGGCCCACGTCGTGAACGCGATGGATGTGGGGAAAACACCGAGGAAGAGCAGCCAGGCGACGCCGCTGGCTGGCGCCACGTGCCATTCCCGGACCAGCTGGGGCGCGTAGGGCAGGCAGACCAGCGCTCCGACGAGGCAGCAGCTCCATGTTGCCTGCAGTGCGGTGATCCGATTCAGCACCGGCTTCTCCGCGACCATCCCGATCGCGGACGCGAGCGCCGCCAGGAGGCAGAGGATCACCCCGAGGAGCGAGGCGCTGCGCGACGACGTCGCGAGCCCGATCACCACGACACCCGCGAACGCCAGCGCGCCGCCGAGCAGCAGATTCGGGGTGGTGCGCTCCTTCAGGAATACTGCCGCGAGTGCCACGATGAAAATCGGGGCGATCAGGACGAGCATCGAAGCCGTCCCCGCATCGACGTGTTGCTCGGCCTCGTTGAGGAGGACCTGGTACACGCCGAACCAGAGCAGCCCGGCGAGCGCGAGGAGCGCGAGCTCGCGTCGGGTCGGCCGGATCGTGGGGCGCGAGAGCACCACCGCGCCGAGCAGCATGCTTCCGATCGTGAGACGACCCAGCGCGAGTGGACCGGGCGAAAACGAGCGACCGGCGGCCCGGATGCCGACGAATGCCGCGGCCCAGAGGACGACGGCGACGAGGGCCGCGAGGAGCGGCAGATGTTTCGAATTCATGCGCAGTATGATAACTGCGCGCGCGCGTTATCGGATCAGTGCGCGGAAGCCGTCGCGCCGATCGAAATCAGCGCGCCATCGCGACCCAACGACTGCACGCCGACCACCGTGGCGATGGGGGCGTTCGCACTGAAGTACGCGGCGCCGGCCGTGCGGATCGTCTCGAGATCCGTGGGCCGATAGTTGACGACGTAAATGGTGAGCGTCGTGACGTCGCGGAGCGACGCGCCCGCACTCTGCAGCACCACGCGGAGATTCGCGAACGCGCGCTCGGCTTGCGCGCGCAGATCGGAGCCGACGAGCGTCCCTGTGCTGTCCACGCCGAGCTGGCCTGTGACGTAGACGGCTCGTCCAACTCGCACCGAGGGCGAGCCAACGGCCGGCGCCGCCACGCCCGGCGGCGTGGGGAGAGCCGTCTTGATCTCGGGAGCGGCTGCTCCGGGGGCAACGAACTCCCCGCGGAAGCCCGCTTCGTCCCAGCGCCGCTGGTTTTCGCGGCGTTTTCTTTCGGCGGCCTGGTCCTGATCCTCACGCCACTTCTTGTACGCTTTGATCTGATCGCCGTTCAGGAACCGGCGCAGATCGCTCTCGAACCGGTCCTGGCGGTCCTTCAGATACTTGCCGAGATCCTGAAGCTGCTCGACGTAGAGCATCGCGGCCGCGCGATCGCCGTCGTCGAGCCGCTCGTTCATTTTCGCGATCGCCGCATTCGCGCTGTCACGCTGTGGACGGGTCGCAACCATGAACGAGTCGTACGCCTGCCGGTAGCGCGTCGATTGATCGGGGGTCAGGGTGAGCGTCGCGCGCGCGAGTGCTGTATCGAGCGGTCCAACCAGCTCGACGCCGGGAAGCTTCGGCGCGGGCGGTCCGTACCGGCCGCCCTGACCGCCGCCGCGATAGCCGCCCTGTCCCCACGCCGCGCATGGCAGAAGCAGCAACGTTGCGGCGAGGAACAAGTTTTTAAGGGAGTGTCTCATGACTGAACCTAACAGTTCTTTGCGAGAATGCGCTGCCGTTCCCCCTGTGTGACCATGTCGCGCGCGACGACGTCACGCACGATGCGCGCGACGAACACGTACCCGCGCGACTCGGCGACCAGCCAGCGGCGCCACTCCAGCTCGTCGAGTGCTGCGTCCAATGCGTCTCCCGTGAGCTCCGTGGCACAGCCGATCCGCGGAGCCGCCACGCGCTCGCCCAGGATCGCGGTGGCGACCAGCGCCTGTTGCGCCGGTCGCGTGAGACAACGGAAGTTCACGCGAATCGCGGCGACGATCGTGTCGGGCAGATCGCCCGGGAATGTGGAGTCAAGCGTCCGCAACGGATGCGGCCACGCGCCATTCGTCGATTCGAGATCGAGGCCTTCCGCCATCGCGTGACAGATCTCGACGGTGAGAAGCGGCAGCCCCCCGGAATCGGCCGCAATGCGCCGCGTCAGGCGGTCAGCGGCCTCGCCGTTGTAGGCCGGCAGGGCCCATTGGATCAGCCGCAGGATCGCGTCGTGGTCCAACTTGCCCAGCGAAATCGCGGCGCCGGGGATATCGCGTCCGATGCGAGCCCGTAGCTCGGCAAGCTTGGGCGGAGCGGGCTCCGGCGTCGTCGCGAGCACCATGAGCATGGGTGCGCGCGCCAGGTTGCGGGCGAACTGCTCGATCATTTGGTAGGACGTCGGATCGATCCACTGTGCGTCGTCGAAGACCAGGAGATGCGGTTGCTCGGCGGTCGTCACGCGCAGCACGTCGGCGACTGCCGCATCTAGCGTCCACGGCTTCGCGGCGACACTCGGTCGCGGAAACCGTTCTGCCCATTCGCTCGCCTGCGCGGCGAGCGCGGCGAGCGCGCCGGGATTGGCGCCGGCAACGCCCGGGGCGCCGACCAATCCGCTTCGCGCGAGACTCAGAATCGCGCTTGCTGGATGGTCGAGATCGGCTGGGACCGCTCGCATGCCGATCACGACTCCACCGTCCACCGCGGCGCGCGTCGCGAGCTCCTCGAGGAAGCGCGTCTTGCCGCCACCGGATTCGGCTTCGATCACGAGGAGCGCCAGGCGGCCGCCGCGCGCGTGGCGCCACTGCGCGAGTGCGGCGGCGAGCTCGCGGTCCCTGCCGAGGAGCGGTACGCGGCGCGATGCGACGTCCTTCGGCAGGCGCCACGCGCGCCCGCTGCGGAGACGGTCGACCAGCGCCTTGGTCTCGGGCTCGACCGCCATCCCCCCGTCGCGTTGCGACTGCTTCACAAAATCATCGAAGACGCGGAGCGCTTCGGACCGGTTGTCCGTGCCGGCCAAACGCCGCATCTCCGCGCGGACCGCGCGCTGCGAGAGCGGGTCAAGCTTGCGGGCCTTGGTGATCGGCGCCTCGGCATCCAGCTCGTCGCCCGCATCGAGCCGCTCCTCGGCATGACGGAGCAGCGCATCGACGCACAGTCCATCCCAGTGCGACCGCTCTACCGTCAGCCAATCTTCGAAGCTCGAGGAGTCGGGGATCTTGAAGCCGAACAGGAACGGACCGTTGATCAGCGGCGTCGCATGTGCCCAATCGCGTTGCTTCACCAGCTTCTCGAGCTGGTCCGTGTCGAGCTCCACGGCACCGTCCAGCAGCTGGATGACATCGCCCTTGGCCGTGAACCGGTCGCCGACGTAGTGGCGGACCATGCGAATGGCCTCACGCATGGACTGGCGCGCGGCGGTGTCGTCCTTGTCCGGCCACAGCAGCCCGATCAGCTGCTCGCGGGTGCAGCGCCGCTTTGGTGAGCGCGCGAGGTAGAGCAGCAATGCGATGTTTTTCTTCCAGAGCAGCTCGGCAGGCGCTTCCGCCCCGTCCATTGTGACTTCGAGCGTCCCCAATGTCTGGAGGCGAATCATCGGGTCGTGGCGCAGTTGAGCGCACGCGCGCGCGCGCGCGCGGTATCGGCGCGGGCACCGAACGGTGCCGGTGCCTGCGCCCAATGCCGCACCACGGCCGTGTAGGCCTCACACGCTTCGCCACGCTCCGCGCGCCCGGTGCGGTCGAGCAGGCGCGCGAGGCGCCAGCGCGCCAGCGTGCCGAACGCCCAGTCGACTTCGGCTGCTTGGGGCATCCCCGTCGGCAACCCCACCACATCGCTGTGCTCGTGCCAGATCAATTCGTTTCTCGCGCCCTCGATGTCGCCGATGCGGGCGCGCCAGTCGGCACGCTGGAGGTGCACGATAGTGCGGAAAAACGGATCCAGACGCCTGGTGGCTGCGTCCACATCTATCGGATCGAGAAGGTCGAGCGCGGCGCGCGGCCGCCCAGCGGCAGCAAGCGAGTCGGCCGTGAGGACGAGCTTCAGGTCCTGTGTGCCGCGGGCGCGCAGCGGTACGTGACCGCCGAGTAAGGAGCTCATCCAGGCTGCGCGGTCGCGCAATTGTGGCTGCACCCCGTGACCGGAAAGCCAGGGGCGCAATCTCTCCAGAGCCTCCGACGTCGGCGGGCCGCCCTCGTCGAGCAAGGCGAGCGCACCTTCCAGTTCTGCGGCAAACAAATGCGTCTCCGATTCGGTCGACACATCGGTGAGCCGCTGAGCGAACGCGCGCATCTCCGAAAGCCGGCCAAGAGTCAATGAGCCGAGTGTTTGTGCGATGAGGCCCGAGCGCCGCAAATCGCGCGAGTCGCTCGCTGCGAGAATGCGTCCCAATGCGACGGCGCCGCGTGGCACGTCGAATGTGGGGAGTAGCCTTGGGCCCGCGGCGAGATCGGGGCTGCTCTGGGCGGCCGGCGTATTGGCCACCACTTCGGTGCGTCGCAGCGCTTCCACCTCGGGAAGAAAGCGCCAGTCGAATCCGAGCTCGAGGAGCGCCCGCAATACGACGGCGTACGTATCGGAAGCAACGCTATGACTGCTCAACGCCGTGAGCGCTGCGGCTGCGGTGCTCGAATCTCCTTCTGCCGTAGCGACCCAGGCGAGATGCTCGGATGCCGGCCCGAAGCCGGGAGCTTCCCGCAGGGCAGATTGCAGCGTGGCAATCGCTTCCGATCGTCGATATCCGGCGAGCGGGCCTCGATGAAACAGTTCGTCGCCAAGCTGAAACCAGCCGAGGAAGAACTTGCGCTGGCTGTCGGTAAGCCCGTGGAGCGTGTCGAAACGCGGTCGCAATGGAAGTTCGGCGGCGCGAATGAGGCTCTGGTACCAGCTGGGAAATGCATCGATGTGGTCGCGATAACGCCGCACGCGGTTGGGATCGGGTTCGCGTCCCAGCCACCGTTCGATCTCCGTGATCCGCCACGAGCAGAGCAGACAGCTCGGATCGGTCGCCTCGGCAGCCAGGTAGGCGCGATACGCATTTCCCCACTGCGCGTCGGCGACGAGGCGTTCGGCTTCAAGGAACTGTGCCAGCCCAAGGGATGACTGGGGGAGCGCATCCACCGGCAACCAGGGAGCGAGCGGGCTGCCTTTGTCCCACACGGCGAGCAGGATGCGATAGGTCACGGAGTCGCGTAACATCGGCCACGAATCCAGCGCCACTCGAAATTCCGATGCCGGGATATCTTTCGTCAGCTGCAGCCGCACCTCGTTGCCGATCACGGTCATCCGTGCCTGAACGGTCAGCGCCGGGTGCCGCCGGGGAAAGAATCCGGGTTTGGGTGCAATACGGAAGTCCTGATGTCCATCGAGCTCCGACCGAACGATTCGCAGGAGCGTATCCGCGATGAAGTGGTGTTCAGGAGGACCGACGTAGTCGATCGCGTCGAAGGCGACTTTGAGCGCGCCGGGTTTCGTCTCCGGCGAACCGAGCGAGATCCAAGCTCCCAAGCCGCCCACACCAACGAGAACCCCAGCGGTGAGCAGGGCGGCGACCGATCGTCCGACATGAGGAGCGACGGTGCGCTCGAGTTTCTTTCTAAATGTTGCAGCATCGGGCCACCGCGCTTCCGGCTGCTTTAGGACCGCGCGCTGCAACACGCGCGCAAGGCGGCCCGGAATGCCGCTCCAATCCACCCGCTCACCCTGCTCATGGAACCGGCGCCCAGACACCGCGTCGTACAGGACGACCCCAGTCGAGTAGATATCGGTCCGAGGGGTGATCAGTCCTCCCGCAACCTGCTCCGGCGCCCCATAGTCAGGAGTGCAATCGCGATTGTGCGAGTCCTTGACGTCATCAGAGGGTGGCCGCGCGATGCCGAAGTCACCAAGTAACGCACGATCCGAGAGTACAAACACGTTGCTCGGCTTGATGTCGCGATGCACGAACCCCTGGCGGTGCAACGCCTGGAGTCCCTGGAGTAAGTCACTCCCGATCCGTACCGCGTCGTCTGGCGGGATGGGACCCGCTTCGAGGCGACCCTCGAGCGTGGGCCCGTGGACCAACTCCATGATGTAATACTGGAGACCCTGTCCTTCGCCGGGGCGGAAAATTACGACGACGTTCTTGTGGGGGACGCTGCCCATCATCTGCGCCTCGCGCAGGAACGACTCGGCGCCCTCGGCCGTCCAGGACTCGGGTCGGAGGACTTTGATCGCCACGCCCCGGTTCATCAGTACTTCGTGAGCGCGATAGACGACTCCCATTCCCCCCTCGCCGATCCTGTGCTCCACCCGATAATCGGGCGCGACCGCCCGCTGCAGGCGTTCCTTGAGGGGATCGAAAGGGGGATCGATCGTCATCGCTGCCTCCGGGGCTTGAACATACGGCTGCGCCCCGATTGTGCGAACGACCGAGAATCCTACTTGAGTCGCGGAAGCTTGGGCGGTTTGGGGCCGTGCCGGACGGCGCCCCGCACGGGTACGCACTCGAGTGGCGTCCCCGTCTGCGCGCAGCGGAGGAGCAGGCCGCCCCGGCTCATGTCGCCGCGGCCCGCGAACGTCGTAGGGAAGAGCAGACGGTCGCCAAAGACGTCGAGCAGCGGGCCCACGTACTTGTCGGTGGCGACGCTGCCGAGCAAGACGACCTGGTCGTCGGCTGCCAGTCCCCGGTGCAGCGCGGTCGCATCCCGCACCAGGGGGTCGCGAAACGCGGGCTCGGCTTCATCGACCGGCACCGTCGCCATTTTCCGCAGATCCTCGACACGGATCAGCAGATCGGCCGGCAGGAGCCCGCGCCCCGGGGCGATGACGTATGCGCGCCCGAACGTGTTTGCATACGCGAGCTTGCCGCGGAAATACAGACTGCTCATGAAGGTGAAGACCTCGCCGAGCGGCGCGCCGCCATTCGCGAGCCGCGCGGTCAGCGGGCTCGTCTGACTCGTGAGCAACATCTGCGCGCGCTTGCCGGCGCAGCTGGCGGGGGACAGCAGAAACACCGTCAACACATCAACGCTCCATGTACCGCCGCAGGAAAAATGTCGCCACGCCAAAGATCACAATGATCAGGATGATCCAGACAATGCGGGGCATTCTGTCATCCTCGTGAAGAGGTACCCGCGCGAAAAATATTGCATCCCCAAACCCGGTTTCACATATTAACGCATGCTCGGGATCGGTGGTGGTCTCTTTGGGTTCGCGGGGCTGTTCTACTTCGCCGCGGAGTACGAGCACCTCTCAGGGTGGAAGTGGGCCCTGGCGAGTGCCGCCGTCACGGCGACGGTCAAAGGTCTATTCCCAGGCTCCTTCATCTTCGTACTGCCCGCCCAGTTTGGCCTTTTCCTCGTGATGTGGTGGGCGCACATCAAGAATCAGGCCCAGCGCGACGTCGAACGCGACCAGCGGCAGAAGGATGCCATGCGCGAGCGCCAACAGCGGGTCAGCCGGGTCAGGGAAGAAGCCGCTGCCAACACCGATTGGAATGCGCAGGAGCGCGAGCGGGAGGCCGCCGCCGAGGCTGCGGCGAAGGAGCGCCAGGAGCGGGTCCGATTGGCGCGAGAACAGCGCGAGCGCGAGGAGCGCGAGATGGGGAAGGGAACGGGAACCTAGATCAGATTCGTCCCTGGCCCAACGTCCAGGCCGTCGAGATGCCGAGGCCAATCCACAGGACGTCCAGCAGTCCGAACGTCCTCAGCAGCAAGACCCAGAATCCCAGCTTGTCAATGAACCTGTCAAAGTGTACGTGCACGAGACGGTCGCGTTCCGCGAACGATGAGGCTTTCGCGGCTGCGCCCGCTTCCTCGAGCATCTGCTCCCGCAATTCATGTCCCGGCCCGAAGAAGGTCGAATCGGCCACGAGGTCGGGGCGCGCATCGATGGTCGCCTGCAGTTGGGGCGAGAAGGACTTGTGCTGGGTCTTTTCGATCAAAAACAGCACGGTCAGCGTACCTGGATCGTTGGCGAGCTCCTGCCGGATCATCGGCTGCAGGGCAGCCACGACCAGCACCACTTTTGCCAGAAGGACCGTCACGAGAGTCAGCACCGCCGCCAGCGCTGCGGTTGCTTTCGTGGGCGGCTTGGCCGACTTTGCGACCACGATCCCCAGTAGTCCTCCGACACCCCACGCAACGACGCCGACGGCGTGGTGCGTCACGTAGACCAAACCCACCCACACCACCACGATCACAATGGAGACGAGCAGGCCGGCCAGGAGCGGCGATCCCTCCGCGCGCTGCGGCGCTGCTTTTCCGTAAACGCGCACCGGAGACATGCGCAATACGATAGTGATCGACGTTCCGATTTGCACGACTGATTGTGTCGTTTGGCGCGCGCTTGCCTGGTTCAGGCGATCATCATCACCGGTGCGTGATCGCTCGTTCCGACGTCCGCCTGCACGACGCAGCTGGTCGCCCGTTCGGCGAGCGCCGGGGAGGCGAGCACGTAGTCGAGTCGCCAGCCGATGTTGCGGGCGCGGAGATTCCGCCACGGCGCCCACCACGTAAACAGGTTCGGATTGTCGGGATCGAACCGCCGTCCCAGATCCACCAGATGCGCGTCGAGCAGTGTTTCGAACAGCGCGCGCTCTTCGGGGCGCTGTCCCACCGCGTTGGGTTTCCGCTCTTTGGGATGCACGTCCATTTCTGCGCGTGCGATGTTCATGTCTCCGCACAGCACCAGGTCTCGCCCTTCCGCGTGTAGTCGTCTCGTCCACTCGGCGAGCTTGGTCACGAAGTCGAGCTTGGCGGGATAGTCCTTGCCGCCGTTCGGCACGTAGACCGATGCGATCACGAGATTGCCGTGCTCCACCTGGACGATGCGCGATTCCATGTCGAACGGCGGATGGCTGAAGACCGGATCGACGGCGAAGAGGTCCTTGCGGACGTGGAGCGACACCCCCGAATACCCTTTCAGCGTGTGCCAAAACGCATGATAATTGGCGAGCTTGCACTCGGCCGGGATTTGCGCAGCTTCCGCCTTCAGCTCTTGCAAGCAGACGACGTCGGGACGATCTCGCCGGATCCATTCACACAGCTGCGCGGCACGGGCGCGAATGCCGTTGACATTCCAAGTCGCGATTTTCACGCCGGAATACTAACGAGGAGGACAGCAATGCAGAAAATCACTCCGTTCCTGTGGTTCGACAACAACGCCGAAGAGGCGGCGCAATTCTACACGTCCATCTTCAAGAACTCGAAGATCCTCAACGTCAGCCGCTACGGCGACGCGGGGCCCGGTCCCAAAGGGGCCGTGATGGTCGTCAACTTTCAGCTCGAAGGCCAGCAATTCACGGCGCTGAACGGCGGCCCGTTGTTCAAGTTCAGCGAGGCCTTCTCGTTCGTCGTGAACTGTGAGACGCAAAGGGAGATCGACGAGTACTGGAACAAGCTCACATCCGGCGGGGGGAGGGAGAGCGAGTGCGGCTGGCTCAAGGACAAATTTGGCTTCTCCTGGCAGATCGTGCCGGCGGCGCTCGGCAAGCTGATGAGTGGCGATCCCCAAAAGGCGAATCGCGTCATGCAGGCGGTGCTTCAGATGAAGAAGCTCGACATCGCCACGCTAGAGGAAGCGGCCGAGGGCAGGGTACCCGCTACCCGTTGACGGTCCGCATCCCGCCCTCAGGATAGCGCGCGCCCGCCGCGCTACCCACGCCTTCGATCTGCGCAAGCTCGGCGCCCGACACCGTCACGGTGAGGGCGCCGATGTT
>Ga0307302_10000128_pt1 | contig 32834 bp, 33 predicted proteins | sample ER_DNA_183_FD_194490 | JGI IMG/M metagenome (GOLD analysis project Ga0307302, IMG submission 194490) | Bulk soil microbial communities from the East River watershed near Crested Butte, Colorado, United States - ER_DNA_183 | ecosystem: Environmental > Terrestrial > Soil > Floodplain | place...
GACCACAAGGTCGAGCGCGGCGCGCTGGCAATGGCGAACGCCGGTCCGAACACGAACGGCAGCCAGTTCTTCATCGTCACGACGGAGGCTGCGCCGTGGCTCGACGGGAAGCACACGGTCTTCGGACGCGTGACGGACGGCATGGACGTGGTGGACACGATCTCCGAGCTACCGCGCGACGCGCGCGACAAGCCGCACGACGACGTCGTCATCGAGAGCGTCTCGCTCTCTAACGATCCCGAATAAGCCCCCGCCAGTACAGCTATTCGAGCCAAGCCGCCCGGTCGAAACCGGCGTACTCCTGGATCGAGCCGAAGATGCTCTGGACGATGCGCGTTCTGCACACAGTCACACGCACTGTCCCGTAGGGAAGCCTGTTGATCCGCTTCTTCTTGCTGTGCTTCGAGTACACGTTCACGTACGACTTGCAGAGCGAGCGCTCCGACAGCTGAGCAACATCAAGCCAAAACTGCTCGATCTCGCGCTGTCGCTGGAGGTGGTCGGTGAACAAGGAGCAGCTGATCTTGATCTCTTCGTCCCGTAGGTCGAAATACTTCTTCAGGAAGAAGACGAAAAAGCGGACCATCTCCGGATCCGAGTTGTAGAACCGCAGCGCATTCCGATCCTTCTCGCCTTCCGCCCAATAGAGCATGCAGCCCGCGACGTGGCAGCTGTCCCGTTGGAGCGCAAGTTGCCGTCCCGCTTCTTGGTAGGCGATTCGTTCCGCCCGACGGTTCGCAGCCTGAATGGCTGTACCGCTTAGTTGCCGGTTGTACGCCGGATTCCGGCGGAGCAATTCCTTCTCCTGGGCCGGAGTCAGCTCGATGTCCCGGACCCAGACGCTCACGGACGACGGCGCTACGCCAACACGACGCGCAATCTCCTTGATCGGCGCGCCCTCCGTTCGACGGATGGTTCGCGCGAGCTCTGGCTGCTCTGTTTTCATTTTGGAAAACATAACGACAGCGTCGGATGTACTGAAGCGCCCGACCGGGCTCGAACCGGTGCCAGGAGATTGGAAATCTCCGGTGCTACCTCTACACCACGGGCGCGTGCCCCCAGTAGCGTAGCGGCGTGGATCCGCACTCGTGGTCGCTGCACTGGGACGTGCTGCTTGCGATCGGCGTCCTTGCCGCCGGCTACTTCTGGAGCCAACGCCGATGGCCGGCGGACGCGAGACGCAGGGTCGCCTTCGACCTCGCCGTCATTCTCCTGCTCGCGGTCTACGTGACCCCGCTACACACGATCGCGCTTCATTACCTGCTCTCGGTTCACCTCCTGCAGAACGTCATCACAGCCGAGTGGGCGCCGGCGCTCGTGGTGGTCTCGCTCGCACCGTCGCTTGCGCGCGAGCTCGAGGGATTCACGGCGGTCCGCGTCGTGACGCACCCGCTTGTCGCTCTGCCCCTGTGGCTCGGTACGTACTTCGTCTGGCACATCCCGCCGATCTACGACAGGGCCCTGGAGCAGTCCGGCTGGCTTCTGAACCTCGAGCATCTGACGTACTTCTTCGCCGGCGTTCTGCTCTGGTGGCCCGTCGTACACGGGCGCTACTCGGACGGAGTCAAGGCGCTGTATCTCTTCGGTGCGTTCGTGCTCGCCGCGCCGCTCGGGCTGCTGCTCGCACTCCTGCCGCGGCCGATCTACGACTTCTACAAGGACGCCCCGCAACTCTGGGGTCTTTCGGACCTCACGGATCAGCAGATCGCGGGTGTGACGATGGCGGTCGAGCAGGCGATCGTGTTCTTCTCCGTGTTCGCTTACTTCTTCATGCGCTTCCTGCGGACGGAGCACATCGCGGGGGTCTTCAGCGAAAGCTCGAGATGAGCGCGCCGCCGCCGACCACGAGCGCGGCTGCGAGCAGGAGGCGCGGTCCGATCCGTTCCGAGCGGCGCAGCAACACGATCGAGATCAGGACCGCGAAGAGCGACTCCGTCGCGACGAGCGGCGCCACGATCGTGACGCGGCCGCGGTCGAACGCGGAGTACAGACAGGCGTAGCTGATCCCGTAGACGAGCCCTGACGGCAGGAACGGGCGCGCCGCAAGACGGATGCGCTCGCGCGCGTTCGGCCGCGAAGCGACCACGATCAAGATCACCAGCGTCGCGGACACGAGCGACGCGGTCGCAGCGACGAATCCTGGCACGTCGCTACTTCGCGCGGCCCAACGGACGAGGTTGTCTCGAACGGAGAACAGCAGCGCCGCGCCGAGACTGAGCGCGATCCCCAGCGAGAGAATCGCCGCAGGCCCACCGCGCTCGCTGACGAGCAGGGTTCCACCTCCGACGACGAACAGCGTTCCTAGTACGAGCGCGACGTGCAACGGCTCACCGAGGACGGTGACCGCAATCGCGGCCGACAGCACCGGTGAGATCCCCACCGCGATCGCAGTCCGCGACGGCCCGATCACCCCAACCGAACGCGTGAACAGGATCTGGCTGATTCCCGGTGCGAACAGCCCGGTGACGAAGAACGGCCATGTGTCCCGCCAGGCCACGTTCGAAAAGCCCCCGGTCACGAGAGCGAGCAGCGCGCAGATGACGCCGGCGACGACCGTGGTGACGAGCGATGCCGCCTCCGCATCGATGCCGCGGGCGAGCGCGAGACGGATCGTAACGGCGAGGGCGCCGAAGAAGAGCGCCGAGCTCGCAGCAAGGAGGACGACCAAAATCGGGGCGGCGAGATTCGAACTCGCGACTTCTGCCTCCCAAAGGCAGCACTCTAACCAGGCTGAGCTACGCCCCGCCGTGCGCAGATTACATGTGTAGGTTCGCGCGATGGTCCAGCCACGACCAGCGCTCGGCTACGCGATGGTCGCCGTTGCCGCAACACTCTTCGCCGTCAACGGCTCGGTGTCCAAGGTGATCCTCGGCTCGGGCATCGGCTCGGGCCAGCTCACGGAAGTGCGTTGCGCCGGCGCGCTGATCGGGCTCGCGCTGATCGCCGTGGCAACGCGACCGCGGTCGCTGCGAGTTCGCGTCGCGGACCTGCCCTTGTTGATCGCGCTCGGCATAGGCCTCGCAGTCGTTCAGTGGGCCTACTTCTTCGCGATCCATCGGCTCGACATCGGAATCGCGCTGCTGATCCAGTTCGTAGCGCCGATCCTCGTCGCGCTCTGGGCTCGGTTCGTCTTCCACGAGCCGGTCCGCCGCCGCATCTGGGCAGCTCTGATCCTTTCGCTCGCAGGGCTCACGTTCATCGTCGAGATCTGGCACGGCGGACGCCTCAGCGGTCCCGGGGTGGCCGCGTGCGGACTGGCGGCGATCAGCCTCGCTGCGTACTTCCTGATCGCCGAGCGCGGCGTGCGCCGCCGCGATCCCATCTCTCTGTCTGCCTGGGCCTTTCTCGTCGCGACGATCTTCTGGTCGCTGCTCGCGCCGTGGTGGAGCTTCCCGGGGCGACGCGTCGACGACCACGTCTCGCTGCTCGGGAACCTCGCGTCGACGCATGTCCCGCTCTGGTTGCTCATGCTGTGGATGGTCGTCCTGGGCGCGATCGTGCCCTTCGGGCTGATCGTGAGCGCCCTCCGCCACATCTCCGCTACCCGGGCCGGAATCACCGCGATGCTGGAGCCCGTCGTGGCCATCATCGTGGCCTGGGCCTGGCTGGGAGAGTCCCTCAAGCCGGTCCAGCTGTCCGGGGCGGCTCTTACGCTGCTTGGTATAGGCCTCGCCCAGACGGCCCGCTGAAAAAAGACGCTCTGAGCGAAATCGATGTACCCCTTTTGGGGGAGGCGACCCCATGACGACGACCTCCAGACTGCCGCGAATGCCGATTAAAAAGAAGATTTTCCTCGGTTTTCTGTCAAGTTTCGCCCTCCTGTGGCCGGCGGCCGGGGCTCAGGCCCGGACGTTGAGCAGCTCGGAGGCTTCGCTCCTCCAGACGATGAACTCCGTCCGGACGAGCCATCACCTCGCCCCCCTTCGACTGGACGTTCGGCTTCTCCACGCTGCCCGCGGGCACTCCGCGGACATGATGCAGCGGCAGTACTTCGCGCACGGCTCGGTCGCCGGGCGGGTACTGGCCCAGGGTGCGCGCGGCCCCGTGTTCGGCGAGGACCTCGCCTGGGGCACGGGAGTCGGTGCTCAGTGGGTCGTCACTCGGTGGTTGGCGAGCCCGCCCCACCGAGCCGTCCTGCTTCGACCAGGCTTCCGCCGGGTCGGGATCGGGGTTGCGTTCGGCACGTTTGTCGGCCACGGTGGCGCCGCGGTCTTCACGGCCGATTTCGCAGGACGCTAAAGCCGTCGGGAGAAAAGAGCGGGGGAGGTCGCCTGAGAGACGGCCTCTCTTGCGCTTCTACTCGGACTCCATCAATGACCGGAGCTCCGAGAGCTTCTCGGCACGAAGCTCGTCCCGCTCGCCGCGATCGAGACGGTCGAGCAGGCTCTGCACGAGCGGTGCCAGCTCGAGCGGGTTGAACGGCTTCGTCACGTAGTCGACGCCGCCGATGTCGAGCCCGCGCGCCCGGTCGCGAAACTCCGCTCGCGCGGTGAGAAAGATGATCGGGATGCCCAGCGTCCGGTCGTCTTCGAACAACTGCTCCGCGACCCGCCACCCGTCGAGACCGGGCATCATCACGTCGAGGAGGATTACGTCGGGCCTCTCGTCGCGCGCCTTGTCCACGCCAGACGGGCCGTCCGGTGCCTCGATCACGTCCATGCCCTCCGCCTCGAGATTCACTCGGCACAGCAGACGGATCGGAGCCTCGTCGTCGATTACGAGAACTTTGGTCATGAGGGGACGCACCCTACGGTCGCCGCCGCTATACACCTTACGGTCGCCGCCGCTATACCCAAACCGGCTGTCATCTATTCGCGCGCAGCGGGCAGCTCGAACGAAAAGCTGGAGCCTTCCCCTTCGGTCGAGTCGACCCAGATCCGGCCGCCCATAGCGGTCACCAGCTCCTTGGCGATGAAGAGACCGAGCCCCGTGCCGGCGGCGCCGTCCCGCGCGGCGGACTCCGCGCGATAGAACTTGCGGAAGATTCGGTCGCGCTCGGCGGCCGGAATCCCGATGCCCTGGTCGGCGACGCGCACTTCGACGCGGTCGTGGTTGCGGCGCGCGCCGACGGTGACGGTGCCGCCGCGGGGCGAGTATCTGAGCGCGTTCTCGACGAGGATGTTGAAGACCTGCCGCACCTTGTCCGGATCCGCCTCGGCCGCGAGCGGCTCATCGGGCAAGTCGATCTCGAAGCGGTGGCCGTTCATGACGCCGCTCTCTTCGACAGTCTCGACCAGCTCCGAGACGACCGAGCCAACATCGATCCGGCCGAGCTCGACCTGCAGGTCGCCCGCATCGAGCCGCGCCACGTTCAGGAGCTGGTCGACGATCTCCGTCAGGCGCTCGGACTCCGATGCGATGTAGCCGAGGAAGATGCGCCGCTCGTCCTCGCCGAACGGGACGTCCTGCCGAAGCAGTGTCTCGGCGAAGCCGTAGATCGACGTCAGCGGCGTACGCAGCTCGTGCGAGACGGCCGCGACGAAGTCGGACTTGACCTGTTCGACCATGCGATCGGCGGAGATGTCGCGGAACGCGAAGATGCGTCCCGCAACGGCACCCAGCGGGTCGCGCATCACCGCCTCGCTCAGTGACAGCCAGACTTCCTCGCCGCCCCGCGTGATCGAAACGAGGCGTTGGCCCGACGGCGTCTCCGCTTCCAAGGACTCGAGCTCCCGCTGCAAGACCTGCAACGTCGTCAAGCCGATCGCCTCCTCCTGAGGCACTCCGGTGATCTCTTCGGCGGCGGAGTTCCACAAGACCACGTGGCCGTCCCGGTCCACCGCCACGATGCCGTCGGCGATGTTCGCCAGGATCGCGACGCTGCGTTCCTTCTCCAACGAGACGCGCGAGTAGAGCTCCGCGTTCGCGAGCGCAGCGGAGGTGTTCCCCGCCAGCGCGAGCAGCGCTTCGACCTCTTCGGGCCGCCACTGTCGAGGCTTGCGGGCGTAGACAGACAGCACGCCGGCAAACGAGCCTTCGGGACCGGAGAGGGGCACGCCCAGAAAAGCGGCATAGCCGGCCAGGAGAATCGCATCGGCACCCACCAGCCGATCGTCCGTGCTGACGTCTTCGACCGCGAGTGGCGAACGCGACTGGAAGACATCCCCGGACAGGCGTGCCGTCACGGATGTTCGACTCCCGACGGCTTCTTCGGCGCCCTCGCCCGAAGCAGAGCTCACGACCAGCTCGTCTTCCTCGAGCGTGCGTACCGCGCAAGCGTCGGCCCCGAGCAGCGCCGGTGCTTGCTGTACGACCTCCTCGAGGACCGCCGCCGGGTCCAGCTCGGTTGCGAGTACGCCGCCCGTGCGCGCAAGCTGCTGCGAGAGAGCGCGCGCGGTGCGCTCGGCCTCGAACAGCTCGCTCCGTTCGAGTGCGCCACGGGCCGCATCGCCCAGGTGGCGCCCGAGCTCGAGATCATCGTCGGTGAACTCGCGTTCGTCGGCAAAGAAGACGATTACCAGGCCGGAGTGCTCGGCCCGCGGACTTGCGGCAGGAACTGCAAGCAGTGCGCGATATCCCGCAGCCTTTGCCTGCTCTCCCCAAGCTGGCTCGAAGCGATCGTCGCGCGTGACGTCGGGCGAGGCCAGTGCGCGCCGCTCCCCGGCCGCGGCCTGGAGGCAGTTAGCCGACTCCGGCACCTTGTCTTCGAGTGCCTCGACGAGCGCCAGGGGCAGGCCTGCCGCCGCAGCGAGCCCGAGATTTCCGGCCCTTGGCATCAGAACTGCGGCGAAGGAGCCCCCTAGGGCTTCGTTCGCCGCCTGGGCAAGCGCCTCGAGCGTGTCCGCGAGCGACAGCGACTGGCCGAGTAGTCCGGCGATTCGAAAGAGCGATGCCTGCTGGGTCATTCGCTGCTCGTTCTCGCGAAGCAATTGCGCCACCCGGACCGCCAGTCCGATTTCCCGGGCCACGGCCTCGGTCAGCGCGATCTCCTCACCGCCCCAAGGTCCGGGCGTGTTGCGGTGGAGCGCGAGGACTCCGATCAGCTCGTCGAAGATCACGATCGGAACGGCGAGGACCCTGCGCGAGCCCAGCCTCAAGAGGGTGTCACGTCCTCCGAGCGAAGCATCCTCGAGCTCGAGCGCCGTCTCGACATCCTCGACGGCCACGGTCTGTCGTCGCTTCACGGCGAGGTTCGAGACGGCGAGCTGCCGTCCCATGCTGACGGGTGCCAAACCGACCCGTTGCCACTGCGCGGTCGGAATCTCGCCATGAGGGCCGAGCCGGATCAGACACCGATCCACGGCCAGCGCGAGGCCGGTCTCCTCCACAGCGACGCGCAGCAGTTCGTCGATGTTCAGCTCCGAGCGAACGCGCGCCGAGATTCGTGCGACGAAGCGCTCGCGCTCGAGCGCCTCCGCCAGGCCGGCTGTGGAGCGTGCTCGATCGAGCGCAAGCGCCGCATCTCCCGCCATGGCCTGCAACATGCCGAGCTCTTCCGCTGTGAACGCCCGGTGCTCCGAAACAGAACCGGCAACGAGGACGGCGGTGACGCGCTCGTCGAGGAGGAGAGGGATGAACGCGACGCTCTTGGCGCCGGTGGCCTCGACCAGCCGGCCGTTGACGATCTTGGACGCCGCAGCGTCGTAGACCGCGAACGGCGCCGCCTCGAGCGCCGCGGTGGCGACACCGGACGGCTCGTTCTCGAGATCGATGCGCACGTCGGAAAACCAGTCCAGGTCGCGGCCGTTCACGCGCCCGACGAAACCTCTTCCGGTTCGAGCGTCGTCCTCGATCACCACCAGGCAGGCGAGCTCGACGCCCGCGATCTCTTCTGCCTGCTCCAGCAGCCCTTCCGCAACCGCTTCGGCATCGTCGCTCCGGCGCACGGCATGGGCTGCGCGGGCTTCCGACTCAGCCTCGCGGTCCTCGGCAGGACCGGCGGGTCGACCCGCAGCCCTGAAAGCGAGAAATGCCGGCAAACCGAGGACGGCGGCGAGCGCCAGGGTAAGCCAGGTGCCACCGGGCGGAGGTTTGCGCTCGACCGCGAGCACGACTCCGTAGACAGCGCTCGCCAGCCCGACGGCGGGAAAGGCAACGAGGAGTACGGAGTCGAGGTGGGGAGGCCCGCGCCTGCCCCAGACCGCGGGGCCGAGCCGCGCAGCGGCCCCGAGGAATGCCGCAGCGATGACGAGCAGCGGTACCGCGTTGAACCACAGAACTTGTTCGGCTCGTGACACTGGGGGATCCTGATTGTAGGGAGCGTTCGAGGGGCAGTCGAGCCGCCGAAGGCGCATGGCAAGCAAGCTTTCCGCCAGACGAGCCGCTTTCCTCTCGCTTCCAAAGATGGGCCGTTCGGCCTATTGGAAAGAGCGGTAGGACCCGTTAGCGTCAATCCCACTGGGCGATGCGAACCGCGGTGCGTTCCTGGCCTTGCAGTCCGCGGTGAGCACTAGGAGGAGGCCCGTCGCCACCGACCCCCCCGAGCGACGGGCCTTTTCCTGTTCAGGCGCCCTTCACCGGGCACTGCTACCGTGGCCGCCGGTTTGGTTCAGCGGGTCTTGCTTGCATCGCCCCGGGGATATTGCGCCGGGGTAGAGCGTGCCGTGGAAACGGTCGAGCGTGCGCTCTCGCTCTACGGCGCCCCCGTTTTCGTTCGCAAGCAGATCGTCCACAACGCGCACGTCGTACGCGACCTCGAGGAGCGGGGAGCAGTCTTCGTCGAGGACGAGACCGACGCCCCGCCCGGAGCGATCCTCGTGCTCTCGGCTCACGGTGTTGCCCCGTCGGTCTACGAGCAGGCCGCCGTCCGCGGGCAGACCACGATCGATGCGACCTGCCCGCTTGTGACGAAGGTGCACGTTCAGGCGCGGCGCTATGCGGCGGAAGGACGGCGCATCGTCCTGATCGGACACGCCGGGCACGAAGAGGTCGTGGGCACCCTGGGCGAGGCCCCGGAGGCGACGGTTCTCGTCGAGACCGTCGAGGATGCAGAAACGCTCGAGCTTCCAGCGGGCACGCCGGTCGCATACATCACGCAGACCACTCTCTCGGTCGACGAGACGAGGGAGATCATCGAGGTTCTGAAGCGTCGCTTCCCCCAGATTCATGGTCCGCAGCGTGAGGACATCTGTTACGCGACCTCGAACCGCCAGTGGGCCGTGAAAGAGATGCTGGACGAGATCGACCTGCTGCTGGTCATCGGCTCGCGCAACTCGTCCAACTCGAACCGCCTCGTCGAAGTCGCGCATCTCGCCGGCGTCAAAGCGCATCTGATCGACGACGAGACGGAGATCGACGAACACTGGTTCGACGATGTGAACACCGTCGGACTGACCTCGGGCGCGTCGGCGCCGGAGCGGTTGGTGACTCGTGTCTGCGAGTGGTTCCGCGCTCAGGGCGTGAACGAGATCAGCTCGTTCTCGTCCGTCTACGAGGACGTCGTGTTCCGGCTACCCGTCGAACTGCGTCGAGCAGAGACGTCGGCTGCCTGACCGGGCGTAGGAAGCGTGCAAGTCGTGCCGCTTCCGACTCGCGTAGTGAAACGGCGCCTTCGGCAACGCCCGTCTCGCTCCATACGCTGAAGCGCACGTGCGGGTCTCTGGTCAGATAGCGCGACACGCGTAGCGCCTTGCCGGCATCGCGCGGATGCGGAGCGAAGAACTCGACGATCTTCGTGCGCTGAGGAGACGCGCACCAGGGACAGAAGCGGAAACGCTCCTCGATCTCCCCTCCGCAGCGCGGACAGCGCGCCATGGCCCCAAGCATTCCACAGGCGTCGACTCGGCGACGCCGCCGGGAGGCCGCGTGGGCTTCGCCCATGCGGCCGTCTAACGCGCGAGCTGGGTCACAGTTGCCCAACGCACCGCCACCAACAAGCGGCTTAGCATCGTCCGATGCGCGAGGCCCCGGATCGGATCCGTCGGTTGCCGGAGCAGTACTTCACGGCGCTGCTCGGCAAAGTCGCGGCGGCAACCCTGCAGGGTGGCGAGCCGCTTGTGGATCTCGGCCGCGGCAACCCGGAGACCGGGCCTCCCGAGCACGTCGTGCGAGCGCTCGCGAAGTGCGCCGAACGGCCCGACGTCCACGGCTACGCGCCGTTCTCGGGCGTGCCCGCCCTGAAGGAGGCGATCGCGATGCGTTACGGCGAGGTGTACGGCGTGCACCTCGACCCCGCGCGGGAGGTTGCCGTTCTGCCGGGGACGAAAACGGGCCTGATGGAGTTCGCGCTCTGCGCGGTCGAGAGCGGCGGCACGATCGTGCTTCCCGATCCCGGTTATCCCGACTACTTCTCCGCAGTCGCACTCGCGGGCGCCGTAGACGTCCCCTTTACCGACTTCGACGTCGAGGCGGACGCGATGTACCTGAACTTCCCCTCGAATCCCACAGCTGCGACCGTGCCGGACGGTCTCTTCGAGGAAGCAGTCAGGTGGGCCGAGCGCGGCGAGGCATGGGTTCTGCACGACTTCGCGTACGGCGACCTCGTCTTCGACGGTCGGCGCCCCGAGAGCTTCCTCGCCGCCGACGGCGCGCGCCACGTCGGCATCGAGCTGTTCAGCATGTCGAAGACCTTTGGGATGGCCGGATGGCGGATCGGCTTCGCGCTGGGGAACTCGGAGCTCGTGCGCCGCATCGAGCTCATGCAGGATCACGTTTTCGCCGGCATCTTCCACCCGGTTCAGGAGGCGGCCGTCGCCGCACTGACCGGACCGCAGGATTCCGTCGAGGCGCGTCGCGCGACCTACGAGCGCCGCCGCGACCGTGCGCTCGCCGCGCTCGAGGGGATCGAGGCGCAATCGGAAGGCACGTTCTTCGTCTGGTTCCGCCTCCCAGACGGAGTCGCCGTCGACGATCTCCTCGCCGAGCACCGCGTCGCGGTCGCGCCCGGAGAAGGATTCGGCGCCCGCGGCGCCGGCTGGGCGCGACTCTCGCTCGCGGTCAGCGATGAAATCCTCGACCGCGGCCTCGAGCGACTTCGCGCGGCATTCACCTAGACCTTTTCGATCTCCGGCTCCGCGACCTGCTCGACGACGATCTCGGTCGCCAGGACCTCGTCCTTGATGCGGTCCTCGTAACCGAGCAGGTCGGCATCGGACTCGGGCAGGACCACTCGAATTCGATCCGTGAGCGCAAGCCCCGCTTCCTTGCGCATCGTGTTCAGCCGATGCGTGAGGTCGTACACGCGACCCTCCTGCCGCAGCTCGTCGTCGAGCTCGGTGGCCACCGCGACCGTCAGCGAATCTGCTTCGGCGAGCGCCCAACCCTCACGTGCGCCCCGTTCGACGAGAATCTCGTCGACCCCGAAATCGTGGCCGTTGACTCGGACCCCCCCGCCCTCGAGCTGCTCGAACTCGCCCGCGAGCAGCGCGGCCCGGACGGCGCCCAACTCCTTCCCGAGCCTCGGCCCCAGCACCGGCAGGTTCGGCTTCACGCGCAACTCGGTCGCCTCGACGGGACCGAACTCGACCTCCTTGATTCGCAGCTCCTCGCCGATCTCCTCGGCGTGGCCCTTAGCCTTTTCCGCGCCCTGCACGACCATGCGACGGAGCGGCTGACGCAGCTTCAGTCCCGCTTCTCCGCGCGCCTGGCGACCGAGCTCGACGATGCTGCGCACCTCGGCGACTTCCTCGAGCAAGTGCTCGTCGAGTTCGCCGTACTCGGGCCACGGCTCGAGAAAGACCGAGTCCGGCTGCTCGTCGCTGCGCAGCGTGCGCCAGAGATGATCGGCGAGAAACGGCATCACGGGTGCGATCACCTGCACGCCGCGGCTGAGCGCATGCCAGAGCGCCTGCAGGGCTTCCGCGTCTCCGGCCCAGAAACGCCTGCGTGAGCGTCGGATGTACCAGTTCGACAGATCGTCGACGAAGGCCATGAAGGAGCGCGTCGCGTCGGGGGTCCAGAATCGGTCGTACGCGTCCTGCATGTCTGCGACCAGCCGGTCGGTGCGGGCGTACAGCCAGCGGTCGAGCGCCTGCGACGACTCGGTGTTGCCGATCTGCGGCTGAAAGCTTTCGACGTTCGCGTAGTCGACGAAGAACTTCACGGAGTTCCACAACGTCAACAGACGGCGTTTGATCTCGCCGGCCGGCGTGTAGCCGAACTTCACTCCTTGCGTCGGCGCCTGCTCGCAGTACATCCACCGCATCACGTCCGCGCCCATACGCGAGAGCGCTTCCTGCGCCTCGATCGTGTTGCCGCGCGAGCCGTGCATCTCGTGGCCGTGCTCGTCACGCACGTCCTCGTGGCCGAGCACCTGCTGGAAGGGCGCGCGGCCGTCGAGCACGACCGACATGAAGAGCAGCGAGTAGAACCAGAGCCGGATCTGCTCGCGCATCTCCGTCACCCAGTGCGCGGGAAACCACTTCTCCCAGTAGGCGTGATCGGGAAGGTCGGCGCGCGTGAGGCCCTTCGCCGCTCCGGTGGCATAGCCCTCGGGGATCCACTCAGGGTTCTGCCAGCCGAGCGTCGAGAAGGGGACGATCCCGGCGTCCAGCCAGACGTCCCCGACCTCGGGCACACGTCGAGCTTCTTCGCCGCACGACTCGCAGCGAATCGGCACGTTGTCGACCCACGGGCGGTGCAGCTCTTCGAGCTGTTCGAGCCCCGAGCTGGCGCGCTCCTCGAGCTCCGCCTTTGAGCCGATCACGTTCACGTGGCCGCAGGCGCAGGGGTAGATCGGCAGCGGCAGGCCGAAGTAGCGCTTGCGCGAAATGTTCCAGTCGCCCAAGTTCCGCAACCAGTCTTCCATGCGCTTCCCGTAGAACGCGGGCGTCCACTGCACGCTCGCGTTCGCCTCGAGGAGCTCCGGCCGTAGCTCCTCCACGGCGATGAACCAGTCGTCGACGACGCGGAAGATCAGCGGCGTCTCGCAGCGCCAGCAGTGTGGATAGCGGTGAACGTAGGTCTCCGCGTGCTCGAGCAGGCCACGCTCGCGCAGATCGCCGAGGATCTGGTCGGCGGCCTCGCCGGTCGAGGTTCCGTGGAGCCACCCATACTCGGGCAGGAAGCGTCCGCTCTCGTCGACCGGGACGAGCACCGGAAGGTCGTGCAGCTTCGAGAGCTCGAAGTCCTCGGTGCCGGCACCCGGCGCGATGTGGACGATGCCCGTCCCTTCCTCGAGCGAGACCTCGTCCCAGGGGATCACCCTGTGCACGATCTCGCGCGCAGGCTGAAGGTGATCGTACGGCCCTTCGTACTCGAGCCCGACGAGCTCGGAGCCGCGCACGCGCTCCAAGAAGGTGTCCTCGGGGAAGCGCTCGACCGCGACCCATTCCCCTGTGTCCTGCTTGCCGTACTCGGCTTCCGGATTGACCGCGGCCGCGACGTTCGCCGGCAGCGTCCACGGCGTGGTCGTCCAGACGACGAGCGACTCCCGGTCGCGTCCTTTCAGCGGGAAGCGAACGAAGAGAGATGGATCCGACTTGTCGCGGTAGACGTCCGACTGTGAGAGCTCGTGCTGCGAGATCGACGTGCCACAGCGGGGACACCATTCCGTCGAGCGGTGACCCTGATAGAGCCGGCCGCGATCGTGCAGCGTCTTCAGGAACCGCCAGATGTACTCGATGTTCGTGTCGCTGAAGGTGTAGTAGTCGTTCCCCCAGTCCATCCACTGTCCGAGCCGGATCGACTGCTCGGTGATGACGCGTGCGGATTCGGCGACCAACTCACGGCAGCGGCGGGCGAAGGCGTCCATCCCGTACTCCTCGATCTCGCGCTTCGAGTTCAGCCCGAGGTCGCGCTCGACCTTGACCTCGACCCAGAGGCCCTGGCAGTCGAATCCGTTCTGGTAGCGCTGGTCGAACCCCTGGAGCGCCTTGTAGCGCTGGAAGACGTCCTTGTACGTGCGGCCCCAGAGGTGATGGACGCCGAGGCCGTCGGTCGTGTTCGCCGTCTTCGGGCCGTCGAAGAAGCTCCAGTGGGGACCGCCGCGATTGCGCTCCCGGAGCCGGTCGAAGATCCGGGCCTCCTCCCACCAGGCGAGGATCTCCTCCTCGAGGGCGGGGTGATCTGGATACTGCGGCAGCGGCTCGAACACAGGGTCATCTTAGGGTCGCTGGGGAGACCTCCCGGTTTTGGAACAACCGGGCGATTCAGAGCGTTGCACCGTGGGTACGACCGATAGATTCGTTAGAAAGGATCCAATGACAACTGCAGTGACCGAACAGAGCTTCGAAGAGGAAGTCCTCCAGAGCGACAAGCCCGTCATCGTCGACTTCTGGGCGGAGTGGTGCGGGCCCTGCCACGCGGTGGCGCCCGTGCTCGACAAGATCGTGGCGGAGCGGGGCGACCTCAAGCTCGTCAAGGTGAACATCGACGAGCAGCCTGCGCTCTCTCAGCGCTTCGGCGTCCAGTCGATCCCGACCATGATCCTCTTCAAGGACGGCGAGCCCGCCGCGGCGGCGATCGGCGCGCAGCCTAAGCCCGCCTTGGAGCGCGCTCTCGGCCTGGCCGACTCCGAGTAACTAGGAGCCTTCGGCTCCTTCCTTCTCAGCGTGCGGGATGGGCGAGACTGCCCGTCCCGCGGGCTCAACTTTGAGCCCTAGGACACGCATGCCGTACACGAAGACGATCGTTCCGCCGAGCCAGCCGCCGAGCGTCATCGACAAGAACCCGATCACCGTGAGGGTGTAGGCGCCGCTGCTCACATTGCCGTGCGTGTACTCCGCGTGACCGATGATCGCCGCGAGAGCGAAGAACACGGTCGCGGTGAGCATCGCGATCATGTGCGCGGTCGCCGTCTTCCAGAGCTCCGTGCCGCGGGTGATCGAAAGCCAGTCGAGGAATCCGGTGAGCGCGGTCGGGACGGTCACGATCAGGCCAAAGATCAGGGCGATCCACCAGCCGTACGCCCCCGAGTTCTGCGTGATGCCGGTCACCTCGGCGAGGCCGGCCACAGTGGCGAACGTGTAGGTCCCGATCGTCGCGTCCGTCAGGGGCGGATGGATCGGATGACCCGGAAGCCCGTGCCAGAGGTAGCTGAGCTTCATTGCGCGGGAATCTAGGCGATCCCGGGCGGAGTTGCGCTAGTTCCTACGCCTCTTGCGACTCGAGGAAGCTCAGGAAAGCCGCGTGCTTGGCGAGGAGCGCTTCGATCTCGAGGACGCCAGCCCCGGCCCAGTCTTCCAGCCAGGTTTCGCTGAGATCGTCTTCGATGTGGTGAATGCCGCGTTCACTCATAGACCTAAATATCGGCACGGTGACCGGACGGCGCCATGGGCCGAATGGCTCATTCGGGGGGTCGTAAGTCCCACTACCCTGGCCATCGCTGCCCGCCTTCCTCCTGATCAATCCGCGTTCCGGCAAGGGCTCGCCGAGCTCCGATGAGCTCGCCACCGCGGCGCGGGCCCTAGGCGTGCAGACCCGGGTCCTGCCGGAAGGGGAGGACGTCGCGGAGCTTGCACGGGCCTCGACGGCCGACGTTCTCGGCATGGCCGGAGGCGACGGCTCGCTCGCCCCGGTCGTCGAGGTCGCGCTCGAGCGCGATGGGGCGTTCGTCTGCATCCCGTTCGGGACGCGGAACCATTTCGCGCGCGATCTGGGGCTCGCTCGCGACGATCCGATCGGAGCGCTACGCGCCTTCGACACCGGCAGCGAGCGACGCATCGACGTCGGACGCGCAGACGAGCGTCTCTTCCCGAACAACGTGTCGCTCGGCGTCTGCGCGCGGCCGGTGCACCGCCGTGAAGTGCACCGGCGACGCCGCGAGACATTCGCGCGAGTTCGCGCCTGTACTCCCCGGGCGCCGATCCACCCGAAAGCGTCGGAGCGCGGTTCGCTGTGGACGCTGCGGCCGGGAGGCTCGAGGCGGCGGTCGACGTCGAGCCCGACGTGCTCGAGACGCCGGTGGAGTTCCGCGTCGAGCCGCGTGCCTTACGCGTGCTCGTGCCGGCTGCTCAGAGCGGCCGACAGGACCTCCGGGTAATGCGTGAACGCGAGCTCTGAAGGCGGCGGCAGATCGTCCGGCTCGAACCAGCGCAACTCGACGAGATCGTCACCGGCCCTGGGCTTCCCGGTGGCGCTGGCCGTCCAGGCGAGGCAGAGCACGACCCGCCCGTCGTAGGGCTCGAGCCAGAACCCGAGGAAGTCGATCGGCTCGATGCCGAGCGCGGTCTCCTCACGGATTTCCCGATGCAGCGCCTCGAGCGGGTGCTCGTCCTCGTGGAGAAATCCGCCGGGCAGGTCCCAAAGGCCTTTGCCGGGATCGAACGCGCGACGCCCGAGGAGCACTCGACCCCGCTCGTCGAAGCAGACTGCCTCGGCGCCGGGCACGGGGTTGGCGTAGCCGACGTAACCGCAGGCCGGGCATTCGGCCCGGTCCTCGACCTTCTCGATAGCCTCGCCGCAGACCGGACAGAAGCCCCAGGAGTCGAGCGCACCCATGGAGGGACCATGCACGATCAGCCGGAGACGCAGGCGGAGGAGGAGCGCGAAGAGTGAGTCCGCGCGCCGCCGGAGCGACCCAGCACGAGCTCTCACGGATCGGATTGCTCGCGACCCTTCCCGGCGAGACGCTTGCACGCCTTGCCTCGAACATGACACGCGAGGAGATACCTGCCGGCACAGACATCCTCGTCGAGGGTGAGGAGGGCGACCGCTTCTATGTCGTCCTCAGCGGGATGCTCACCGTCAGCCAGAAGAGCCGCGGGGCGCAGAGCGTGCTGCGGCCGGGAGACTATTTCGGCGAAGTCGCGCTGGCGATGAACGTGCCACGCACCGCATCGGTTCGCGCGCTGACACCGGTGACGGTCGCGAGTTGCGATCGAGAGACATTCGACGAGTACATCCGCCCGCTGTTCGCGGACAACTCATGACGGTCTGGTACGACGTCCAGGGCGAGGGACCGGCCGTCGCGCTCGTGCACGCCGGCATCGCCGACTCGCGGATGTGGGAGCCGCAGCTTGGCTCGTTTCCGGAGTCGCACACGGTCGTTCGCGTCGACCTGCCGGGATTCGGCCGCTCGCCGATCGAGACGAATCCGGTCTCTTACCGCGGCGCCGTCGGTGAGGCGCTGGACGAAGCGGGGATCGAGCTGAGCGCCCTCGTCGGCACCTCGTTCGGCGCTACGACCTCGCTCGAGTTCGCGCTCGATTCTCCCGAACGCGTCTCCGCGCTCGTGCTGGTCGGCAGCGGCATCGACGACCACAACTGGTCCGGGGCGATGGAGGCCTTCGACGAGGAAGAGGAGGCCGCTTTGAAGCGCGGCGACATCGAGGCCGCGGTCACCGCCAACCTCGACTTCTGGCTCGCCGGTCCACGCCGTGGCCTGGACGAGATCGATCCGGAGATCCGCGAGCAGGTGGCCGAGATGCAGCGGCTCGCTTTCCGCCAATCGCGGGGACACGACGACCTGCGGTCGGTCCGGCTCGATCCTCCCGCCTCGCAGCGCCTCGGCGACGTAGGCGTGCCGACGCTCGTCGTCACCGGCGACGAGGACGTGGACGATATTCACGAGATCGCCGATCGGCTCGCCCGCGAGATCCCCCACGCTCAGCGCGCCACGATTGCGAACGCCGCCCACCTGCCGAACCTCGAGCAACCCGAGGAGTTCGACCGGATCGTCCTAGGCTTCCTCGGCGATCACGGCGTCTGACACCCGCGGCCACGCTTCCTTCGCCCAGTCGCCGAAGTCCAGGTTCGTGAGAACGCCGAGCGCGATGCCGGCATCCGGATCGACCCAGAGAAACGTGCCGCTGCCGCCGAAGTGACCGAACGTGCGCCATGAGTTGCGCGTACCGGTCCAGTGCGGCGACTTCTCGTCGCGGAGCTCGAAGCCGAGGCCCCAGTCGTTCGGGTCGAAGCGGCCGAAGTCCGGCAGCACCCCGGCGAGGCCGGGGAACTGCACAGTCGTCGCCTCCGCCAGCGTCTCCGGCGCGACAAGCGTGGGACGCTGCAGCTCACGCGCCAGGATCAGGAGATCGTCGAGCGAGCCGTGCAGATCGGCGGCCGGCGAGCCGCGCAGCTCGGCGCGCATTCCGAGGGGCTGCATGACACCGGCGACGAGGTAGTCGGCAAAAGGCATCTCCGCACGCTCAGCGACGTGGTCGGCAAGTGTCTCGAAGCCGACGTTCGAGTAGATGCGCCGCCGGCCGGGCTGCCCTGTCGGCGCGCCCGGCTCGAACGGGAGACCGGAGGCATGGGCGAGCAGGTGGCGCACTGTCGACCCTTCCGGGCCGGCCGGCTCGTCGAGGTCGATTACGCCCTCCTCCGCCGCGACGAGAGCCGCCAGAGCCGTCACGAGCTTCGTCACCGACGCCCAGCGCAGCACCTCGTCCCGTGGTCCGTGGGTCGCGACGGCCTCCCCGCCGCGCACGACACCCGCTGCTGCCAACGGTGCAGGCCAGTCGTCGAGCTGACGAAGTACGTCTTCCACCGGCGGGCGATACTAGTGCCAGCGTGCATCGACGCCTCGTCTCCTCCAGCTCACCCTATGAGCCGACGATCGGCTTCTCGCGGGCCGTGCGCGACGGCCGTCACGTCTTCGTCGCGGGCACGTGCGCGGTGATGCCCGACGGCGCGGCCCCACCTGCAGATGCGTACGGGCAGGCGAAGCGTTGCCTGGAGATCATCGCCTCCGCCCTCCGCGAGGCAGGCGCCGAGCCCGACCACGTGGTGCGCACTCGCACCTTCCTCCTCGAGGTGAAGGACTGGGACGAGGTGGGCCGCGCCCATGGCGAGATGTTCGGCGACGTGCGGCCCGCGAGCACGATGATCGTGGTCTCCGGCTTCCTCGATCCACGCTGGCTCGTCGAGATAGAGGCTGACGCGCTGCTCCCCGAGTAGTAAGACTTCCTTATGGAGCACGACGGGAAGCAGATCTATCCGCCTTCGATCACGGGAAAAGGATCGAGGTTCGCGCCGGGCGGCAGCGTGCTCGACCACGCCTTCGGCAAGGGCGATCCGTACACGCTCGGCGTCGAGGAGGAGTACATGCTGCTGGATGCCGAGACCTTCGACCTCGTCCAGCACATCGACACCGTGCTCGCAGCAGTCGCCGGGCACGAGCTCGAGCCGGTGATCAACGCGGAGCTGATGCAGTCCGTGCTCGAGATCGCGACGCCGGTCTGCCACACGACCGGAGAGATAGGCGAGCAGCTGCGCAAGATCCGCAGCTATGTCTGCGGCATCGCGCGGGAGCAGGGCCTGCGCGTCGGGTCGGCCGGCACGCATCCGTTCAGCCTCTTCGAGCGGCAACGCATCACCGCACGCGACCGTTATCGCGCGCTTGTCGACCAGATGCAATACGTGGCGCGGCGCGAGCTCATCTTCGGCATGCACATCCACGTGGCCGTCGACGATGCCGACAAGGCAATCCAGGTCGTCAACGGGCTGCTTCCCCACATCGGGCCGCTGCTCGCGCTGTCGGCGAGCTCACCCTTCTGGCGCGGCGAGCCGACGGGGCTCCGCTCGAGCCGGCAGATGATCTTTGCGGCGTTTCCCCGCTCCGGCCCGCCGCCTCGCTTCAAGAGCTACGCCGACTACGCAGAGGTCGTCGGCCAGCTCGAGAAGACCGGCTGCATCGCCGACTACACGCACATCTGGTGGGACATTCGCCTCCACCCGCGGCTCGGCACGATCGAGGTCCGCATCTGTGACGCGGTGACACGCCTGGAGCACGTCGTCGCGATCGTGGCGTACTGCCAGGCGCTCGTGAAGCTCTTCTCCGAGCGCTACGACCGCGGCGGGGAGATCCCCTCCTATCACCGCATCCTCACGACGGAGAACAAGTGGCTGGCCGGACGTTACGGCCTGGAGGCGCCGCTGATGGATCTCGCCACGGGGCGTCGCAACCGCGTCGCGGTCGCGCAGTTGATCCGGCGGACGCTGACGGAGATCGAGCCGCACGCGCGCGAGCTCGGCTCCGACCGTGAGCTCGAGGGCATCGAGGAGATCCTCAGCAACGGCAACGGGGCCGATCGGCAGCTCAGGGTGTTCAACGCGAACCGCGACATAGTCGAGGTCGTGAGCGAGATCGCGGACGCGACGGAGGTCGCCGTTGAGCCTCAATTCGCGAAGTAGGGTTCGCGCCCGATGCTGGAGGTAGGAGACCGAATCCCGGGCGCGACCGTCTGGACCGCACCGAACGAGCGCAGCACGCTCGGCGACCTCCTCGCGAATGGACCGGCGCTCTTCGTCTTCTACCTCTTCGACTGGTCCGCGACCTGAACGCACGAGCTGGAGCTCCTGCGTGACAGGAGCGCGGAGTTCGTCGGGGCGGGTGTCCGCCCATTCGGCATCTCCGGCGATTCCGAGTGGACGCACATCGCGTGGGCCCAGGCGCTCGACCTGAACTTTCCGCTCCTCTCGGACTGGAACAGGGAGGCGATGCAGGCGTTCGGCGTCGAGACAGACTTCCGCGGCCACCGTGGCGTCGCGGATCGAAGCACGTTCCTCGTCGACCAGGACGGTACGGTCCGCGGCGCATGGCGCTACGACACGGCCGAGGTGCCGGACTTCGACGAGCTGCTTCGCGCCGCGCAAGCTTTGTAGCGCTCGCGGCTGCTCTGTACCTCGCGGCCGGCGTGGCCGCGACGTGGCCGGCGGTCCTGCACGCCCGGTCGCATTTCCTCTCGGGCGGCGCACCGGCCCACGGCGAGGCGAGTCCAGGCGACCACCTGCAAACGCTGTACCACTACTGGCTCGTCGGACACCAGCTCGAGCACGGCCGGGCTCCGTGGCGGGACCCCTACAGCTTCCGGCCGGAGGCGAAGCCGCAGCCGAACTTCTCCGGCTGGCCCTTCGGGATCCTCTTCTGGCCGCTCGGCGCGGTCTTCGGCCTCCTCGGCGGTTGGAACGTCCTCCAGCTCCTCCTCTACGCGCTGGCGGGCCTTGCAGCGTGCGCGTGGCTGCTCGAGCTTGGACTGCCGCGCGGCCCCGCCCTCGCGGGCGGGCTCGCCTTCGCGATCGCGCCCTACCGGGTCGAGCAGAGCGTCGGCCATCTGCTTGGACCGATCTCGATCCTCCTTCCGCTTTCCTTGTGGGCCTTCGAGCGAGCCCGGCGCGGGAGTCGCTGGTGGCTCGCCCTCGCCACGGCTGCACTCGCATCGATTCCACTCTCGGGACAGGTGCATCTCGCGCTCGGTGCGATCCCGTTCTTCCTCGGCTACGCGTTCTGCCGGACGCGCGACCGGCGTCTCTGGCTCGGCGCCGGCGCCGGAGCGCTCGCCGCGGTCGGCGCGGGCCTCATCGTGCGCCAGACGGTGATCGAGCAGTCGACGCAGTCGGGAGGGCGCTCGCTGGACGAGATCGCGTTCTATTCGGCGCGTCTCGGCGACTTCTTCTCGCGGCATGTCGATCACTCGCGTAGCGAGCAGTTCGTCTTTCTCGGCTGGGCAACGCCACTCGTCGCGCTCGCCGGTCTGGTGCTGCTCATCCGCGCACGCCGGTATTCACTTGCCGCGATTCTCGGGGTCGGAGCGATCGTGCCGCTCGTGCTCGCCCTCGGGACGCGGACGCCGTTCTACTCGGCGCTCTGGCACGCGCTGCCGCCTTTCCGCTTCCCACGGGTGCCGGAGCGACTCCTGCCAATCGCCTGCCTGTGCATCGCGGCGTTGTTCGCGTACGCAGTGGCGCAGAGCAGGCGCACGATCGTGGTCGTACTTGGCGTCGCTTTGCTCTTCGTCGACCTGCACGCGCGCGTGTACGGCAAGTCCGCTCCCGGCGATGCGGGCGGAGCGGTGCCGTCAGCTTCCGGTCGCCTGCTCGAGCTGCCCGTGTTCGATCCCGGCGTTCATTACGGGAGCGTCTACCTCTGGTACGACACAGCGGCCGAGCGTCAGCGACCCGGCGGCTATTCGACGACCGCTCCACGGCCGGCGAAGAACGTCGCCGACCGTCTCCAGCGACTCAATTGCGGCGACTGGAGCGGGGACATGGCGGGCGAGCTCGAGCGCCTCGGGGTCCGCTCGGTCGCACTGCACCGCGGGCTCTACGTGCGCAACCCGGCAGTTCCGAGCTCGGGCTGGTTCGCAGCACGCGGACTGCTCGCGCACGGCTGGAAGGTACAGCGGACGGCCGGGCCTGTATGGCTCTTCGAGCGCGGCGGCATCGGCATCGCGCCGACTCGCGTCGAGCCGAGCCACTCCCGTCCGATCTTCTGCCAAGGCTGGTTCGGCGGCACGGGGTCGGGCCGGTACATGAGCGAAACACATGCACCGTTCTGGATCTACGGCAGCGGGAAGCTTCGACTCGAGTTCGCGCCCTCCGCACTCAGGCCGCGTGTGAGGATCGACGGTCGCTCCGGTTTCGCACTGAAGTCGGAGGGATGGCACCTCGTCACGGTCGACGTCGATCGGTTGGTAAGAGTGACGGGAGAGCGACGGAAAGTCGGATCGAAGCTGATCCGGGTGGCTGCTACATCCCCATAGCGTGGTATCCGGAGTCCACGTACAGCGTCGTCCCGGTGACGTTCTTCGCGTCGTCCGAGAGGAGATACGCTGCGGCCGCGCCGACGTCGTCGGCCGCGATGTGACGGTGTAGCGGAGAACGCTCCTCCACGATTGCCTCCATCGTCGGAAAGCCGGCGATCGAGCGCGCGGCCAGCGTGCGGACGGGCCCGGCGGAGATCGCGTTGACGCGGATGTTCTTCTGGCCGAGGTCCCAGGCGAGATAGCGCACCGAGGCGTCGAGCGTGGCCTTCGCAACGCCCATCACGTTGTAGTGGGGAACGGCGCGCTCGCCTCCGAGGTACGTCATCGTGAGTATCGAGCCGCCGCCGCGCGCCTCCAGCAACGGCTCGGCAGCCCGCGCACACGCGACCAGCGAGTAGGCGCTCACGTCGAGCGCCATCCAGAAGCGGTCGCGCGGTGTGTCGGTGAAGCGGCCTTCGAGATCTTCCGCCGCCGCGAAGGCGACCGAGTGCACGAGCAGATCGAGGCCCCCGTCGAATGCTTCGCCGACTTCGCGGAAGACACGCGCGACGTCTTCGTCCGAGCGCACGTCGCATTCGGTCACGAGCGGGCTCGAGAGCGTTTCTGCGAGCTCGCGAACACTCTTCTCGATGCGCTCCCCCTGGTACGTGAACGCGAGCTCCGCCCCGGCGTCCGCGAGCCGCTTCGCGATCGCCCAGGCGATCGATCTCTTGTTCGCACACCCAAGAACCAAACCGCGCTTGCCTTCATAGGTCCCGCTCATTGCGCGAGCATAAATCCATTCGGCTACATTGCGGTCCCTTGCGCCGTTCTGTGGGTCTTCTTGCGGTGGCGGCGGTGCTCGCGTCGGCAGGCCCGGCCGGCGCCTCCTTCGCTCGCATCGATCGCGCCTTCGGCGATCTGACCGTCCCTCGGGTCCGCACCGGAACGCTCACGATTCCGCGCGGCCACGCCTCGGGCCGCGTGCGCGTGATCGTCGGCCTCCCCCTCCCAGCCCTCGCCTCCGCGCAGGGCCGGCTGCTCTCTGCGCAGAGCGGCAGCCGCAGGCTGAACGTTGCGAGCTCCGCTTCGCGCGACTATCTCGCGCGAGTCGCCACAGCACAGCGCGTGGCTGCGACACGGCTGCTCCGCGCAATCCCGGAGGCGCGGATCGGCCGGCGCTACCAGGTGGTGCTCGACGGATTCGTCGTTTCGCTGCCGGTGACGAAGCTGCCCCGCCTCGCCCGCCTCGGCTTCGTGCAGAAGGTCTATCCAAGCGTTCGCTACCACCTCGCCACCGACACGAGCCCGTCCGTGATCGGCGCGACCGAGCTGCAGACGCTCACCGGCGCGAAGGGCGACGGGATCAAGATCGGCATCGTCGACGACGGCGTCGACAGCACGAACCCGTTCCTGAATCCAGCCGGCTATTCCTATCCGGCCGGGTTCCCGAAGGGCGGGCGCAAATGGACTACGCCGAAGGTCATCGTCGCGCGAGCGTTTCCCGGGCCGAATTCGGGCCGGCGAGGCCGGCTGCCGATCGACCGCGAGGCCTCGTTCCACGCGACCCACGTCGCAGGCATCGCGGCCGGCGACGCGGGAACCTGCTCTCCGGGCGGCCGCGACCACCCGCCCACCTGCGGGCTCTCGGGTGTCGCGCCGCGCGCGTGGATCGGCAACTACCGGGTCTTCAACGTCCCGACCCCGATCGGGCAGATCGCCAACACGCCCGAGATCGCTGCCGCGTTCGAGTTCGCCGTGCGCGACGGCATGGACGTGATCAACTTCTCAGGCGGCGGCGCCGAGACGGAGCCCGCCAACGACGCCATGATCGACGTCATCCGCAACGTGACGGCTGCCGGGGTCGTGCCGGTCATCTCAGCCGGAAACGACCGCGACCAATTCGGGATGGGCACCGTCGGCTCGCCGGGATCGGCCCCCGAGGCGATCACCGTGGCGGCGGTCTCGAACACGCACGTTTTCGCTCCCACGCTCTCGGTGCGCACGGCCGGGGCGCCCGCCGACCTGCGCAGCATCGCGATCGCCGACGCGGGCGGCGCCCGCTTTCCCGAGTCGTTCGTGTTCACCGGCCACCGACTCGTGGACGTCGGCGTGCTCACAGCAGCGAACGGAAACCGGATCGACCGCCGTCTCTGTGGTCCTGACGACGACACGAACAATCCCGCGAAATCGGAGCTGCGGGCTGGATCGCTGGACGGCGACATCGCCCTCGCGTCTCGTGGACACTGCACGTTCGCCTCAAAAGCTCTTCGTGCCGCACGCACAGGCGCGATCGCGCTCGTGCTCGTCGACAACCGTCCCGGCGGCCCGGACGCAATTCCGATCGAGCTGCCCTTGCCCGCGGGAATGATCTCCGACCTCGACGGCGCCCGCCTCCGCGCCTATCTCGCCGCGACAGCCGGCAACGCCGTCGTGACGATCGGGAATGCCGTTCAGCGGGTCGAGACGGGCCGCAGCGGCGTCGTCACGAGCTTCTCTTCGGGAGGACCGACCGCGTTCGGGCATCTGCTCAAACCGGACGTATCCGCACCGGGAGGGCAGATTCTTTCGTCCACCCTCCCCGAATTCACAGGCGGCTCGCCGTTCGCCGTCTTCGACGGCACCAGCATGGCGGCGCCTCACGTCTCCGGGGCCGCAGCGCTGCTCCTCCAGCTTCACCGGGGCTGGTCGCCAGAGCAGGTCAAGTCCGCGCTCGTCTCGACCGCAGGCCCAGCCTGGGACGACACCGCGCAGACCCAGGAGGCTGCCGCCACCCTCGAGGGGGGAGGCCTCGTCGACCTGCCGCGTGCAGCACGGCCGTTCGTGCTGACCGAGCCGGCGTCGCTGTCGTTTCAGGAACTCGACGTCAACCACGGCAGTGACAGCAGAGCGCTGCTCGTCCGCGTGACGGACGCCGGCGACGGCGCTGGGACCTGGAACGTGCAACTTGCGCCCCAGGCCACATCGAAAGGTGCCTCGCTCGACGTGCCGCCGGCCCTCGTCGTCCCGCCGGGAGGGGAGGCGGATCTCGCCGCGGTGGCGCGCGGCGGCGTTGACGCGACGGCCGGCGAGAACTACGGGTTCGTCCTGTTACGTCGCGGCGATGTCACGCGCAAGGTTCCCTACGAATTCTTCGTCGGCAGGCCGCAGCTCGGACTGCTGCAGCCCAAGCGTCTCCAACGCTTCCAGCTCGGAGACACGGTGAACGGGCCGAACCGCGTCTCCGAGTACTGCTGCCCGTCCGAACCGTTCGGCCCCCCGCCGGACTACGTCGGCCCTCCAATGAACGAAGCCGGAACGGAGACGCTCTACGTCACGAGCGTCAAGCAGCCTGTCGCCAACATCGGCGTCGCGATCGAGGCGTCGCGCGCAGGATCGAGCATCGACCCGTGGTTCCTGGGTTCCCCCGACGAACGCGACGTGCAGGGATACGCGGGAACCCCGGTCAACGTCAACGAGTTGATGTACGACTTCAGCGTCGACATCGGCGCAGCGGGAGCATCGTTCCCGAAGGTGCAACGCTTCTATGTCGCGGTCGACTCCGGCTCGGACGACTTCACTCACCGCTCCCTTCCGGGTAGCTACGTGCTCCGCTCGTGGGTCAACGACGTGCGTCCGCCGCGAATCCGCCTGTTGACGCATCGTGTCGCAGCGGGTCGCCCGACCATCGTCGCCCGGGTCACCGACAAGGGCGCCGGCGTCGATCCGCTCTCCCTCGCGCTCGCCTACCGAGGAGTGCTCGTGGGCGCGGCGCTGTACGACCCGACCACCGGAGTCGCAGTCTTCCCGTTGCCGCAGCTGGCATCCAAGATCCCGAAAGGGCACACGCGCGCGGTGATCACGGCCGCCGACTACCAGGAGTCGAAGAACATCAATTCGGTCGGTTCCGACATTCTTCCCAACACGGCCTTCAGACCGGTGGGAATCACCGGCGTCTCGGGCCCGGCGCTCACGTGGGTCACCCCAGCCGAGAACCATTGCGTGGCGAGGACGGCCGCCCTGGTGGTTGTCGCGAGCTCGACGAGGCGAGTGCGATCGGTGCGCTTCCTCGTCGACGGCAAGCAGATCAAGATTGACCGGAAGGGCGCCGCCGACGTCTTCTCGGACTCGTGGGCCACGCGCCTCGTACCGGCGGGGAAGCACGAGCTGCGGGCCGTCGCGACGGACGCCGGTGGACACACCTTCGGCGCGACGCGTCACGTGAAGGTCTGCCGGTAGATCACGGCCGCGTAGCCGTCGTCACCGGCGCGTCGAGTGGAATCGGCGAGGCAATCGCTCGCGCGCTCGCCGGCGAAGGCTGGCGCCTGGTGCTGCTCGCCCGCCGCGAGGACCGCCTGGGTGTGCTCGCCGAGGAGCTCGGTGGAGAGTATGACCTGTGCGACGTCGGCCGCCGAGCAGACGTCGAGCGTGTCGCGGCGGCAGTGCTCGCCCGGCATCCGCAGATTCACCTGCTCGTGAACAACGCAGGCATTCCGGGCCGCGCCGGGTTCACGGCGATCGACCTCGACCGGCTCGAGGAGTTGCTACGAGTGAACTACCTGGGGGCCGTGTGGTGCCTGCGCGCGTTCCTGCCCGGGCTCGAAGCAGCGGGACGCTCCGACGTCGTGAACATCGTCTCGGTCGCGGGCACCGTCGCGTTCTCCCCCTCGGGCCCCTACTCGGCCTCCAAGCACGCCGAGCTCGCCTTCTCCCGCTCGACCGCAGCGGAGCTGCGTGCGCGAGGCATCCACGTCCACACCGTCAACCCGGGCTTGGTGGAGACGGAAGGATTCCCGCAGGCGTCGGCCCTCCGCAGCGCGCTCTTGCGGCGACTCGTCGTAGAGCCGGAGCACGTGGCGCGACACGTCCTCAAAGTCCTCGAGCGCGACAAGCGGGAGACGTTCGTGCCGCGGTGGTACCGAGCAGCCGCGGTCGCCCAGGCACTCGCGCCCGGGCTCGTCGCGCGACTCTCCTCTCGCGGCGGCTACCGGGGCGGTTCCTGAGGCTTGCGCAGGAGGTACCAGCCGCTCTCGGCCACGTAGGCCTCGGGACCACCGGGCGAGAGCTGCCGCGCCTGCGCTCTGGCGTCGCCCTCGCACCCAGCGAGATCGAGGTAGTAGTCGAGCTCGCGACGATGCGTCTGGAAGCGCGTGCGGATCAAGACGAGCCCGTTGGCTTCGAACAGCTGGCGGAAGTCGACGTCGGGCAGCGTCCTCGTGTGTGAAGGATCACGCGCTCGCTCGAAGCGGTCGAGATCCAGCGCGGCCAGCGGATCCACCGGCGCGATCTGGTCGTCGACGAAGACACGCCCACCCGGCGCGGTGACACGCGCGAGCTCCGCGATGGCCGGCTCCGGATGCGCGATGTGATGCAGCGTGCGCCGCGAGCAGGCGAGATCGAACGAGCCCGTCTCGAACGGAAGGTTCGTCGCGTCTCCTTCGACGAACGTGACGTTCGCCGGCGCGCCCTGACGGGCCCGCTCGAGGAGCTCGGGAACGATGTCCACGCCCACGACCTCGCGGACGAGCGGCGCCAGTGCGAGTGCAAGCGTGCCCGCGCCGGTCCCGCTGTCGATCGCACGCTCGTCTCCGCTCGGCGCGACGAAGGTGCGGAGTTGCTCGCGGACGGTTTCGATCTGCTGCCGGGAGTGGTCGGCGACGAGCTCGGCCGTCGCTCCGAAGCGCGCGCGCACGTCGTCGACGTTCGACTCAGGCATCGATCACCGTCCTGCGAGCGCGAAGAGGCCCGCTCTCGATCCCGCAGGCGAGCTCGTAGTTGATCGTGCCTGCCACGCGCGCATGAGCTTCCGCGAGCATGCCGTGTCCGAGGAGCACCACTGGTGTCCCGACGGGCAACTCCCGGTCGAGCTCGACTGCGAAGGAATCCATGGACACCGTTCCGACGACCCGCCGTAACTCGCCGGCGACCCGCACTTCGGTGCCCGTCAGGTCGCGCCGGAAGCCGTCGCCGTATCCGACCGGCACGATGCCGATCCACGTTGGACCTTCGGCGATGAAGCGGCGCCCATAACCGGTGCTCTGTCCGGGTTCGAGCCGCTTCACCTGTGCGAGCGACGACTGCCAAGACAGCACCGGCTCGAGCCCGTCTTCGGCCGGGTCGGTGTTGAACGGCGAGAGGCCGTACACCGCGCCGCCACAGCGGGCCGCATCGAACCGGGACTCCGGCAGCCGCAGTGCGGCCGCGCTGTTCGCGGCATGGCGCGTGAGATGGCTGAATTCCTCGGTCGCGGCCTGGAAGCGCTCGATCTGGCTGCGCGCGAAGGCAGGGTCACTGTCCGCGGTCGCGAGGTGCGTCATCAACCCGACGACCTCGGCCGGAGGAGGAGGTAGTTCCGTCAGGCCGTAGCGGCCCATGCCGGTGTCGAGCTTGAGGTGGACGCGCACCCCTTCCGGGATCTCACCGTCGGCGATCGCGAGCTCGAGCCCGGCGTCGCGCGCCTGCGCGACCTCGCGGTTCGAGCCGGCGGGTCCCAGCACGAGGATGCGCTCGGTGCGGTACTCGTTGCGCAGCGCGAGGCCTTCGGGAATCGTCGCGACGCAGAGCGCGGTCGCGCCCGCGCCCAGCGCAGCACCTGCGACGTCGGTCGCGCCGTGTCCATAGCCGTCCGCCTTGACCACTGCCCAGAGCCGCGAACCGTCGAGCGCGCGCAGAAGCGTACGCACGTTGCGTCGTAGAGCCCCGAGGTCGATGGTGATCTCCGAGCGGTGCATCAGTGCCCCTGCCAGTGATGCTGCCGAGTCTCTGGGTCGCGAGCACCAAGCCAGAGGCCGCACTCGACCGCAGCGAGGCTGGTCTGCCTTGCTAAGGGCGAGGGTGGACTCTGGCGCCGCGTGATCGCGGGCCAGAGGCCGGTATGTATTGCTGGTAGGGGCACTAACTCAGTGCCAAAGGGAGTGAGTCGATCACGTCGGACGCGACGAGGCCGACCTGGTGGGGCGCGAGCTCGGCGGCGCGGCCGTGCGCAACCGCTCCGGCGGCGGCGGCCAGGCGCGCGTCCATCCCTTTCGCGAGGAACGACGCGATCACCCCGGTGAGCACGTCGCCGGTTCCGGCGGTCGCCAGCGCAGGCGTTCCCGCGTCGCACACCAGAACGCCTTCCCCGGGTGCGGCCACGAGTGTGCCGGGTCCCTTGAGCAGGACGATGCTGCGGTACCGGTCGACCGCCCGACGCACGGCTTCGAGCCGGTGGGCGTCCACCCAGGTCGATTCCTCGCCGAGCAAGCGCCCGAGCTCCCCTGCGTGGGGAGTGAGCACACGTGGAGCGGGCCAATCGGCAACCTCGAGCTCGAAGAGGGCGTCAGCGTCGACAACGGCCGGCAGCTCGAGGTCTGCGAGCAACCGGCGTGCAAGCTCGCGCTCCTCGTCGCCGCGACCCAACCCCGGCCCGACGGCAAAAGCCGATGCGCGCTCAGCGAGCTCGTCCACCCGTTCGCGCGGAGCCTTCACCGCCTCGACGAGCAATGTCTCCACGACCGGCAGCGTCTCCTTGGGAACGGCCACCGCGACATAGCCGGCGTCGGCTCGGAACGCAGCCTCGGCAGCCAGGCACACCGCGCCGGTCATCCCTCGCGAGCCGCCGACGACGAGCACGGATCCAGCTGTGTACTTCGTGTCGCCCTCGCTTCGGAGCGGCACGAGCCGCAGGATCGCGTCGGTCACGAGTCGATGCTCGGTGTCCGCGGACGGGAGCCCGATGTCCGCGACCTCGATCTCGCCCGCGTCGAAGCGACCCGGCGCGACGACGAGCCCGACTTTGCGCCCGTGCATCGTCACCGTGACCTCGGCGCGGACGGCGGCACCGGGAACTTCTCCGGTCGACGCGTCGACGCCCGAAGGAATGTCCACCGAAACGACCGGGACGCCGGCGGCGTTGATGCGCTCGATCAGAGCGGCCGCGTCCGGGCGCGGCTCGCCGCGGAAGCCGGTGCCGAACAACGCGTCGATGATGAGGTCCGGGTCGCCTTCGAGCTGCTCGCTCGTCTCACGTCCCGACTCCGCGAGCACCCGGAGCGCGATCCTCCCGTCGCCACCATTGGCGCCCTTGCCGCAGACGGCTGCGACCCTGCGTACGTCGGGATACCGGCGAACGACGGCGTCTGCAACCGATCGCCCAGCCCGCTCCATCAATGCCTCGACGTCGTGGCCCTGCTCGGCGGCTCGCATCTCCTCCGCCGTGTAGAGCGGTTCGAACATCAGGACTCGTCGACGACTGCGACCGCGTTGGCCAGTTCGCGCGAGTGCGTCATCGACAGGTCGATGGAACCGGCGCCCAGGCGCTCGGCCCACGCCGCGATCCGGCCGCTGAGGCGCACGGACGGTTTCGGCCGCCCGGCGATCTCGATGTCACGCCACGCGAAGGCTCGCGCGACGCCGAAACCGAGCGCCTTCCCCACCGCCTCCTTGCCGGCGAACCTGCCGGCATAGCTCTGGGCCGGATTCGCCCGCGAGTCACAGTACGCACGCTCGGCCTGGGTAAAGCATCGCTCGCGAAAGCGCGGATAGCGCGCCAGCGTGCGGCGCACGCGCTCGATCTCGATCAGATCCACGCCGACGGAGGTCATAGGTGACCCAGCCGGTGGCATTGGTGGATGCCTGGGTCGCGAGCACCAAGCGATGCAAGGACGCAGGGAGTGCCCGGGCTCGTTTGCCCGGGCGCGACCGAGGACGCGGCAGCGCGCCGCGTGCTCGCGGGCCAGGCGCCGCCGAATGTCGCCGGTTGGGTCACAAATGCTCCTCCAGCCAATCCGGTAGCTGCGCGATCGACGAGATGATGCCGTCGGGCCGGGTGCGGCTCGCCTCGACGACGTCGGGCCTGAACTTTCCCGTGCGGACGAGGACGGTCTTCATGCCATGCGCCATCGCGCCGCCGATGTCGGCCTCGATGTCGTCGCCGATCATCCACGTGAGGCTCGGCTCCGCATCGAGCGCCTTCAACGCGGATTCGAAATAGGAAGTCGAAGGCTTGCCCAGCACGATCGCCTCCGTGTCGGCGGCGTACTCGAGCCCGGCCACGAAGACGCCGGCGTCCAGGAGTGGCCCATTCCTGGTCTGCCACCACCGGTTCTTGTGCAGAGAGTAGAGCTGCGCGCCGGCCTCGAGCTCGTGGAATGCTCGTGCCAGGTTCATGTAGCTGAACACGAGATTGGTCTCGGGAGTTTCGTCGGCGCCGCCGATGAGGACCGCCTCCGCGTCCTCGCCGACGAGCTCGATTCCTTCGAGCTCGCCGACGATCGCGTGCATCGTCAGCGCGAGAACCCGGCGCCCCGCCAGGGTCTGGGCGGCCGCCCGCGGGGTGGTCTGCAGCTCCTCGTCGTCGAGCTCGATACCCATCGCGCGCAACTCCTCGGCCAAGGTCGCACGCGAATGCGTCGTGTTGTTCGTGACGAAGCGGATCCGGTGCCCGTCGGCACGAAGCCGCCTTACGGCGTCCGCTCCGCCGGCGATGGGTTCGCCAGAGACGTGGAAGACACCGTCGACGTCCAGCAGAATTGCGGCCATGGACGGCGAGTCTATTCGCGTGACCCGTTCCGTCGTTCTTCCGCTCGCGGAAGTGCAGCTTCGCTTCTCGCGCTCGAGCGGGCCCGGCGGACAGCACGCACAGAAGTCCGAGACGCGCGTCGAGGCGATCTTCGACGTGGAAGCCTCCAACGCCCTAACGGACACCCAGAAGCGCCGTGTCCTCTCCCGCGCAGGGCCTGTGCTGCGTGCGGTGGCACAGGACGAGCGGAGCCAGCTCCGGAACCGTGAGCTTGCCGTCGAGCGGCTCGTCGAGCAGCTCCGCCGGGCGCTCCGGGTAGAACGCCGACGGGTGCTGACGAAGCCGACCGAGGCCTCGCGCCGGCGCCGGCTGGAGGACAAGCAGCGGCGCTCCCAGACGAAGAGGCTCCGCCGCGGGCCAGACGACTGAGTCCCCCGTACCCATTCGGGCCGGCCGTGCGTTTGCTACTTGAAACGAATGGCGCCGATCTCCGTCACCCTAGCTAGGCGGGACCCTCCGGCTGCCGTGGTCGCCCTCGTGGGGGAGCACGACGCCTACTCCGCTCAGCGGCTCGAGAACGAGTTCAGCGTCCTGCTCGAGGAAGGCCGCCGGATCGTCGTCGACCTGCGCGACGCCACGTTCATCGACTCGACGACGCTGAGCGTTCTCCTGCGAGCGCGCCACCGCGCCGAGCAATCCTCTCTCGGCTTTGCGCTCCTGCTCCCCGACGGGACCTACACCCAGGTCAATCAGATCCTGGATCTGACCGGCCTCGGCCCGACCTTCGCGATCTTCGGGAAGCTCGACGATGCGCTCGCGGCCGTGCGGACGGGCCGAGTCGGCGGCCGCCCGGTCCGAGCCGCGTAAGAGGCACCGTCCGACCCTCCCCGTAGCTTCCCTCCGCGATGGATCACGAGCCGCTCCGGCGTGGCTTCGCCGAGTTCGTCGGGACCTTCGCGCTCGTCTTCGTCGGAGCGGGGTCGATCCTCACCATCGCGAAGGCACTGGCACCCGCGATCGTCAACGCCCAGGCGCTCGACGTCTACAGCGGTCTGACCCTCGTTGGCGTCGCC
>Ga0307302_10000135_pt1 | contig 31651 bp, 34 predicted proteins | sample ER_DNA_183_FD_194490 | JGI IMG/M metagenome (GOLD analysis project Ga0307302, IMG submission 194490) | Bulk soil microbial communities from the East River watershed near Crested Butte, Colorado, United States - ER_DNA_183 | ecosystem: Environmental > Terrestrial > Soil > Floodplain | place...
TCGTGGGCGGCGGCTCGCTTCTACGCGGACTGGACGAGCTCCTGAGGCAGGAGACTGGGCTGCCGGTCCACCAGGTCGAAGACCCCCTGACGTGCGTCGCGATCGGCGCCGGCAAAAGCCTCGAAGAGTTCGACGCGATCGCGCGGGCATCGAGAGTCCGCCGCACGAACGGCGGGCCCTCAGTTGAGACGGCTCATTTCCGCGTGCGCTAACTGTCTAGCCCAGGGTGTTTCGGGCAGGAATGAGCGCGAGCAGGCCGGCCGTCGGCGCGTGATCCGCCCCGGTGCACGGCCCTCGGGTGGGTGGCGCAGCAGAGGGCGAGCGGAAGAGGCGCGGAGCGGATTCGAACCGCTGTTTCAGTCCGGACGGGGTGGCTCCTAGATGCCGCCGCTCGACTGGGAGAAGGCGAAGCAGCGGCGACGTCCAACCGGAAGCCAGCGAAGGAAACGCCAGCCCGCAGACGTTCAGAGGCAAGCGCTCGACGCGTTCGCCGCCAAGCATGACCTCCGCTGCTTCAAGTGCGGAGGGGCCGGCAACTGGGCGAAGACAGGCATCTCGACTCGGCGCGGCCCTTGGGCCGTCTGCGTCGGGTGCGTTATCGAACACAAGCGGCACTGAGCCCGGCCTGTTCGGGAGCCGCCTACGGGCGGGCCGGGCAGGAATCTCACCCGCTCCATACGGCAGGACTTCGATTTAGGGGAACCTAATGGAGGGGTAAAGCTGTGTCCAAGGCGCGGCCTGTTCGGGCTCGGCATCGGAAAAGCTTGCTGGGTAGGGAGCGCAGGAGGGTTTGGGGCTAACGTCCGCATGCCTCGGGGCGGGGCGACTGGCAAGAGCAGGCTAGGTAAGGAAGGTGGTCTCTTACGGCAGCCGAGTAACGCGGAGATCGTCGCCCGTCGCGAAAATGATGTCTTCGGCTCGCCCAGATGCGTCCACGAATTCGACCGTGTACGAGTCGTCTTCGGGGTGCGCGGACACGACAACGCCCACCACGTTCCCAATTGAACTCGTCGTAACCCGCCACGCCTCGAAAGAAACGAGCCTTGGCACGACCTTGGGTATGTGTCTCGCTGAGAAGGTAGTGAGTGAATTTGCGCGGGTCGGCCGTCGCACTTTCCGCGCCTGGTACTCGCGTTTCCTCCGCGTTGCCTCCTGACACCACCCGAGCCGACTCTATAAGGCCAGCTGGAATTTCCAAAGGACGAGAGCCCGCCGAAGCGGGCTCCCTCACTGCAAGTTCTCTGAGCGAGTAGTGGAGAGTGCTGTATCAACCATTACCAGACCCTCGTGGTCGCACTGTTGAGCGAAAAGCCATGACCGTAGCTATTCGTGCAGGTCATACCTGTGACCCGGGAGTAGCACCGAATACCCTTCGGGCCGACCCAATACTCGCCGTAGCGAAGAATCGGGGCAGAATAGCCAACGTGCAGCGACCCGTTATAGAGCCGAAAAGCGCGTGTCTAGCCTCCCGGCGTGCTGCCACCTGAAAGGACACCATGCCCCTCAATCTCTGCCGCGCCTGCGGCCAAGACTTCTCCGGGATCAATAACTACGACAGACACCGCGTCGGGAAGCACGAGTACCTCTGGAGCCCGGCTCACGAGGACGGGCGCCGCTGCCCGTTCGGCACGTAGGGCCGTGTGGGGTTCAGCGTTGCGGCGGGCCGGGGTTAGTTCAGCAGATCGACGTAACCGTTCTCCTTGGCGCACGAGAGACTGCAGTAGACGGTTCTCGCCTCGTCGTCCTTCACCACATACGCCACTTCGCCTCTGCCGATCACGGCCTCGCACTGACCGCAGTCCACGAGACACAACACTATCCCGATAGAGAAACGATTAGAACCCCCTTGGCCGCTTGCGCCCGAGGATTGCCGACACTAGGGTTGAAGCGGGGTTGGGGGGAAGGTTTCCAGGGCCGCATCGCGCTCGCCGCAGGGCGTCGGTGCGGCCCTGGTTTGTGCGCCGACTCGAAGAGGTCTTGGTGAACCCTCCGGAGGCAAAAGCGCGACGTATCCTGAAAACGTGCTCTTCTACGGCGTCGTAAGCGCCCAGACGGAGAAGGTCGTCGAGTTCTTTCCTCGAGCGCGAAGCAGCCGAGGCGATGATCGGCGAGGTTCGGGAGGATGAGCCGCTGCTGGCGGAGGAGCTGCGGGTCGAGGCGATCGAGCTCGGCTAGGGCTTACGCGAGCCCGGCCAGCCTTCTGAGCAATCTCGTACTTCTACTCCGAGCATGAGGGTGTTAGCCTGGCGAGGCGAGGAGCTGGGTACCCCTCCGCATTGAAAGGCGCGTCCCAACCCCCGACGCTCCCCCAGCTCCTTGCCCGAGACTTTCTGACGCTCGTGGCGCGGCATCCTAGTGTTGCGGCGCTTCCCACGTTTCAGCCTCGGCTCGATTTTCGCTTCCGAATCTGGGTGTTTAAAAGGAGGGCGGGCGGCTCTTGGGGAAAGAACCGCCCGCAGTTTTGAGACCACAGCGCGTGGCCGCCTACAAACAGGTAGACGCACGGCCCAGGGGAAAACTTGCTCGTCGTGGCGGGGCAGGTGGCCTGACCCATCCCAGCACCCCGGAGAGCGCCTACGCGATAGGCGTCAGCTCACAGAACACCGTAGTGAGCGGAGGGGTGCTTCGCTACGCGGAAGCTGAACGGCTCCACGCTGAGCGTGTCCGCCCAGTCCGGCTCATCACGCAGCATGTGCTCGAGCTCCTGCTCCGCCTCCTCACGGGTGAGCAGGGTGCAAATCGGGCCAAACTCCCGGTGAACGAGGCTCCAGAGGTCTGCCGTGTGGGCGTGCCGGCCCATAGCAGGGAGATGCCCGCATTTGGCGCTGCTCTAACTGGAAGGTCTACTGGTCGACGAGCTCGACCCGGATGCTCGCGTGCATGATGCGCCAGACCTGAAGGTGCAGTTCTATCTCCCGCGTCTCCTGGTCGGGGCTCGGAGCATCGGGCCGCCGCACATCGAGGTCAGCGTCGCCTGTTTTCTCGACGACGAAGCCCGAGCGCTCGAAGTGCGTGCGCAGGTCATCGAGGAGGGTGAGGTCGCCGGTTCCTAATCGCATGCCGCAGGTATTGCCCGTCCGTCATCGGCAAGCACGCCAGGCGAGTCGATAGCTCGGACGGGGTCGCATTTCAGACTCTACGCCGAACGCGTTTCACGTTGGGTTTCCATGCTGGTGAGTCTCCAAAGGAGGGCTACTAGACGGCCGACTAGCTAACCCGGCTTGCGAGCGATCTCGTATTCGCGGATCGAGCCGACAATCTCTTCCCTGCGGGCTCGAGGTTGCGGGCCTCCCGCCTCCGTAGCGGGCGGTCTGCGGCAAGAAGAGGCCAGCGGAGAGATGATCGACTTGAGCTTGAAGGTAACGCCGGCTCGTGGCCGACCCCAGGGGCGGGGTACCTACCCCCCAAATGGATGGGACTCCCAGGTGAGCCTCTCTAGTACAGTTTCGCATGCCAGGGAATGATGCTTCGACAGGGAGGAGCCATGTACCACAAGCTGCTGGTTGTCGTCGGGCTTATCGCGCTCGGGGGAATGATGGCGGCTTTCGTCTCGTCGAGTTCGGCTACAAGCGGCGCTGATCTTCTCCCCGACGAAGCGATGACCAAGCTCCGGAGCTTCCATGTCGACACCACGACGATTCCAGGCCATACCTTGCTCCGCTTCACGACCGAGTCGGTCAACATCGGCGCAGGCCCCCTCGAGCTCCGCGGGTCTCGCCCGAACACGAGCACACCGACCATGTCGGTCGTCCAGGGAATCTACGACGACGCCGGCGGGTTCCGTTCCGTCTCCGTGCCCTCGTTCATGTTCTGGGCCGGCGACGGCCACAACCACTGGCACGTGAACGACTTCATCTCCACCGAGCTCGACAGAACGGACAATGGTGTCAAGGTCGGCAACTATGCCAAGGAGGGCTTCTGCCTGACCGACAGCAACGCGTTCAACTTGTCCCTTCCCAACGCGCCCGGCAGCAAGGCGTACAAGGGCTGCGTCATGGGGGGCCAAACCTCGTTGGCCGTCAAGATGGGCATCTCGGTCGGCTGGGGCGACCGCTACGGATACACCCTCGCCTTTCAGTGGATCGACATCACAGATCTAACCCCAGGGCGATACAAGCTCATCGGAACTGTCGACGCACAGAACTACTATCTCGAGTCGGACGAGACGAACAACACGACGTTCACGATCCTGCAGCTCAACGGCGACAACACCGTGAAAGTGATTCAGCAGGGCCCTCACCTCTGACGGCCAGGCTAGGGGTCGAACGATTTCGTGTTGCGCAGAGGAAACGTGGGCGCCCTTTAGGGCATCCTTACTCTCGCGTCGTCGATGAAGATCGTGGCGGGGTCGTTTCGAATACCGTTCGAGTAATTTGCGACGCTCCAGCTCTGCCTTCCATCCGGATACTTCGTACGAATTTGCCGCATGTCCCAGAGCAGGACGCCGTTCTGACGCACGACCAAACGCCCGGCGAAGGCTCCAGACTGCTTGAGGTGCGCGCTGATTCTGAACCACCGCCGAATCGGGACGACTCTACGGCGCTGACGGTACATTCGCGCCTGTATCGGCGAATGGGCGAAAGGACCTGGCACGCCTTGCGTGTGACCCGTGAGTCCGCCTTTCCACTTCAACACGAGTCGAAGTGGACCACCGCGCCGGCTTCGCACGATGTTGATTGTCCAAAAAGGATCCGTTCCGAACGAGACAACGGAGGGCGAGTCGGACTTGAACTGAAAGACATTCCACATGTCTCGGGTCGAAACCTCTCGTCTCGGTAGGTAGTACCAGGCCGAATAGACAAACGTCTCTCCGCTTCTCGCTTCGACATCTCGATTCTGCCTGCATCCCGCGGTTCCGGATTCCGTGTTGATGGTGAGCTTCATCGAATACCTTCCGGTGTGCGCATGCCGGGATGAGACCCCACTGGGGGGGCGATAGCACCGGCCCGAATCATGATCCGGGCGGATGTCGGTCCCACGCCTCCATTCGGAGAGGTCCCCGGTCTCCATTCCCGCGGACCAAACGACCGGCCCCGGCGAAGCCCGTGCCGTGGGGTTTGCCGGATGGAGGCATGCCACCGTCAACGACAGGGCGACAATGCCGGCGAGTTGAGATCGGGACGATCGCTGAAACACTTTTTAACCGACGACACCGGCACCATCGTGTTAGCGCCGCAGTGCAGTCTAAACTTTCCTCAGCTCCTAGGATACAAACGGAGAGAGCGATGAGTTCCACCGCTCCAGTTGTCTCGAAGCTCTTCCCGCGTGGTCGGCCTGGCCGCCTGTTCTATGCTCGCGCACGAAACCACCGGGCTTCGTCTCGAAGGCGCGGCTCCGCAGCGAAGACGATCGTCACGTACAGGAGGACGAACGTGACAACGAGCACAAGCAACCGCGCAGCAGCGGATACGGCGAGATCGACGAGGACCAATCGGAACACGAGCACGAGCGCGAAGGATGCAGCTGCCGCCAGAATCACCCGCCGGGACTGGTAAACCACCTCGAGGCTCCGGATCCCGAGAGCGCGGGCGGAAGCGACCGTGTAGAGAGGTTGAATGATGCTGGCCGCGATCGTTGCGCCCAGGGCCACGCCGACGATGCCCCAGCGAAGGCCGACGACAAAGCCGAGCACGTAGACGGGCAGACCGCCGAGGGCGATGCGAAACAGCAAGCCTGTGCGGTTGCATGCCTGAAGGATCGCCGTGTTGAGGGCGCGTAGCGATTGCAGAATCCCAAGCCACGCGAGCACCTGGATGACCGTCGTAGTTCTGGTCCATTTCGATCCGAGCACGACCGGAACGAAGTCCGGAATCGTGATGACGATCAGGAGGAACAAGGGGAGAGTGAGCGCGACGATCAGGCGACTGGCTCTGAGGTATCCGGAGATCAACCGGTCACGTTCGCCGGCTATCCGTGAGAACGCCGGAAACAGGACGGAAACTATGGGCCCCGAAACGTTGCTCAGCGGATAGATGACCAGGTTGTAGGAAAGCCGGTAAGCACCCAGAGAAGCCGGGCCGAGGACACGACCAACGAGAAAGTTGTCAAGGTTCGAAATGAGATATGTGAGCACCTGTGTGCCGAAGACGTTGCTGCTGAACCTGAGGAGGCCACGCGCGCTCGCGGCCGAGAAGGCGAGAGTCGGGCGCCAGGCGGAGAAGAGCCAAAGAAGGATCGTCGAAATTCCAAACGTCGCGAGCGGTTGAGAGACGATCGCCCACGGCCCGAAGCCGAGGAGCGCAAGAACGACCGCCAGCACGCTCCCGGCGATGCTGCCGATGATATTGCGAATTTCGAGGCTTCGAAAGTCGAGGTCGCGCGTCAGCAAGGCAGCCTGGGTGGCGCCCAAAGAAAGAAGTAGAAAGGAGAACGAGAATGCCATGAACAGCGGCTCGACCTCGGGTTGTCCGTAGAGAGTCGCGATTACCGTCGAAAGAGCGATACCGACAATGGTGAAGCCCGTGCCGAGTCCGAGGCTCGTCCAGAACGCAGTTGAGCGATCCTTGTCCGTCAATACGGGCCGCTGTACGAGTGCGGGTGTGAGAGCGAAGTCGGAGAAGATCATGACGACCCGACGAAAGATGAGCACCATCGCTGCGAGCCCGTAGTCGCGGGGTGTCAGTAGGCGGGCCAGGACAACCGTGGTCGCGAGCTGGAGCGAGAGGGAAACGACCTGGGACAGGAACTTCCAGGACACGCCGCGGCGAACGCCGCGGGCGATCGACGGCGCGACGCGAGCCGCAGAGTCGGTCGTCGGCACGGGCCCATCGAGCTCCACGCGCTGGTGGCTTCGCAGTCGCATCAGGTCACGCGACGCTCGCTCGCCGTCTCCTTCCGCCCCGCGGCCCGCGGCTCCGCGTAGCCCTCACCGTGTCGCATTGCGCGGCCCGGCGGCGTGATCGTGCGACCCACCCCGGCTCCTCGGAGCGGATGTGCCGAACAGCGCGCCGTAGCAATCGATCAGCGCATCGGCCGACCACGGCCAGCACAGTGCGTCGTGTACTCGATGGCGGGCTTTTGCGCCCATCGCCGATCTCCGTGCAGGGTCATCAATCAGGTCTCCGATCGCCTCTGCGAGCCCGCGGACGTCGTTTGCCGAAACGAAGCTCGCCGCACCGTCCGCAGTGATGCGGTGTTCCGGCAGGTCAAAGGCGACGATCGGTTTGCCGAGCGCCATGTAGTCCATGATCTTCACGATCGTCGACTGGTCGTTGTACGGATTCGAAGGATCGGGAACCACACACACGTCAGCGGTCGCGAGGATGCGACGCCACTCGTGATAGTCGAGGTAGCCGGTGAACCAGACGTGTTCGTCGAGGCCGAGGTTCGTGGTACGTCGCTCCAGGTCGGGTCGCGCGTCGCCGTCACCGACGAGCACGCCGAGAATGTCGACCCGACCCAGGTCGTACACGAGCACGTGAAGCGCATTCAAGAAGTTCTCGACGCCGTCCTGATACCCCATGATTCCGAGGTATCCGATGATCGTCGCGGCCTTCGCCCTCAAGTCATCGTCGCCGCTTACAGGCTCGAGATCTGCGAGATCAGGGCCATTCCGAACGACCGCGATCCTCTCGGTCGCGATGCCTCCGCGGCGTGACTCGATCTCTCTGTAGGACTCGTTCGCGGCGATGACGCGGTCCGCCAGGCGGCACGAGATCTTCTCAAAGAGGACGAGGACCTCGAAGACGATCCGCCGCGCACGGGGCCCGAAGCGCGCGACGTACATTTCCGGGGCGATGTCGTGGTGATCGAAGACGAATCGCTTTCGGAGCAAATACTTGTAGATCGCGCCGACGAAAACGAGCGTGTCCGGCGGGTTGTGTGCATGGACGACGTCGAACCCATGGCGCCGGAGAACTCGGACCGACAACTTCAGCGCGACAAACGGCGCGTGAACGTACTCGAGGACGTATCCGAGCGTCCCCTTCGGCCGAATGCGCCGGTCGTAGCGATAGACGTGGACTCCGCGAACAGTCTCAGTGGCCGGCTGTGGATGGGCGCGAGGACAGATGACGCTCACCGTGTAGCCGTGCTCCACGAGGGTCAGCGCCTCGCGACGCACCCGTTCATCCTGGGGATACGGATTGTTCCCGAGGAGCATGACCACGCCTCGGGTCTTCGCGCCAGCTTCCTGCGCCCGTGCCCGTGAGAGACGGGTGGTCAGGCTCGATATCACGCGTCCGCTCCTCCTGGCGGTCTAAGCGGTTCCAAACCCTTTTCCGTTTGGCGGAATTTCATGCCGCACGATTCGCACTTCGTGCTAGTTTGCACAAACTCGAGGCGAGAGCCGCACACGCAGACCCAGCCCTGCACGCGCGCCGGGTTGCCTATGACGAGGGCGAACGAGGGTACGTCGTGCGTGACGACTGCTCCGGCACCCACGAACGCGTGGGCCCCGATCGTCAGCCCTGCAACGACGACTGAACCCGCGCCCAGCGTCGCTCCCTCGCCGACAACCGTCTTCGCAAGCCACTCCCGCCCCCTGTAGCGGTTCTCTGCTTGCTTCATTCGCGGCGATCGGGGGTAGACGTCGTTCGTAAAGGTGACGCCAGGACCAATGAAAGCCCCGTTCTCGATGGTGACCCCCTCCCAGATCGCCGTCAAGTTCTTGATCGTGACGTCGTCGCCGATGGACGCACCCGACTCGATGTAGCAGTGGTCGCCGATATTGCATCGCCTGCCGACGGAAGCGCCCTTGAGCACATGGCTGTAAGCCCAAATCGCGGTTCCGTCTCCGATCGAATCGCTCTCCACGACCGCGGTCGCGTGAGCCCTGAATGTCCCCGCGAGAACCACCTCTCTGGGCCGAATTCAGATCGCATCGTAGATCAGCGCGATTGGCGCTCGGAGGCAAGGCTCGACGATGACGGGAGCGGCGAACGCCGGGGGGATCGCCGCCTCCCAAGGCGGTGGTCCTCGGAGGCGACTTCAACGGCCTCGCCACAGTCCGTGAATCGGGCTCCGATTGCCGGCCGGGTGGTCCTGAAACAGCGGCACGGCGGCCCCTTCCACTCGCTCCGCAAGCGTGAGAGTGTCTTTGAGAACGAGCGAGTGACAATTTCGTCTTCGAAAGAAGGGATTCGAAGTTGCGGTCGTTCTCATCGCGTCGCGACTCGTTAGACGGATTGTGGGGTCGTTTCACGAAGGGGACACGGTTGCCCTCGCGCAGCGGATAGGGGCCATCCGCTTTGAATCCCAAGTCGACGTCGTCGTCGCTCACATGTCCGGGTTCAAGGTGCTCGCGCGAACCGGGGAGCGCGTCCTCGCAGGTGAATCGGTGCTGGCGGTAAACGGGACGGATGATGAGATCGAACCGCGGGAAGGGGTGGAGCGGGCACTCGGAAGAGAATCGGGTGTTGGTAACGGCGAAGCATCAGCAGCGTCAGCGAGCTAACGAGGAGTCGATCTGGGAGAGCCGTTCCAAGGAGAGAACGGCATCAGTCATCGCTGTAGCCGTATCGGCCGAACAGCGGCGACGTCGTCACGCGCGCGATCGTCTGCATCCGGCGCGGAAGTCCAGATCTCCACTCTGAGTCGTTGCGAAGCGTGATAGCTCCAACTTCGCCGCGCGCGCGATTTCCCGAAATGATGTGCTTCCTCCTCAAGCGCGCGACTCTTCCCTCAATCGGCAGCCGCGAACGGGACAGGCCAAGCGCGTCTGTAACCTGAGAGAGCGACCCGGCAGGATCCTCGACGAAATCCTCGTATCGAATCCTGGCGTAGGGAACACTTGCATCGGCGAGCTTTTCGATTGCAACGTTCGAGCGCAACCACCAGAGAGATAGCTTGAATGTCTCGCCGTATCCGAACGAATGTCGTCTGAGGTGCGAGTAAACGGTGGCGCGAGGATCACGGACAATATGCACGACTCGGAGATCTATGGTCGGCAACCTGCGGAGGAAGGCGGCGTAGAGCGATGACTTCGATGAGTCGACAAGCTGTCGGACGCCGGCCACATCGCCGGCTGCCGCATAGAGCGCCTCGGTCGGTGCGGCGAATGCCGTTTGGTCCGCTTGTCTCATTTCCGTGCCCCTCAACGGAAAACCGAGCGACGGACGCACAGCCTCGCGGTTAAGGCTCCTTAGCTTCTCGGCCTGCTGCTCGGCCGCGAAGGGCAGGCGTTCGACGACCGCTTGCCAGAAGGGGCACTCGGCGAAGGGCACGTTACATGTGCAGATCCTGTTCTCCAGAATGCCTCGCTGCCATGTGTTACGGATCTCGCCTGCATAGCACGTTCCCTCGAGTTCCCCCAGGATGTGCCCGAGGAGGGTCGAGCCGGTATGGGAGACGCCGGCCACGTAAATGACCCGGACGCGCGCCGACTCCCTGGAGCTGCCCGGGGTCCGCTCAATCGGTGCCAGTTTGGGAGGAGGCTCAAGCACGCTGCAGAGTTAGCCCTCGATGCCCCACGTGCGACCAAAATCCTCCCCTGCCAATTGCGATAGGCGGCGAACGCCGGGTGCGAATTGCGTCACAAGAAAATCGCGCGTCTCCCGGTCGACTTCGATCTTCGAGGTATCCAACCGATTAGCCAGTAGTTGCCGAAGGCGACGTCGAATTGGTCGTGGAACGACACGCCGGTATCGCGACTGCCTCGCGAAAATGAGTGCGCGAGATCTCTCGAGTTTCTCACTACTTCGATGGGCCTCGAAATCGAGGCGCAAGTGGACGTTGCCGTTCACCCCGATGAACTCAAGCACGCGGCGAACAGTTTCCGCTCTTCGGGCCAACAGGTCGTCAGCTTTCAGTAAGAGCACTTGACCGGGGGAGAAGACGCGGAAATAGTGTTCGAGTTGCATTGCATATCGACTAGGAGCCAGATACCGGTCGTCCCGCCGCACCGCGATGTGTAAGGGGCGTTGCTCGCGACCGTTGGCAAGGTCGTGTAGATAGTGGGAGAAAACGCGATCTATGGGATTGCGCACGAGATAAATGAGCTTCACCTTTGGTACGACCGCCGCGATTCTCTCTGCGACGCCCGGGTACGTCGGATACCGGCTGTAGTTCGGAGATGCCTCACCCACGGCCAACTCACCCTCGGCACCGGCAAACTGCTGTTCATACCAGGTGATGCCCCGGCTCCAGTTGCGTTCCTCAGGTGGGTCGATCGGGCGCCCTGCGTATTCGTCAAGGAAGAAGTTCAATTCCTTTCGCTCGGGCATGAAGACTTCACGGTGCTGACGCAGGTAGCCGTGGAGAGACGTGGTGCCCCCCTTCATGGCTCCGATGATCAGGAACGTCGGGAGTGTCATGGTCCGGGGGACGCCAACACGATGACGATGCGAACATTCATTTCCGGGGCAAGGTGGCAGTTGGGCTCGCGGGCGCCTTCAGCATGGTTGACTCGAAGAGGCTTGCGAGGCGGTCGCTTTCGACGTCGAGATTGAAGCGCTCGACGACCCGGGAACGCGCTCGGAGCGCGAGCCGGACGCGGAGCTCAGGCTTCTCGCACAGCCGGACGATCGCGCTGGCGAGCTCTTGCTCATCGCCGGCGGCAACGAGTATCCCTGTCTGACCGTCTATGACGAGCTCTGGGATCCCGGAGACAGACGTGGCGATGACCGGAAGCCCGGTTGCCATTGCCTCCATCAGCGAGACCGGAATACCGTCCATGTAACCTGTGCGGAACGAGGCGACACCAGTGCGTACAGCAGCGAGTACAAAGAGATCGCAGTCGTACAGAAGCGCGTGCACCTGGCGCGAGGAGAGCGCGCCGTGAAATCGAACCTGATCGCTTAGCCCGAGCTCGTCACTCAGTCGGACGAGCGCCTCGCGTTCATCTCCCTCTCCGACGAGATCAAGTGACAGTCCGGGGACGCCTGCCTTGGCGAGCGCGATCGCGCGCAAGAGGTCGCGGTGTCCCTTCTTGGGCTCGAGCCTCGCGACGCAAACAACCCGCTGTTGACCCTTGCGCTCGCGATACGGCAGAAGCCCGGGATCCACGCCGCAGCGCACGACCTCGATTCGGCCCGCGCCGGGAACGAGGTGCTCCAGGAATGAGCGGTTGTACTCCGAGATCGTCGCAACGAAGGCGGCGGCTGAGACCTTGTCGCGAAGAAGTGCGGGGCCGACGAATAGATCGTCCGCGTGAGCTGTCACGCTGAACGAAACGCCCGTGAGGCGATGGACTGCCCATGCCGCGGTTGCAGGATGATGGATGAAATGTGCGTGGACGTGGCGCACGCCAAGGCGCTCGACGAGTCGTGCAAGCGCCGCGGCCTTCACGAAGACGAGGACGCCCTTTAGCGACCCCCCGGCGGGGCGGCGATAGCTGCCCGTGATGATGTGCATGAATGTTCGAAGGTAGAGGCGTGGCCGCCGCGTGAGGAGGGCGAGGTTGGCGAGAAGCGTCTCCGCGCGAAGGAGCGGAACGAAGTGCACGTGCGGCGATGCCTCGGCTGACAACGAGTGGATGACCTGCGTCTTCTCAGCAAATAGCGAAGCCAACTCAGTCCTGAAACGCCGTCGCGTGCGCGACCACTCGTTCAGAACGAACGTTTGGCTAAGCACGGGAAACCGCGGTAGGAGGTAGAGAATCGCCGGGTCGCGCTCCTGCGGGCCTGGCACTCTCGCAGGCTTGCGCGGCGGGATTTTCTCGCTGCGCGGATCGTGCGGTGAGGCGGCGACTCGGTCAGGCGGCATGCTTGTATAAGAGTTCCCCAATGCCCTGGCACAACCAGAGCGGTCCGTGCCGGATGACGGCTCCGAGTGCACGTTCTGGCAGGCCGTCGGCCGAGCGGCTCGGGAGGGCTGCGTCCGCGACGACCGAGCGGTGGAGGACCTCCTCGTGTGCCGCCCACCGGCGCTTGAAATCGCGAAGCCCGCGGTTCGGAAAGTGAGTCAGGCCGAAGTCGAACGTGCGAAAACCGCTCGCGCACGCCCACTCCATCGCGTGCCAAATCAGCGCGTGGTTCGGCCGCACCCGCCAGAACTCGGGTCGAGAAGCATTGTACTTGTAGGTCACGGTCTCTCGGCCGATGAGGAAGACGGCGCCGGCGACCGGGATCCGCCCTGAATACGCGAGAGTGAGGAAGCCTCGGCCAGGTTCGAGGATCCGCCTCCATAGCAGCTCGAAAAACCGCCTTGGCTGTATGGGAACACCCTGTCGCCTTCGGCTGTGCAAATGGAGGTCGTAGAAGATCTCGGTCAGGTCGCTCTCGCGCTCGCCTCGGCTGATTGCGACCCCGTCGCGACGCGAGCGCTTGATACCTCGCTGAACCTGCGAACGGTCGAGCGCGGCGAAGAGCGAGGTGCTCCCCGGTGTGAGGTCGACGGCATGGGTGAACGCGGCCGGATGGGTGAACGTCGACGGGCCCGAGATGTGCGCGTGAACGTCCAGGCGTTCCACGCTCGAGTGTCGTCGGAGCCGATCCAGTCCTCCGGCCAATTCGCGCGACGCCGATTCGTTGACGGCGAGAGGAGGACAGTGGTCCGTGAACGGAAGCGAAATCCATCTCCGTCTCCGTCGAAGGGTTCGTGTTTCGACGACCGGAAGACCGGCTAGGATCGTTCCTTGCTCGAAGAGGCCAAGCGCAAACGGTCGGAACCCGTAGCACTCGGCGAGCATGAGACCCCATGCCGGATCGTGGTAGCCAAGCGCCCCCGCTTGCGACCGAACGAACTGTTTCCAATCTGGCGTGTCGATCGGGAGCGTGGCGATCTCTCGGGCGGGCCCTGCTGCCTCCGTCTCGGTCGCCGGTGCGGGTCGACCTGCGCTGATTCGTCCAGCCGTCACGACCTCACCGGACCCCGTTCATAAGCGCCAAGGTCGGTGCGCTGAGCGGTCGAGTCGAGCTCCGTGCTCTGTCCAAGTGCCTCGACCGCAACGAGAAGCGCGGCAACCAGCAACAGAAGCTCAACGAGGGGGCGCGCGATGAACCGCTCGACGCCCATCGTCACCATCGCGCTCAGGATCGAGGCGGTGAGCCCAAGGGCGAGCGGTGACAGTGGCCCTGCGGGCACAAGGGCTTGCCAGCCGCGCCTCAGCGAGCTTCCCAGAAACCACAGGAGAGCGAGGAGCGCGCCGAATCCGGCCTCAGCCCACGCGAGGAAATACAAGCTATGGACGGAGCGCAGCCACGCTCCACTGAACTCAGGCCCGGCGTATCGGCTGACTGCCGGTGCGAAGTTGTTCGCACCGACACCCAGAATGGGTCGGTCCTGAATGATTTTCCACGCGAGCTTGATCAGCGGAAGCCGGGCGTTTTGCGAGTACGTGACCCCGCGAGTGTGGCCGGCGATTCGAGCTTCGATGCTGCCGTGGAATGGGACGAGAAGAAGGAGAACCACAGCACCCGCTGCAGCAACCTTTCCTCCGGGTACGTCTCCACGACGGACCGCAACGATCGCAACGAATAGTGACGCGACAACTGCCGCGAGCCAACCGCCTCGGGAGTACGTGAGGACGAGAGCAACGATTCCGAACCCGGTCGCGATGAGCGACAGCCGCTTGATCCAGACGGAAAGATCCATCCACAGAACGACGATCGAGATCGGGAGTAACATCGCGACATATGCGGCCGCTCCATTCGCTCCGCCGATGGTTCCGCCGGCCCGCGCATCGGCTGCGCTGGATCCCACAAGCTCCCGGGTGTGACTCGAAAGGCCACTCCACTCGAAGCTGACACCGAGGGCGCTTGTCGCGATCATGAGCGTACTCTCCAGGAGGAAGCCGGCCAGCAGGCCCACGACGATGAAAACGACCTCGTCCCGGGTCCGAACATGGCTGGCAACGTATAGAAAGAGGAGAAGAGTCTGCATTAGCAGAACGAGTTGGAAGACACCGAGTTGACGATCGTCTGCCACGATGAGCGAAAGGGCCGTCACGGCGATGTACGCGACCAGCGGGAGGGCCGGCCAGAGCCGAAGCGGATGGCTACGTCCCGCGGTCCGCTCTGCGGTCCAGAGCGCATAGAGGCCAAAGAGCGCGAACGTCGTCGCAGAAATGCTTATCCCTCCGACTGCCCCGACGGCCACGGCATCCGGACGCCAACCGAGGTTCACGTCCCACTGGAGCGGAATGTCGAGGAGAACGACCGCAAGCAAGACCTGGCGCAGGTTGCCCACGACGAGCGCCACGACCGGCGCGGCGACAGTCAGCAAGAGGAGAGGTCCGGTGGGAGCGGCCGGCATGTGCACTACGAGGAATCCAATGACGATGGCCAACAGAGCTCCTGCCGCGGAATCCGTCCAGAGATACCGCCGGAGGGCTGACAAGCGCGTCGACCCGGAGGAGTTCAGCGCATGCTCGCTCATCTGGTTTTATCGCCGCCCGTCGGGGCATAACCTACATTCCGACCGCATCGGAGCGGTCGCCGCCGAGATACGCGAGATGCGAGGCACCGAGATCGTGACGAAAGGGCAATGGGCGTGAACCGGTGGCGCTGCCGAATCTGATCATCATCGGCGCGATGAAATGCGGAACATCGAGCATGCACAACTACCTCGATGCCCATCCTGAGATTTCGATGTCCCGGCAGAAGGAATTGAACTTCTTCAGCTTCGATCGCCACTGGCGACGGGGCGAGGATTGGTATGACCATCAGTTTTCGTCCACCGCAGCAATCCGAGGCGAGTCGTCTCCGAGCTACAGCAAATTTCCGAAGGTTCCTCATGTTCCAGAGCGGATGAAAACAGTCATTCCATCAGCCCGTTTTATTTATCTCGTGCGCGATCCCGTGGCGCGCATTGTCTCTCATTACATGCATCTTCGCGATGGTGGCAGGGAAAAACGGTCTCTAGACGATGCGCTGAGCCAATTCGACGGAAACCAGTACGTCGATTGCTCGCGCTATTACATGCAACTCCAACAGTATCTAGATCATTTTGGGCAATCTCAAATTCTCGTAGTGAGCGCAGAGGAGATGAAAGAAAACCGTCATGAGATACTACGGCGCGTATTTCGCTTTCTGAACGTTGACGAGTCGTTTCAATCTCCGCACCACAATGCCATCTACCACGCCTCCAAGCCCCATGGCCCCTTACGACGAAGGGTGGAACGGAGCCGATTGGCACGGCATATCCGGCCGTATGTGCCCCGTTCGATCGTCTGCTGGGCGGCCACCCACGGTCCGGAGCAGCGCGCGGTGGAGCGGCCCTCCCTCGACAGCGGACTGCGGGAGGCTCTCTGCGACTATCTGCGCGAGGACGTGGAGCGTTTCCGTTCCCAGGTGAATCAGGACTTCGCCCAGTGGTTGATTTAACTGCGATGGCCGCGGTCACGTCCGCCCTCCCACCGAGCGCTTCGAGCGGCCCGCATTTCTGGAAACGCGGTTGCTGCCCTTGCTTGCATCCCGATCTCGCGTTGCCACGCCCTTCAAGGCAGCAGTCATGTGGACGAGACCACAGATCTCTTCGAGGCGCAATTCCCAGGAATGCCGACCCGCAAACTCCGCCCGTGCGCGTCTCTGCACCTCGCCGTCTTCGGCGAGTGCCTGCTCGACGGCGGCCGCGAACTCCTTTGGGCCCCTGGCGAGGGCGACGTGCCGCCCGTAGGCACGTAATGCCGGGAGCGGCGTCGCCACGACCGGCTTTCCGGCAGCCAGGTACTCGAGGACCTTGAGCGGGTTCATCGTCCGCGTGTGCTCGTTTACGAGGAAGGGAACCGTGCACACAGCCATGGGCTTCACGAATTCGGGAAGCCGATCCAGGTTCGCCGGGCCGAGAAGATGGACGTTCGCGAGCGCTCGGAGCGGACCCACGTCGAGATCTCTGAGGACTGGACCGACGAAGACGATCGACCACTCCGGATGGGCCCGAGCGAGGATCGTGACGAGCTCTCGATCGAGGCGTTCGTTGATCTGTCCCACGAAGCCGATGATCGGCTCACGGATCGCGCGGAAGGGCGGCGCCGGCCGGGTTTCAGGACTTGCGGCTCGGGCGAAATGACCGGTGTCGACCCCGTGTGGCACACAGTGGCTGTTCGAGTTGAAGCTGGCCTTCGCATCGCGGAGTTGCGGAGAGGTCGTGAGTACCAGATCGACCGAACGGAGAAGCTCGCGCTCTCGAGCACGCATCGCCGCGACCCGGTTCGTGCGATTGGCTCTGAAGGCCGGCCCGGTCGGATGATCGTCTGTGAGCCAACAGAGCGAGACCCATGCGTCGAGCCGCTCCACGACTCCGGCCGCGTCGAGATCGTGGACCCAGAGGAGCGGCTTCTCGAAGCCGAGGTCACGGGCAACGCGGGCAACGAACGAGGCGCGGAGCGCCTGGTTGGCGGCCGTTACTGGCCGTTCGAACCGGAGAGGCAGCGCCGCCGGGGGGTCGGCCACGTACAAGCGCTCGTCGACGCGCCGGACACTTCCACGCGCAATCGTCCGGGCTTTCGCCCCTCTCCGCGCCCCGCGTGCGACCGCACTCGGAAGCGCCACTGGCCGGTTGACGAAGAGGACCCGGTGCGCTCCGGCAAGTCGCGACATGTACTGGTGGAGGCTGAGCCAGTACGAGTCCCAGGCCACACCGGCGACGCAGACGATGTCGCGGTCAGCAAGCATCACGGCCCCGAGGTCGATCCATGAGTGACGGCCCGAGACCTCCTCTCTTTATCGTCGGATGCGGGAGATCCGGCACGACGATCGTCTACGAGCTCCTCTGTGAGCACCCGGACCTCGCCTGGTTTTCGAACTACGCCGAGCGCTGGCCGGTCTTCCCGCAGCTCGAGGCCCTCACCAGGCTCAGGGACCTCGGCGCGATCCGGCGCTCTCCTTCCCGGTTCGTGCCCTTGCCGGTGGAAGGCCACGCCCTGTGGAATCGCTGCGGCCCGCAAGATGCGCGGCACCGCAACGCTCCGCTCACCGGCGCAGACGTCGACGCGGAGCACGCCCAGCGGGTGAGAGACTTCGTCGCTACTCACGTCAGATATCACCGGGGGCGTCGTTTCATCAACAAGAACACCCGAAACAGCCGACGCGTCTTCTACCTCGACGCGATCTTCCCCGACGCCATGTTTCTGCACGTGATCCGTGATCCGCGCGCGGTCGTCGCGTCTCTCCTCGCCGTCCACTGGTGGCCCGACCTTCCGCTCTGGTGGAGCGAGGACCGTACTCCGCGAGCGCTCGCAGCCGACGGGTCCAAGCCGGAAGCCGTGGCGGCCGAGCATTGGGTGAGATCGGTCGAGCGGCTCCTGGCCGACGCGCGGCGCCTGCCGTCCTCCCGCAACCTTGAGATTCGTTACGAGGCGTTTACCGAAAGCCCTGAGGCGGTCCTGAGCAGCATCTGCGCGTTCGCGGGCCTGTCCTCGTCCCCCCGACTCGCCGGTTCTGCGAGACGACGCACGGTCACCAGTCAGAACGTGAAGTACAAGTCGCAGTTCGGAGACGAGGAGCTTCGAACGGTCGAGAGGATCGTCGCGCCGCTTGCCACCAGGCTCGGCTATCGCGTCGAGGCGGACGACGGGCTCGGGAACGGTCATGCCCACCACCAGGAAGGTTTTCGGCTCGTCACGAGGGACTGACGGTCAGCCCGGCGGAGCCAAGCGCCGCGGAGCCGACTGCAGCATCGTCCCTGGCCGGGCCGGAGATTTCGAGGCGGTCGCCCTGGTCTCGGAGCTCGGACTCGGACCTCCGACGCCACCAGTCGGAGAGGTTGCCGGGCAGCGCTTTCCACGCGTCCTGGTCCTCGCTCAGCCGACTCAGCACCGCGCGGTAGAGATCGAGCCGCGCGGCGCTCGTCATGTAGTCGGGATGAACGGTGAGCACGAGCACTCCGCCGCGCTCGCGGACGACGCGAATCGTCTCGAGCCAGACGTCGATGTCTTGACGCCCCAGGAGCTCGAAGAGAGTGTGATCCTGCTGCGCGGTCATGGGAATTTCGACGATCGCCCGCGGAAGCAAGAACGGAAAGACGGTCGCGCAACCACCGGGCTGGGCTCCGATAACCTCGGCCGTCGGGGCCGACGAATCGAATTCGATGTCAAGGCGCTCCGCGATCCAGTCCAGCTTCCGGATCGCCGACGGCGCCGCGAATCCACGGGCTCCCCAGGTCGACAGGTAGACGTTGATGCGCTCGGCTCTTCGGACGAACTCCCGGCGGTTCGAGAAGAGTTTTCCGTCGTGGTGAAGCCCGTGAACTCCGATCTCGTGGCCGGCTTGCCGGAGATCGGTCAGGATCGACGGGTCGAACGGGTACCGCTCGGGCACGAAATTCCAGACGGAGCGAAGGCCCGCGGCCTCCTCGAGGCAACGGAGGGCGTCGACGTTCCGAACTCCCTCGCTCCCCTCGACATCGTGGCGGAGGACGACGCCGTAGCGCGCTCGACGCGGCCAGAGGCCAAGCATCGGAACGCGGTCACGGCCTGCGGCCGCCATGGCGGCGCTCATGACGGCCGAGCGCAGGTCATCGAGTGTCGTGTCGACGGGCCAGGCCGGGAACCGCGAGCGAGCTTGCGTTCGCGCCAGGCGCCGGCGCAGAGCGAGCTGGTATCGCCGTGGGATCGCTGGCCGGGCGAGGTAGTAGAGCCTGCGGGCCAGCGACGCGGCGCGCGACACGGCTGCCGCACGCCCACGAAAATCCTCGAAGTAGAAGCGCCTCATCGCCTCGTATAGGTCGAAGCTCACGACCACCCGGCCGTCGACGAGTGCCATCTCCGGGGCGGTGATCCCCACGGGCGTCAGCGAAGGGAGGCCGACGGGAGGGAGGTCCGCAGGCCGGCCGTCGCCAGGCGCCAGGCGCACGGCCGTCATCCGCTCGCCGCGTTCCACGGCGAGCATCCCGGCTGGAAGCTTCCAGAAGCCTTCGAAGTTAGCTGCGAGCGCGGCCGAGAGTAGGCTGGAGCTTTCCGTTCGCATCGAGGTCGACTCAGGCGGGCTCATCGCGGTCAACTCGAGCTGGCGGGTGCGAATGCCCTCAGCGGCGCGCTCATTCCACAGCCGTCCGCAGCTCACGGCGTATGGCAACCCGCCTCGCATCTTCTACACGCCTCCGACGGTGACCCGGTGATTCGAAGAAGTCGTGGATGGACGCGGAGACAACGCGCACGCTCGCCGGAGTGAGCTCCGGGTAGATTGGTAGCGACAACAGACGACGGCAAGCAGCCTCGGCGATCGGATGCGACCCGGCTTCGTATCCGAGCCCCTTGAACGCGGCCTGGCGGTGAACGGGAAGAGGGTAGTGGACCCCGGTCCCGATGCCCTTCTGCTCCAGGAACGCCGCAAGGCGATCTCGTCGCTCGACCTGGATGGGATAGAGATGCCAAACCGGCTCCACGTCACTGGCGGCGGTCGGCTTGATCACCTGCTCAGGCAGAAGCTCGTCGTAGAGCGACGCGACGGCGCGCCGCGCCTTGTTCCAGGCGTCTAGGTGCCGAAGCTTCACGCGGAGGATCGCGGCCTGCAGCGTGTCGAGACGTCGGTTGAATCCGACCTCGACGTGATGGTTCTTCCGTTGCTGTCCGTAGTTGCGAAGAACACGCAGCCGGTCGCGAAGCGCTCGACTCCTCGTGACGACCATACCCCCGTCGCCGTGGGCGCCGAGATTCTTCGTCGGATAGAAGCTGAAGGCGGCGGCATCGCCCATGGACCCGACGCGTTGGCCCTTGTATCGGGCGCCGTGAGCCTGGCACGCGTCCTCGATCACCAGAAGGCCGTGACTCCGGGCGATCTCGCTCAGCGAGTCCATGTCCGCAGGCTGGCCGTACAGGTGCACTGGAACGATCGCCCGGGTCCGCTTCGTGATGGCTCGACCGACCGCGTCGGGGTCGAGCGTGTACGTCTTCGGATCCACGTCGACGAGCACGGGAGTCGCATCGACGTGGGCGATGGCAAAGACTGTCGCTACGAAGGTGTTCGTCGCGGTTATGACTTCGTCACCCGCTCCGACGTCCAGTGCGCGAAGCGCGAGCTCCAGTGCGGACAAACCGGAATCCACGCCGACGGCGTAGAGGCTCTCGCAGTAGTCGGCGAACTCTGTCTCGAAGAGCTCGAGGTCCCGGCCGAGGATCCAATCGCTGCGCGACGCGACGTCGTCCAGAGCCTCGCTGAGCTCCCACGCTATTGCTGTCTGCTGCGCCGCGAGGTCAACAAATGGCACGCGAGAGCTCACGGAAGCACCCCCTCGAGTTCGTCGGCGTCCGACGCGGCCGCCGCCTGGTCGGCCGAGGTATCGGAAACAGCCGCCGGAATCGGGACCGGCCCGCCTTGTAGTGCCACCGACTTGTCGACCGCTTCCAGAACGCGGACGACCTCGCGCCCTTGCGCCCCGTCGGTGACCGGCGCCTCACGACCGCGGATCGCGTGGATGAAGGCTCCGCACTGATTTTTCAGCGGCTCGAGTGCAGGAATCGGCGGGCTCACGATCGCGCCGTCGCGGAGATGCAGCGTGTGCTCACCGTACCTCGCCGACTTAGGGTCATCGACACTCTTGACACCCTTCTCGAAGACGCGAACCCGCTCGAGCGAGTCCATGTCGTTGAAGACGACACGTTTCTCACTGCCGACGACGACGACCTGCCGGACCTTGTTCGGATCCGCCCAGCTGACGTGAATGTGCCCGACAATGCCGCCCGGATATCCGAGTGTGATGAACCCGACGTCTTCCAAGCTATTCCGAACAGGGTTTGCGCCAACGGCGCTGACCCAAGCCGGCGTTAGGTCGAGGAGGTAGTTGAGGATCGCAATATCGTGCGGCGCGAGATCCCAGATTGCGTTCACGTCGGACCTGATCGGCCCGAGGCTCGTACGCTGCGAGTAGAGGTAGTAAACCTCGCCCACTTCGCCGGCGGCCACGTACTCCTTGACCGCTCGGACGCCCGGGTTGTAGAGGAACGTGTGACCCACCATGAGGGTCCGTCCGTGTCTCTCGGCGAGGTCGATCAGCTCGCTTGCGTCCTTGCTCGTCGTTGCGAGGGGTTTCTCGACAAGCACGTGCTTGCCCGCCTCGAGCGCCATTCCCGCCAGACGCCGATGGGTGGAAGCGTCGGTCACGATTGCCACCGCGTCGGCCTCGGGCCGGGTCACCGCCTCCGCGGCATCGTCTGTGACGCTAACCGGAAGAGTTCGACGGACCTGATCAAGACGATCCGCTTGGCTGTCGCAGACGACAACGACGCGGGCATCGCCGAGCTCGCCGAAGACGCGAATGTAGTTTGTTCCCCAGTACCCAGCTCCAATGACGGCGACTCGTGTCGCTCCGGGGCTGACGTCGATCATGGAATCCCCCCTTTGCCGCATGCCCGGACGCTTATCCGGCGCCTCGCGTAGAAACCAGCGCCGGAATCGTTCGCACCATGATCTTCAGATCCGTCCAAAATGATTGCTTGTCCGCATACTCGAGATCGCACGAGACCATCTCCCAGAACGAGAGCGCACAACGGCCGCGGACCTGCCAGAGGCCGGAGATACCGGGCAAGACGGTGAAGCGCCGCATGTGCTCGGGCCGGTACCGCGCAAACTCGTAGAGCGGAACAGGGCGCGGCCCGACGAGACTCATCTCGCCGCGGAGAACGTTGATGAGCTGGGGCAGCTCGTCGATGCTCGTCAGCCGCAGGTACCGACCGACACGGGTGATACGCGGGTCGCGTTCGAGCTTGATCGGCCCCGTGTCGGACGGGCCCGATTTCGCAGGCCGGTTTGCCATGGCAGCGATGTGCCGTTCGTGAACGCCCGAATCTGCGTCGGCGATCATCGAACGGAACTTGAAGAACTTGAAAGGTTCGAGACGCCAGCGTGTCATTCCGTCTCGCCGTACCCGTCGCGTGCCGATGCGCTCTTGGCTGAACAGAATTGGTCCAGGCGAATCGAGCTTCACCGCCACCGCGGTGATGGCGAGAAGCGGCGCGAGGACTATGAGAAGTAGAGCGGTGAGGACCAGGTCGGTTGCGCGCTTGGCGTTGTGATAGAAGGTCTGGGACGGGGCGTTGAAGCCCTCGGCTCCGTGGAGATCGAGAAGGATGCCCTCGGCAGGGTTGCACTGGGCGGGAACCATGGCGTCTATTCGTGCGAGCTTCGCCATGAGTAGGTGGATTTCCGATGGCGCTCGGTCCGGTTGAGAACGAGTCCGAGGACCTGCCCCCCGGCTGCATTGATTTCCTCCTGTGCTTGACCCAGGACGTCGCGAGGGACGTTCGAGCTCGGAAGCACTAGGAGCACGCCATCTGAGGGAGCCGCAAGGACAAGCGGGTCGCTGACCTCGAGAACGGGTGGCCCGTCGACCAGCACCACGTCGAACTCGGCTCGAAGCTTCTTGAGAATCCCTGGCCAGTCGGCCGCCTCGAGAAGTTGCCCGGCGCGATCGGTAGGCGCACCCGCCGGAACGAAGAAGAGGTTGGGGACATCGGTCGGCCGGATTACGTCGGCGGTGCGTGTTCCCTCGAGGACGTCTCTGAGTCCCGGCTCGCCCGGCTGGTCGAAGTGCGCGTGCAACGCCGGCCGCCTCAGGTCTGCGTCGACCAGGACGACGCGACGACCGGCTTGCGCCACCGTGCGGGCCAGGTTAGCTGCCACGGTCGTCTTGCCGTCCCCTCGCTCCGGGCTCGTGATCACGAACGCATGCCGCTTCAGCCGCGGTCTCTTTCCGGCGAAGATCGCAAGGCGCAGTCGACGAAATGCCTCGTCCGCGGACGAACCACCATTGAACGCGGAGCTCCCGTCTTCGGCCCTGACGTACGGCACGCTTGCGAGGATCGGCGCTCCTGCGGCCGCTTCCACGTCCACCTCTCCATGCAGCCGGGGACGAACCCGCTCGGTGAGGTAGGCGAGGCCGGTTCCTCCAACGATGCCGACAAGAAAAGCAACTGCGAGGTTCCGGAAGAGATGTCGGTTCGAGGGCGTCGACGGAGGTACCGCGGGCTCGGCGACGGACAGGGAGTTCGCCCGCTCCTCGCGCGCGAGCCGGATCGAGTCGAGGTTGTCCTGCAGCGTTCTGAGCCTGGATTGGCTCGAGTTGATCGCTTGCTTTAGCTCGAGCAGCTGGGCGCTTCGTTTCGGCGAGCGCGGACGTGTCGCGGCCAGGGTCCCGTACTCATTCCGCTTGGTCGTTAGGTCGCTCTGGATCTGCTCGATCCGCGACGCTAGGTCGGCCTCGGCTCCGCGGTTTGCCAGGTTGAGTGCACGTACGCGCGCGATCAGCAGCGCGGCGAGCTGGTTCGCGGCTACCGCGGCCGTATCACGGTCGTGCGTCGTGACGTCGATGTCCATTAACTCCGTATTCGGCACGGCTTGGACCCGGAGACCCGGGCGTTCCGGAAGCCCGACGGCCGTCACGAGCTCGTCGACGAGGCCCCTACTCGTCGCGAGATCAACGTATGTGTTTTCAAGCCGATCGACGTACGTAAGATCGTCGGGACGGACCTGATCGCTTGCGATGCTCGAGCGTGTCGCGACGTGCACCACGGCCGTTGCCGTGTAATCCGGCGTCTGCGCGAGGGTGAATACGAGTGCGTACAACGCCGATCCGAGCGCAACCAGCCCGATCAGCCACTTGCGACGCCACAAGATCGCCAAGTGTGGGCTGCGATCGCGCCAACCCGTCTCCCGAGGACTCAATGCTCTAGGTCACGCCCTCCGCCGCATTAGGAAGTATGTGGGAGTCTAATTCGAACATGCTCTTCCCGTCGAGGTTGGGCCGAACTCCGGCAACGAGACTTCGGAGGGAGAAAGCCGTACGTCGTAGCGCAGAGACCCAGCTCGACCAACTCAGGATCCGTCGGCGCCTGGCACACGAGCTTAACGAGCGTAAGGCCGCCATACCCGGCATCCTCGACGCGCTGGTAGTGAAGGCGCAGGAGGGCGACGTGCCTGCGGCGCGCGAGCTCCGCGGCTGGCGCGGGGTGGATGAGCGCACCTATGCAGACATGACCCCCGAGGAAAGGGCACGCTTGCGCGCAGCACTTATCAAGCGCATCGCCGAGGCAGAGGCAGCGCTAGAGGAAGGCGAGGCACAGGCGGGGTGGCCACGTACTGGTCACGGGTCACGCAAGAGCGCTTAGTCGGTGGCGTTGCGACGACGCCGCACCTGCCGCATGCTTGCTCGCCGGACGCGCGGGCAGCGGCCCAGATCAGCCGCTCGGGGGACGACGATGGGGGCCGCTTGTCACGGCTGAAACGCCCTCGAGACGCGTTCCCAGGCGATCCTGCGGGGCTGCTCGGCGTCGGTCGAATCGAAGTGCCTCAGGTGCTCGACATCGGCGCGGAGCGCCGTAAGCACTTGGCCGAAGCCGAGTGAGCCGTCGCCGCTCAGCCGATCATTGGCGGCCTCGGCGAAGGAAGGCGCCGCCGCTTGAGACACTCGGCCAAGGTGACGGTCGAGGAGAGGTTCTCGCGAGACGCTTCGAGCTCGGCGACGGCGGCTTCGTAGCGCGTCCGCACCTTCACGATCTCGCCCATTGCTTGCCGGTCCCAGGCGCTTCGGTTCTCCCGGATCACCGCCGTAAGCTGCTTCTGCGCGTCCGTGTACGCCCGTTCGAGCGCCGAGACACGCCGTTCCTGAGCAGTGATCTGCTCGCGGATCGCGTCCGCCTCTGACCTCGGTTCCGCCTTCGCGGCGAGGAGGGCGCGTCCGAGCGCGAGTTCGTCGCGGGCTGTCGCGGGGCCGAGTTCGTCGCGAAGCTCCGCGAGTCTCGCCTGGGCCTCGTGCCACGCGGCGAGAGCCTTGGTGACGTGCTCGGAAGCCGACCGAAAGGGCTTCCAACGCTGGTTGGCGAGGTCGGCAGGATTCATGCTTCACCTCTCGTCTGCCCCGCCTGCGCACGCGCCTCGACTGCCCGTCGATCAACCCGTGCGGGCTCCCGAACGCCTACCACGATCGCGAGGTCTTCAGTTTCTTCCGGCCTGCCGTGGTCCGGTTGCAGCGAACGTGCTCCGGGCCGTTGTAGTAGTCCCGGTCGAAGTCATCGTGGCCGAGATCCCAAGGCTCGGTCGCCAGAATCGGCTTCCGGCAGCGAGCACAGAGAACCGTTCCCCCACTAACGATTCTTGCCCAGTACCGGCGCAAGTTTCGATGTTTTCCCGTGTACCCACGCTTTTTCGTCGATCCCTCGGACATCGTTCACGATCTAGGGAGAGAAATCGAAATGGCGGAGTCGCCAACCGGGTCGGAGCCAAAAAAGCCGCCGCCTGGGCCGGATGCTGAGGTTGAGCGGTCCGATTGCCTGGCCACGCGGGGGCTCATGCCGCGTTCTCAGGCAGCCCCGCCGGCGGCCGCAAGTCGACTACCTCGGCGCTCGAGGCCAGCGGCGCACGCGCGGGGTGTGGGTGGCTGGAAGGAGCCTCGCCCACATCGTCAATCTCTTGCGGCCCGTAAAGCCAGGTTCTGAACTCAGTCTCGGGGACTCGGAAGGGGGAGCGGTCACTACTGCCCAACCTCAAGGCGGGAAGGTCGCCGCTGCGGATCTTTCGCCGTACGGTCTCCTCCGTCTGCCCGAGTCGGCGAGCGACTTGCAAGGTAGTTAATAGTTTAGGTTCGTCGCGTAACATAGTCTATTTCACAACATCATACATTGCCGATATGACGACGTACAACGGCTCCGTCATCCGGCTCGGCTACCGTCTCGAGTGACGCCACACGCGTCGTCCTGGAGAGCAATTCGCAGCCTGTGGGGCCGCTTCGTAAGCGGCCCTCTGGCGTTGGGAGGGAGGCCGTCCGGACCCTGCCCTACGCTCCCTTGTGCGAATGCGTAAACCCAGGATGATCCGGTGGCCAGCGATCCTCTCCTAGGGGCCACGCCCGAGCGCGAGCTAAGCCGCAGCGGCAGCACACGGCCGCACGTCCTGCCCCGCGTTGAGAAGCGGCCAAATGTCGGCCCGTTCGGTGCCTGGTACGTCTTTCCGATGGTCCTCGGCAGAGAACTCGAGCTCCGCGCCTACGGCAGCCACCTAGTCTGTGAGGACAAGGACGACTCCGTGGCCTGGGAGAGCCTCCCGGAGGCAGAGCGAGAAAGAGTCCGAAAGCCAGCCATTGCCTCGCTCGAGGCCGCTCAGCGACAAGACGTGCGGCGAAAGGTGCAAGACAATCGCTTCCGCTCCGGTATGCGGCTTTTGACCGGGTCAGCACTACGAGCACGCCAACACCCGCAGGAGCGATGTCGCTTCAGCCCAGCTCGTACGCAGGAGCGATGTCGCGAACCACGCCGGCGAAGCGTCAGCCGTGGGCCGCGTCGGGCGCGGGCACCTGGTCGATCAGGAGACGACGAGTCAGAACCAGAACGTAATCTAGAACGCCGCGACGCCGAGGTTGTCCTGTGACCTGGCGACCCTCGCGGCGTTTTGCTACGCAGACGGCGCTGCAGGCGCTGACGCTCCGTTTCGGAGACCTCCTCGATGACGCTCGCCTCGAGCTCCTGGCGTGCGAGTACGACGACCTCGTCTCGATCCTGACGGCTCGCATCGCGCGTGAGCATCGCCTCCGACTCGACCGTGACGACGAGAGGTCGTCGTCGTGAGCACGGCCACGATCACAGAGGCCGCGAGCAAGGGTCGCACAGTCCACCAGGTGGCCAGGTCGATCCGGCGCAGCAGGGACTACGCCGCCGAACTTCTGGCCGATCTCGAGCGCGATGGGATCGCCGAGGAGACCAACGGCCTCTGGCGCTTGACGGACGAGGCCGAGGTTCGCTTCGGACGGGCTTTCCGGGAGCTGTCGATATGAACCGGGCGCTCCTCGGTTGGATTGACTGCGCAATGGCGCTCGAGGCGGAAAACAAAGAGCTTCGGCGACTGATGAGCGACTTGGTCATCGCCATCGCCAGGAATTGCGACTTACTGGCAGACGCTCGCCGAGAGCTGGCCGAACGCTTCCCCGAGGAGGGGCCGGCGTGACCTGTCGCCTCTGCGGTCGCTCGAATCGTTCCGGCCCGTTCTGCCGGGGCTCTGACAAGGCCCTCGTTTGGTGCTACTCACGCGCCCGCGCACGACTCGGTATGTCCAAGGGCCTCTGCGCCGCTTGGCGGGCGAGAGATGAAGAACGGATAAGCGTAGCGAGGGGGCGGGCGTGAGAGAGAACGCCGACGCGAAGGGTGCCAGGTACCTCACCGAGGGGCGTTTGCGCGTTCTCCAGGCCGATGAGGACGGCGGCAGCGTCATAGCCGAGTGCCGAGGTGACGGGCGGGTCTATGCGCTCGGGTACGACGAGCGCCGCTGGTTCTGCTCCTGTCCGGCTCTCGGTCGCTGCGCCCACCTGAAAGCTCTAGGTCGAGTCGTGGTCATGGAGCCGAGGGAATGACTAGACACATCGCACTAGACATCAGGGCGCCGGGACGGGACTATGACCCCCTGAAAGACAAGGCGTACCGTGACTGTGCGCTCGGCCCGGAGATCGTCGCCTGGCTCGCCTGGCTCGATCTCGGAGGCGCGGCCGAACGAACGCTCGATCAATACGAGCGAGACCTCTCCGTACTCGCCCTTCTGTTCCCCAACAAGGGGCTCGCAGAGATCACCGACCTGGAACTAGGGGCCGCGATCCGGCGCTTCCCGCCGCGCTCGCGCCGCGTTCGCAAGGCGGCGATCGACTCCTTCTACAAGTGGGCGATCCGCACCCGCAGGATCGACAAGAACCCCATGGCCCTGCTCCCCGCCGTCAAGAGCCGCCCGCAGAAGCTGATCGACACATTCACGGAGGCAGAGGCAGAAGCGCTCGTGAACCTGTCACTCGTGGACGGAGCCCTGATGCTGCTTCTGCTGGAAACCGGGATCCGCAAGGGGGAGGCACGGGCGCTGCAGGCGCAACGCTGCGACCTCGCCCGCGAGCGCCTGATCGTGATCGGCGGCAAGGGCGGCAAAGACAGGACAGTGCCACTCACCCAAAGGCTGACAACGACGCTAGCGGAGCTGTTCATGCTCGAGGGGATCAACCAAGACGAGTACATCTGGTACTCCAAGCCGGGAGGCGGCCCGGTCCACCGAGCGCACCCGATCGGCGACGGCAGCTTTCACCGCTGGTGGGATCGCTGCCTGAAAGGCGCCGGCGTTCGATACCGGAAGCCGCACACCACGAGGCACACGTTCGCGACCCGCTGGCGCAGGCGCGGGCTGGCCGTCGACGAGATCCAGCTCCTGCTCGGCCACTCGTCCATCCGGACGACCTCTGACCTGTACGTCCACACCGACGTCGAAGACGTGGCCGCGCGGATGGCGCTGATCGAGGCGGGATCCAGTGCTTGAGAAAAGAGTCCGGACTGGCAGCCAAGAAAATGCTGGAAATCGGCAACTAGAGGCGCGGAGCGGATTCGAACCGCTGTACGAGGCTTTGCAGGCCTCTGCCTAACCACTCGGCCACCGCGCCCGGCGCGTCGGAATCGTAGCGACGTCGGCTCTCGAGGGACTCCGCGGTCGCCTTCGGAGTTAGCAGGCGCCGGCAAAGCCGCTCTGGTCCAGAGCGACCAAACAAGCGAAGTGAGCACAAATCCGATCCGGCCCCTTGCTATCAAGAGGGCATTGCCTTGAGAATGGACGGATCGGCAGGCGCGTACCTTGTCCCGGGGTAACGTATCGTCGGCCGTGCGGAGCCCCGGCTTGCCGGGGCTCCTTCTTGTCGTGCACGGCAAATAAGCCCTCTTGACGACCAGCCATGAGGCAGATCTACCCCCTGGCCGTCGAACACACCGGCTGCCTGAGGCCGTCAATCAAGACGGGCAACTCCCGCGCATTCGCGCTACTGCCAGGCGCATGGCTTGACTTGTGCGAAATGACGCAATACCGTCGATCCCGCACATACCTGCGGCGGACGAAAGGGGAAGGTTCATGCGGCGTCTCTTGCTCCTCGGCCTCTTGGCCACGCTCACGCTCGCGCCTGCGGCGAGCGCGACTACGACATCGTTCTCGGCGACCTTCAAGGAAAGCTTCGGGCGCGCGACGGCCCATCCATGCTCAGCTGATGTATTCGTTTGTGGCTCTGGCAACGTCGCGGGCTTCGGGGCAGCTACTGAGGAGTTCTTCATTGCCTACTTCGAGCCGGAGACGGCGTTCGAGACCGGCTGCTCCCCACTGACGCTCGTCCGCACGACCACGTTGACGGACGGAAGCATCCTAGTGACCGAGGAGACAGGCACGGTTTGCTTCCCGGGGGTGACAGTTCAGACGCCGGGCTCCCTCCGCTCGTTCGGGAATCCCGGCTTTTTCACCGGGACTTACGAGATTGTCGAAGGCACAGGTGTCTTCGAGGGCGCCACGGGCTCCGGCACGTCGACGTTCAAAGCCGCGGGCGACGCGGCCCTGTCTAGGCTCTCGGGAACGATTACGTTGCCGTAGTTCGAACGCCGAGAGGCCGAGGTTGGCAAGCGGCCGGGCCTGCCCGGCCGCTTCCTTACGTTCCGCCTTGCGGCACTAAAGTCGACCTCGATCGACTCGACACAGATCCTCCGTCAGTACCGGCTCGTCCTCCCCGACCTCGCCGATCATCTGCACTCCGCGCACTCGGAAGGCCGGGGCCGTCCTCCCGGGCTCGTAAATCGAGACCGGCAGTCTGACGGTTATTTCGGCATGCTCCAGCGCCGAAATGTCTCGCGTAGCTTCTGACCTCGATCCACAGCGCGCCCAGTTTGATCGCTCATTTGCCCACGCGTGAGGAATTGCCTGGTACTACGAGCATGGAGGGTCTTTCCCCGGCCAAGCCGTCTGTGCTCGCAGTACATCTCGATCTCGACAGCCTTGTCCTCCAATGTGAATTCGCTCGTTGTGTCCGGTTTAAACATGCGGTAGAAAGCACGGCTCAGCCGCTTCGTTGAGCCGTTCGGAGGGTTGCCTCTCTAGGGAAGGCGGCCGGGCTCCCGGTCACTCTGTTCGTCCGGCGGTCGATCGCTCGTGCCGCAGGACTTGACGACTGACCACTTCTGACGAGAGTGAGAGTACAGCTCGGCGTGCGGCAACTCGTGGGGGCAACTGCGGCAAATGGAAATCGAAGTAAGTCATCCGGCGCTCGTTGAAGATCTGCTCGAGTTCCTACGCTCCTCGAGTTGCAAAGCCAGGCGTTGCGGCGGTCAGAGGGTCGACGTGCATGCCGGATGGCCGCTGCGCGAGGGCGGACAGCGGCATCTCGATCTCTATCTGGCCGCCTGGGAGGCGAAGAACCCCGGCGCACACGCCGCGCGCGTAGGTGAGGGCGAGGGAGGCGGCCAACCAAGACTGCGGCGGCCTGCCGGCCGCTCGCTGCCGCACTCATGAGCACTGTGGAGCACGAGTGCCGTCGCGATGTCGAACGCGAGCGGCGGGTGGCACGTTGGCTTTCAACAGGGCACCGTCGGGAGAAGGCCCTCTGAGGTGGTGAGGGGCAGGAGAGCCGCTCGGCCGGCAACACATGGCCGAGTCTGCCGTCAGTCAGACTGGTTCGGTGTCTCCTCTCGCGCCTCCCTGAGCGAAGCCTCGAGATCCACCAGGGTCTCGGTCAGAACCGCGAGCAATTTGACGAGTTGTTGATGCAGCCCGTTAGCGGCTTCCAGTAGTTCACTCATCTGTTCGACGGCGAGCGAAATCTGAACAACAGCGCTCGCTACCTTGTCCTCAGCGATCGAACCGGTGGGCGGGACGCCTTCAGTCATTAGAACCTCCGGGAATCGCAGGAACCTGCGGCCATCAGCAACGGGATTTCCGCAACCCTACGCCAGTAGTGCGGCCGGATGGGACTGCCGGAGGCGTGGTGATGATTCCTGACTAGAACCTGACTTCGGGCCCGTAACAGGTCATCAGGATTCCAGTCTGAGACGAGAAAACCCTATTTCCAGCAGGTCTTC
>Ga0307302_10000136_pt1 | contig 31638 bp, 29 predicted proteins | sample ER_DNA_183_FD_194490 | JGI IMG/M metagenome (GOLD analysis project Ga0307302, IMG submission 194490) | Bulk soil microbial communities from the East River watershed near Crested Butte, Colorado, United States - ER_DNA_183 | ecosystem: Environmental > Terrestrial > Soil > Floodplain | place...
CGAGTAGGCCGCGAGGTGGACCAGATGTGGACCAAGGACAGCGAGAGCCCCGACGGCTGGATGGCCGTGACGCTCTGACCTGCTGGGTTGGTTGGTGGGCCTGCCAGGACTTGAACCTGGGACCTCATCCTTATCAGGGATGCGCTCTAACCGCCTGAGCTACAGGCCCGGGTGCTTTGCACCTGCTTGGAGGCTGGTGGTGCCTCTGCTGCGGGGGGCAATGTAGCACAGGGGTGTGGGGGCATCATTGTCGGAGTGTGCGGCTGTGGCCTCGGAACTCGGCGATGACGGTGGTGTCGGGGAGGCGGACGGTGACGTCGTAGATGCCGCTGCGGCCGTGGCGGTGGCGTTCGGCGGCTTCGGCGATCAACTCGTCGCCGAGGTGGGCTGGGGCCAGGAAGACGACGTCGCAGGCGGCGGCGACGGTGACGGGGCCGTAGGTGTTGCAGGCGAAGGCGAAGGCGGTGTCGGCGAGGAGGAAGACATAGCCGCCGTGGCAGATGTCGTGGCCGTTGAGCATGGTGTCGCGGACCTGCATTCGGGCGGTGGCGTGGCCTGGGGTGACGTGCTCGATCTGGATGCCGAGGTGGCGGGAGGCCAGGTCGGCCTCGTACATGGCCGCGGCGGAGCGCTGGGCGACGGCCTGGGGGTCCTCCGGCACGTGACCTCCTTGGGGCTCGAGCGGTGCCTGTGCAGGATCGCGACTGCGGGGACGTCGGGCAACCAACCGTCGGGGTCGACCACCATGCTCCGGTTTCGGTCGGTGGGGTGAGCGGCTAGGCTTGCGTGGGTCGGCGGGTGTGCCCAGCGGCGGGGCGGTCATTGGGCGAGGGGTGCGGGATGGGGCTACCGGATATCGAGTCCGTGCTGCTGGACGAGGAGCGGGTCCGGGCGGGAGTTCTTGAGCTGGCGGCGCGGATCTCGGAGGACTACCAGGGGCGCGACCTGCTGCTGGTCGGGGTGCTCAAGGGGGCCGTGGTGCTGATGGCCGACCTGTCGCGGGCCCTGACCATCCCGCACGAGGTCGACTTCATCGCGACCTCGTCGTACGGGTCGGCGACCGAGACCTCTGGGGTGGTCCGGTTGCTCAAGGACCTCGACCACGAGATCGAGGGGCGGCACGTGGTGCTGGTCGAGGACATCGTGGACTCCGGGTTGACCCTCGAGTACCTGCTGGCGACCCTGCGGCCCAGGCGGCCGGCCTCGCTCGAGGTCTGTGTGCTGCTGTGCAAGCCGGACGAGCTGCGGGTCGAGGTGCCGGTGAGGTACAAGGCGTTCGACATCCCGAGCGTGTTCGTGGTCGGGTACGGGCTGGACTACGCCGAGCGCTACCGCAACCTGCCGTTCGTGGGCACCCTGCGGCGCGAGGTATACGAGCGCAGCGGCGCCGGTTAGGGTTGGCGGAACCCCCACTCCGACGAAGGAGGGATGGTGGACGTCGTCACCGCGCTCGACCGGCTGCCAAAGGTCGAGCTGCACTGCCATGTCGAGGGGACGATGCGACCGGACACGGTCGTGGACCTCGCCCGCAAGAACGGGATCGAGCTGCCGACCTCGGACCCGACCGAGCTGTACCGGTACTCGAACCTCGACACCTTCCTGGAGATCTTCTGGCTGGTGCAGTCCACCCTCGGCAGCCGCGAGGACTGGGCCCGGTTGGCCTACGAGAGCGTCGTCGACGGTGCCGCGCACGGGCTGGTCTACCGGGAGACGTTCTTCACCCCGGCCCGGCACCTGGACGCCGGGCAGGACCTGGCCGACATCGTGGCCGGGCTGGCCGAGGGCCTGGAGGCGGCCGAGGGCGAGACCGGGGCCCGGGCGATGCTGATCGCCGACATCGACCGGGCCTACGGCGGGGTGGCGGGCCTGGCCATGGTCCGGCGGCTGGTCGAGTTGCGCGATGCCGCCAGCCCCGGGGTCGAGCGGGTCATCGGGGTGGGGCTGGACTCGACCGAGCTGGGGGTCGACCCGACCGACTTCGCCGACGCCTTCGAACTGGCCGGCAAGGCCGGGCTGCGGCGGACCTCGCACCAGGGGGAGGAGACGCCGCCGAGCCACATCTGGGCGGGGCTGGACGTGCTCGGGTCCGAGCGCATCGACCACGGGCTGTCGAGCCTCGAGGACCCGCAGCTGACCCGGCGCCTGGTGGTGGAGCGGATCCCGCTCACCGTCTGCCCCAACTCGAACGTTGTGATCGCCAACGCTGTGCCACGCCTGGAGCTGCACCCGTACCGGCGGATGCGGGAGGCGGGGCTGTTGGCCACGCTCAATACCGACGACCCGGCCCTCACCGACCTCGACCTCGGCCGCGAGTACCAGTCGTGCATGGAGGCCTTCGCCTACCGCTGGGAGGACATGGTGGCGATCGCGCTGGACGGGGTCGAGGCGACCTGGCTCGACGAGACCGACAAGGGCGAGCTGCGGGCGCGGGTCGAGCGGGAGGCGGCCGAGCTGGCCAACGGGCTCGACGGCGGCTGACGCGGCCGGACCGGGCGACCGGACCGCGATGTTTCACGTGGAACGCGCTCCCGACGCCCCGCCCGCTCGCTCGACGTCCTCGTGAGCGTCCCGGGGGCCCTCCAGCTTGACCTCGACGGTGGTGGCGCCGGCGGACAGGGCGGCGTCGAGGGCCCGGCGCAGAGCGTCGAGGAGTTCCTGCCTGGCGCCAGACAGGGCGGTCGTGGTCGGGCCGGCGTCGAGGGCGAGGCCGGCGATCGGGACCGCCTCCGGCCGCTCGGCCTTGGCGGCCAGCGCCTCCTCGAGGCTGCGCGGTTGCAGGAACTCCATTGCTCGGCTTCCGCGGGCCGGTGCTTGCGCGGCTACACGCCCAGCAGGCGCTGCACCGGTTCGATGGCGAAGTAGATCACGAACAGGAAGGCGACGATCCACAGCAGCAGGCCCGGCTCGCGCCAGCGGCCCAGGAACAGCTTGATGGCCACGAAGGCGATGAAGCCGGCCCCGATGCCGTTGGTGATGGAGAAGGTGAACGGCATCAGGACGATGGTGAGGAACGCCGGGATGGCGATGGCCGGGTCGGCCCAGTCGATGTCGGCGACCTGCCGCATGAGCAGGAACCCGACCACGACCAGGGCCGGGGCGGCCGCCTCCTGGGGGACCACCTCGACCAGGGGCGTGAGGAACAGCGCGACCAGGAACAGCAGGGCGGTGACGACGCTGGCCAGCCCGGTGCGGGCGCCCTCGCCGACCCCGGCGGCAGACTCCACGTAGGTGGTGTTGGACGAGGTGGAGGCGACCCCGCCGGCGGCCGCGGCGATGCTGTCGACGAACAGCACCCTGCTGACCCCGGGCAGCCGGCCCTCGCGGTCGAGCAGGCCGCCCTCGTTGGCGACGCCGATGACCGTGCCCATGGTGTCGAAGAAGTCGCTCAGCATGAGGGTGAAGATGAACAGAACGGCCACGATGATCCCGACCTGGGCGAAGCTGCCACCCAGGCTGAAGGCGCCCAGCAGGCCGAAGTCGGGCGAGCCGACGATCCCCTCGGGGACCGACGGGACGGTCAGGGCCCAGCCGCCGGGGTTGACGTTGCCGGCGGCGTCGACCCGCGGGCCCACGTCCACGATCGCGTTGAGGATGATGGCGAAGATGGCCGTGATCACGATGCCAAGCAGGATGGCGCCCCGCACCCGCCGCACGACCAGGAAGATGGTCAGCAGCAGGCCGAAGCTGAACACCACCGTCGGCCAGCCGATCAGGCGGTTGCCGACGCCCAGCTGCACCGGCACGGTGGTGTTGGCGGCGTCGGGGATGCGGCGCACGAAGCCGGCGTCCACGAAGCCGATGAAGGCGATGAACAGGCCGATGCCCACGCTGATGGACTGCTTGAGGGCGAGCGGGATGGCGTCCATGACCCACTCCCGCAGGCCGGTCACGACCAGCAGGGTGATGACCACCCCCTCCAGCACGACGATGCCCATGGCCGCCGGCCACGACATCACCGCGGCCAGCTGGAAGGCGACCACGGCGTTGAGCCCGAGGCCGGCCGCGAGCGCGAACGGGTAGCGGCCGTACACGCCCATGAACAGCGTCATGGCCGCCGCCACCAGGGCGGTGGCGGTGGTCAGCTGGGCCAGGTCGAGGCGCTGGCCGTTGACGTCCGCGGCGCCGCCGAGGATCAGCGGGTTGAGGACGACGATGTAGGCCATGGTGAAGAAGGTGGCGAGGCCGCCGCGGATCTCCCGCTCGACCGTGGAGCCACGCTCGGAGATCTTGAAGTAGGCGTCCAGGCCGGAACGGGGCGGCGTGCCTCGAGGGTCGGACCGAACGTTCGACTCGGTGGTCATCGCTGATCCTTTGCCCGAGAACGGATGCAGGCGGGGAAAGTTGAGCGCAGCCCCTCCCCGGGTGTCAACGTGCCCGACTCTGGCATTTGGCCCAGCGATCCCCCAGGATTGGACGAGCGCACCCGTTCCGGTCAGGCGGTGAGGACTTGGACGCCAGCACGGCCGCCCTGCTGCTGGGCAGGGTCGAGCCCTTCCGGGGGCTGGACGAGCGGGCACGCCTGACCATGGTCGAGCATGCCGGGCGCCGGGTGGTCGACAAGGGCCAGACGGTGTTCTGGCAGGACGACCCCGGCGAGGCCATGTTCGTACTCCTGGAGGGGGCGGTGAAGCTGGTGGTGTGCTCGCGGGACGGGGAGCTGATCGAGCTCCACCGCCACGACGCCCCGGCGATCTTCGGCGAGCTGGCCGTGCTGGACGCGGGGCCCCGGTCGGCCTCGGCCGAGGCCGTGGAGCGCTCGACCCTGCTGGTCGTGACCCGCCCGGAGCTGCTGCGGCTGCTGCGCAGTGACGAGCAGGTGGCCGAGGCCCTGCTCCGCATCCTGGGGGCGATGGTCCGCCGGACCACCCGCCAGATCAGCGACCTGGCCTTCCTGAGCCTCCAGGGCCGGGTGGCGGCCAAGCTGCTCGACCTGACCGCGCCGGACGGCTCCCGGACCCGCCGCATCACCCAGGTCGAGCTGGCCACCATGGTCGGCGGGGCCAGGCAGACGGTCAACCAGGCGCTGCGCTCACTCGAGTCCCGCGGCTACATCCGGGCGAACGGGCGCAGCTTCGAGATCCTCGACCGCGAGCAGCTGCGCCGCCTGGCCGGCGGGTAGGGCGGCGCGCAGGAACGAACGTCCGCCGGGGGCGGGATGTTACCCCCGGCGGACGCTTCCCCCGTCTCCTAGAGCCAGTCTGACCGGTGGTAGGACCGGTGGTAGACGTGGACCCGGTGGATCGGCGGAAGGGCGGCCATGAGCACGATCCCGGCGAACACCAGCACGACGGCCGGGGTCGGCGAGGTGCCGGGGGCCTCCTCGGCCGGGGCCTCGACGGCCCGCTCCACCGCGGCGACCTGGTCGCGCTGCAGGAGCTGGGCCGCGTCGGCCGGTGCGTTCGCGGCCAGCAGGGACAGCCCCCCGACCATCAGGGCGGTGGCCGCGGCGAGGACGACCAGGAGCAGGACCAGACGGGACACGATGCGGATGGTCATCTCGCTCACTCCCTCCTCTGTCGCGGCCTTCCGGCGCTTGCAAGCAGTCTCGGACCTGGCGGCACGGCCGGCTGTCCACGCCCCGACAGCCAGGCTGTCGGCTTGCTGACGTTTCGGGCCTCCGGAGCCCCCGGGCGGTCGGACGCCCGGGCTCACCGGCCGGCGCGCGACCCGGCCGCCCTGCCGGCTGGACCGTTGTAAGATCTCCGGCCGACGTGGACCTCCAGCACAGGGCCGCCGTCCTGGCCCGGACCGAGCTGTTCGGTGGGATCGACGAGGTGACGCAGCGGCGCATCGCCGAGCACGTCGCCGAACGGGTCGTCGAGCCCGGCCAGTGCGTGTTCCTCCAGGACGAGCCGGGCGACCGCATGTACGTCCTGGCCGAGGGCGCGGTGAAGCTGTTCGTCTCCTCCCGCAACGGCGGCATCGTCGAGCTGGTCCGGCACCGGCCGCCGGCGATCTTCGGCGAGGTCGCCCTGCTGGACGACGGGCCCCGGTCGGCCTCGGCCGAGGCCGTGGAGCGCTCGACCCTGCTGGTCGTGACCCGCGCCGAGCTGCTGCGCCTGCTGAAGGCGGAGGACCAGGTGGCCGAGGCCCTGCTCCGCACCCTCGGCAGGATCGTCCGCCGCACCACCCGCCAGGTCACCGACCTGGCCTTCCTCGACCTCCAGGGCCGGGTGGCGCGGCAGCTGCTGGTCCTGGCCGGCGACGGGGACGGGACCGTCCGCTCGTCGGTGACCCAGGCCGAGCTGGCCAGCATGGTCAGCGGGGCCAGGCAGACGGTCAACCAGGCGCTGCGGTCGCTCGAGTCCCGCGGCTACATCCGAGCCAGCGGCCGCGGTTTCGAGATCCTGGACCGGGAGCGGTTGGAGCGCCTCGCCGAGCGGTAGAAGGTCCCGTGGCTGTCAGCTAGCTGACAGCGCCGCCGCCGGGAAGGCTCTTTGATGGCGGCACGCACCGTCCAGGTGGGGAGGTCAGTCGCGCGTGCAGGCGAACGATTACATCGATCCGGTCCAGGAGAACGCCGGGCCGCCGGTGCTGGGGCTGCTCGACGACCTGCGGGACCGGCCGGCCGTCGTCACCGGCGCCGCCCGCGGGATCGGCGAGGCGATCGCCAAGTGGCTGATCATGGCCGGGGCCGACGTCACGGTGATCGACAAGGACGCGGAGCTGCTCAAGGACGCCTTCCGCACCGAGGACTGCCAGGTCATCGAGGCCGACCTCCACAGGGAGGACGCGGGCGCCCTGGCCGACGAGCTGACCAGGAACGGGCCGGTCGAGCTGCTGGTCAACAACGTCGGCATCACCACGCCCCACCGGCTCCTCGAGCTCGGGGGCCCGGACCTCGACCTGGTGCTGGGGACCAACCTCCGGGGGCCGTGGCTGTTCACCGACCGGCTGGTCAAGGCGCTGATCGACGACCAGGCGGCCACGCCGGACCGGTCGCGGAGGCGGCGCGGCGGGTCGATCCTGTTCATCTCCTCCCTGCACGACCGCTACGTCGCCCGGGAGGCGCACTACAGCGTCAGCAAGGCCGGCGTGGCCATGCTGGTGCAGGCGATGGCCAAGGAGCTCGGCCGGCACCGGATCAGGGTGAACGCGATCTCACCCGGCTGGATCCGGACCGCGGAGGACGTCAACACCCCGGAGCAGGTGGCCAAGGAAGCCCGGCTGCGGCCGCGGATCCCGGCCGGCCTGGCCGGCGTCCCCGCCGACGTCGCCCGGGTCGCCCTGTTCCTGCTCAGCGACGCCTGGTCGGGCTATGTCACCGGCCAGAACATCGCCGTGGACGGCGGGCTGTCGCTGCACAACTTCCTGGACGAGTAGCGGCCCCCGGGGCGACAGCGCCAGCAGCCCGAGGGCCACGCCGGCGTAGACCAGCAGCCAGCGGTTGGCGGGCGCCGCCACGGCCAGGGCCGCCATGGCCAGCCCCAGCACCACGCGGTGGCGCGGACGCATCGGCACCTCCCGGTCGCGACGGCCGCCCGTGCACGGGCCCTCCGGTAAGGATGCCCACCTCCGACCCGGCGGAACCGTCGCCTCCCTGACCGGCCACGTGTCAGCTTCCTGACGTCCCGGCGGCCTTGAAGCCGCGGCCCGGACCGGCGACTATCTTCCTGGATGGTGCATCACCGTAGAGCAGGGCAATCGGCCCTATGGCCGGCCGGCCGGGGCAGCGGGTGATGGCGGACCAGCTGGTCGTCGCCGCCCTGCGCGTCGTGTTCCTGCTCTACATCACCCTGGTGCTGCTGCATTCCAGCCTGGAGCGCGTCTACGCCCTGCGCAGCCGCCGGCGCCGGGCCCGGCCGGCCGCCGCGGCCGAGCCGGTGGAGTGGCCGGCCGTCGACGTGGTCATCCCCTGCTTCAACGAGGACCCGGCGCTGCTGGAGGCCTGCTGCCGTTCGGTGGCCGGCCAGGACTACCCGGGGCCGCTGCGCGCCTGGCTGGTCGACGACGGGTCCGACAACCGGAACTCGCTGCTGGGCGTCTACGAACGGTGGGCCGACCGGGGCTGGAGCGTGCGGCTGCTGGACGGCAACACCGGCAAGCGCGTCGCCCAGGACGAGGCCGTCCGGCGAGGAAGGGGCGAGCTGGTCGTGCTCATGGACTCCGACACGGTCCTCGCCTCCGACGCCGTCCGCCAGGCCGCGGCCAGCTTCACCGACGACCGGGTGGGGGCGGTGTCGGGCAGCGTCGGGGTGCTGAACGCGCCCACCAACCTCCTCACCCGCCTGATCCACCACCGCTACCGCCTCCGCTTCCAGGTGGAGCGGCCCGCCCAGGGCTTCTTCACCTCGCTGCTGTGCTGCTCGGGGCCGTTCGCCGTCTACCGGCGCAGTCTCCTGGCCGGGCTGTGGCCGCGCTACCTGACCCAGACGTTCGCCGGCGTCCGCTGCACCAACGGCGACGACCTGCACCTGACCAACCTGGTCCTGGCCACCGGCCGTCAGGTGCTGTTCGAGCCCCGGGCGATCGCCAGCACCTGGGTGCCCCGGTCGCTGCGGCTGTACCTGCGCCAGCAGCTGCGCTGGAACCGCAGCTTCTACCGGGAGCTGCGCTGGACCTTCGCCGGCATCCGGTCCCGGCATCCCTACCTGGTCCTCGACGTGCTGGCCAGGGCGCTGCTGCCCCTGCTGCTGGCCGCCGCCCTGGTGCTGCTGGCGGGCGAGGGGCTGCTGGTCGGCTGGGAGCTGCTGGCCGCCGACCTCACCCTGGCCCTGGCCATGCTGCTGGTGACGGCCGCCTTCCTGCTGGCGCACGGGGCCAGCGTGCCGTTCCTGCTGCTGTACGGGCCGCTGCACATGGTCCTGCTGGTCCCGGTCCGGGTCTGGGCCCTGCTCACCCTGACCGACCCGTGCTGGGAGACCCGCTGAGCTCAGCCACGCGCGCGGGCCAGCAGCCGCCTGGCGTTGCGCTCGCCGACCTCGTTGCCCTTCTCCTGGTACAGCGAGATGGCCCGCTCCAGCTCGTGCTCGGCCTCGCGGCCGCGGCCGCCGAGCAGCAGCACCTCGGCCAGGTCGAGGTGGGCCTCGGCCCGGGAGTCGAGCTGGTCGGTCTTGCCGGCCAGGTACACGGCCTCCCGGGCCAGCCGCTCGGCCTCGCCCGGGTCGCCCCGGCGGGCGACGGCGATGGCCCGGATCGAGCGCCACTTGACCTGGGCGTCGGCCTGGTCGGGGGCGGCCAGCCGCTCGCAGGTGCGGGTGATCTCCTCGGCGTCGTCGTTGCGGCCCCGCAGCAGCCGGACCCTGGCCAGCAGGGTGGCCACGTTCACTCGCGGCCCGGTGCCGCCCATCTCCTCGAGCTGCCGGTGGCCGTTGCGCAGGACCTCCTCGGCGGCGGCCAGGTCGCCGGCCAGCATGTCCACCATGGCCCGGGAGATGCAGTCCACCGCCCTGGGCAGCAGCGAGCCCTCCTCCGTGGTGATCTTGGTGGCGGCGTCCACGAACCGCCTGGCCTCCTCCAGCTCGCCCCGGTGGGCGGCCACCCTGGCCAGCACCCGGTAGGCGGTCGCGGCCAGGCTGGAGACGCCGCTGCGCTCGGCCTCGGCGAGGGCCTCGCGGCTCCGCCGCTCCACCGTCTCCAGCGGCAACGGCCCCCAGTACAGGGTCAGGCAGTGCATGCCGATGGCGTTGGCCTCCCAGCCGGCGTCGCCCGCCTCCCTGGCCAGGGCCCTGGCCCGCTCGGCCGCCGCCTCGGCCTGGGTCAGCCGTCCCCTGGTCCAGTCCAGGTAGGCGAGCAGGTGCCAGGCCTTGGCCAGGCCGAGGCGGTCGCCGAGGCGGTCGAAGGCGGCGATGGCCAGCTCGACCTCGTCGCGGCCCTCGCGCAGGAACTGCCTGGGGTCGTGGACGGCGGTGATGCCGAGCCGGCCGATGGTGGCGTGCAGGGCCAGGCCCTCGTTGCCGACGGCGGTGGCCGACCGGGCCAGCTCCTGGTAGGCCATGGTGGCCTCGGTGAGCTTGCCGGCCGCCTGCTGGGCCTCGGCCAGCGGCGGCAGGGCGGCCAGCCGCAGCGGATGGTCGGCCGGCAGCAGCCGGGCCGCCCGACCCAGCCAGGCCTGGACCAGCCGGGTGTCGCCGCGGACGGCGGCCCGCTGCCCGGCGGCGGCGTAGCGCTCGCCGGCCCGCCGGGCCAGCTCCTCGGCCTGGGCGCCGCCCGGGTCGAGCCGACTGGTGTACCGGTAGGCCTCGTAGAAGTGGTGGCCGACGATCTCGTCGAACTGGCCGCGCCGCTCCTCGGTCTCCCGCTCCAGCCAGTCGGCGTAGCGCTCGTGCAGCTCGGCCCGGCGGTCGTCGGGCAGCCGCTCGTAGGCAACGGTCTTGATGGTGGCGTGCCGGAACCGGTAGCCGGGGCCGCTGTTGGGCGGCAGCGGGGCCGACGTCGGCCCGTGGTCGGCACGGATCAGGTCGAGGCGGACCAGCTCCTGGAGGCTGGCGGCCAGGTCGGCCGGCGCCGCCTCGGGGTGGAGGGCCTCGACGTCGCCGACGTGGAACTGCTGGCCGACCACGGCCGCGGGCTCGATCACCGCCCGGCCACGGGGACCGAGCCGGTCGAGGCGGGCCAGCAGCAGGGCGTGGATGGAGGTCGGCACGGTGCTGGCCCGCCGTCCCGCCCCCTCCTCGGGCTCCACCGCGAGCGTCCAGCGGCCGTCGGCCGCCCGCAGCCGCCCCTCCTCCCTCAGGTTGCTGACCAGCTCCTCGACCAGCAGCGGGAAGCCCTGGGCCCACTCGTTGACGTGCGCCTGGACGGCCTGGTCGACCCGGCCGCCGAGCAGGTGGACGACCAGCTGCTCGCCCTCGCGCTCGGGCAGGGGGGACAGCTGGAACGACAGCGCGTTCGCCTTGCCGCCCGGCCACTGCCCGCGCCGGGCGAACAGCTCGTCCGGCCGGGCCATGCAGAGCAGGACCAGCGGCGCCTCGGCGTACTCGGCGACGTGCTCGACGGCGTCGAGCAGGATGGGGTCGGCCCACTGGAGGTCGTCGATGACCAGCACCAGCGGCCGGCGGCGGGCCAGGGTCTCCAGCAGCCGCTGGAGCGCCCAGAAGGTGTCCTCGGGCAGGCCGGTGTCCTGGCCGAAGCCGAGGAGCTGGGCGATCCGCTCGGTGACCAGGGTGCCCCGCTCCTCGCCGCCGAGCAGCTCGGCCAGCCGGCTCCTCGCCTGCTCCGGGGAGTCGTCCGGGGCGATCCCGGCCGCCTGGCGGACGACCTCGACCATCGGCCACAGGGTCACGCTGTCGCCGAAGGCCGGGCAGTGGCCGCGCAGGACGGCGGCCTGGCCGCCGAGGCCGCTCACGAACTCGTCGACCAGGCGTGACTTCCCGACCCCGGCCGAGCCGAGCACGCTCACCAGGTGGCAGGTCCGCTCGGCCGCCGCCCGCTCGAACAGCCGCAGCAGCAGCTCCTGCTCGCGGCCCCGCCCGACCATGGGCGCGACCGGCCGCCGGGCCCGGCCGGGACGGTCGGGCAGGACCTCCAGCAGGCGCCACACGTTCTGCGGCTCGGCCGCGCCCTTGACCGTCATGGGCCCGGCCGCCTCGGCCTTGACCGCGTCGACGACCAGCCGGTAGGTCTCCTCGCCGATCAGGATCTCGCCCGCCCCGGCCGCCTCCTCGAACCGCTTGGCCAGGTTGACGGGGGTGCCGGTGAGCTCCTCCTCCAGGGTGCCGGCGTCGCGGACGAGCACGTTGCCGGTGTTGATGCCCAGGCGGACGTGGAACTCCAGGCCGCGCTGCTGGCGCACCTCCCTGGCCAGCTCGTCGAGGGCGACCCGGAGCTCGCCGGCCGCCCTGACCGCCCGCAGGGCGTCGTCCTCGTGCAGCTCGGGGACGCCGAAGGCGGCCATGAAGCCGTCGCCGTGCCGCTTGCCGACGCTGGCCCCGCGGTCGGCCAGGGACCGGCGGACGGCCTGGCCGTAGCGGTCCAGGAGCCGCTGCATGGGCATCGGGTCGAGCGCGCGCTCCAGGTCGGTCGACTTGACCACGTCGCAGAAGACGACGGTGACGATCCGGAACTCCTGGGTCGAGGGCCGCCCGCCGACCGCCCTGCCGCACTCGGGGCAGAACTTGGCCCGCTCGACCAGGCCGTTGCCGCAGTTCGGGCAGGTTGCCATGCCCAGGAGTATATGGACGATCTGGTAGGGGAAACCGTCCTCTTGGTGACAGTTCCAGCAAGCGGGAGGACTGCCGGGAAACCGGGTACTCCAACGGCCGCCGGGTGGCTACGCTGTCGCGTGTCGGAGACCGAGCGGGGAGTGGAGCGGTGGCGCCGGAGCGCAAGCGGACTGCGCAGGACTACGAGCAGGCGTTGCGGCGCCAGGAGCTGGCCGCCGGGCGGGCGCTGGTCCAGGCCCTGCCCGCCGAGGGGAAGCCGGGGGGGCGCGAGCTCGCGGCGGCCAGGCGGGTGCTCACCCAGGCCCTGTTCGAGCTGCGCCGCCTGGGCCGCGACCTCGACCAGGAGATCGAGGGGCTCCGCAAGCGGCAGGGGTCGACCCGGCCCGGCCAGGCCCGCGGCGCCGGGTCGGGCGAGCTGGACCGGTTCGAGGCCGTCCACGACGCCGTCGAGGAGGTCGCCGAGCGCTGGGAGGGCCGCCGCGACCAGCTCGGCGCCGAGCTGGACCGCCGCCAACCCAACCGGGGGCGGCAGGATCGGCGCCCTTCCGGACGGTCGCGCGGAGAGGTCAGCGGGCGGAGGGGCGCTGCTCCCGCTCGGCCAGAACGACCTCGATCCCCCCGGTCACGTCGTTCACCAGGTTGAACAGCAGGGTCAGGAGCACGGTGACGATGCTCCAGACGACCACGCCGAGCAGGCCGACGAAGGTGTACCAGCGGAACACGGCGCCCGCGGGGAAGGTCACCTCGAAGTTGAAGATGCCGGCGAAGTCGGTCAGCGACGTGAACACGCCCATGTTGACCAGCACGAACCAGATGACCGCGAACACCAGCAGGCTGATCAGCATCAGGCAGAAGTAGAAGACCACCGAGAACTTCAGCACCGACCAGGGATCGAGCCGGCGCAGCACCAGCCGGGCCCGGCGGTCGACCGCAGGCGCCATGGCGGCGGACGCCGGGCGGGGCAGCGGCCGCGTCGTCACCTGCGGGTACTGGCTGGACATTGGCTACTCCTCGTCCTTGACGACCGGCGCCACGGCGGCGACCCGGCCGCTCGTCCTCGCGAGTCGCATGATGCGCACACCCTGGGTGGCCCTGCCAGCCCGGCGGACCTCGTTGACGCGCGTCCGGATGATCTGCCCGGCGTCGGTGATGAGGAAGATGTCGTCCTCGTCCTGCACGACCAGGGCCCCGGCGAGGAAGCCGCGGGCCTCGGTCAGCTCGGCGGTCTTGACGCCCTGGATGCCCCGGCCCTTGCGGGCGTACTGCTCGAGCGGGGTGCGCTTGCCGTAGCCGGCGTCGGTGACCACCAACAGGTCGGCGTCCGAGCGGACCACCTCCATGGCCAGCACCTGGTCGTCGCGTCGCAGCCGCATGGCGGTCACGCCGCTCGTCTGCCTTCCCATCGGGCGCACGTGGGACTCGCCGAAGCGCACGGCCATGGCCTTGCGCGACACGAACAGGAGGTCGTCGTCGCCCGAGGTGAGCTTGACCCCGATGAGCTCATCGTCGCCTCGCAGGTTGATCGCGATCAGCCCCACCCTCGGCGAGTCGTACTCACTGAGGGCGGTCTTCTTGACCATGCCGTCCTTGGTACCCAAGACGAGGAACTTACCATCGTCGTAGTCGTCCAGGTCGAGGACTGCTGCGATCTTCTCGTCCGGCTGGAAGGTCGCCCCGGGCACGTTGGCCACGTAGGTGCCGCGGGCGTTCCTGGCCGCCTCGGGCAGCTCGTGCACCTTCACCCGGTAGACCCGGCCCTTGTTGGTGAAGAACAGCACCCAGTGGTGGGTGTTGGTGATGGCCAGGAACTGGACGATGTCGTCCTCTTTGAGGTTGGCCCCGCGGACCCCGCGGCCGCCCCGGTTCTGGGCCCGGTAGTCGCCCAGGGCGACCCGCTTCACGTAGCCGGTCCTGGTCACGGTGACGACCACCGGCTCGGCCGCGATCAGGTCCTCGATCGACAGCTCGCCCTCGTCGGGGCGGATCTCGGTGCGGCGGGGGTCGGCGAAGCGGCGCTTGACCTCCAGCAGCTCCTCCTTGACGATCCCGCGCACCTTGGAGGGGTCGTCGAGGATGGCCTGGAGCTCGGCGATCCTGACCTGGAGCTGGGCGTACTCCTCCTGGAGCTTGCGGCGCTCCAGGGCGGCCAACCGGCGCAGCTGCATGTCGAGGATGGCCGTGGCCTGGATCTCGGTCAGCGAGTACCGCCGCATCAGCTGGGTGCGGGCCACGTCGGCCGACTCGGCGTTGCGGATGAGGTTGATGACCTCGTCCAGGTGGTCGATCGCGATCAGCAGGCCCTCGAGGACGTGGGCCCGCTCCCTGGCCTTGCGCAGCTCGTAGCGGGTCCGGCGGACGACCACGGTGATCTGGTGGGCGATGTAGTGCGACAGCATGTCGGCCAGGTTGAGCACCCGGGGCACGCCGTCGACCAGGGCCAGCATGATGACGCCGAAGCTGTCCTGGAGCTGGGTGTGCTTGTACAGCTGGTTGAGCACGACCTGGGGGACGGCGTCGCGGCGGCACTCGATGACCAGGCGGGTGCCTTCCTTGTTGGACTCGTTGGCGATGTCGACGATGCCGTTCAGCCGGCCCTCGCGGACCAGGTCGCGGATGCGGACCAGCAGGCGGTCGCCGGAGACCTGGTAGGGCAGCTCGGTGACGACCAGGCGCTGGCCGCCGCGGTTGTTCTCCTCGATGCGGACCTTGGAGCGGACCCGGATCGAGCCGCGGCCGGTCAGGAAGGCGTCGCGGATCCCGGCGGTGCCCATGATCTGCGCCCCGGTGGGGAAGTCGGGGCCCTTGACCCAGCGCAGCAGGTCCTCGCTGGTCAGCTCCGGGTTGCCGAGCAGGGCGATGGTGGCGTCGATGACCTCGCCCAGGTTGTGGGGCGGGATCTTGGTCGCCATGCCCACGGCGATGCCCTCAGACCCGTTGGCCAGCAGGTTGGGGAAGCGGGCCGGCAGGACCACCGGCTCCTGGCTCTCGTTGTCGTAGTTCGGGGTGAAGTCGACGGTCTCCTTGTCGATGTCGCGCAGCAGCTCCATGGCCAGCGGGTTCAGACGGGCCTCGGTGTAGCGCATGGCCGCCGGCTCGTCCCCGTCGGCGGTGCCGAAGTTGCCCTGGCCGTCGATCAGGGGGTAGCGGGAGGCGAAGTCCTGGCCGAGGCGGACCATGGCGTCGTAGACGGCGGTGTCGCTGTGCGGGTGGTACTTGCCCAGCACCGAGCCGACGATGTAGGCGGACTTGCGGCGGCCGTTGGGGGGCCGCACGCCCTCCTCGTTGGCGCCCCACAGGATCCGCCGGTGCACCGGCTTGAGCCCGTCGCGCACGTCCGGCAGCGCCCGGGCCACGATCACGCTCATCGCGTAGTCGAGGAAGGAGCGCTGCATCTCCTCTTCGATCTCTATTGGCTCGATTCGGCGGGCGTCTGGCATGTGTTCCTTCCCGGTCCTCCGGTCTGCTTCGGGCTCCTACCGCTTACGCGCCCGATCCATGTGGGGGGAGCTCGCTCCCCCAACGGCCCCCCAAGAGCGCCTGTGCCATGGTCGAGGTGACCATCTAGATGTCTAGGAAACGGACGTCTTTGGCGTTGCGCTGGATGAAGTTGCGGCGGTACTCGACGTTCTCGCCCATCAGGATGGTGAAGATCTCGTCGGCGATGGCGGCGTCCTCGAGCCCGATCTGGAGCAGGGTGCGCCGCTCCGGGTCCATGGTGGTCTCCCACAGCTCGTCGGCGTTCATCTCGCCCAGACCCTTGTACCGCTGGGGCTTCACGTTCCTGCTCTTGGCCGGGTTGCGCTTGAACCACTGCTCGCGCTCGGCCTCGCTGTAGGCGTAGAAGACGTCGTTGTCGCCGCGGCCGTACTTGATCTTGTACAGCGGCGGCTGGGCGATGTAGACGAACCCGGACTCGACCAGCCCCCGCAGGAACCGGAACAGGAAGGTCAGCAGCAGGGTCCGGATGTGGGAGCCGTCCACGTCGGCGTCGGCCATGAGCACGATCTTGTTGTACCTGGCCTTGGTGAGGTCGAAGTCCTCGCCGATGCCGGTGCCCATGGCCGTGATGATGGACTGGATCTCGACGTTCTTGAGCGCCTGGTCGAGGCGGGCCTTCTCGACGTTCAGGATCTTGCCCCGGATGGGGAGGATGGCCTGGAAGGTGCGGTTGCGGGCCTCCTTGGCCGAGCCGCCGGCCGAGTTCCCCTCGACGATGAACAGCTCGGCCTGGCGCGGGTCGCGCGAGGAGCAGTCGGCCAGCTTGCCGGGGAGCGAGGAGGACTCCAGCAGCGACTTGCGCCTGGTCAGCTCGCGGGCGTTGCGCGCCGCCATGCGGGCCCGGGCGGCCTGGATGCACTTGACCACGATCGCCTTGGCCTGGGGGCCGTGCTCCTCGAACCACTCGGCGAGGAACTTGTTGGTGGTCCGCTGCACGAACCCCTTGACGTCGGTGTTGCCGAGCTTGGTCTTGGTCTGGCCCTCGAACTGCGGCTCGCGCAGCTTCACCGACACGATCGCGGTCAGGCCCTCGCGGACGTCGTCCCCGCTGAGGTTCGGGTCCTTCTCCTTGAGCAGGCCACCGGCCCGGGCGTAGTTGTTGATGGTCGAGGTCAGCGCGGCCCGGAAGCCCTCCTCATGGGTCCCGCCCTCGTGGGTGTTGATGGTGTTGGCGAAGGTCGAGACGGCGTCGTTGTAGCTCGAGTTCCACTGCATGGCGATCTCCGCGTAGTGGGAGTTCACCTGGTCCTCGAAGTAGATGATCTGCGGGTGGACCGGCTCCTTGGTGGCGTTGATGTGGGCCACGAAGTCGCGGATGCCGCCGGCGTACTGGTAGACCTCGGACTTGCCCTCGCCCCGCTCGTCGGTGAGGGTGATGCGCAGGCCGGCGTTGAGGAAGGCCATCTCCCGCATCCGGTTGGAGAGCGTCTCGAAGCGGAGCTCGGTCTCCTCGAAGATGTCGGGGTCGGGCCAGAAGACCACCGTCGAGCCGTGGCCCCTGGCCTTGCCGACCCGCTCCAGCGGGGCCGTGGGCAGCCCGCGCTCATACGACTGGCGGTGGCGCCAGCCGTCGCGCACCACCTCGACCTCGAGCCGCTTGGAGAGGGCGTTGACCACCGACACGCCGACGCCGTGCAGGCCGCCCGAGACGGCGTAGGAGTCACCGCCGAACTTGCCCCCGGCGTGCAGCTGGGTCATGACCACCTCGAGCGCCGACCGGTGCTCGACCGGGTGCTCGTCGACCGGGATGCCGCGGCCGTCGTCGACCACCCTGACCCCGCCGTCGGCGGTCAGGGTGATGTCGATCCTGGTGCAGTAACCGGCCAGGGCCTCGTCGACGGCGTTGTCGACGACCTCGTAGACGAGGTGGTGCAGGCCCCGCGGCCCGGTCGACCCGATGTACATCCCGGGTCGCTTGCGGACGGCCTCCAGGCCCTCCAGGACGGTGATCGATTCGGCGGTGTAGCTCGTGACCATTGAACTCCTCAGTCAGCCCCGAAACAGGCACGGCGCGGGAAGGCACGCCGTCCGTACGGAACCAGACGGTGCGCGGTCGCAGTGCGCGGAGAGGGGGAAGATCCCCGACGAGTATACCACAAATCCCTCCCTCCCATCCCTCGTTCGCGCAGGTCAGAGGCTACATCAGCCCCGCGACAGGCGGTCGGCCCCAGGTAGTTCGTGCCGGCGGGGGCGGGGCCGGGGTCGCGGTTGGGTCGAGGGGTACAGGAGCGGGGAAACCCGCCACCGGGTTCCCGGCATGGAAGCGAAGCTTGTCCCACCGGAGGGGGTCTCGGCGGCTCGGTCTCAGCGGCGCCGGCCTGGGTCGACAGCGCGGCCTGGTCAGCGGCGGGGGCGTCCTTCGCCGGTGCGGACCTGGATCCGGCGGACGAGGCCGGGGCCGCACTCGGCGCCCAGGCGGTCGAGGAGCTTGCCCTGGAGGTAGGTGAGCTGGGTCGCCCAGGCGGCCGAGTCGGCGATGACCTCGAGGGTGCCGTCATCCTCCAGGCGGCTCGGCTGGCAGTGGGCGGCGACCACGTCCCCGACCACCTCGGGCCAGCGGGCGACCACCCGGGCCGCGGCCAGCCTTCCGTCCCACCCGCGGGCCCGTAGGACGTCGGCCAACTCCGCCCCGACAGGCCGAGGTTCCCGGCTCCGGCGTGTCATGCCCTCACGCTCCACACCCTTGCCCGCACCTCATGCCCGGTGCCGCCCGACCCACCGTCCACGGTTCGCGTCCGGTCTGTGGTGGTTTGGGTCATGGACCCTCGCTGAGCTGGATGGATCCTGGTTCCACGTGAAACACGGTGGCGTCGAGCACGGTCGGCAGTTCCTCGGCGACCGCCGCGGTGACGATCGTCTGCTCCGCCGCCAGGGCCGCCTCCGCGACCCGGTCCCGTCGCTGCCGGTCGAGCTCGGCGAACACGTCGTCCATGAGCAGCACCGGCTCCTCCCCCTCCTCGGCGAGCAGCCGGTGCGACCCCAGCCGGAGGGCCAGGGCCAGCGACCAGGCCTCGCCGTGGGAGGCATGGGTGCGGGCGGGCAGCCCGCGCACGGCCAGTGACAGGTCGTCCCGGTGCGGGCCGGACAGGGTGAGCCCCCGCTCGACCTCGCGAGCGCGGTCGGCGACCAGCCGCTCGCGCAGCGCCTGGGCGAGCTTGGCCGGGTCGGGGTCGGCCGCGCCTGGTCCCGCGACCGACGACACGTAGGCGACGTCGACCCCGTCGTCGCGCCCGGCCAGGCGGTGGTGGGCGAGCTCGACCCGGGGCGTGAGCGCCGCCACCAGCCGGAGCCGCTCCGACCAGATCTCGGCCCCGGCCGAGGCCAGCTTCTCGTCCCATACCTCGAGGGTGGCCAGGGCGGCCGCAGGCAGGCGCCCGCCCGCGCTGCGCAGGAGGGTGTTGCGCTGCCGGAGCACCCGGTCGTAGTCCTGTCGGCTGCCGTGGTAGCGGGGCAGGCGCTGGGTGGCCAGGGTGTCGAGGAAGCGGCGCCGCTCCTCCGGGTCGCCACGGACCAGGCCCAGGTCCTCGGGCGCGAACATCGTCGCCCGGACCACGCCGAGCAGGTCCCGGGCCCGCGGCACCGGCGCCCCGTTCACCCGACCGCGCACCCCGCTGCCCGGCCGCAGCTCCACGTCGACCAGCAGACGCCGCCCGGCCCGCCGGACGGCCGCCCGGATCACGGCCGACGCCGCGCCGACGCGGATCAGGCTGGCGTCCTGCCCGACCCGGTGGGAGCCGAGCGTGGCCAGGTAGCCGACCGCCTCCAGCAGGTTGGTCTTGCCCACCCCGTTGGGCCCGACCAGCACCGACACCCCCGCCGGCAGCTCGACCGCCGCCGCGTCGTGGTTCCGGAAGTCGACGACCTCCAGCCGCTCCACCCGCATGCCGGGGCCTCAGGCCCCCGGACGAGACGAGCCGGGACGCGTCATCCGGGCAGCCGGACCGGCATCAGCAGGTACATGAACGCCAGGGCGTCGTTACCGTGGATGAGCGCCGGCTTGAGGCCGTCGCGGACCTCGATGACCGCCTCGTTGTCGTCCACGGCCGCGACCCCGTCGCTCAGGTAGACGGGATTGAAGGCGATGGTGAGGCCCTCGCCCTCGTACTTGGCCTCCACGGCGGCGGCGCCCCGGCCGACGTCCTGGAGGCTGCCGTCGACCTGGAGGCGCTCCCGGTCGAAGGTCAGCCGCACCGGGTTGTTGTTCTGGCCGTACGGCGTGACCTGCTTGAGCGCGTCCAGCAGGAGCTGGCGGTCGATGGTGGCGACGCTCTCGTAGCCGGAGGGGATCAGGCTGCGGAACTTGGGGAACTCGCCCTCGACGAGGCGCGAGGTCAGCCGGCGCCCCCCGCCGGCGAAGGTCACCTGGTGCGGCTCGATGCCGATCTCGACCGTGCTCTCGCCGGCCAGGGCCCTGGCCGCCTCGTTGAGGGCCCGCGCCGGGACCAGGGCGGTCATCGGCTCGTGCTGCCAGCTCCAGTCGAGCGTGCGGACGGCCAGCCGGTAGGAGTCGGTCGCGGCCAGGGTCAGGCGCTCGGCCTCGGCCTCGAACAGCACCGCGGTGAGCACGGGCCGGGCCTCGTCGTGCGAGGCGGCCCGGCCGACCTGGCCGGCGGCCTCGGCCAGGGCCTCGCCGGACAGGGTGCCGACATGCTCGAGCGACGGCTGGGTGAGGGTGGGGAAGTCCTCGGCGTCGAGCAGGCGCAGCTCGTGGGTGATCTGGCCGCGCCGGACCTCGACGCCCCCGTCGGCCGCCTCCACCTCGACCAGGCCGGTGGGCAGGTTGCGGGCCACGTCGCCGAAGATGCGGCCGGGGATGACGACGCGGCCGTCCCGCTCCCCGCGGACCTCGATGACGGCCTCACCGGTGTGCTCGAGGTCGGTCGAGGCCAGCCGCAGCCGGTTGCCCTCGAGCTCGACCAGGGTGCCGCCCAGCACGGGCAGGGTGGGCCTGGTCGAGACCGTCCGGCTGACCCAGGCCACCGCGTCGGCGAAGTTGTCGCGCTCAGTCGTGAACTTCAAGGCTGTCGACCTCCCGACCTTTCCCCAGGGCCTTGGTGTTATCTGATCGAAGAGCTAGAGAACCTTGGAACAGCAGTAGGGGCTGTGGAGATGTGGACGGACCGTCGATCCTCCAGCGTGCGGCGGCTGCCACGGTCCCAGGTGGGGTGGGGAAACCACCGCCTCCCTGTCCCCAGGCGGCCGGCCGTTCCCAGGACGCCGCCGGCCGTCCCCCGCCTGTCGACAGGTCGTCCCCAGGTCGTCCCCAGGCCATCGCCGCTCACGAGTCCTGCTGTTGGGCGCGGACCCTGACCCGGTTGGTCAGCTCCTGGACCTGGTTGTAGATGCTGCGCCGCTCGCGCATGAGCCCGCGGATCTTCTGGGTGGCGTGCATCACGGTGGTGTGGTCGCGGCCGCCGAAGGCCTGCCCGATCTTGGGCAGCGACAGGTCGGTGAGCTCGCGGGTCAGGTACATGGCCATCTGCCTCGCCGTGACCAGCAGCCGGGAGCGGTTGGAGCCGGTCAGGTCCTCGATGGTCAGGCCGAAGTAGGTGGCCGTCTCGGCCATGATGATCGGCACCGAGACCTCGTGGCGGCCCTCGTCGGGGAACAGGTCCTTGAGGACGATCTCGGCCAGGGCCAGGTCGACCGGGCTGCCGTTGAGCGACGAGAAGGCCGTCACCCGGATCAGCGCACCCTCGAGCTCGCGGATGTTGGACTGGACCTTGGAGGCGATGAAGGACAGCACGTCGTCGGGCACGCTCAGGCCATCGGCGACCGACTTCTTGCGCAGGATGGCGATGCGGGTCTCGAGATCGGGCGGCTGGATGTCGGTGATCAGGCCCCATTCGAACCGGCTACGCAGGCGGTCCTCGAGCGTGGCGATCTGCTTGGGCGGCCGGTCCGAGGAGATCACGATCTGCCGGTCGGCGTTGTGGAGCGCGTTGAAGGTATGGAAGAACTCCTCCTGGGTGCGCTCCTTGCCCTCCAGGAACTGGATGTCGTCGATCAGCAGGATGTCGTTGTCCCGGTAGCGGCGCTGGAAGGACCCTGTCCGGTCGTCGCGGATGGCGTTGATGAACTCGTTGGTGAACTGCTCGCTCGAGACGTAGCGGATGCGGGCCTGCGGGTAGAGGTTGCCCGTGTAGTGCCCGATGGCGTGCAGCAGGTGGGTCTTGCCCAGCCCGGCGCCGCCGTAGATGAACAGCGGGTTGTAGGACTTGGCCGGGGCCTCGGCCACGGCCACGGCGGCCGCGTGGGCGAACCGGTTCGACGAGCCGATGACGAACCGCTCGAAGGTGTACTTGGGCGTCAGCAGAGGCCGGTCGGCGACCGGCAGGGGCACGACGACCGGCCTGAGCTGCTCTTCGTCGCCCACGTCCTCCAGTGGCCCGACAGTGACGCGGATGTCCAGCTCCCTGCCCACGACCCTGGCCAGGGCGGCGGTCACCGTCGGTGCGTAGCGCTGCTCGATCCATTCCTTGACGAACTCGTCCGGCACGGCCAGGACCAGCGTATCGCCGGCCACCGCGACCGGGCGGATCCGGGCCAGCCAGGCCTTGTGGGTCGACCCGGCGCCGTCGAGCGACTCGAGGCACGCATTCCAGATCGCCGCCGCGTCGTCATGGAACCCTTCGACCACAGCCGCCTCATCCCTTTCCGGCACTCGAGTCCGGTGTCGACAGTGTGCGCCGACCGTGCGACACACTCCGCGACCCGAGGACCCGCCGCAACCTACATATCCACACCCCCATCCACAGGTGTGGAGAACCCCGACCCCTGCGGACGCGGTGGCCCAACAGGCCGGTACCGGGAGAGACGGCAGACCCTCGACGCAGAGGGCAGATGGCCGTGACGGGGAAGCCGGGCCAGACGTGTGGGGCCGCCGACTGAAGGCGGGCCGGAGAATAGCATCGGCGGACGGGGCTCTCAAGGGCTCGTCTCAGGACTCAGCAGGCATGACGAGTCGCGTTGACGTCGTTCACGCGAGGCCCGTACCATCATCTTTCGGCGCGTTCTCCGCGCCTTGTCTCTGCCTGCCCTCCGCCTCGACCGGGTTAGGAGCCGTCGTCGTGAAGCGTACATTCCAGCCGAACAACCGTAAGCGCGCCAAGACCCATGGCTTCCGGGTCCGGATGCGCACCCGCGCGGGCCGGTCGATCATCGCCCGCCGCCGGGCCAAGGGCCGCATCCGGCTGGGAGCCTGAGGGCGCCGTGACCGGCCTCGCCGCGGGTGCGCCATGGCGACGGTGAACCGGCTGAGCTCACCGTCGGCCTTCCGGTCGGTCTTCTCGACCGGACGTTCCTATGCGCAGGGCTCGGTCGTGCTGTACGTGGCCAAGCGGTCGACGGGGAGCGGTCCGGCGAGGGCCGGTCTGGTGGTGAGCCGCAAGGTCGGCGGCGCCGTCGCCCGCAACCGGGCCAAGCGGCTGCTCCGGGAGGCGCTGCGGCTCGAGGGCAGGCAGCTGCCGGAGGGCCTCGACCTGGTCGTCGTGGCCCGCCCGACCGTCGCCGGTGCCTCCTACCGGGAGATCGCCGGCGACATCCGAGATCTCTTGAACGCGGCCGGTCTGCATGGAGGGGACGCCGCTTGAGCGATCCGCAGGCCAGGACGGCGCCGAGCGGGCCGGCCATCGCGCTGATGGCGCTCATCGGGGCCTACCAGCGCTGGATCAGTCCCTTTCTCGGGAACCGCTGCCGGTTCCATCCGTCATGCTCGGTCTATGCGAAGACGGCGATCGAGACCCACGGGGCCCTGCGGGGCACCTGGCTCGCGCTGCGGCGTCTCGTGAAGTGCCAGCCGTTCCACCCGGGGGGCTTCGACTACGTCCCGCCCGCGACCGGCCGCGTGAAGCGGGGTCGCAAGGGGTACGGTGAGATGGTGAGCGCCGGCCAGGTCGGCCCGCCCAAGAGAGGCTCCTCGTAATGCAGATCTTCACTGCCTTCCGCGACGCGCTGTACCACGTCCTGACGTTCTATCAGGGCCTCGTCGAGCCGATGCTGGGCAGCCAGAGCTACTGGTTCTCGATCGTCCTGCTGACGGTCTCGGTCCGCATCCTGCTCATCCCGCTGACCGTCAAGCAGGTCAAGTCGACGCGGGTCATGCAGGAGCTCGCCCCCGAGATCAAGAAGCTCCAGGCCAAGCACAAGAACGACAAGACCAAGCTCAACGAAGAGATGATGGCGCTCTACAAGGAGCGCGGCTTCAACCCGATGGCCGGCTGCTGGCCGCTCCTTGCCCAGATGCCGTTCTTCTTCGCCCTGTACCAGGTCATCTACCGTCCCCAGATCGATGGCCAGCCCAACATCCTGTGGGGCAAGACCTTCTTCGGCATTCCGCTGCAGCAGCACTGGCTGGCCCTGCCCGGCTGGGACAAGATCTTCTCGGCCGCGGGCGTCACCATCCTGATCCTGACCACCACCATGTCGCTGACCACCTACATCTCCCAGCGACAGCTGATGAGCAAGCAGACCGCGCAGGTGAACCCGCAGCAGCAGACGATCATGAAGATCATGCCGCTGATGTTCTTCGTGTTCGCGGTCAACGTGCCGCTGGCGGTCATCATCTACTGGGTGACGACCAACTTCTGGAGCGTCGGCCAGCAGTACATGCTCCTGAAGACCCACCCGATACCTGCCACCGCGAATGGGCAGGTCGCAACCGCCGGGGCCGCCGCGGCGGTCGACAACGGCGAGGGCCGCAAGAGCCTCGGCCCCCTGAGCATGTTCCGTGGGTTGTCGCAGTCGCGGGCACCCGAGGAGCGTCCCCCGGCCGCGAACAAGAACGGCGACCGCAACGCCAAGGCCCGGGACGGCAAGCCACCGCCCAAGCAAGGTGGGTCGACGGCCAAGGGAGCCGCCGCCCAGGCGAGACCCGGGCAGCGAAATCGGCAGGGCACCAGCGGCAACCGGAGGTCGGGCAGCCGCTCGTCCGGAAAGGGCAAGTCGAGTGGCCCACGCCGAGGCAAGCGCTAGGACGGTCGAAGCGGCGGTCACCGCCGCGGCCGCTCAGCTTGGTCTCCGTTCCGACCAGGTCGACGTCGAGGTCCTCGAGGACCCCGTCCCATCGACCTTCGGCTACATCGGCACCCCCGCCCGCGTCCGCGTCACCCCCCGCCAGTCCGCCTCCCCACCGGGCGATGCGCGAGATGCCGCACACGGGTCGCCCCCTGACGCGCCTGTGGCCGCCACCTCGCCCCAACCTTCCGACGCGACCCGGGCCGCCGCTGGCGGGCAGCCCTCGGATACGCCCGGGGTCGCGGGTCCCAGCCAAGCGTCGGACGCAGCCGGGGTCGCGGGCTCAGGCCAAGGATCGGATGGGCCCGGGGTCGCCGCCGCTGGCCAGCCGTCCGACGCAATCGGAGCCGCCGCAGCGGGGCGACCTCCCGACGCGACGCAGGTCGCGGCCCCGGCGGCACGTTCCGGCCCGGCACATGCGGTCCCACCCCAGGCCTCCAGCTCAGCGCAGAGTTCCAGCCCGGCGCAGTCCCCGGGCTCGGGACAGGTCGTTGGAGCCGACCAGGGCTCCGGCTCAGGGCAGACACCCGATCCCGCGCAGGCTCTCGGCTCGGGACCGGCGGCCGACCCGACCCAGGCTTCCGGCCCTGGGGCGCCGGCGGACCCGACCCGTGCTTCCGGCCCTGGGCACGCTTCCAGCTCGGGGCAGGCCTCCGGACCGACCCAGGCCTCTCCCCCATCCTCGGCCGCCGGCTCGCCCCTCACCGACCCCTCGGCTCAAGGACCCAACGACGCGAACCGAACCAGCGACGCGAACCACAAAAGTCCCTCTGAAGCCGCTAGTCACGCGCCGTCGAGTTCAGCGCAGGTGCCACATCGTCCGTCGCCCGACCCGGCACGCGACTCGACCCCTGCTGGCTCGGCCTCGGTGGAAGCCCGCGACCTGTCGGGGCCAGCCGCCACGCCAACTCCGGCCTCCGCGGCGCCGCCTGCTCCGGAAGCAAGTCCGGACGCGCCTGGTCACCCGGGTGGCATGGTCAGAGAACCCCCGGACACCGCCGCTGCATCCACCGTGCCGGACGCCCAGCCGTCCTCATCCATGGCCGCCAGCGGTGGGAACCACGGTTCAGGTCCTGAAGGTGCCGCGGCGGTCTCGACCGCTGCAGCAGCCCCCGCCATGGAGAAGACACCGCCCGTGTCATCTGTATCGGAACGGTCGAACGCGCCCAGGTCCCGACGCGGCTACCGCGATGAACCTATCGAGCCGGAGATGGTCGAAGCCGACACCGAACGGGCCGGCGACTTCCTCGAGGGCCTCTTGGACGCGCTGGACGTCGACGGCGATATCACGACGTGGATCGACGAGGCCGGTGGCCACATCGATCTCGAAGGCTCGGAGCTGGACGTACTCGTCGGTTCCAATGGCGAGACGCTCGATGCTCTGCAGGAGTTGACCCGTATCGCCGTTCTCCGGCAGTCGAAGCGGCGGGTCCGGCTGCTGCTCGACGTCAACAGCTTCCGGTCCCGGCAACGGGATCGGCTGGTCGCGGTCGTGAAGGCGACAGCGGAGCGGGTCATCAGAAGTCGTGAGGAGCATGAGTTCGAGCCCATGACCCCTGCCGAGCGGAAGGTCGTCCACGACGCGGTCGCCGCAATCGATGGCGTTCAAACCGAGAGTCTCGGCGAGGAACCGTACCGGCGCGTGGTCATCCGACCGACGTAGTGTTTCACGTGAAACATTCGGTGGGCGGCGACTCGTCGCAGCGGCGTCCGATCTTGACCGCGAGGGACAGAGACGTCCTGGAGCGGGCATACGCCGATGCAGTCAAGCTCGGGTTTCTGGGCCCAAAGGAGCAGGAGCGGCTCTGGGAGCGGCACCTGGATGACGCCATCGGCTTGGCGGCCATTCGACGACCGGAGCCAGCGGAGCACTGGGCCGACCTTGGATCGGGCGCAGGACTACCCGGCCTCCCCCTGGCCGTCGCCTATCGAGCAACGACCTTCATCTTGATCGACGCGCAGCGCCGCCGGCTGGATTGGGTGGCGGCGACCACCGCCGAGCTCCACCTCACCAACGTCGAGGTGGTGCATTCGCGGCTCGAGGACTACGGCCGAGGACCGGCCCGGCAGTCCTTCGATGTGGCGACTGCGAGGGCCCTTGGGCCACTCCCCGTTGTTGCCGAGCTGGGACTGCCACTCCTGAGGATCGGTGGGCAACTCCTCATTCCCAGAGGGCGACCAGGTGACGAGGAACTCGACCAGGCCGCCGCTGCCTGCGCACAGCTCGGTGGTCGGGTCGACGGCGTTATCCCCAATCCGACCTCGCCGATTGACCAGGTCGGGTACGTCGTTATCATGGCAAAGATCGCTGCGACCTCCCCCCGCTTCCCCCGGCGATCGGGTGTGCCGGCGCGAACTCCACTCGGCCAACGGCGCTCGACCAAGCGCTAGCACAACCAGGGTCGATCCGGGTGCCGTCAGGACGGTGTTGTAGGTTGCTACGGGATCGAGGAAACAAGCGGGGGCGGTGCCTGGTCGTCGACCAGTGCCGTCTTGGCTTTCGGCGTGCTGTCGTCGGAGCGGCGATAGGGCGACACGGCGAAGAGTCGGCGTCATCAGCGGCCAGTCCCGGCACCGGGCGTGCTCGCCCAGCGCTCTCGGGTTCCCCGCGCCGCCTCGTCGTTGTTGCGAAGGGAGGCGGGAGCCATCAGTCGGCGACCCAATGAAGCACCGCAGGTCGACAACGAGCGCACTGGCGGGTTCCTCAGCAAGCTCCTGGTGGCACTCGGCCTGGGGCGGCCGAAGAAGGCGACGGATCAGGCAGGCGAAGGAGATCGAGAGCAGGGTACGTCGGTGCGGCCGGCGCCGCCCCCGGCGACCACCACGGAAACGGCCAGTATCACGGAAGGGTCACCCGCGGGCGAGACAAGCGGGCACGATGCCGTCCCGGGACCAGCACACGACGACGAGACGTCGACGGCAGACCATGCTCCGGAGTCGCCGTATGGCGATACCGCACCCAGGCAGGACCCAGCCGAGTCTCGACCCGACCCAATCTGGGGATCCGACCCACCGGATGCCGTCCGGGGGCATATCGGCACAACCACGAACGAGGAGGCCGCGACCCCCCACGCGCAAGGCGTAGAGGCGCAGCCACGCGAGAACGGCTCGCCGGAGCCAGCCGACAGCAGCGGGTCCTCGACGGCAGACGGGGAGACCGAGCAGGCCGCCCTATCGACAGAGCCGCACACGGAGCATGGGCAGTCGAGCGCGGCGACATCCCGACCTCCGGACGATGCCAGGTCCGAGGCTGGGTGGTTCTCGACAGAATCTCGCGCGGGAGAACCTGGAGCCGCTCCTGACAATGGGGCGCTGTCCAAGCAACTGAGCACCGAACGACCAAGCGAAGAACCGCACCGGGATCCCGTCGCTGAGATGCAAGGGTCGGCACGAGCCCCCGACGACCTCGATACGGATGGGTACGACACGCCAAGCCCGTCCGGAGCTGAGAGCTCCACAGAGCCCGGATCGTCGGGCATCGACGAGTCGTCGGGTGCTGTGAGGCCAGCGACCCCTGAGGGATTCGCTGATGGTGGAAGCACGGCTGGTCCTGGGGGGCCGATGAATGGCGTCGGATCCCCGTCGAGCACAATCGGATCCGACGCAACCGGGGGGCCGCCTGGGCCTGAAGATTCGACAATCACCGGGGACGCTGGAGAGCCCGTGGGCACAGGGGGATCCGCACATGAGCTTGGCGCCGAGGCCCGTAGCCTGGCTGATCTGGGGGGCACGCCCGAGGTCCGGGGTGCCGGCGAGGTGCGGGACGCCGCTGCGTCTGGTGCTGCTGGTGAGTCCGGGCGCGCCGCTGACCCTGGCGATGCTGCGGAGGCTGGGAGCGTCGAGGCTGAGGACACGGCTGGGGACGAGGATACTGCCGATGCCGCCGGCGTGACTGGGTCTGCCGATGCCGCCGATGCTTCGTTCGACCCGGCCGTTGATCCCACGTCGTTGACTGAACCAGCGCTCCCGATGGCTTGGCCGCCAGGGATGACGCCGCCGGTTCGTGTGGAGCCGAGGGAAACGCTGGACGACGATGCAGGCGACTCCGAGCTGGTACCGAAACCAGGTCCGACCTGGCCGCGCCTCTTCGCTCAAGGCCATGAGGCCCAGGACAGCGGCGGAACGGGCGACCTTTCGGATCGCCGCCAGGAGATGGGGTCGCCACAGGAGACCAACGACGTGCAGCGCAGTGAGGATGCGGCTGAGCCCCCGGATTCCCAGCAGGAGGAACCAGTCTCTCGGTCCGGCGAGGAAAGCGAGGCTCGGTCGTCGACAGGGGAGCCGGAAGGACAAGCGCGTACCCGAGACGGCCAGGGAACCTCTGAGGCTGCATCCGCTCTCGCGACGCCGCACAGGGCTCACGGCCTCGAGCCATCTGAGGTCTTGCCTGGAGGTTCTGGGGAGGGGCCCGGACCTGCGGAGGCTTCGGGAGACGCCGACGGCCCACCGAACGGTAACCCATCGATAGTGGATGTCCCGACCGGGGAATCCACGAGCGCGACTGGGGCTGGGGCACGGCCAGGACCTGACCGCGCAGCCGCGGAGGCAAGAGCGCTTGACGCGGGAGCCGCCACAGCCTCCGGCGCCGAAGTCGGCGTCGTTGCGGCGGGGAGCGCGAGCATGGCGACCGTTGCCTCATCGGCCGAAGTAGAGGAGGGAGACTCGCGCGAGGCGCCAGCGAGTCCCCCTGGTGTCGATGTTTCACGTGAAACATCTGCGGATGGTGGTGAAGCGATGGATCCAGGGCGCGAGGACCAGGCTCTCGAGGATGAGGCGGCCATCGCGGTCCGGGATGCCGTGTCGCGGGCGGCAGAGGCCCGGGCCGATGTTTCACGTGAAACAGGTGCACCAGCGGCGGACTTCTCCATCGATGAGCCGAGTGCCGAGGAAGTCATCGACAATGAGTCTGCGGCAAGGAATGCAAGGGTCAGCTTTCGCATCCATCAGGACACACAGAACGCGATGCGCCGGGTTCTGGCCATCGCCAACCAGAAGGGAGGAGTGGGGAAGTCCACGACGGCGGTGAACATCGGGGCCTACCTCGCCTTGGCGGGGGCGCGTGTCCTGGTGATCGACCTCGACCCACAGGGCAACGCGTCAACCGGGCTGGGCTTGGACCATCGCGAGATCGAACCTTCGATCTACGACGTCCTCACCGGTGAGGCATCTCCAGTCGCGGCGATTCGAGCGACGGGGGTTCCCAACCTTCATGTCCTGCCCAGCACCATCGATCTGGCAGGCGCGGAAGTCGAGCTGGTGAGCGCGATGTCAAGGGAGACCCGGCTGCGCCGGGCCCTCGAATCGATCGACCACCAGTACGAAACGATCCTCATCGACTGCCCGCCCTCTCTGGGGCTGCTCACGGTGAACGCCCTCGCCGCCGCCGATGAGCTCCTGATCCCGATCCAATGCGAGTACTACGCGCTCGAAGGGCTCGGGCAGCTACTCCGCAACGTCGAGCTGGTGCGGGCCAACCTGAACCCGGACCTTCGTATCGGTGGAATCGTCCTCACCATGTACGACGGCCGGACGCGGTTGGCGCTCCAGGTGGTCGACGAGGTTCGCAAGCACTTCACGGACATCGTCTACCAGACGGTGGTGCCTCGGAGCGTCCGGCTCTCAGAAGCTCCTGGATACGGCCTCCCGATTGCCCTCTACGATCCCCTGTCGCGCGGCGGCATCGCCTACCGTGACCTGACCTTTGAATTCGCGGAGCGAAGTGGTCTGCTCGCGCCGACCGGAGAAGGAGCCAGCTGATGCGACGCCGTGGTGGTCTCGGCCGTGGACTGGAAGCGCTGATCCCAAGCAGCCCGCAAGACGATCACGAGCCAGCGACCCAGGGAATCGGCCAGCAGCCGGCGGCCGCGCAGGCTTCTGAGGAGCCGTCGGGTCCCTCGTTCGAGCAGCTCCCACTCGGCCGCATCGACCGCAATCCGCGCCAACCCCGCGAGGCGTTCGACGAGGGGTCGCTGCAGGACCTGACCACCAGCATCGAAGCGGTGGGTGTGCTGCAACCGATCGTGGTTCGTCCCAGTGGCGACCGCTACCAGATCGTGATGGGCGAGCGGCGGGTCCGGGCGGCCAGGGCGGCGGGGCTGGAGCGCATTCCAGCCATCGTCCGCACCACCGAGGACGATCAGCTACTGCGGGACGCACTGCTGGAGAACGTTCATCGAGAGGACCTGAACCCGCTCGAGGAAGCGGCGGCCTACAAGCAGCTCTTGGCCGACTTCGGGATCACCCAGCAGGAGCTGGCCTCGCGCCTCGGGCGGAGCCGGCCGGTGATTGCCAATGCGATTCGCCTGCTCAATCTGCCCGGAAGCGTCCAGCGGCGGATCGCGGCCAGAACGTTGTCGGCTGGGCATGCCAATGCGGTCGCATCGCTGGACGATCCTGTGCAGCAGGAACGACTCGCCGACCGGATCGTGGCCGAGGGGCTGACGGTCCGTATGGCGGAGGAGCTCGCGCAGCGCATCAGGAACGGGGAGCCGCTCCTAGGACCTGACGAGCGTGCTGGGCTCCGGGTGCGAGCAATTCCGCAGGCTCCGGGGATGGCGGAGCTGGCCGAGCGGCTCTCCGATCGTCTGGAGACCCGGGTGCGAGTCCAGCTCGGGAAGCGCAAGGGCAAGGTGCTGATCGAGTTCGCCACCCTGGATGACCTGCAGCGGATCTGCGACGCCATCGGGCTCGACCAGGAGACCGCGCAACTTCCCGAGGCCTCGGCATCGACCGAGGACGGGCCGCAGGTCTTGCATGGGGGGCAAGCGGCAACGTCCGCGTCCGTGTGACCGCCTGGGCAGGCCACCTCGAGACGGAACACAGGCTGGGCGAGTTCGCCCGGCGCGTCGTGCGGTGGGACCGCTCGGGGGTCAGCAGGGGAAGCGGGCGGTAGGCCGGGAGGTCCTCGTGAGGTGGGGCGCCTGGAGGTTAGCGGGGCCGGCGGGCGGTGGCGCGGTCGGTGAGGTGGGCGGCGAGGTCGGCGAAGGTAAGGGCGGCGGCGTCGGCGGCCATGGGGACGAGG
>Ga0307302_10000137_pt1 | contig 31208 bp, 30 predicted proteins | sample ER_DNA_183_FD_194490 | JGI IMG/M metagenome (GOLD analysis project Ga0307302, IMG submission 194490) | Bulk soil microbial communities from the East River watershed near Crested Butte, Colorado, United States - ER_DNA_183 | ecosystem: Environmental > Terrestrial > Soil > Floodplain | place...
TCGGCAAGCCCGAGGAGATCGCCAAGGCCGCCCTCTTTCTGGCGTCCGAGGAGGACTCGAGCTTCGTCACCGGCCACTTCCTGGTCGTCGACGGCGGCTGGACCGCGTTCGGCTACGTGACCTAGCGGCTCACAGACTCAGGTCGTGCCCGGAGAGGATCTCCGGCTCGCCGTCCGTAACAAGGAGGACCTGCTCGACGCGGACTCCCCACCGATCGCCGTAGGAGCCCGGCTCGAGCGCCACGACCATGCCCTCCTCGAGCACGCGGGCGGTGTCAGGGATCACCCGGGGCTCCTCGTGGAACGACGTACCGATGCCGTGGCCCGTGTGGTGCGGGTACGTACCGCCGCCTTCCGCGATGACCCCTCGCGCGGCTGCATCGACATCGGCGGCGCGGGTGCCGGGCCGGCACATCGCCACGGCCCGCTCGAGCGCGGCCCGAGCCACATCGTGGGCGCGCCGCATCTCCGGAAGCGCCTCGCCCACCGACAATGTCGCGCACGAGTCGGACCAGTAGGCGTCGAGGCGCGGCACCAGGTCGACGAGGACGAGATCACCGTCGTGCAATACGCGGTCGCTCGGAGGTCCACCCACCTCCGCAGTCCGCTCGCCCGAGACCAGGTCGGCGAGGAGCGGCACCCGGCCTCCCGCGGCGCGTTCCATTGCCGCGCGGGCCTCCGACCACACGTCGAGCTCCGTGCGCCCTCCGGCGGCCGCTTCGCGGGCTGCCTTCTGGCCGGCATCGGCGATGCTCGTCGACGCGCGGATCGCCGCGACTTCGTCGGCGTCCTTGACCGCCCTGGCGGCCCGCAGTTCGCTGCTCACATCCACGATCTCGACGCCGTCGCCGAGGAGCGCGGCCACAAGCGCACCAGGCAAGGACGCTACGTCTGCCGCGACTTCCCGGGCACATGTGAGAGCCTCACGGGCCAGCAGCGTCGCCAGCGCGGATCGATCCACGTCTTCGACCGCGAACCCGGGAAATGTGCGCGTTTCGATTCCCTCGCCCACGCCGCCGGCCTCGTCCTCGCTCACGAACGCGAGCAGGGAGCCGTCCGGGTCGAGTAGTACGAGGGGTGCCACCGTGAAAGGACTCGGGCCGTACTCGATGTCCGTGGCGAGCCCGGTCAGCCACGTCACCGTTGTGAGATCGCCGCTGACAAGCGGCCTGCCGCCTGCTAGCTCCCGGGCTCGCTCGCGCCTCGTCAACGGGTGCGCTTCTGCTCCCTGTACTCGCCCGCTTCCTTGACGAGCGCGTCGAACAGGGCGAAATCCTCGCCGGCCTCCGGATGCCACAGGACTCCGAGCGCGAATCGCCGCGACGGGTCTTCGAGCCCTTCGATCGTCCCGTCTTCGGCCCAAGCCGTCTCGCGAAGACCCTCTCCAAGCTTCCCGAAGCCCTGGTGGTGGTGCGACTTGACCGGCGCGCGGTCGCCCAGGAGCTCGCCGAGACGGCTCTTCGGCTCGACGTCGACGTCGTGGTCGGAAAAGACGCCGGGCGTGTGCTTGTGCTTCTCGTCCCCGACGACGTCGGGGAGATGCTGGACGAGGTCGCCTCCGCGCGCGACATTCAAGATCTGTGAGCCGCGGCAGACCGCGAGCACCGGCATGTCGCGCGCGAGCGCCGCAGTGAGGAGTGCCAGCTCGGCGCGGTCGCGGCCCGGCGCGACCCCATTCGTCTCGTCGTGCGCCTCGTGCCCGTAGAGCTCGGGATCGAGATCGGAGCCGCCCGAGAAGAGCAGCCCGTCGAGCGCGTCCAGCGTCTCCTCGAGACCGTCGTCCTCGGGAGGGATCAGGAGGGGCCGCCCGCCCGCGGCCTGGACCGCCTGCACGTACGCGGCCGGCACGAGGGCCGAGTCCAGCTCCCAGTGGCCGAACCGAGCCGGGGTCAGATAGGTCGTGATCCCGATCAGCGGCCTCATCTAGATGGTTGGTCGGTAATTGGCGTGCCCGCGGGGACGGGCCAGATCAAGCCAGGGTGTGCCATCGCCCGCAGGCAAGGCTAGAGGCCTTGGCAAGGGCGAGGGTGCGGCCTGGCGCCGTGTCTGGGCCGCCATCCGAGGGTGTGGTAATTGTCGATCAACCATCTAACCCCGTTCGTAGAGTCGTTCGCGCTCGTAGTTCGTCACGACCTGGTCGAAGAGCTGCTGCTCCGTGCGCGCGTAGTTCAGGTAGTGGTCGACCACGTCCTCGCCGAAGGCGGCGCGGGCCATGGTGCCGGCCTCGAGTGCCTCGATGGCCTCCAGCAGAGAGTGGGGAAACCGCTCCGCGTCCGACTCGTAGGCGTTTCCTTCGAGTGGGGGCGGTAGCTCGAGCTCGTTCTCGATCCCGTAGAGGCCGGCGGCCAAGAGCGCGGCGAAGGCCAGGTACGGGTTGGCGTCGCCGCCGGGGATCCGCGTCTCGGTTCGCATTGCGGGGCCGTGCCCGACGATCCGGAAGCCGACGGTGCGGTTGTCGTGACCCCAGGCGAGGGTGGTCGGCGCCCAGCTTCCGGCCGCGAACCGCTTGTAGGAGTTGATCGTCGGGGCCACGAACATGGCGAGCTCCTTGAGGCAGGCGATCTGCCCGGCGAGGTAGTGCTTGAAGGTGTCCGACTCGCCTTCGAAGGCGCTCTCGTCGCCGCGCCAGAGGCTCGAGTGGATGTGGCAGGAGTTCCCGATCCAGGTGTGGTCGGGCTTTGCCATGAAGGTGACCGAGCAGCCGTTCTCGAAGGCAATCTCCTTGGCGCCGTTCTTGTAGATCGTGTGGTTGTCGGCCATCGTCAGTGCGTCTGCGTAGCGGAAGTTGATCTCGTGCTGGCCGGGCCAGGCCTCGCCCTTCGAGGTCTCCACGCGCATGCCGGCGCCCTGCATCGCGTTCCGCACCTGGCGGATAAAGGGCTCGTCGTAGGTTGACGCCAGGATGTGGTAGTCGAGGATGTACGGGACCGATGGAGTCAGGTCGAGGTAGTGCTTGGCGTGCGCCTCCGCGTAGGTCTCCTGCAGGAGATAGAACTCGAGCTCGGAGCCGAACATCGGTGTGAAGCCGAGCATCGCCGCGCGGTCGAACTGGCGCTTCAGGACCTGGCGCGGCGACGGAGCAACCGGTGTTCCGTCGTGCCAGACGACGTCGCAGAGGACGAGCGCAGTCGCTTCGAGCCACGGGGTCCGTCGAAGCGTCGCCATGTCGGGGACGAGCCCGAAGTCGCCGTAGCCCCGCTCCCAGCTCGCGATCTGGTACCCGGGCTTCGGATCCATCTCCATGTCGAGCGCGAGCAGGTAGTTACATCCCTCAACGCCGTGCTCCGCCACGTTCTCCTCGACGAAGAAGTCGCCCATCAGGCGCTTGCCCATCAGGCGGCCCTGCATGTCGGTGAACGCGACGATCACCGTGTCGATCGAACCGTCGTCGACAGCGCTTTTCAGCTCGTCCGGCGTCAGCATCGGGCCTCTCCCTCAGCGGTCGGGGGCCGTGAGTCTATGCCGTCCCCGCGAGGCGGCGGTGCGGCTCCCAACCTTGACACCGTCCGACGCGAGTGTCCTAAATACCGCAGCGCGGCAGCAGCCGCGGTCAAGCGCTCTTCTGCGACGAGAGGACGGCGAATGACCAGCCAAGCAGGCGTTCCGGAGAATCAACAGCCGGCGGATAGCGACGAAAGCCTTCTCCACAGGATGGGCTACGCCCAGGAGCTCCTCCGGGGCATGGGCGGATTTCAGAACTTCGCGATCAGCTTCACGATCATCTCGATCCTCGCGGGGTGCCTCACCTCGTACGCCGTCGGCATGGAGCACGGCGGCCCGTCGTCGATCATCTGGGGCTGGCTCCTCGTCGGCCTTATGTCGACGATCATCTCGCTCTCCATGGCAGAGATCGCGTCCGCGTATCCGACCGCGGGCGGTCTCTACTACTGGGCCTCAAAGCTCGGCAGCCCGGGCTGGGGGTGGGCGACCGGCTGGTTCAACCTGATCGGCCAGGTGGCCGTGACCGCTGCGATCGGCTACGGCCTCGCCACCTTCGGTGCCGTGCTGCTCGACTTTTGGTTCGGCTACTTCAAGCAGATGAACGACATCTTCGGAGCCTCGGGGAACGCCGCCTACTACCTGCTCTACGCGTTCTTGATGCTCTGCGCCTGCGTGATCAACCTCTTCAACATCAGGATCACCGCGGGCCTGAATACGATCTCCGCGTACTGGCACATGGTCGGAGTCGCGATCATCGTCTTCGTCCTGATCATCGTCCCCGACCACCACCAGTCGCTCTCCTACGTCTTCACGGAGACCGTGAACAACTCGGGCTACGGCGGTGGGACCACGTCCATCTCCAGTCCGACGTTCTGGTTCGTCTGGGGCCTTGGTCTCCTGCTCGCCCAGTACACGATCACGGGCTTCGACGCGTCGGCGCACACCGCCGAGGAGACGAACAAAGCTTCTCGGATGGCGGCGACGGGAATGTGGACATCCGTCGTAGCGTCGGTCATCTTCGGCTGGATCCTCCTGCTCGCGGTGACGTTTGCGATCCCGAGCACCGAGGGGGCGCTCGAGAACATCGGCGTCGTCGTCCCCTGGATCTGGGCCGAGTCGATGAGCCAGCGCTGGGCCGAGGCACTCCTGTTCATCTGCGTCGTGGCGCAGTTCTTCTGCCTGACCGCATCGGTCACGTCGGCCTCGCGGATGATGTTCGCCTTCTCGCGGGACCGGGCCGTCCCGGGACATTCGCTCTGGCGGCGCGTGGCGCCGAACCGCATCCCCAGGTGGTCGGTGGCCGGAATCGGCATCTTCTCGTCCGCCCTGATGATCCCGGCGGTCTGGAACTACCTCGTCGGCTACTTCGCCGGGACGGCGATCGCCGTGATCGGCCTCTACATCGCCTTCGTGATCCCTGTCTATCTGCGTTACCGCAAGGGCGACAGCTGGAACGAGCCGAGGGCGTGGAGCCTGGGACGGCACTACAAGTGGATCGACCTGGTCTCTCTGATCTGGGTCGGGATCATCACGATCCTGTTCATCTTCCCGCTCTACAGAGCCGGACTTCCCTGGGCGGACGACTTCACCTGGGAGCTCACCAACTACACGGTCCTCTGGTTCCTGGGCATCGGTCTCATCTTCGGTGGCTGGTGGATCCTCTCGGCGAAGAACTGGTTCAAGGGCCCGGTTCGCATGAGCGACGAAGAGGTCGCCGCCCTCGAGGGTCGAGCTGGAGCGGCTCCGGCTCCGGCGGGGAAGTAGGCGCTACTCCTCGCCGGCGAGCTCCTCGGCGAGCAGGGAACACGCATAGGCGCGCCACGCCACATCGGGCGTGGCGCCCAGTGCCTTGACGGCCTCGAGCACGTGAGGCAGGTCTCGCGCCTGGACCTTCAGCTCGCCGATTCCCCGCTCGAGCGTGAGCTGGCGGTCGACGGTACGTAGGTCGTCCGCGAGGGACCCCACCGCGCGGCCGTTCAGATCGAGGCCTCGTTCCGGGTCGCCTCCCGCGGCGAGAAGCAGGAGCGCTCGCCGGGCAGCGCCGTGTAGCTCGGACTCCGCGAGGGGGATCTCCCTGCCCGCGAGTGAGGCGAGGACGACGAGAGCGGTCGGGAGGCTCTCGTCGGCGTCGTCGACCAGGGCTTCCTCGAGCTGGGCGAGCAGAGCGGCCGACACGTCAGAGCGGGAGATCTGTCCCGGCGCCTTCCTCCCGCGCGCGGTCGTAGACGACCTTTCCGAACGCGGCGTCAAGCGCTCCGATCCCGAGGTTGACGCACGCAACTCGGGCCGGTAAGCCATCCGAGGCGAGTGCGCTGCCGACGCTTCCCGCGGGTTCGGGCCAGTTTTGGAAGTGCCCCAGGCTTCGGTAGTACTCGAATTGGCCGACGTCGTCGACGAGGAAGAGCTCCGCGGCCCCGATGGGGCCCGGCTGGAAGAGGGCATCGAAGTCGATCGGGAGGGCGAGGTAGCGCTCTCCCAGCCAGTCCGTCGAGATGGGCGGCTCCGGCTTCTCGACGATCGGCGCCGCGCTCACCACCACCTCCGCCCCCTGAACGGCCGTCGCGACGTCGGGCATCTGCTCGATCCGGCCCTCGAGCGAGGCGCTTCGCTCCGGATGCGGATCGAAGGCGCGAATCGTGACGTCCGGGTTCAGCTCGTTCAGGAGCCGGGCATGGAACCGTCCTTGTTCGCCGCAGCCGAGGATCGCCGCGGTCGACCACCCGTCCGGTGCCCATCGGCGGATGCAGACGCCGCTGGCGGCAGCGGTGCGGGCGGCCGTGATCTCGGCCGCATCCATGACGACGAGCGGTAGCCCCGTCTCCGCGTCGTTCAGGACGAGGAGCCCCGAGATGTAGGGGAGCCCGCGAGCCTTGTTTCCGGGATATCCGGACACCCACTTGAGCGCCGCCACGTCCTGGTCCGCGAGGTAAGCCGGCATCGCGTGGATGAACGAGTTTTCCCTCGGATGCACGCCCGGTTTCGGCGGGAGCTCGACCCGTCCTGCGGCGAGCGCTGCGTAGGTCTCCTCGACGAGGTCGAGCTGCACCCGGATTTCCGGCAAGAGCCCGGCGACCTGCTCGCGCGTGAGGTAGAGGAGGCTCAACCTCGCCCGCTGATCGTTTCCGGCTCGACCTTGACGATCACCCATCCTCCTTGATCGGTGTGCTCTCGTCTACCAGAAACGGGCCGGCATGGAACGCGAGCCCAAGCGTTAGTTGACTCTTACGTTAGAACCTGCTTAACTAATCGAACCATGGAAGCCGTATTGAAGGCAATCGCGGAACCGCGCCGCCGGGAGATTCTCCGGCTGGTGAGCGGCGGCGAGCTAACGGCCGGAGAGATCGCCGCCCGCTTCGACGTCACGCGGCCGGCCATCTCGCAGCACCTGACGATCCTCCGGAACGCCGGCTTGCTCGAGGAGCGCCGCGAAGGCACGCGACGCCTCTACCGCGTGCGCCCGGAGGCATTCGGCGAAGTCCGCGCCTATCTCGAAAGCTTCTGGGACGAGAGTTTGCTGGCGCTCAAAAACGCTGTCGAATCCGAGGAGAGGAGAGCGATCCGTGGCAACCCCCGAAACTAGAACCGACGTGGTGCAGCGAGAGATTCGCGTTGAAGCGAGCCCGGAGACGGTGTTTCCCTACTTCACCGACCCCGAGCGGATGGTTCGTTGGAAAGCAACCGAGGCGACGCTCGACCCGAGGCCCGGCGGAATCTACCGCGTGACGGTGGGTGGCGAGCATGTTGCCCGGGGCGAGTACGTGGAGGTCGTCCCCTACAGCCGTGTCTCCTTCACGTGGGGCTGGGAGGGCGAAGGCCACAGCGTGCCCCCGGGCAGCTCGACGGTCGAGATCGACCTCGTGCCGGACGGCGATGCGACGATCGTCCGCCTGACCCACCGCGACCTTCCTGCCGCGGAGCGGGAGATCCACGGCCAGGGCTGGGACCGCTTCCTGCCCATGCTCGCAGAGGCAGTCGCAGCATCCGTTTGAGATTTCCTTCGCGCGAACATGCGAAGGGGAGATGATCAAGAGACCCGTCGAGAAGGAGGAAGCACATGGGTAACCCGGTCGTACATTTCGAGGTGAGTGGGAAGGATGGGGCGAAGCTCCAGAAGTTCTACGGCGCGCTCTTCGACTGGAAGATCGACACAGACAACCCCAACAACTACGGGATCGTCGATAACGGCGGCGAGGGGATCAACGGCGGCGTCGGCGAGGTCCCGGATGGCGGTGACGGCCACGTGACGTTCTACGTGAGTGTTCCGGATATCAATGCCGCCCTCGAGAAGGCGGAGGGCCTGGGCGGCAAGACGATCATGCCGCGCACCGAGATGGGTGACGTGGTCACGATGGCGTTCTTCGCCGACCCCGAGGGCCACATGGTCGGACTCGTCGAGGGGTAACCTCCGCCCGGCTTACGATGCGCGAGTGCTGCCCCTCACAGGCATCCGCGTCGTCGCCTGCGAGAACGGGCTCGCCGGGCCGCTCGCGACGCGGCTGCTCGCCGACCTGGGAGCGGACGTGGTCAAGGTCGAGCGGCCCGGGAGCGGCGACGTCACCCGCGGGTGGGACACGGCTGCGAACGGCCTCTCGAGCGGCTTCGTCTGGGTCAACCGCGGCAAGAGAAGCGTTGCGCTCGACCTCAAGGACCCGGCGGCGCGTCCGGCGGTCGAGGCCCTGGTCGCGACCGCGGACGTGTTCCTGCAGAACTTCACCCCGGGCTGGGCGCAGCGAGTCTCGCTGGACGAGCCGAGTGTCCGCGCGCTCCGGCCCGACGTCGTCTACACGGAGATATCCGGCTACGGGCCGGACGGCCCCTACGCGGGAAAGAACGCCTACGACCTGGTCATGCAGGGTGAGACCGGGCTGATCGCGGTTACGGGCACACCGGAGTCGCCTGCGCGGGTCGGCATCTCGGTGTGCGACGTGGGCGCGGCGAGCTACGCGGCCGTAGCGACACTCGCTGCGCTCGTGCGGCGGGGCGCGACCGGCGAGGGGGACCGGATCTCCGTCTCGCTCTTCGACACGATGGTCGACTGGCTCGGGTACTTCCCGCATCTCTGGTGGCACCGCGGGGAGGAGCCCGCTCGCACGGGACTCCGGCACCCGCATTTCTGCCCCTACGGCCCCTATCCGGCCCGGGACGGCGAGCTCTTCGGCTTCGCGGTGCTCTCGCACGAGCACTGGAGGGCGCTTTGCTTGGAAGTTCTTGGCTTCCGCGAGCTCTTCGAGGACGAGCGCTATGCGACGAACGAGGGCAGGGTCGCGAACCGAGGCGACCTAGAGCCGACGCTCGAGCGTGCGTTCGCGGCGCGGCCGGCCGGCGAGTGGATCGAGTTGCTCGAATCGGCGCGTATTCCGTGCGGGCGCGTGAACAGCGTCGCAGAGGTGATGGCGCACCCGCAGCTCACGCACAACGGGCTCGTGGCGGAGGTCGGCTCGCCCGTTGGCAGCATTCCGACGATCGGGGTGCCGTTCCTGGTCGACGGTGTCCGGCCGGAGCCGGGAGACGTGCCGGCCCTCGGGGAGCACACCGAAGAAGTCCTCGCCGAGCTCGGTCTAGAGCTCAGGCCGCCCGGCTGACCTCTGCGTCGAGCCAGGCGCTGCGCCGTCCGTCCTTCGTCCAGACGATCGGGAAGTAGGACTCGTCCAGGCTCATGTCGTCGCGCCGGCGATAGCGCGAGTAGACCGGGTCCGCGTGCTCCGGATGGAACTCGACCCCCGCCGGAAGCAGGTGCGAGATGACTGCCCGGCGGTGGATCGACGCCGTGTTCGGCCCCGAGCCGTGGAACGTCAAGTGATGGTGGAAGGACGCCCCGCCGGCCTTGACCCCGATCGGGACGAGCTCAGCCGCCTCCCCTGCGGGGGCCGCGCGCTCGATGGGGGCGAGCCAGTCCGCCGGTGCGTGGAACTCCGACCGGTTCTCCTCGGATCGCGGCCAGTGATGAGAGCCGCGCGCGTACGTGATCGTTCCCGCCTCGGCCGACGTGTCGTCGAGCGCGATCCAGCATGTGATCATCTCGGGTGGGACGAGGTAGTCGAGATACGCCCCGTCCTGGTGCATGCCGAGCGACTTGGTCTTCGGCGGCTTCCAGATGCAGTTGTCCTGCAGGATCCGCACGCCGTCCCAGCGCATGAGCTCGGCGGCGAGCCGCCCAGTCCGCTCGGCCAGCACCTGACGCGCGATCTCGGGATCCGCCTTCCAGCCGTTGCAGATCTGACGCGTGCGGTCCTCCGGATCCCGGCCTGCGACCCAGTTGACCTCGTCTGGCCGGATCCCGGTCGCGTAGTCGCCCGCGAACAGCCGGTCGAAGCGCTCGCGCATGAGCTCGACCGCCGCGTCGTCGATGAATCCCTCTTCGACGATCAGGAAGCCGTCGCGGTCGAATGCGGCGAGGTGGTCGTCTGTCCAGCCGTCGATCATCGGGCCGCCAATTCTTGCACCAGCTCTCGCTCTGCGGGCCCGAACCAGGGCGGGGCGCCGGCGACCGCGTTCTCGCGCGCGTGGTCGGGATTCGACGTGGCGGGGATGACGACGTGGACGCGTTGATCGGAGAGCGCCCATTTGAGGAGCGCCTGCGCCCACGTCTCGACTCCGAGCGGCTCGAGCTCCTTCGGATCGGGGCCGGGCATCAAGGCTCCCGGGCCGCCGAGCGGCCGCATCGCGATCACACCGAGATCGAGCTCGGCGGCGAGAGGCAGGATCCGTTCCTCCGCTTCGCGCTCAACAGGGTTGTAGGCCACCTGGATCGCGTCGATCCGGCCGGTTCGCATCACCCGCTCGAGCTCGCCGAATGCCGAGGACTGGTAGTGCGTCGCTCCGAGCAGCCGAACGTGGCCCGCCTCCCGCTCGCTTTCGAGCCAATCCAGGCGCTCCTCCCAGGCGACCAGGTTGTGCACCTGCTCGAGGTCGACCCAGCCGGCGAACCAGTCGAGCTGCGCCTCGAGCTGGCGGGTGGCCTCGGAGGCCGAGTGCGTCCAGATCTTGGTGGCGACGAAGGCTTCGTGCCGCCGCTGGCCGAGCGCTCGGGCGAGGACGGCTTCCGCCCGGCCGTACATGGGCGAGGAATCGACGACTCGAATTCCGGCCGATAGCGCCGCGTCCACGACGTGCGCTGCCCGCGCTTCCTGCTCCGGGGCAAGGTCGAAGGTCAGCCACGTTCCGAGGCCGATCACCGGCAACTCGAGCCCGGAGCGTCCAAAGCGTCTTTTCTCCATCCCTGGCTGGATGCTAGTTTGCGGCATGCCGAAGAGGGTCTCCCTCGCCGCGCCCGAGCTTGCGGCGGCCCGGATCGATGCGCGTGCGCGCGGCGAGAACTTTCCCGTCGCGTCATTCCTCGCCCCGGCGTGGGCGAGGCCGCACCTCCGGGCGATCTACGGGTTCGCGCGGCTCGTCGACACGCTCGGCGACGAGGCCCCAGGCGACCGGCTGGCGCTCCTCGACGAGCTCGAGCGTGAGCTCGACGGTCCGCCCAAGGCAGAGGTGATGCAGCGCCTGCATGCGACCATCGAGGCCCGATCTCTGCCGCTCGACCCGTTCCGGCGGCTGATCGAGGCGAACCGGATCGACCAGCGCAAGGCGCGTTACGAGACGTGGGACGAGGTTCGGGAGTACTGCACTTACTCGGCCGATCCAGTGGGGCGGCTTGTGCTCGGCGTCTACGGGCGCCTGGACGAGCCGGTGCTCGTGGAGATGAGCGACGCGGTCTGCACCGGCCTCCAGCTCGTGAACTTCCTCCAGGACCCGCCGCGCGACCTGGAGCTCGGCCGTGTCTACTTGCCGCAGGAGGATCTCAGGCGCTTCTCGGTCGCCGAGGACGAGCTGACCGGCCCGGGCTCGGAGCGCTTCCGGTCCCTGGCTCGGTTCGAGTCGGAGCGCGCCCGCTCGCTCCTCAGCCGGGGCTTTCCGCTCGCACGCGCGCTGGGCGGGCGGGCTGGGCGCTCGGTGGCGCTTTTTGCGCGCGGCGGTCTCGCGGCCCTCGAGGCACTCGAGCGGGCCGAGTACGACGTTTTCACCAGGCGACCGTCTCCCTCGGCGTTCACGCTCGGGCGACTGGCGCTCGAGGAGCTGTCCCGCCCGTCGGAGACGGCGAGCGCGTATTCGCAAGCGCTCCGGATCACTCGGCGGGAGGCCCGAAGCTTTGCGTGGGGGATCAGGGTCTTGCCGCTGTCGAAGCGTCGTGCCGTCGCCGCCCTCTATGCCTTCGCGAGGCGAGTCGACGACATCGCCGACGACGGGAGCCTGGCTGGCGAGGAGAGGCGTCGCCGGCTCGAGTCCTGCCGTGCGGCCGTCGAGGGGCTTCCGGAGAGCCGTGACAGCGACCTCGTCCTGGTCGCGCTCGCGGACGCCGTGGCTCGCTACGGGATTCCCCGACAGGCTCTCCTCGATCTGGTCGACGGCGGTCTCATGGACGTCGACCAGACGCGCTATGAAAGCTGGGAGGAGCTCCGCGAGTACTGCCGCCGGGTGGCCGGGGCCGTCGGCATCGCGTGCGCCGCCGTCTACGGGCCGAGCGAACCGGATGAGGCGATGCGCTATGCCGAGACTCTCGGTCTCGCGCTCCAGCAGATCAACATCATCCGGGACGTAGGCGAGGATTGGCGGCTCGGCCGGGTCTACCTCCCGCGGGACGAACTCGAGCACTTCGGCGTCACCGAGGCCGACATCGAGGCTGGACGGACAGGCCCGGAATGGCGCGCGCTCATGGAGCATCAGGCCGCGCGGGCCGAGCAGCTCCTCGCAGAAGGGCTGCAGATCTTGGCCTACCTCGATTTGCGCAGTGCTCTCGGTGTTCGCTCCTTCTCCGGCACGTACCGCGCGCTCCTCGAGCAGATGCGCGCTTCCGGGTTTGAGGTGTTCGACGTACCCCCCAGACTTTCCGCGGCTGAGAAGGTGCGGGCGGTCGTCTCGCGGTGAGAGTCGTGGTCGTCGGGGGCGGCCTTGCCGGGCTCACCGCTGCGCTCGATCTCGTCGACGCGGGAGAGGCAGTGACGGTGCTCGAGGCCCGCCCGACCCTCGGAGGCGCGGTTCAAACCCTTCCGGAGCGGGAGGGAGACCCTCCGCCGGCGCCGGATAACGGCCAGCACATCTCACTGGGGTGCTGCTCCGCCTACCTCGCGTTCCTCGACCGGGTGGGCTCGGCGGCAGGCGTCAGCAGGGAGCCGCTCGAGCTGACGGTCATCGACGAGCGGGGTGTGCAATCGGCGATCCGCCCGGGTGCCCTGGGCCTGCTCCGGTACCGGCACCTGAGCCTGCGAGACCGATTGGCCGTGGCGCGAGTCTCGCGGCGCCTCGCGAAGCTCGACCCGGACGATCACGACGGTGAGGCCTTCGGCTCGCTCCTACGCCGCCTCGGCCAGTCGCAGACGGCCATCGACCGCTTCTGGGACGTCTTCATTCGTCCGGCCCTGAACATCGAAAGCGGGGAGGCAAGCGCCGGGCTCGCTCTCTTCACCGTGCAGACGGCGCTCTTCGGCGGGCGAGGCGCCAGCGACCTCGTGCTTCCGGTCGAGCCGCTCGGTGCGATCCACGGAGCCGCGGCAGGGCGGGCCCTGGCAGAGGCGGGGGCGGAGGTGCGGACCCGCGCGCGCGTCACGGGCCTCGAGCCGGCCGCCGCGGTGCTCTCCGACGGAGAGCGCGTCGCAGGCGACGCCTTCGTCGTTGCGCTTCCGCCGGAGGAGTCCGCGGTACTTCTCAACGAGCCGGCGTCGGGACTCGAGGACTCGCCGATCGTGAGCGTCCATCTTCTCTTCGACCGTCCGCTGCTCGCCCCCCGGCTCGCCGCACTTGTCGGGAGCCCGGCGCACTGGGTGTTCGACCGCGGGCGGCTGACCGGGAACGAGCCTGAGCGCGGCCAGTATCTGACCGTCGTCGCGAGCGGCGTGCCCGAGCTCGTGGCCGTTCGTGGCCGGGAGCTCGTCGACCTCATGGCGAAGGAGCTGACCGACCGCCTCGGGCCCGCCGAGCTTCTCTGGTCCCGCGTGAGCCGAGAGCCCGCTGCGACGTTCGCGGGCAAACCCGGAACAGCACGGCTGAGGGCGGGTCCGGGCACCGGTCGGCCGAACGTCGTTCGTGCAGGAGCGTGGACGAACACGGGCTGGCCGGCCACCATGGAAGGGGCGATCAGAAGCGGTCACACGGCATCGGACTTAACACAATCCGCCGGGCGTGAGATGGTGAGCATGTGAGCCGCGGAGCGCCGAGCCACACTACCTCGTTTCCCCCGGGGGAACCCCCCATGCAACTCCCCCGCGATCAGCCTATCGCGCAAATCCGCGCGTGTGTCCCACATCTTCGTTCCGGGATTGCGCCACCCCGAAGGGGCGGTCTAGCTGCGCTTCGAGGGGAGGCTCCGTGAGCGTCGTCGAAGCCAGGCCGGTTACCCGGAGCGTCGAAGAGTGTCTCGAGGCGGCCCTCGAGCGGCTCTTCGAGCTGCAAGAGCCCGGCGGGTGGTGGTGCGGGGAGCTCGAGTCGAACGTGACGATGACTGCGCAGCATCTCTTCCTTTTGGAGTTCCTCGGACTTCGCGATGAGGACACGACACGACGGTGCGTCAACGAGCTTCTCGCCCGCCAACGCGAGGACGGCACCTGGGCGATCTACTGGGATGGGGAGCCTGACCTGGCAGCCACTGTCGAGGCGTATGCCGCCTTGCGCATGGTGGGCTTGAGCGCAGACGATGCGCGGCTCACGGAAGCGCGGCGCTTCATTGAGGATCGCGGAGGGATCGGTGCGGCGCGGGTCTTTACGCGCATCTGGCTCGCGCTCTTCGGGCTCTGGCCCTGGGAGGAGATCCAGCTGCTACCTCCCGAGCTGGTGCTGCTTCGCTCCTGGATGCCTGTCTCCGTCTACCACTTCTCGTGCTGGGCGCGGCAGACCGTCGTTCCGCTCACCGTGGTCATGCATTACCGGCCCGTTCGAGCTCTGTCGCCGGACCGCGCCTGCCACGAGATCGATCTGGGAGTCGTCCCGCGGAAGAACACGCTCGGCAAGGTCAGCGATCGGCTGCTCGCGGCATATGCCGGACAGCCGTTTCAGCCGGGCCGCGAGCGCGCCCTCGCGGTGGCGGAGCGGTGGATCATCGAGCGTCAGGAGCTCGACGGCTCGTGGGGCGGCATTCAACCCCCGTGGGTGTGGTCGCTCATCGCGCTTGCCTGCCGCGGGCATGGACACGACTCTCCTTACCTCAGCCGTGGGCTCGCGGGCTGGAAGCGCTTCCTGGTGGACGACGGCTTCCGACTTCGGCCCGAAGCCTGCCAGTCACCGGTCTGGGATACCGCCCTCGCGCTCCTCGGCGCCGAAGCGGCGGGAGCTTCGGTCGAGCACCAGGGCGTTCGGCAGGGAGTCGAATGGGTGCTCCAGGAGGAGATCCGGGAGCGGGGGGACTGGTCCGTCCGGTTGCCAGGGGCGGAGCCGGCGGGCTGGGCCTTCGAGTACGACAACGACCTCTACCCGGACGTCGACGACGTGGCGGTGCTAGGTCTTGCGCTCCATGAGCTCGGGATGGGCGGTGGCGCTCTCGACCGGGCCTGCCGCTGGCTTGCAGCGATGCAGTCATCCGACGACGGGTGGGCCGCCTTCGACGTCGACAACACGGCGTACTGGCTGTACCGGATCCCCTTCTGTGACTTCGGCGCAGTGATCGATCCGCCGAGTGTGGACGTCACCGCCCATGTAGTCGAGCTCCTGGCACGGAGGCCGGGCTACGAGGACGCGGTACGCCGGGGTGTGGGGTACCTGCTCGCGAAGCAAGAGCGCGACGGCTCGTGGTTCGGACGCTGGGGGGTCAACTACGTATACGGGACCGGCGCGGCGCTGCCCGCCCTTGCGGCCGCCGGTGTTCCGCGCATGCACCCTGCGATCCGCCGTGCCGTTGCCTGGCTTGTCTCGGTTCAGAACGAGGATGGTGGCTTCGGAGAGGATTGCCGCTCATACGAGGCCGGGGAGGCCGGGCTTCCGTGGCACGGGCACGGCGTGTCGACGCCCTCTCAGACGGCGTGGGCGCTGATCGGCCTGGTCGCTGCGGGCGAGGAGCACTCCGACTCGGCCGCCGGAGCCGCTCGGTGGCTCGTGGAGCAGCAAGGTGACGACGGCGACTGGGACGAGGAGTACTTCACGGGCACAGGATTTCCACGCGACTTCTTGATTCGGTATCACCTCTACCGCATCGTCTGGCCGGTGTTGGCGTTGGGGCGCCTGCGCCGCGCTCGCGTGGGATGAGGGCATACGTGACGGGCGCGACAGGGTTCGTCGGGGGACACGTGGCGGCGGAGCTGCGCTCCGAGGGAGCCGAGGTCAGGGACGAGCGTGTGGACTTGCTCGACCGGGGAGGCCTGGAGCGGGTCATGGACGGCTGCGATGTCGTCATCCACAGCGCTGCGCTCTACAGCTACGACGCGCCCGAGCGCGACTTCCAGCGGGTCAACGTCGAAGGGACCGCCAACGTCATCGAGGCCTGTCTGAGCAAGGGAGTTCGCCGACTCCTACACACAAGCACTGCGGGAACCTGCGGGCCCGTGCCCGGCCGCGAGGCCACCGAGGCCGACAGCCCTCCGGGCTGGGAGCTCGACATCCCCTACAAGCGGACGAAGCTCGCCGCCGAGCGGCTGGTGATGGACGCAGCGGGACACGCCCTCGAGGCGGTCGTCGTGAACCCCACAACTCCGATCGGTGCCGGTGACAGAAAGCCGACACCGACCGGCCGCATGATTGCCGGTGTCGCGCGCGGACGGATCCGCGCCTACGTCGCTACTACAGGGCTGAACGTCGTCGACGTGCGCGACGTGGCCCGGGGCCACGCGCTCGCGCTCGAGCGGGGCAAGTCCGGCGAGCGTTATCTGCTCGGCGGCGCGAATCTTCCGCTCGACGAGCTCTTCGGCGCGATCGCGGACCTCGCAGGCCGTCCCAGGCCCCGGCTTCGAATCCCGTACCTCATAGCTCGGGCCGCGGCGGCGGTGGGCCTCGCGAACAAGGACGAGGTCAGGCTCGCGCGGCTGCCCATGTATTTCTCCTCCAAGAAGGCTCAAGATAGGCTTGGTTATGCACCCGGACCGGTAGCGTCTGCACTGGCTGACGCAGTCGAGGAGGCGCTGAGTCCGAACCGGAAGGGAGAGGCATGAAGTTCCCGCTACGGAGCACCGTCCAGATCGGCCGTTACGTCACCGCCCAGCGGGGCAATGATCGATACCCGCTGGTGATCATGCTCGAGCCCACGCTGGGCTGCAACATCGCCTGCATCGGCTGCGGGAAAATCCGTGAGTACGAATCGAACAAAGCACGGCTGACGGTCGAGGAGTGTCTGCAGGCCGCGGAAGAATGCCCCGCGCCCGTGATCTCGATCTGCGGCGGCGAGCCGCTCATCTTCAAGGGGATCGAGGACGTGGTCGCCGGTTTCCTCGAGATGAAGCGGAACATCCAGCTCTGCACGAACGCGCTCCGCCTCGTGGAGATGTTGGATCGGTTCGAGCCGAACCCGCGTCTTACGTTCGTCGTACACCTCGACGGCATGCAGGAGATTCACGACTACATCTGCGATTACCCAGGGCTCTGGGACGTCGCGGTGGGAGCCATCAAGGAAGCGCGAAGCCGAGGTTTCCGCGTCTCGACGAACACGACCATCTTCAAGGAGACGCAGGTCGACGACGTCCTCCAGATGATGGATTACCTGACGAACGAGGCGGGGATCGACGGCATGCTCGTGGCGCCCGGCTACCAGTACTCGCAGATCGATCCGAGCATGACGATGACCCGGGACGAGCACGAGGAGAAGTTCCGCGCCATCCGCGCCGGTGTCCGTAAGCACAATTACAAGTGGCTTGCGAGCCCTGTGTACCAGGACTTCCTCACAGGCGACAAGAAGCTTCCCTGCGCTCCCTGGGGGTCGGTGACGCGGAATCCTTATGGCTGGAAAGGCCCCTGCTACCTCCTCACTGACGGGATCTTCCCGACCTACGAGGCGCTTCTCGACGGGATCGAATGGGAGCGCTACGGACCGGGGAACGACCACCGGTGCGAGCACTGCGGGATCCACTCGGGCTTCGAGCCCGCGGCGACGATCGCCGCGACATCGAGCGTAAAGGAGAGCCTGCGGAGCCTCGCATGGACGCTGCGCTAGGGGAGAGTGAGGAAACGCCGCCCGGCGGCACAGCGCCTACATTTCGGCAAGCCCCCCTAGCACTAGGGGGAGGCCAGATAACGCTCGCGTGCGCGCTCGCCTCCGAGGAGCGGGCGGCGAGGAAGGGCGGTGCCCGGACGACTCGCGTAGGGCTCGGCGCCGGTCTGACACTTCCCGAGGGGCGCATGGTCGGCTTCGGCCTCGCAGGCGCGCTCGTGGACGGGCTCGAGCCGGGGACCGTCCTCACAGCCACGCGGATCGTCGACGAGACGGGCTCGACCCTTTGGGAGGGAGAGCCGCTGTCAGTGCCCGGAGCCCGCCCGGCGGTTATCTGCGCAGCCACGCGGGTGGTGGACGGTGCCTTCGAGCGTGCCGGGCTCGCGGCGAGGACCGGCGCCGACGCCGTCGATTTGGAGAGCGGCCGTCTGGCAGCCAGCCGCCGGCTCGTGGGCGTCGTCAGGGCGATCTCGGACACGCCGGGGCGTCCTGTGGGCCGGCTCGCCCGCGCCAGCAGGGGGGACGGGCGCGTACGCTGGGGCGTAGTGCTTCATTCGTTCGTCACCGAACCGCGGACCGCGGTGCGCGCCGCCCACGATGCTCGTCGCGCCCTGGCTGCGCTCGAGCTCGCAGCCGGAGCGTTCCGGGTGCGGCGGTCGTGAGCAAGCGCGTCCTGATCGCGGCTCCACGGAGCTTCTGTGCCGGCGTCGTACGCGCGATCGACATCGTCGAGAAGTTGCTCGAGACACACGGCCCGCCGGTTTACGTCCGCCATGAGATCGTCCACAACGTCCATGTCGTCCGCGATCTCGAAGCGCGAGGGGCGATTTTCGTCGACAGCGAGGAGGACGTGCCCGAAGGGGCCTTGGTCGTTCTCTCCGCGCATGGAGTGGCTCCCGAGGTCTACAAGAAGTGCGAGGAACGGAAGCTCCAGGTCGTGGACGCCGTCTGTCCATTGGTTTCGAAGGTGCATGCAGAAGCGCGCCGGTACGCGGGGCGTGGCCTCAAGATCGCCCTAGTCGGCCATGCGGGTCACGTCGAGGTGGAGGGAACCATGGGCGAGGCCCCCGACTCGATGCTGCTGGTCGAGGACGAGGAAGACGTGCACCGACTCGAGATCGAGGAGGGCCAGCAGGTTGCCTACCTCACCCAGACAACACTGTCGCTCGACGACACGTCTCGCGTCGTAGGGGCGCTCCGGGAGCGGTTTCCAGATCTCGTCGGCCCTCCCTCTGCGGACATCTGCTACGCGACCCAGAATCGGCAAGACGCGGTCAAGACGATCTGCGAGCAGGCCACGGTCGTGCTCGTGGTGGGCTCCAAAACCAGCTCGAATGCGAACCGTCTGGTGGAGGTCGCACGTGAGCGAGGCGCCGACGCCTACCTGATCGACGATGAACGAGACCTCGACCCGGCCTGGCTCGACGGCCATGAGGTGGTGGGGCTTACCGCGGGAGCCTCGTCGCCCGAGGTTCTCGTCCGGCGGGTGTCCGACCGGCTTGCCCACCTCGGGTACGCCGAGAGCGAGGAGGTCGAGATCGCACGCGAGGATGTTTTCTTCAGGCTTCCCGCTGAGCTCCGCTAGGAGGGCTTGGCGACACGAAGTCACGTTGGGCCGTGCTCGGATCGGGCCCTAAGATCGCGTCATCTCCGCCGAGCGAGACAGCGCCTTGGCTTTCGCACTGGCTCTCTGGGACACTCCGCTGCCAGGAGTGCTTTACCACTGCACCGGATAGGGCGTCGGGCTGGCGGGCGTACCTTTTGCCGCACCCGCCGAGGGTGAGGACGGCGCCCTCGTCATCGTCTACTGCCCGGAGTGCGCGAGCGGGAATTCGGCGAAGAGCCGGGCTAGACCGTCTTTGGGGACATCACACGGTAGTCAAGCCGGGAGTGCGCGCCGGAACGGTCGCAGCCGCGAAGCGCGGCGGACCAGGCCACCGCGCTTGCGTTTCGCCAAACCCTCCAAGTAGCGCAGCTCGGAAAGCCTGCGCTACGGTCAGTCGATGCCGGTGAGCGTTGCCTATCCCGGGCGAGACGGGGCGCATAGCGCCGCCGCCTGCGACCGACTGTTTCCGGACGGAGCCGACCTCGTCCCGCTGCCCAGCTTCGCCGCCGTCGCCCAGGCGGCGACCGCCGGTGACGTCCACTTCGGCGTGCTGCCAATCGAGAGCTCGCTCTCCGGTTCTGTGGCCGAGACTCACGACATCCTCCACGACTCGTCTCTCTCGATCACGAGCGAAACGATCCTGCCGATCAGGCATTGCCTCGCAGGCCCGGAACTGGTTCCCCTCGAGCAGATCAAAATCGTTCGGTCGCACCCGGCCGCGCTCGACCAGTGTCGCCGACTCCTCGCCGGCATGCCCTGGGCGACGGCGATCGCGGCGGCCACGACTGCCGATGCAGCATCCGAAGTGTCCGAGCGGAAGGACCCGACCGAAGCCGCGATCGCGAGCGAGCGGGCGGCGACGATGTACGGGCTGACCGTCATTGCAGGCGACGTCGGCGACCACTCTGAGGCGTACACAAGATTCGTCTCGGTCGCCCCGTATACGAGGCTCGACCGGGAGAGCGAGACGTGGCGAACCGCGTTCTCGTTCGTTACCGACCACCAGCCGGGCGCCTTGCACGATGCAATCGAGCCGTTCGGCCGCCATCGCGTGGATCTCGTCCAGCTCGTCTCGCGACCGATTCCGCACTCCCCCTGGCGCTATCGCTTCGACGCCGTGCTGGACGGGCATCCCCTCGATCTGGTCGTTAGGGAGACGCTCGCCGAGGTGACGAGTCTCACTCTCTGGCTGGCGGTGTTCGGCTCCTATCCAGCGACGGACCGCTGAGCGTTCGCTTGGGCTGAGCCGGGGCGCCGCGGGCGGCGCCCCGGACTGCTCATGTGGGCGAGATCGAGGCGCCGGCGCCGTCTCCGGTCACGCCCAATGCGGCACGAACTACGAGCCCCACGAGCCCGAAGACCAAAAGGGTTGCGACGAGGACGAACATGAACTTCCAGATTCCGCGCGCGAGCCATCGTGCGGTCGGATTCACTCCATCGTTCGGCATGTCTCTCCTTCTCTCCCTTCCAGTCACGACCCGGTGGCGTAGACGTACGAGCCGTCGGCGCGCGAGTTGATCCGGACCCACGGGTAGTACTCGCCCACACATCCGATCTTGAGGACGCAGTTTGTGAATCGGGCCTGTCGGAACGAGGAATGGCCGCTGTACTGAGTGCCGCAGCACCAGATGTACCAGGCCCCCCACGAGGAGACCACTCCCGCGTACTCGTAGTTCGGATCGACGTCGGTGACATAGGTGGTCACCTCCCTCGAGAGGATGCGCGGGTAGCTCCAGCACCAGCGCTTCCGCTGCCAGAACTTGAACGCGACGAAACCCAGAAATGTCCGATGCACTCGCGCGACGCTGAGCGTCCGACAGTAGTACGTCGAGATCGTCCGTCCGAGCGAATCGCGTTTCACCATCTGCACGACCGGGCCCGCGGCAACCTTGACCTCGGGATCTGTCGAGCCTGCTTCCGCCGTCGCCCCTGCAGCCACTGCCACTGGCGTCGACCTCTCAGGTATCCGCTCGGCATCCTTCGTCTGTCCCTCCGCGCCTGCCGAGCCCGTGGCGACGAGGAAGAGGAGAGCTACGCATGCCGCGCAGCCAGATGTTCGCATGCTCATGGTTCATGTCACACCTCCTTCCCGACCACACGGTCGCGGGCTCGGTCTTTTCGAGAGCAGAGTACGCTCGTAAAACGCACGAAACTACGGCCTTTTCGGACGGTTCCGTGCCCACATTGGGCTGGAAGGCGCCCGCCCTCTAACGGCTGAGACCCTCCAGAGACGCGCCTACTAGGAGTGGAAGCGACTCCACGTCGTAGCCGCCCTCGAGGACCAGCGCCAGGCGCTCCGCCAGGCCAGACGCGTGCCGGCCGAGCTCGCGAAAGCCTGCCTCGCTGAGGCTCATGCCCCCGATCGGGTCGCCCGCCGCAGCGTCGAAACCGGCCGACACCAGCAGTAGCTCGGGCTCGAAGGCTCGGATGGCGGGCTCCACGACCTCCTCCAGGCGCTCGAGGTACTCATCGTCTCCGGCACCGGCTGCGAGCGGCACGTTGAGGGTGGTCGCGTTTCCCTCGCCGGGGCCGCCGCTGCCTGGATAGAACGGCCACTGGTGGATAGAGATGAACAAGACACCTTCGTCGTCCCAGAACTCGTCCTGCGTCCCGTTTCCGTGGTGCACGTCCCAGTCGAGGATCGCGAGCCGGTCTATGCCCAGCTCTCGCTGCGCGAATCGGGCTGCCACGGCAATGTTGTTGAAAAGGCAGAAGCCCATCGACCGATTGCGGAGAGCGTGGTGGCCGGGAGGCCGTACGAGGGCGAATCCCGACTGCTCGACTGCCTGGATAGCGGCCCCGGCCGCGAGTCGCGCGACCTCGAAGCTCGAGGCAGTGCAGATCGTGTCCGGATCCAGGAGCACCGGCTCGCCGCGCTCCGATGCACTCCGCACCCGCTCGATGTAGTCGGCATCGTGAACGAGTTCCAGTTCGGATAGCGTCGCGGGCCGCGCTTCCACGAAGTCCGGGAATGCCTCGAGGACGCCTGCAAGGCGCTCGGGCCGCTCCGGATGGCTACCGGTCGGATGCAGCCGTCCGAAGCTGGAATGGCTGATCAGCGGTAGCACTTGCCGGCGCTCCGCTCCTAGCCGTCCGCCAGGCTGCGCAGGCGCTCTTCGATTCCCTTGAGGCCCCACCGGGCCGCAAGCTCGGCGCCGCGCAGAAAGTCCGGCTCGGCGTCCGGAATCCCCGAGACCGGCGCGTCGTACTGCAAGCGGGCGATCTGGAGATACTTGCGCAGCTGCTCGGCCTCGTCGGGAAAGCCACCGTTCTCGAGTGCCGCATCGAGTGTCCCCTGCTTCTGGAGGAGCGCCGCGGCACGCTGCGGCCCGACGCCCTTCGCACCGGGAAGCCTGTCTGACGGGTCGCCGCGAAGGGCGATGAAATCCGCTACCTGCGCAGGGTCGACTCCGTAGCGCTCCCGCACCTCCGCCGGGCCGACTCGCAGCAGCTCGCTGACGCCTCGTTTCGGCATGAGAAGGGTCGTTCGCTTGCTTGCGAGCTGGAAGAGATCGCGGTCGCTCGTCAGGACGAGCGTCTCGCGTTCGTGCTCTTCCTCCCCCTTGACGACCGCGGCGAGGAAGTCGTCTGCTTCATAGCCCGCCTCCTTGGCCCACATGAAGCCGATTGACTCTACGAGCTCCGGGAGCCGATCGAGCTGCCCGGTCAACTCCGGGGGGAAGTCGCGCCCAGCCTGGTAGCCGGGGAGGAGCTCGTGCCGGTACGTTGGCTGGGTCAGCGTATCCCAGCCCACGAACACGGCTCGAGGTCGCTCCGACTCCCAGACCGACAGGAGCATCCGCGCGAACCCCACGATCATGTTCGCCGGCTGGCCGGCGCCGTCCTTGATGGAACTGGGCAGTGCGTGGAAGGCACGGTGCGCGAGCGAGTCGCCGTCGACGGCAAGAAGCGGCCGGGCGCTCATGATCCGCCCTCGAGCTCTGCGATCCGCTTCATCAGCCGCTCGGTTGCCCTTTCGGCGGCTTCCCTACGCGGGATCCCGGCGAGATCAGCAGTGTCGATGGGAGGTCCGAGCCGGACTCGTAGCGGGCCGAGGCGCGCGAGGCGGTCGCCGCCGGTAACAGCGGCAGGCACCAGCGGCACGCCTGCCGCGAGCGCGATCCGTGCTGCTCCCGGATGGGGGCGGGCGACCCACTTCTTCCTCGAGCCTTTCGCACGCCGTGTCCCTTCGGGGAACATCGCGACGATTTCCCCCTCCTGCGCAAGCCGCACTGCGGTTCGGTACGCCTCAGGGTCGCGCTCGCCGCGACGGACCGGGAAGGCGCCGCACGCTTCGAGGATCGCCCTAAGCACAGGTTTGTAGAGCTCCGCCTTTGCCATGAACCGGAGCGGTCGAGGATAGACGGCGAGCCCGAGTTGCCACGGATCGAAGTTCGACAGGTGGTTGGCGGCCAGCACGAATCCCTGGGCCGGCAGGTTCTCGCGTCCCTCCGCTCGAAGCCGGAACAGCCCGTATACCAGGGGTGAGCTCCCGCGGGCGATCACTCGGTAGAGGAGCGACGGCTTCGAGGATGGGTCCGTTCCGGCCACTGGTGGCATTGTCACCTGTCGCTAACCTGTTTCGAGATGGGAAAGACACTCGTCGTTGCTGAGAAGCCTTCCGTCGGCCGTGACCTGGCCGGCGCGTTGCCCGGTGCGTTCACGCAGACGGAGGACAAGACCGCGCTCGTCGGGAGCGACTACGTGGTGACGTGGGCCGTCGGTCACCTCGTCGGCCTGGCAGAGCCCGACGCCTATGACGACAGGCTCAAGAAGTGGCGCTTCGCCGACCTGCCAATCGTTCCCGACAAGTTCAGGCTCGTTCCGAACGACGAGCGGGCCAAGAAGCAGCTCCGCGCCGTCCACAAGCTCATCAAGGACCCTGAGGTCGACCTGATCGTCAACGCCTGCGACGCGGGCCGCGAGGGCGAGCTCATCTTCGCGTACCTCTACGAGACGTCGGGAGCGAAAAAGCCCGTCGAGCGGCTCTGGCTCAACTCGATGACGACGAAGGCGATCGAGGAGGCCTTCGGGCACCTGCGACCCGGCGGGGAGATGCACCTCCTCGAGGACGCTGCCCGTTCGCGCTCGGAAGCCGATTGGCTCGTGGGCATGAACGCGACGCGGGCAGCCTCCATCCGGCTTCGGTCGGCTTTCGACGGCGCGGTGTCTCTCGGCAGGGTGCAGACGCCGACGCTCGCACTCGTCGCGCGCCGTGAGGTCGAGATCCGGGCCTTCAAGCCCGAGCCGTACTGGCTCGTCGAAGCCCTCTTCGCAGCGTCCGGCGATCGCTCGTACAGCGGGCGCTACCTGGGCGGCAAGCGGATCGCGAAGGAGGAAGCAGAGGAGATCGTCGAGGCCTGCTCGGGCAAGCGTGGCGAGATCACGAAGTTGGAGAAGAAGGAAGAGCGCGAGCGGCCGCAGCTCCTCTACGACCTGACGTCGCTGCAGCGGCACGCAAACACGCTCCACGGGTTCTCCGCCCGGAGGACGCTCGCCGCCGCGCAAAAGCTCTACGAAGAGCGCAAGGCCCTTACCTATCCACGCACGAGCTCCCGCTTCCTGCCGGGTGAAATGATCGCGGAGATCAAGCCGACCGCCGATTTCGTCGGCCGAAATCGGGAGTACACAAAGGCCGCCTCGTACGTCACGCGGCTCGAGAAGCTGCCGCTCGGTCGCGTGGTCAACGACAAGAAGGTCACCGATCACCACGCGATCATCCCGACGAAGTCCGAGCATGACCTCGGGAAGATGGGCGACGACGAGCTGAAGATCTACGACCTCGTCGCGAAGCGGTTCCTCTCCGTCTTTCACCCCGAGGCCGTCTACGAGCGGACGAGAATCGAGACCACCGTCGAGGAGCGTATTTTCCGCACGAGCGGCCGCGTTCTGCTCCAGGCCGGGTGGAAGGAGGTCTACGGCGAGCTCGGCCGGGACTCCGAGGGCTCGGAGGACGATTCCGGCGGCGATCAGACCCTTCCTGCGGTTCAGCAGGGGGAGGAAGTCGAGACGCGCTCCGTCGAGACCCTGGAAAAGGAGACCCAGCCTCCGCGGCGCTTCACGGAGGCGTCCCTCCTCGGGGCGATGGAGACGGCGGGCAAGGACATCTCGGACGCCGACCTCCGCGAGGCGATGAAGGACTCGGGGATCGGGACGCCGGCTACCCGCGCGTCCATCATCGAGCGGCTGATCCAGGTCGGCTACATCGATCGCGAGGGCCGGGCGCTGCACGCCACCGAGAAGGGGATACAGGTGATCTCCCTCCTCGGAAACCACCCTCTGACCTCGGCGGAGCTCACCGGGGACTGGGAGCACCGGCTCGGCCTGATCGAGCAGGGCAGCGACACGCGCAAGGCGTTCATGTCCGACATCGTCAAGTTCACGGCCGACACGGTGCAGGAGCTCGACAAGCTGAAGGAAGTGAAGATCGAGCGCGCCAACCTCGGCCCGTGCCCCGTGTGCGGGCGCGACGTGATCGAGAACCGCAAGGGCTATTCGTGCTGGTCGAAGGACGATCCGGGCTGTGGTTTCGTGATCTGGAAGAAGAAGGCGGGCAAGATCCTCCCTGTCTCGGTGGTCAAGGAGCTGATGGCGACGGGCAAGACCGAGAAGCCCGTCACCGGCTTCAAGGGCCGCTCGGGGCGGTCGTTCAAGGCGAAGCTGAAGCTCGAGCAAGGCGAAGATGGCAAGTGGCGAGTAGAGTTCGACGAGGAATGGGCTACTCAACCCAGGGAGGATGAAGCGGAGCGCGAAGTGACCGCGACCGCGGCCGGGGAATAGGTCGGCCGGGCGATTTCTTGGGTTAACGGCCAGTTAAGGTGCGTCTAAGTCCTTGGCACAGCCAGGGAATCGATCTTAGGCTGCGAACGTTTAACCCATTGGAGACGTCCAACCCTGCAAGAACACCGCAAGATTTAACCCATTCGAGACGTCTAACCCTGTAAGAAACCCGATCCAAACGGGCACTTTCAACGAAAGGACAGTACGAACACTTTGACACCGAATCCCGTGCATGAAGTTCTAGAGACACTTCAAGGTCGCACCCTCGTCGAGACCGCCGAGGAGCGTGGCTACGTCGAGCCTGCCGAGCTCGAGGCGCTTGCGCTCGAGCTGGACCTTGGCGATCAAGACGTTGCCGACGTAACGCAGGAGCTCGAGGCAATCGGCCTCGACATCGGCGCGCCGCGCGAGGAGGAGCCCGAAGAGGCCCCCGTTGCGGCTCCGGCGCCCGTGCAGCTTGGCGCCGGCGACAGCCTGCAGCTCTTCCTGGCCGACGTCGGCCGCCACAAGCTTCTGACCGCCGCAGACGAGATCGTGCTGGCGAAGCGCATCGAGAAGGGTGATCCCCTGGCCAAGCGGCGCATGATCGAGTCGAACCTTCGGCTCGTCGTGTCGATCGCCAAGGGGTACCGCGGCCTCGGCGTCCCGTTCCTCGATCTCATCCAGGAAGGGACCCTTGGGCTCAACCGCGCTGTCGAGAAGTTCGACTGGCGCCGTGGGTTCAAGTTCTCGACCTACGCGACCTGGTGGATCCGCCAGTCGGTCCAGCGCGCCGTGGCAAATAACGCCCGCACGATCCGCGTGCCTGTGCACGTCGTCGAGCGCCAGCAGAAGCTCGGTCGTGCCGCCCGCCGCCTCGAGGTCGAGCTCGGCCGCGAGGCCACGAAGCAGGAGCTGGCCGATGCCACCGGACTGCCGCTCCAGCATGTCGAGGAGGCACTCGGCGCCGCTCAGGCTTCCGTCTCCCTGAACCAGAACGTGGGGGCAGACGACGAGGGTGAGCTCGGAGATCTGTTCGCCGACCGCGAGGCAGCGGATCCGTTCGAGGAGGCCGAGGAGTCGCTGCGCAAGCAGGGCGTCCGTCGCGCTCTCGACGCGCTGCCGGAGCGCGAGCGTCGCATCCTCGAGCTTCGCTTCGGCTTCGAGGGCGAGCCCTGGACGCTCGAGGCGATCGGCCACGAGCTCGGTCTCACGCGCGAGCGTGTGCGACAGCTCGAGGGCCAGGCACTGTCGCGGCTCTCCGCGATCCGCGATCTGTCCTCCGTAGCAGCGGCCTAAGCGTACGACGGGGCTCACGCCTCAGTCCACCAGCGCAGACGGGCGGGTTCATACCCGCCCGTCACCCTTTCTAGGGGTCTCGGGCCAGCTTTAGGCCTCTCTCCCTCGATTTAGGGTTCTTTTATTCAAGGGAGCGTGCTGGCGCGCCGATTCAGCACCTACATGGACGCCGCCCAGCGCAAAGACATCCTGAGCAGATACCTGGACCATTCCCGCCGCTTCGAGGAAGTCGCGGCGCGACGGTCCAACGGAAACACAGCCGACGCCGACGTGATTCCCTTCACGGCGCCGCTCCGTGAGCTCGAGCAGGAGCCCACCATGCGCGAGATCGAGGTATTGCAGCTCATCTCCGACGGTCTAGTGAACCGGGAGATCGGAGTCCGGCTCTTCCTCTCAGAGGAGACGGTCAAGAGCCATGTGCGGCATCTACTCGCCAAGCTTCAGGCCCGCAGCAGGGCCCATGCCGTCGCAATCGGTTTTCGCCGCAGCCTGATCGCCTAACTAGGCGACCAGGTAGTCCAAGAAGTCAACTTTCCACACGCCCCTGTGGACAAATCCCTCAGGAGAGGGATGTCAACAGGTGGAGAAAGATTGAGACTTCGGCAGTCTTGCTACCAGGGCCTGAGAGCGCCGGTGAGCGAAGCAAGCGCAAGCAGTGACGATGTCAAAGCGACTAGGCGGGTGTGGCGGTGAAGCATCTTGACTCCTCGTTCGGGGACGACGGCAACGGCGATGCTATACCCCGTTCGGGGGATTTTCAAGAGGCTTTGACAAGTTTCAACAAAGTTCTTGGAGAGATCCGTCCCTCGCCGATCCAGTGGTACGCGGTAGGTCTTGCCACGATCGCGATAGCTCTTGCGGCCGGTTTTGCACAGGCTGGGGCCATCCTAGAAGCCCCGGTTTGGGCGCTCCTAGTCCTTTCGATCGTGGCCGCATGCTCAGAGAAGCAACCAGTTCGGATCAGCAAGAACACAGAAGTTGCCGTTTCAGTGCTCCCTATCCTCTTCGCGGCGGTGGCCTTCGGACCACTCGCCGCCATGGTGGTTGGCGCCCTTGGCCTAGTAGTCGATTTCGGGGCTCCATATACGCGGTGGGTGATCTGGACTGCGATGCGCGCTATCGCTGCTGGACTCGCAGGTGGGGCTGCGATGCTGGTTCTCGGCGACTCGAAATCCTTTGGAGTTCTTGCCGCCGCCGTTCTAGCTGCAACGGTCACGGAGGCAATTGTCGACGCGATACTTGCCTCGCTTACGGTCGCCGTGCGCGGATCTGGTTCTTGCAAGGACTTTCTGCTGCTCGTTCGACCCGTCGTCTTTTCGAGTGTGCCTTTCTACACGCCGGTGGTTGTACTGCTGGTGTATTCGTATCGCGAGGTCTCGCCCTGGAGTCTTCTACTCTTTTTCGGGCCGGCGTTTGCTGCACACACGCTGTATCGCCTTTATCGAGAGCAGCAGGAGGCCACTGGCGAACTCACCAACGTGAACGCTCGCCTCGAGCGCGCCAACATCTCCTTCGCGAGTGCACTTGTCGCCGCCCTCGACGCGCGAGACCGCTATACAGCGGGTCACTCAGCCGCAGTAGCTGTCTATGCGCGCGATATCGCAGCAAGGCTTCAGTTGAGTGAGGAGCAGCAACAGCTCGCACACCTCTGTGGTCTCGTCCACGACATCGGGAAGGTGGGACTTCCGCCCGGGATCCTCGAAAAGCCCGGCGCGCTGACGCTCGAAGAGCGGCGGATGATGGAGGAGCATTCGGTGATAGGCGAGCGGATTCTCGCGAACGTCGAGGACTACGCAGAGATCGCGAAGATCGTGCGGCATCATCACGAACGGATGGACGGAAACGGCTACCCCGACGCCATTCCGGGCGATGAGATCCCGCTCATCTCGCGGATCATCGCTGTAGCGGACGCGTACAACGCGATGACGTCGGGCCGGCCGTACCGAGATGCCATGCCGACCCGAGTCGCACGCTTCCGGCTGGCGCAGGCCGCTTCGACGCAGTTCGATACCACCATCGTTGCCGCGTTCGAGGCGATTCTCGCTGGCTCGAAGGAGAGCTATCTCTCAGGTCTTAGCGCCGACTTCGGTGTCGAAGTCCAGCGCCAGCCGTCGATGCGGCCGCTGGCAATAGCCCAAATGGCCTAGTCTCCGGAGCGGTCATTGTCTCGTTGAATCAACGCAGCTTGGAGCCGGCTCTCGACACCAAGCTTCTCGAGTATGCGGTGGACGTGAACCTTCGCGGTGCTCGTAGTGATCACGAGCCTCTCCGCAATCTCCGCGTTCGAGAGGCCTATGCGAAGAAGGTTGAGCACCTCGGCCTCTCGGCGGGTTAGAGTCCCGATCGCGGGCTCCGCGGTTCGGTCACCAAAGTCCGACACTCCGAGGTCACTAGCGAGTGTTGTGTCGTTCGCTCGCTCTATAACTACCCGCAAGGTAGGCCAGGCGGGAGAATTGGCTACAGACGACAGCACCTCCGGGCATAGCCTGTAGGCCGTGACCCATGCATCGGCCATGCCGTCGTCATGCGCTGCGCGAGCGAGGGACGATGCGCGGTTCTTGGCATCGGGCTCCTCGCCGTGAAAAGCGGCGATGAGATCTGCGAACTCCACAAAGTACCGCGCCTCCGCGCTAGACGAGAGCGAGCGGGCGAGCTCTAAGAATCTCGGGGCTTCTGGCATACCAGCAGCCGTGAGTCCGAGCCCGACCACCCCGTAGAAGTCTCCTACTGAGACACGCTCTAGCTGTGAAGGGAAATCGCGCTCGTACAGATTCCATTGGCATGGTCCTCCTAGGGCAAGCAGGAGCCGAAGCTTCAGTTGGAGATCGATTATTTCCGTGTATGGGTCGACGACGAGACCATGAAGTCGCTCTGCAGAGGCCTTCGCTTGCTCCACGCGTCTTAAGCCGATCTCGGCTAGCGCCTTCCAAAACAAACACTGGGGAATCGCCACCGTAAGGCCGAGCTTCTCGCTCCGTTCAAGCGCCATCGTTACAAGAGCCAGACCGTGTACATACTCGGCGGCCATGACACGCACGATTGCGCATTGAGTAAGGAAGCTTGTGGCGACGGCGGGATCTCGTGTGGTTTCCGCCAACGGAAGGAGTGGTTCAAGGAGCAGCCATGCACCCTTGAAACTCCCCTTGCGAGATGCATAGGCGACCCGACCGATTGCGACGCGAAGCGCCGAATCGACATCACTCCCTGCCCGCTGAGATAGTGAATGAAGGAGCGCCTCAGTTTCCGCACTGGACTGCGCCAGTGCCGCAAGATAAGCACTCCAAAGGGCAGCCCGCTCGTCTGAGGGATTTTCCGCCCACTCCACGGCTTTGAGGCCGTGCGCGAGCGCTGCATCGTCGTCATTGAGCCAGTAGGCCGCCTGGCTCGCGAGCCGAGACGCTCGGGATCGATACGGACCACCATCTGCGGTGAGCTTGAGCGTCCGCTCAGCTAGCAGTTGCGCATGGCTAAAGCGCCCACGCCACATGGCCGCCTCCGATCGAGCTAAGACCGCGCTCGGCGTCGACAGAGCATCGGCACCAGATCGCTCGAGCCATTTCTCGACGGTCTCGACGCGCCCCGACGCAATGAGGTCAGGCGCTGCACGGCCGAGTATCTCTGCCATCGTTTGCGTCTCGTTGGCCTCGAATGCAGCAGTGAGCGCGTCTTCCCAACGCCCTCGGTCGAGGGCGGCTTCGATTACTGCCTGCTGCAAGCGGTGCCTCTCCTCAGGATGCTGGGCTCCGACGTAACCGTGGAAGAAGTCGCGCATCAGAGGATGAAGCCGCACGGCGTCCTCTGGGACTCGCTGAACCAGACCGTCGTCCGAGAGGTGCTGAAGCACTTCCTCGCTCCACAGTGAGGGAACGAGGCTTCGAAGCATTTCGATGGGAGTACTCGGCAGGATTGACGCTGCCATCAAGATCTGGCGGATCTCAGGAGCCTCCCGTTTGAGAACCTCCTCGGCGAAATAGCGGAATAGGGCGTCGGATAC
>Ga0307302_10000138_pt1 | contig 30876 bp, 25 predicted proteins | sample ER_DNA_183_FD_194490 | JGI IMG/M metagenome (GOLD analysis project Ga0307302, IMG submission 194490) | Bulk soil microbial communities from the East River watershed near Crested Butte, Colorado, United States - ER_DNA_183 | ecosystem: Environmental > Terrestrial > Soil > Floodplain | place...
ACGCGCATGGTGCCGAGCTCAGCCATGCCTCCGATTCTACATTTCGTCCTAGAGCAGGAGTTCGAGCGCGGCCTCGGGCTCCTTGAACGGCGGGATCACGTAGATCCCGGCCGCGCGCGTCCGGGCCCCGTCCACGAGCGCGCGAGCGATATCGAGGCCGACCGCGGCCGCATCCGAGTCCGCGTCGGCGAGCCGGCGCTGAACCGCCTCCGGGATCACGATGCCGGGCACCTCGTTGTGCAAGCGATATGCGAGGGAATAACTCCGGACGGGCCAGATCCCCACCAGGAGCGGGATCGGCGGCTCCCCACCGAGCGCGTCGAGGAAGCGGTCGAGGTACTCGAGGTCGAAGAGCGCCTGCGTCATCGCGAAGTGTGCACCGTTCTCGACCTTCTCCTGAAAGCGCTCCACCTCGCGCGTCAGGTCTTCGGCGGACGGGTTGACGGCGACGCCGATGTAGAAGGAGGTCGGTGCGTCGATCGACTTGCCCGCATAGTCCTCCCCCTCGTTTAGTCGCGTGAGCACTGCGGTGAGTCCGATCGCATCGACCTCGTAGACCCCACGGGAGCCAGGGTAGTCGCCGACGTGAGGCGGATCTCCCGTGACGGCCAGGACGTTCCGGATCCCGTCCGCGTGCGCGCCCAGGAGCTGGGACTGGAGGCCCATGATCGAGGCATCGCGCGGAGTTACGTGCGGGATCGTCTCCAGCTCGACGACGCGCTCGATCGCGGCTGCGGCGACGAGGGCCGAAAGCCGTGCGCGAGCCATGGGGTTGTCGTTGATGTCGACGACGTGAACGGCTCCGGAGTCCCTGAGGACCGCCGAAACCCGGAGCATGTTCTCCATGTTCGTCCCCTTGGGCGGGTCGAGCTCGACCGAGACGACCCACTCTCGGGCTGCGAGCATGCGGCAAAGGAGGGTCTGCTCCGCCCGGCGCACGACCGGGACGATCACATCACGCTCGAACGCCTCGAAGAAGACCCGCGGCAGCCTCTCCTCCTCCACGGCCTGCCGGATCGCCGCGATCTGCGCCGGCATCGTGCCGCAGCAGCCGCCCACGATCCGGGCGCCGAGGGCACTCGCCTGCGCGGCGAACTCGGCGAAGTAGTCCGGGGTTGCGTTCGGATAGACGATGCGGCCGTCCGAGCGGCTCGGGAGACCGACGTTCGGCTGAGCGGTCAGCATGAGCCCGTTCTCCCCGACGAGGCTCGACATCTCGGAGAGGGCGGCAAGTGCAGCTTGCGGGCCAAGTCCGCAGTTGGCGCCAATCGCAGTGACGCCTAGGCCCTTCAGACGCTCGACGGCCTGGGCCGCGGACACGCCCGCCAGCGTCTGGGCATCTTCGTCGAAGGTGAGCTGGGCGACGATCGGAAGCGAGGACACTCCCTGGACCGCCTCGATCGCCGTTACGAGCTCGCCCAGGTCGAAAAACGTCTCGACCATGAAGAGATCGACGCCCCGTCCCTCGAGGAGCCGCGCTTGCTCGGTGAAGACGTCGAACGAGTCCTCCGCCCCGCTGGTTCCCTCGAGGTCCCCGAGCGGCCCGATCGAGCCGGCGATCAAGATCGGAGCCCCGGCGACCTCGCGCGCCTCGCGGGCGAGCTTGACGCCGTTCTCGATGATCTCTGCGAGGCGATCGTCCAGCAGGTTCGCCGACAGCTTCCGCCGGTTGGCCCCGAACGTGTTGGTCTCGATCAGCTCTGCGCCGGCGCGGATGAAGGCCAAGTGGACTCCGACGACGGTCTCGGGCGCCTTCAGGTTCGCCTCTTCGGGGCAACGCAGGCGAGCTACCCGGGTGGAGAGGAGCGCACCCGTGCCTCCGTCTGCGACGACGACGGGTCCGGTCGAAAGCCGCTCGAGCGCACGGCTCAAGGTTGGCTCACCTGCATGAGGCTGAGGCTATCGGAGGTGCTAGGCGCGGTCGTCGAGCGCCGAGCGAAGCTCGCGCGACTCGCCGTGATCCGCCGGCTCCCCGACCCGCGGGCGGAGCAAGACGTCCTCGAGCTGGGCAGCGACGTCTCGGAGGCTCTGAAACGCCCGCTCGCGCCGGTCCTCGAGGAGCGTGATCTCCTGCCGGAGCTCGTCGACCCTGCGGTGTGCGTCACCGTCGATTTGACGGGCCATGTCCTCGGCCGTCTCTCGCATCGCGCGTGCCTGCTCTTCTGCCTCCGCCACGGCGCGACGTCCTTCCTCCTCCGCCTCGCGACGGCGTTCGGACGCATAGGCGTCAACGGCGAGCCTGACGTCGGACGCATACTCGTCCGCGTCGCTGCGGGTGCGCTCCGCCTCGGCGGTAAGCTCGGTGATCCGTGCCCCCGCGTCGGACTCCACCCGGCCGAGCAGCTCGGAAACTTCCCTCTTCGCCTCGGTCCTGAGCTCCTCGGCGGCGCGCTCCGCTGCCGCGAGAATTGCCGAGACCCGGCTGCCGACGTCGGCAGGCCGAAGTCGCTCGTCCTCTCGGTGCTCCGCGGTGTCGCTCGTCTCTTTGTCCATAGCCCCTTCCCAGGGTGCGTAGCAGCTCTGGAACCTACTCGATCAGCCGAAATCCCGCAAAGTGCGCGTTCCGACCGTCTAGAGCTCGATGCGCCGGATCCGCGCGACGCCGCCGGCCACGGTCCACCGCGTCACGTACGCCGTCAGTCCGTAGAGATCCGTCGTCCAGTAGAACGTGCGCTGGCTGCTGACTCTTGCGACTAGGCGGATCTGGGTCCTCCGAAGCTTGCGGACGTAAGCAGAAGAGATCCCCTGCCGCTGCTTGATCCAGAGGATCCGGGTCGAGCTGAGCGACGGATTCGAGAGGAGAGCGATGGTCGTCGCCATCACGACCTGCTTGTCCCCGTTGGCGATCTCGTAGAGAAGGATGCGGGAGCCGCGCGAGCCCGCGACATGCCAGGCGACCCGGCCGGCAGCGATGGAGGGGCGCCCGAGATCGGCTCCACCTGGGACGCTCCCGAGCCGCCGAACCTCGCCGGTGGTGAGGTCTTTGAGCTCGAGCAGGGTCCGGTCGGGAACCTTCCGGCGGTAGGCAAGCCACGGCCAGTCCAAAGCGGGCTTCGAGGTGGCACCGTCGACGCGCGCGACCTCTTCGCCGGTCGCCCAGCGCACGATCCGGATGCCGGCCGCGTTCTGGTACGCGAGCAGTTCGCCGTCCAGACTCGGAGACTCGGCCTCCGGGTACTGCAGGGCGCCTCCTGCGGACGGGAGAACGACCACGCTCGAGACTCCAAGGTCACGCTGCGTATACGCGAATGCGGGCCCGATCGCGGACGGATCGAACTGGCTTCCAGGCCCGAGCGGGATGAGCTCGGCACCGGCTGCCGGTGCCGTCAGCAGCGCTGCGCAGGCAAGCAGCGCGACGGCGTTCACGCGGAGGACGCCGCGTCGGCGGCCGGCGAGCTCCTCGACGATGGCTGTCGCGTCCGAGCCCCGCCGGAGCGGTAGGAAAAGCAGGAGCGATCGACCGACGCCGTAGGCCGCGAAGCAAACTGCGCCTGCCAGTGGCCGGCCGAGTGCCACGGCCGCCGCACACGCGACCCAGAACGTCGCCACGGGCTGGTAGGTCAGAAAGCCGAGCCCGAGCCCTGCGCCGTAGCCCGCTGCCCAGGCCGGGAGCGGCAACGTGAACCGCCAGGGCTCCGGGACCTGACGCCGCGACTGCGGGAGCGGCAAGCGCGTGAAGCCTCCCTCCCGCGCCGCACCGACGAGCGCGAAAAGCGCAGCGACAGGAAGCGCCCAGGCGTCAATACGCGATCCGGCCAGCCCAAGAACGGCACCCACGCACGCAGAGGCGGCGAGCGCGCCCAATGCGAAGAAGAGCAGTGCCCCCGCTTGTCGTCTCCTGCTCCCGCACACGTCGGGAGTGATCGTCTCGACCATGGACAGGCCTCAGGGCGACCAGGCGCCTGAGATCCCGGCGACAAGGGCCGCCGTCACCACCGCGGCCTCGATCAGCATGGGATCCCCGTCTCGTAGTACATGACGCAGAACACGTTTCGGGGCGCGTAGCAGTACCCGCGAAGCGCAGCATCCCCGTTGATCCTCCGCTTCGACCGGGAGCAGCAGTCGACGAGCTTGCGTATCTGGTCGTTGCAGCACCGATACCAAGAGCCCTGGATCCGGGCATCGATGTGGAAGCGCTCCGGGACCCAGTCCTGGCAGATCCGGGTCCGCGGCCCCTTCGGGAGGGGCCTCCCGTCCGGTCCGACCATCCGGACTCCTGCTTCGTCGACCGGGTAGCCGCTGCCGTTCACGCGGCGCCCCAGATTGTCGATCGGCTTCCCGTCGCGCGGGCGAAGCGGATAGCCCAGGCGGTTGATGCGGGGGAGGCGAAACGGCGAAGGGCACGATTCGGTCGTGAAGATGTGGCCGCAGAAGTGGAACGCCTCTGCCTCCTCCGCGGCAACGGCGGCTACCACAGCCCCTCCCCCCACGGCTCCGAGCACGGCAGCCCCGAGTCGCCCGAGAAACGACCGGCGCGTCATGCCCGCTGCGAGCCCGCTCGCCAGGGCCTCGGCCGCGCGGTCGAGAGCGGTGTCAGGCCGCAGCGCGTCTCCTCGCGTGCCCGAGCGAGACGACCCCGTCGAGCTGCTCGAGCGTGTTCACGAGGCCCTTCGCCATTACGGAGCCGTCCAGAACGTGGACGGCGAACGGGCTTCCAGGAACGTTCCACCGCTCGAACGCCTCCTGATCGACCGCCTCGTCAACGACCCGGACTTGAATCCCATCCCTCCGAAGAGCACCGACGGCCGGCGCCAGGTCCCGACAGAGAGGACAGGTCGGCGAGAAGAACGCGACGAGTGCCGATCCCGTTCGCGAGAGATCGTCGAGCTCCGGCGCCGGATGGCCGATCTCCGGGCCTTCCTCCGCAAGCTCGAGCGCGCTGTGCGGCGCCAGCCGCGCGCTCAGGACGCCGACCTGGCGGTAGAGGGCCAGGACGAGGAGGCCGAGCCCGACGACCGTGAGCGCGACGAAAGCCAGGGAGGCGAGCACGGCGGTTTCCGCGGAGGGCGTCGGGATTTTTCCTCCCTGAGCCACAGCTGCGACCGCGGCGAGCGCGGTGAAGAGCCCCGCGCGGGCCAGCAGGAACCAGGTCGGGCGCTCGCGGCGCCCGCCGAAGCATCCGCAGGGCAGCCGCCGCGCTCCCGAAAGACGAGCTCGTGCGAGCGCCGCGACGAAGACAACGCCGAGCGCGATCGCCCCGTACGCGGCCGGCCGGGCGAAGGCGCCGATCGCGAGGAGCGTCCCGAGTGTTCCTTCAAGCGAGACGACGAGCGCCCAGACGGCCGGGCGGGCGGGCCCGGGAACGCCATAGGCCTCCAGGCCGCGGACAAATTCGCGGCGAGCGCGAATCTTCGCGAGGGCGGCGCCCAGGAGCAAGGCGGCGACCGCCAGGCGAAAGGCGGTGTCCATGCGCCAAGCCTAGTGAGGCCGGCGGTCGGCCAAACCCCCGCGCGCGAGCGGCCGATGTCCTACAGCTGCAGTGGGGCGGGCTCGAGCTCGCCGTTCAAGACGTCGAGGAAGACCCCGACGACGTCCGGATCGAACTGCGTTCCGGCCCCGTCACGGAGTCGCTTGCAAGCCTCTTCCAGGGGAAGCCGACCGCGGTAGGGCCGGTCGGTTGTCATCGCATGGAACGCGTCGCAGACGAGGATGATGCGCGACTCGAGCGGAATGTCCTCCGCCGCCAGCCGGTCGGGATAGCCGGCCCCGTCGAACCGCTCGTGACAATGGCGAACGATCGGCCGTACGTCGGAAAGGCGCACGATCGGAGCGAGAATGCGCTCGCCGAGCTCGGGATGCTGCTCGATGACCTTCCGCTCGTTGAGCGTCAGCGAGCCGGGTTTCAGGAGCACCTCGGACGGAATACCGATCTTCCCGATGTCGTGGAAGAGCGCTCCGAGCTCGAGGCGCTTCAGCGACTTCGGGTCGAGGCCAAGCTGCGTTCCGACCTCGAGCGCCATGTCCGTGATCGCCCGTGCGTGCGAGGACGTGTACTCGTCATTTGCCTCGAGCGCATTCGCGAGGGCCTCGACAGTCGAGAGAAACGTCTGCTCCAGACTCTCGAAGCTCATCGCGTTCGTGATTGCGAGCTTGGCCTGATGGGCAACGCCGGCGAGAAGCTGCATCTTGCGCTCCGTGAAACGCGGCTTGGCGGCATCTGTCAGGACCGACACGAGGAAGCCCCTGCGCATCAGATCGACCTGGATGGGCGCAATCGCGAACATGCGGTTCTCGTCCGAGTCCGAGCTTGTCTCTCCGACCCCTGGAAGGTGGCTCACTTGGTCGGGCGTCAGGACGAACGGCTCGTCCAGCTGAAGAAAGCGCTCCACGACTTCGGGCGAGTATCTGAGGGCAGCGAGGCGCTCGCGGTCGATGTCGCCGTATCCCCACATGGCCCGGACGACGAAGTCTCCGGTCGCCGGCTCCTGGAGCCAGACGGACGTGAGGGAGGAGCCGAGGATCTTCGTCGAAAGCCCCACGAGACGGTCGAGCACCGCATCGAGATCCTCCGCGGCCGCGAGCTCGCGGCCGAGGTCAAGCAGTGCGTTTGCGATCTCTGCGCTCTGCTTGGCGCTGTCGGCTTCGCGCCGCTGCGCCTCGTATAGACGTGCATTCTCGATCGCGACCGACGCGTGGCCGCCCAGCACCTCGAGGAGGCGGACGTCATCCTGGTCGAACTGCCCGATCCCGAGCTTCGAGAGAACGATGACACCGTTGATCCGAGAGCCGTACCGCAACGGGACCGCAACCATCGACTCGTCGAGGTCGACTGTGCCCGGGATCGTGACCGCGTACTCGCACTCGAGGGCGTTGGCGAGCAGAAGCGACTCTCCCGTCTCGGCGACCCGGCCGGTGATCCCCTCGCCCATCCTGCACTTCAGCTCTTCGACGTTCTCGTCGCTGTACTCGCCGAGATCGCCGCGAAAGGCGATCGGGATCAGCTCGTCGCCCTCGTGGACGTAGACGCGGCAGTTGTGATAGTCGATCAGCCCACGAAGCTCGCTGACGATCACCTCGCCGATGCGGGTGACGTCGTTCAGGCGGTTGAGCTTTCCGGCGAGGCTCTGCAGCATCTTGAGGTGCGCGATCGACCGAACGTCCTGGCGGCCGGACTGGTGCATCACCGGTCGGCCGTCGGTCAGTTCGTCAAAGAGGATGACCGCGTTCTTCCCTCGCGTCTTCGCGGTCATCATCGCGGTCTCGGCATAGGCGACCAGCTCGCGGGGGTTCATCGCATCCTCGGGCCCCTGGGACACGCCGATCGAGACAGTGATCCTGCCCGCCCCCTCGAACTCCGACGTGGCGAGACGCTGGGTCACACGCTCCCCGAAGCCACGAGCGTCGGTTGCCGTGCAGACCGGCATGATCACTGCAAACTCCTCGCCTCCGATCCTGCAGACGATGTCCGATGTCCTGATGCTCGACCGGAGCACATCCGCGAGAGCGACGAGGATCTGGTCGCCGGTCCCATGGCCGAAGACGTCGTTTACCTTCTTGAAGTCGTCGATGTCGAGCATGACCACGGCCAGCGACTCGTGCGCGCGGCTCGAGCGGTTCAGCTCGGCGCGAAGGCGATCGTGAAAGAAGCGATGGTTGTACAGCCCGGTCAAGGAGTCGGTCTGGGCCTGCCGCTCGAGCTTCTCGCGGATCTGGGCGTTGTCGAGGGCAAGGGCCGCAGCGTCGCCGCAGCGCTGCACGAGTTCGAACTCACGCTCGCTGAACGTCGCGTGCTCGCCAAGGCGGTACACGTTCAGGGCGCCCACGATCACGCCCCGGCTGACGAGGGGAACGACGATGAGCGACTCCTGCTCGTCTGCAGGCGTTCCGGGCACCACGTCGAGCCTCGGATCGAGATGAGCGTGGTTGACCAAGGCCGGCTCGCCGTTCTCGACCGCCCAGCCGGTGATGCCCTGGCCGTACTTGAGGTTGGAGTCCATGATCTCCGCCGCCCAACGGTCCCGGGCGGTCAGGGGCACGAGCAGTCGCCGTGCCTCATCCGCCTGGTAGATGGTGAGCGTGTCACACGGAACAAGGTCGCTCACCGCGTCGAAGATGCGGTCGAGTAGGGCGTCGAGGCTCTGCTCCGACAGGAGATGGTGAAAGACGTCGGAGAGCCGGCGATAGGATGTGACTAGCGCGTCCTCCTGCTCGTCCGGGGGCGCGGCGAGCGTCAACGAAGGCGGATGCTCGCCCGCTGTGTGACCGCCCCCATGGGGAAAGCGAAGCGGCCGGGCAGGGTCGCCACTGGGTGTCACGGCAGCAGGTTCTTCCATGGAAGGCGTCCGATTGCAGCATGTCAACGGAACCGGTTCCTCGTATCACTCGGATGGGTGACTCCGACAGCGCCAGGCAAGGCCACGTGAGCTCTTCGCGCGACCTCGAGAACCCGGAGCTCGCCGATCGGCTCGAGGCGTTCGCAGCACTTCTCGACCTGGCGGGGGCGAACCCATATGGCGTGCGTGCATACCGCCGCGCGGCTGCTCTCGTCAGAGCTACCCCGGCGTCGGTCGCCGGGCTCGTCCGCTCCGGCCGGGCCCGCGAGCTCCGGGGCATCGGGCGAGGCATCGAGGGGAAGCTCCGCGAGCTCGTCCAGACGGGCGAGATCGCCGAGCTCGCAGAGCTCGAGCGCACAGTCTCGCCCCAGCTTGTCGGCCTCGGACGGCTGTTGGGCCTCAGCGCCAAGCGAGCCGCGGAGATCGGCCGGGTGCTGGGGATCAGAACCGCCGACGAGCTTCGCCAGGCAGCGCGAGAGGGCCGGCTCACCGAGGTGCCCGGCATCGGACCGAAGACGGCGGAGCGAATCCTCGCCGCACTGGAGCAAAGCCCTCAAGCGAGCCCCCCCAGGAGCCTGCTTCTGAACCGCAGCCGTCCACTCGTCGAGACGCTTGCCGCGGCGCTCGGCGGGACCGCGGCGGGCGACCCGCGGCGCTGGCGCGATGCGTCCGAGAGGCTCGCCGTGGTCTGCCCAGGTGACGACGCGGACGCTGTCACGGCGCGCTTCGAGGAACATCCCTCCATCGTGGCGATCGTGGAACGGACCGATCGTGGCGCGCTCGGCGTTACCGTCGACGGGATCCCCATCGAGCTCGTGGTCGCTCCCATCGCGCGTTTTGGGACTGAGCTTCTCCGTGCCACCGGTTCGAAGGCATACGTCGACGCACTCGAGCCTCTCCCCACGGCACCCGACGAAGCCGCCGTCTATCGCGCGCTCGGGCTACCCTTCTGCCCGCCGGAGCTCCGGGAAGAGCCCTTCTCGGGTGAGCCACCCAAGCTGCTGGAGCTTTCCGACATCCGCGGGGACCTGCACTGCCACACGACGTGGTCGGACGGACGCGCCAGTGTTCTCGAGATGGGAGCCGCCGCGCGCGATCGGGGCTACGAGTACCTCGCTATCTGCGACCACACGCTCGCCGTTCGCGTCGTCCCGGGCCTGGACGCAGAAGCGATCCGCCGGCAGGGCGAGGAGATTGCGGCAGCGAATGAGGTGCTCGCCCCCTTCCGCGTTCTCCGCGGGGCGGAGTGCGACATCCTCCCCGACGGCTCGCTCGACCTCCCGGACGACGTCCTTTCAGAGCTCGAGTGGGTGATGGCAAGCCTGCACGCAGGGCAGCGGCGGCCGCGGCGAGAGCTGACGCGGCAAGTCGTCGAGGCGGTGCGAAACCCCTTCACCTCGGCCCTCAGCCACCCGACGGGCCGTCTCATCAACCACCGGCCTCCGAACGCGCTCGACCTCGAGGAGGTCTTCGCCGCTGCGCTCGAGACCGGGACCGCGCTCGAAGTGAACGGCCTTCCCGACAGACTCGACCTGAACGGGGAGAACGTGAGGCGTGCGATCGCGGCCGGGGTCCGGATCGTGGTCTCGACCGACGCGCACTCGGTCGCAGGGCTCGCGAACATGGAGCTCGCAGTCGTCACGGCGCGCCGCGGCGGCGCCACTGCGGCCGACGCAGTCAATACGCGTCCGCTGCTGGAGGTTCTCTAGGACGCGGCTTCGGCCTGGAAGTGCGTCTCGATCCCCATGAGGGTTAAAGCCCCACCCGCGGCCTTCGCACGGTATGCGGCGATATCAGCTGCGCGGTAGAGGTCGTACGCCCCCGCATGGGCTTCCACGAGCCGGGCGACCCCGCCCGAGAAGCTGTATTGACCGCGGCCGAGCTCCGCGAGCCGGTCCTGGGCCCGCTCGGCCACCACAAGCGCAGCCTCGGAGGGCGAGGCGGACAGGATGACGGCGAACTCGTCACCGCCCAGCCGGCAGCAAACGTCCGTTGCACGGGTGCTCGTCCGAAGAGCCTCGGCGAGAGCGCAAAGGGCGTTGTCGCCCGCCGGGTGCCCACCTAGATCGTTGATGCGCTTCAGCCCGTCCACGTCCACGACCAGCAGGCTGAGGTCCTCGCCGGTTCGGACGCTCCGGGCCACGGCCACCTCGAGCTGCTCCTCGAAGAGCCGGCGGTTGTAGAGGCCGGTGAGACGGTCCCGAGCAGCCAGCTCCTCCACCTCGGAGTAGAGCATGGCGTTTCGGACCGCCGTTGCGACGACGTCGCAGAGTGCCAGGCAGAAATCCACGTCCGCGACGTCGAATTCGCGATCCACGGTGTCGATGATCTCCATCAGCCCAATGGTCTCGCCGCGTGCCACGAGCGGCAGCATGAGGAGCGACTTCAGACCCCTGCGCTCGAGGAACGCTCGCTCGGAAGGGTCGGCGGTCGAGTCTGAGAAGCGAATCTGCTTGGGCTCCTGTGTCTCGAGGACGCGCTTCGTGGCCGGGTACTCGCCAAGCGGATAGACCTGGCCGCCCCCGACCGTGATCTCGTCTTTTCCCTGCAGGTATTCGACGAGCATGACCAGGTCGTTTTCGTCTCGCTTCCAGCGCGAGATCTCTGCCGCTGTGGCCCCTGTGAGCTCTGAGGCGCGCTCGGAGAAGTCTCGCAGGACATCGTTCAAATCCAGGCTGGATGAGAGCCTGTGCGAGAGATCGAGCAGAGCTTGGAGCCGATTGGCGGGAGCCACAATCCCGGTATCGGCGCGATTGCCCTCACCCTTGACCACAATTGGGCGTCCCGCAAAGCGTGTTGGCCGTACCGATCCTCGGTGGCCGCCCTCGCATACCGTGGTGTACCTCCGTGGTGCGGGAGGAACGACCCGACGCCAGTGAGAACCGCCCGCAGGGAGAGGTGGTCTGGGCACCATTGCTGGCGAAGAAAGCTCCCATATGCAAGGGCTTTCAGCGCTTAGAAATCGATCAGAATGATTTCATTCGCCGACGGCGTGCGCGAGCGCCGAGGGCGTCTCGCGGCCGACAATCGCCGGAGCCTCGTGGACGAGCTCGTCGTTCTCGAGGGCCTCCACCATGAACAGGGCAAAGTCCACGCGACGCGTGATGTTGCTCTCGAGGATGGGGTCGCCTACGTGCCGGCTCCACACGGGAAGGCCCTGACTATCGCCTTCCTCGAGGTCGCTCCCACGCACGACGGTCCACCGCGTGTCGCTCGCGAACACCCGCCGGCATGCCTCCACCTGGTCGTCGAGGTCCGCGAAGCGAGCGAGGCGCGCGAGCGGGCCGGCGATCTTCACGATCGCCTTGAGCTTCAACGAGTACACGTCCTGGCCGTCGCGGGTGATGTGCCACCCGCACGAGAACACGAGGCGCGCCCTCGGCGCGTGGTCGAGCACCGCTTGGGCTGTGCCCGTCGAGTACCCGTGGACCCCCCGCGGGACCAGCACGACGAGCACCCCATCGCACCCAGCGACCGCCCTCTCGATGACCTCGGGGTCGTCTGTCGCTCCCGGAATGACAGTGATGCGCTCCTTGAACGCGTCGAGCTTCCCCACGCTTTCCTCCCGGCAGACGCCGACCACCTCGTAGCCCCGATCCAGCGCATGCTGCACCATGTACCGCCCGAGCTTCCCGGAGGCTCCGACGATGCAAACCCTCATCGTGCTCGCCCCTTAGCGCCCTGGGCATCAGGCGAGCCGTACTTGTCTTGGACGAGCGCTTTCATGAGCCTATTCAAGCAACCCGGCAGTCCTATGGGAGGGGTAGCTCCCCTCCACCCTCCGTGCAGTCTGCGAGGTAGAGGGCCGTGCCGAGGTCGCCCGTCCAGAGCGTGTAGCGGCCGCGCCCGTAGTCCGACCGGCTGTGCTCCACCTGGCCTACAGCGTGCATCGCGAACGTGCGCGCTCGCGCAAGCCACCGTTCGTCTCCCGTGCGCTCAAGCAGTGCCAAGAATGCGTATCCGTTCCCCGCTGTGCCGTGGCAGAGGTTTGCGCCCTTTCGCAGCGGCCCAGCACGCCATGTCAACTCGCCGCCCGCGACCGCAAGCTCCTCGTCAAGGATGTGGGAGAGGGTGGCGACGATCCCTGGCGCGCCATGGCACCACTGCGTTCGGATCTGGCCATCGCGGTTTGCGTCTAGTCCGGTCCCCGCGAGTGGCGGCCAGTTGACGAGCCCATCCTCCTCGACCGCAAAGCGCTGGAGCGTCTCCGAGGCGGCGGCGACATCGCCGAGCGCAAGCACACATCCTGCGAACCCGTGGGCCGGACCGAGAAAGCGCCTGCTTTCCCCGTACAAATGCTGCGTCCACAGGCCTTCCATGTCACGTCGGCCGTGCAACCACGCGATGCTCGCCGTCACGTCAAGCCCGAGTTCGCGACCCGCGAGAATCGTGCCGGGACTCCCCCACATCAATTCGCAACGTTCGTCTTGCTCGTTCGCAGCGATCAGCTCCGACAGCCGCTCGAGATTAGCCTGCGAAGGAACGAGCCTCTGTAACACCAGCCGGATTCCCGTCTCGCCCATCCAAAGGCTGCGCTCGGCATCCTCGTTAGGAAAATCTGGCTGGGCTTCGAGCGAACGCTCCAAATACGGAACATAGTTCCGTCGTAACTCGACGAACCCCCGCCGCGCAAGGCGGTGGAGCGCGTCCACGACCCCTGCACCTCCGAGATACACCGTGCGCAACTGCGCGGCCGACGCGTCGTCGTCCTCGTCCTCTGGATGCATCGGCCAACCATCGCCGAATGTACTCTCCGCGTCGGCAACGATCGAGCCGATCGCCGCCCTCACGCTTTCAGCGCTCCACGGTTCGTCCGTGAGCGCCTCGTGCGCTTCGGGCTGAAACAGCATCGGACGAGTCTATGAAGCCGGTCCAACTGGACTGAGCCCGACCCGTGAACCAGTGGCGAAAGGAGGCGGGCGGCCCGGAAGAACCGCCCGCCTTACCGACTGAACAGGTGTGGCGATCTGAGCGCCCTCCCGTCCGTCGTAGACCTGATATCGCCAGCGGCCTGGCCTAGTCGTTCCCTTGATAGAGGGAGGTCCGGAGGCTCTAACAGTTCGAGGCGAGAGTTCGACCCGTCCGAGCTATTGCACCCGGCCCGGTGTCTGCCGATGATGCACACAGGCAACACCTGCGGCATGAGACTACGAACCGGCGACCCAACCCTGCTCGACGACCTGCGCGCTCACTTCGAGCGGTCCGGCTTCGTTGTTGAGAGCACGGGCGACGGCGACCTCGACGTACGGCGGCCAGACGCTCCGAGCCCCGAGCAGGAGGCCCTGGAGATAGAGCTGCATCTGAAGGTCTGGCGCGTTATGCGACCGGGCATCCGTGTCGAGCTGGTCGACCGCTAAAGGGTCGAGCCCTTTAGCTTCCCGTCGCGAGGCGCTAGTCCTTGGGATCGCCTGCAGACCACAAGTTCGTCTGCGACCGCTGCGCCGGGACGAAGACGGAGCCGCCTCCTGGGCCCGCCTGGGATTCGAACCAGGGACCGACGGATTATGAGTTGTCTACACGGCCAGACGCAGCCCGGTTCTGTCTACTCGACCTCGTACCGTGCCTCCCGGCGGTCGATCACCCACCCGATCACGAGCAGCACGACCGCGAGGAGCAAGAACATGCCGAAGAACCCCCAGGCGTATAGCGCCCGGCTGAAGATCAGCATCACAATCAGGCCGACAATCGCAACGACGATGCCGATGCCCGCCAGCCGAGCGTAGAAACGGAAGCCGAGTCCCTCCTCCTGCATCTGCAGCGCGAGTATGGACTAACACGGCTTACGTGTCTACTAGGCCGTCAAACACGCGGTCCCAGGTCCCTGGACCTCCCGGAACGGTCAATTTCGGCCGGCTCGAATCGCCGGGCCGGAGATCTTCGAGGTTCATAACATCGCCAAGCGCTAACGCTCGTGCTTTGGATTAGCCCAACTCGATGGTCTCGACCCGCAGATCCACAGCCAGCTCCGGCGCGTCCTCCCGAACCTCGCCGATCATCGCCTCGGTTGCCTCCCGCTCGGGGAAGAACTCGACGACCCTCTCGGTCTGGGCGCTGACCGCGCCGTAGAAAAGCGCGGTCCTGAGAATGCGTCCAAAACACGCAGCGCCCCCCGAAATCTGAAAAGGAAAGGGCGGCCCGAAGGCCGCCCTTTGAAAACAGCCTGATTGACGGTGGCTGCGGCCCGACGCTCCTCTTACCGGACCCGCTTCGCGCTAGTTCAACGAGCTGAACTGGGAGTCTTGCGAGCTGTCCTACGAGAGGAATGGGTCTGGCGGCGGCCTTTACTTCCATTCCGGCTGGTCGACTTCTGCGATGTCTGACGGACGCCCTTCATCAGATCGTCTGGCAGTTCGGAGGCGCGCGTCTTGGCCTGATCCATCATGTCCTTAGCCTGACGTGAGAAGGAACCGCTTGTCGCTAGTGCGTAGAGTCCCGCGCCGGCCGCCGGGAGAATCAACCAACGGGTCCCGAAGCTTCCTCTCCGGATGCCCTTGCCGTTTGCGGCGTCAGCGACGTCCTCCAGTCGCTCCGCCAAGTCAATTACGTGCTCGGAAAACTTGTGGATCCCTGCCATCTTGTCCGTAGCCTCCTTTCATCATCACTGCAATTAGCGCTGACCTTCCCAGCAGGGAGTGTCCGAAACCTCGAAGATGGTGGGTAACCGAGCCGTTCTCCGCGCCAGCGCTTCCGAGCCGCTGCATTCCGCTGGTACGGCGCTACTGCACCGACACAAGCCTCTCTCGAGGAGGCGACCGCGGTGCTCGGGCTCTTCGCGCTGGGGTGCGTAAATCCAACACCTACAGCGAATCGCGGAGCGGCGTGAACCCGAGCCCGAAAACTGCGAACCCGTACAGCCGCCGAGGTTATGGCCGCGACCGGACGCAGGGCGATCCCGGAGTTCACACCTGAGTTCACACCAGCCCCGCGGCCAACCACGGCCCGACGAAGGAAAGCCCCCGCACGCGGGGGCTTTCAGGGTGGGCCCGCCTGGATTCGAACCAGGGACCGACGGATTATGAGTCCGCTGCTCTGACCGCTGAGCTACGGGCCCTCGGCGGCGAGCGTAGCGCCTCTCGACCGGGATGCTTGTCCTGACCGGTAGATTTCTCGGGCGCGAGTACGAAAGAATACGGAACCGCTTTTCTGGACTCGACGATCCACGGGAGGTACAGCTCGACGTGAAGGTGTTCCAGCTCGAGCGGAGCTTGAGGACGAAGGGCGGCCTCGAGATCAAGGACATCACCGACGAGGTGCGCCATGCCGTCGAGGAGAGCGGTGTCGAGAACGGCATCGCGTGCGTCTATTCGCCCCATACGACTTGCTGCGTGCGCGTGAACGAGTTCGAGACAGGATTCCTAGAGGACTTCGCGCGGATGCTCCGGCGACTAGTCCCGACAGAGAAGTACTACGCGCACGACGACTGGGACCGCCGCACCGAGAATGTCTGTCCTGAGGACATGGAGGCCGGCAACGGCCATTCGCACTGCATGGCGATGCTGCTCGGCCCGGCCGGCGAGTCGATTCCGGTTCGCGACGGGGAGCTCTGCCTCGGCACCTGGCAGCGTGTGCTTTTCATGGAGCTCGACCGCTCGCGCGACCGCCGCTGGATCGTCCAGGTCGTCGGCGACTGAGCCTCTAAGCCGGTCGGCAGCCCCATCCCCAAAAAGACGAAGACGGGGCCGCCGCAGACCCCGTCTCGTTTCTGAATCTTTCACCGAGTTTCACCGAAAGCCCCCGCCGCATCGGGGCCCCACGGGTCTTTTGCTCGGTAGCCCCACTCTGCCTGTGATTGGGGTGCCTGTCCCCCCTCCGTAGGCGTTGACTTGCTCCCCCTTCCGGGGTTGACAGTTCTACTTCACTCCGTGTTGCCGAATTCGAGGTTAGAGGGGCAGCACAACGGGGCAGTTGCCCGTTGAGGCTCGAGAGAGACCTCGTACTCATGCGCTCGGGGGGACAAAAAGACGAATCGGGCTCCACGCCGCCTGCGGCCACGGTCTTGCGGCTCGTAGGCGAACGCACGGCCGGGATGACCGGCGACCCGAGCGCCGTCCTTCTAGGTCTCTGCGAAGCGATCCGCCAGGGCTTCGCGCTCGACCGGGCCTTCGGCTTTCGCTTTCTCGCCCGCAGCGAAGAGCTGACCCCCGTGGCTGTGCCCGGAAGTCATGAGGAGGACGTCCTCTCGGCGCGCTGGCTCTCTCTTTCGGACTGGCCGGCACTAGTGCGGGCAATGGCTGCGCAACAGGCCACGCTCGCCGGAGGCGTGTCCGGTCCTGCGCTCCCTGCCGAGGCCGCAGCTGAGCTCGACGTGGGCGAACTGGTTGTCGTACCGGTCGGTGTGGCCGGCGAGCTCACAGGATTCGTCGTCGCCGACGCGCGGTCGCGGACACTCGAGCTCTCGGAGGAGCAGCTCGAGCTCCTGACCGCGGTCGGCGCAGTCGGTGGCGTCCTCCTCGAGGCCGCGTGTCAACAGGAGCACACTCGGCGCACCAGCGAGCTGAAGAGCCACTTCATCACCCTCGCCTCGCACGAGCTTCGCGCCCCGTTCGCGGTCATGCACGGGATCATCACGACGCTCCAGCACCGGGCCGGCACGCTGCCCGAGGAACAGCTCGCCTCCCTTCGCAATGGACTCTACGAGCAGAGCGACCGTACGGGCCGACTCCTGGAACAGCTCCTGGACCTCTCCCGGCTGGACACGAAAGCGATCCCGATCGAGCGCTCCCGGTTCTCGATCCGACAGCGGGTCGAGAAGCTCATCGAGACGGTGGTGGGCGAGCGGAACGCCGAGCTCGAGATCGACGTTCCGCCGGACCTGGTGGTTGACGCGGATCCGAATGCGTTCGACCGGATCGTCTCGAACCTCCTCGTCAACGCCGTTCGCTATGGACGCGCTCCGATCATGATCGCAGCCCGTCAGCGAGACCGTCACCTCCGGCTGACCGTGGAGGACCGGGGCGGCGGCGTTCCGCGGGAGTTCGTGCCACGCCTCTTCGATCGGTTCAGCCGGGGCGATGAGGCGGCGGGCGACGGCAGCGGCCTCGGACTCTCGATCGCGAAGTCCTTTGCGCAGGCGCACGGCGGCGAGCTCGTCTACCAGAGCGCGCATCCGCACGGCGCCCGCTTCGAGCTCGTCCTGCCGAGACCGCGTGCGGACGAGCCGAACCAGCGCTCCTCGGCCTCCTAGGCGACCTCTGCCAGCGCAGCCAGGACGTCTGGCCCGTACCGGTCGAGCTTCGTCGGGCCGATGCCCGGAATCGCAGCGAGCTCGTCACGAGTTCGCGGTGTTCGCCGCACGATCTCGGCGAGGGTCGCGTCGTGGAGGACCACGTATGCCGGGACCCCATCGGTGCGCGCCCGTTCAAGCCGCCACTCTCGAAGCGCGCGGAAGGCCGGCTGCTCGCGTTCCGCGGGCTCGACCTGGGATCCGCGCGCGCGTGCAGGAGCACTGACGCCGAGCTCAGCGAGGAACCGAGACGGCTTGGCGCTGTCCGACCAGGTGACGTAGAGGTGGCGCTTGGCCCGTGTGATCCCGACATAGAGAAGGCGTCTCTCGTCTGCCAGCGCCGCCGGCCGCTTCGCCTGACGGCCCGGGAGCTCCTTTTCCTCGAGCCGAGGAAGGAAGACCGCTTCGAACTCGAGTCCTTTCGCTGCGTGGTACGTGAGCAGGTTGACGCCGCGCCCCTCCCGCCCGAGCCCGAACCGCAGCTCGAGCTCCTCGACGAAGCGCGCGAGCGTCCGCGTGCCATCGTCCAGCTCCGCTGCGAGGTCAACCAGCCTGCGAAGGTCGGCCTGACGCACCGTCTCCTGCTCTCCGAGACGCTCTGCCGATCCTTCGATCCATCCTTGAGCGACGGCGAGCTCGCGCACGGTCTCCTCGATCCGGGTCGACTCCGAACCGCGCGCGGCGGCCAAGAGCCGCCTCGCCGCCTGGCGTGCGAGAAAGGCGGTGCCCCGTACCTCGAAGGGGATTCCGGCAGCCGACAGCGCCTCTTCGAAGGCGTCGGAGCGTGCATTTGTCCGGTAAAGAACGGCGACCTCGTGAAACGGGACACCGGCTGCCGCCAGCTCGCGGATCCGCTCCACCACGAAGGCCGTCTCGGCGGAACCCTCCACGCTTCGTGCCACGGGCTCGGGACCGCTCGGCTTCACCGCCTCGAGACGCTTCTCGACTCCACCGAGGACGGGAACGAGCCTGTTCGCGAACCCGAGAATCTCAGGGGTCGAGCGGTAGTTCGTCTCGAGCCGGACGATAGTGCCTTGCCGGAAGCGGCTCTGCATCCCGACTAGATGCCGGGGAGTCGCACCGACGAACGCGTAGATCGACTGGTAGTCGTCTCCAACGGCGCAGAGGTCGTCGCGCTTGCCGAGCCAACGGTCGAGCAGCGTCTGCTGGAGCAGGTTGACGTCCTGGTACTCGTCCACCGTGAAGGCCGAGAAGCGCGCGTGGAAGCCCTCGCGCGCGGAGGCGTCGTCGTCGAGGAGGCGGATCGCCCGCTCGAGGAGATCCTCGAAGTCGAGCTTGCAGGACGCCTCCTTTCGCCGCTCGTACTCCTTGAATACACGCTCCATGAGGTCAGCGGGAATCGGCGGCTCGTGGTCGTCGAGCCCCCGGCGGTAGGTGAGAGGGGTGAGGCGGCGGTTCTTGGCCCACTCGACCTCGGTCGCGAGGTCGCCCGCCGGCCGGAAGCGGAAGGCTCCCGGCAGACCGTTCCCGATTTGCCGGAGCAGCACGGCTTTCGAAGGAAGCACGTCACCGGGAGTTCCGTTTCCGAAGGCGCGAAGCTGCGCCAGCGCAGCCGAGTGGAACGTCCTTGCCTGGACCCCATCGACGCCCAGCGTCTCGAGCCGCGACCGCATCTCCCCTGCCGCCTTGTCCGTGAACGTGACGGCGAGAATCTGCCTCGGCTCGAAGGCGCCGCTTGCGACCTGGTTCGCAATCCGGCGCGTGATCGTGGTCGTCTTTCCGGAGCCCGCGCCCGCCAGGATGCACACCGGCCCCCGAACCGCCTCGACGGCCCGGCGCTGCTCGGGGTTCAGCCCAGAAAGGATGCGTTCGGGGTCCACTGTCTCACTTTAGAGTCCGGCTCGGCGGACGCCCCCGGGAGCGCACGGTGTTTACGCGAAGTTGGAACGGCGAAGGTAGCCCTCGGCCGCTCCCGCAGTCAAAGAGCTCGTCAGATCACGCCGTAAAGGGCCGATTACGCGCAAGCATTCACGCTGGGCGCGTTTTTGGTCGAGACAGAGGAGATGGAAGCAGGACGCCCCACGGCCGCGTTCAGAATCCCCTTGACTGCGGTTGGATGCATCGCGGCGGCGTATCGGTTGGCACCGAATTGCTAGCCCAGCCCAACCCCATCCCGGAGCGGCCTTCGGCGGGGCGAGTCCGTTCACTGATTCTGGCCGGATCGTTTATCGCTGCCGCCGCCCTCGTCATGTTCGCGGCGATCATCGAGGCTCCACTCGGCGTGCGGCTGATGCTGCATTCGGTCGTGCTGGCCCTCGGTGCGGCCTTCATCGTCCGAGGCTGGCTTCAGTCGCGTCAGGAGCGGGCCCTTCTCGACCGAGAACGACTCGCACGCACCGCGCTCGGCGAGAGCGAAGAGAAGTTTCGAACGCTCGTCGCCAACGTCCCCGGCGCTGTCTATCGATGTGCCGCGGATCCCGCGTGGACAATGGCCTTCTGTAGCGACGAGATCCAAGAGATCACGGGGTTCCCGGCCTCGGACTTCATCGGGAACTCTCGTCGCACTTTTGCCAGCATCATCCACGAGGACGACCGCTCCGGCGTCGCGGCTAACGTCGCCGCCGCTCTGTCCTCGGGGCTGCCGTACACGCTCGAGTTCAGAGTCGTCCGCGCCGACGGCACCATTCGCTGGGTCTACGAGAAGGGCCAGGGAGTGCGGAGCCCCGCCGGGGATCACGTCTGGCTGGACGGAGCGATCTTCGACATCACCGAGCGTACCGAGGCGCTGCAGCAGCTCCGTAAGTCGCACACCCGGCTCGAGCTCGCCGGTCTCGCCACCGGAAGCGCCGTGTACGAGTGGGATCTCAGAACGCGCGACACCGTCTGGACCGAGAGCATGACGAGCACGTTCGGCTATCCCTCCGAGGTGATCGAGCCTTCGTACGACTGGTGGCGTGCTCACGTACACCCCGAGGACCGGACGCGAGTGGATGACGGATTCACCCATGCCGTATCCACCCCGGACACGCTCGGGTTCACGCAGGAGTACCGCTTCGAGGCGTTCGACGGGTCCTGGCGGTCGGTTCTCGACCGAGGCATACTCGTCCGCGCCGAATCCGGAGAGGCGACGCACGTGGTCGGCGCCATGATCGACCTCACCGAGACGAAGAAGCTCGAGGAGCAGCTACGGCAATCGCACAAGCTCGAGGCGATCGGCCAGCTCGCGGGGGGCGTCGCACACGATTTCAACAACATGCTGACGGCCATTAGCGGCTACGCGAACTTCCTCGAGGCGTACCCGGCTTCTGACGATGTCGTGAAGCGGAACGTGGCGGGGATCAAGGGAGGCGCCGAGCGAGCAGCCTCGCTCACGCGTCAACTGCTGGCCTTCACCCGGCAGCAGGTCCTGGAACCGCAGGTCCTCGAAGTCAATCGCATCGCCCGAAACGCACACGAGCTGATCGGCCGGCTGATCAGGGAAGACATCGTCGTCACACTCCAGCTCGACCCCGCGCCCGCAAGGATCAAGGCTGACCCGAATCAGATCGAGCAGGTCCTCGTCAATCTCATCGTGAATGCCCGCGACGCGATGCCTGAAGGGGGCAAGGTCGTGATCTCGACCCGGAACGTTTGGTTCGACGAGGAGCACCTGGAGCAGGGCATCCCCGTGCCGGCGGGCGACTACGTGCAGCTCATGGTCGAGGACGACGGCCATGGCATGGAGGCGGAAGTCGCAGCCAGAGCCTTCGAGCCCTTTTTCACTACCAAGGCCCTCGGAATCGGTACCGGACTGGGACTCTCGACCGTCTACGGCATCGTGAAACAGAGTGGTGGCTTCATTTTCCTCGAGAGCACCCCGACCGAAGGCACGCGGGCGCGGATCTACCTGCGCGCCAGCGAGGAGGCCCTGACGGTCGACGTGCCCCAAGCGACCACCGACAGGAGGCACGCCCCGGGACGAGGAAGCATCCTGGTTGTAGAAGACGAGGAACTCGTTCGAAGTGTGCTCGTCGAAGCTCTCGAGAGCCAGGGCTACGAGACCTTGACCGCCGGGACAGGCGCCGAGGCGCTCGAGCTCGCCGACCTCTACGTCGGCCCGATCGACCTTGTCCTCAGCGATGTCGTCCTGCCGGGTATCACCGGACCCGTGGTCGCCAGGGCGCTTGCGGGGACGCGTCCCGAAGCCAGGATCCTCTTCATGTCCGGCTATACCGAGGCGATCATCCTCGACCAGGGCGTAGAGGGCAGCGCCCCGTTGCTCGTGAAGCCCTTCTCGATGCAACAGCTGTACGAGCGGATCGAGGAAGTTCTAGACGGCCCGCCACGGCGAATGAGTCCCTTCACCGACGGCGTGTCTGCCGAAGATCATCCAGGCACTGGCAGGTACCAGCTCCACGTAACGGCCTGAGCTCAGTCCCGCAGCGGAGGCGGTAGCGGCCGCCGAAGCCTCACCACCGGGGACATTTCGATCGGCCGCCTGGAGTCGACCGTGACGCCCATCTGACTCGGCGAAGGGGCAAGCGCCGCGCGATACGGAAAGGCGAAAGAACGGTTGCGCTCGCGGCCTGCGAGAAAGCGACCGGCGGGTGACCCGCATCCTTACTCCGGTAGATCGAGAGCTGCGCCGGTCGCCGGTGCCCACGGCTTCGGTCGCCTCGGTTCCCGAACGAGCGAGTCCGCCGGGGGCTCGCCCAGCAAGAAGTCACCACATTTCTTGAGCTCGCGCCGGAAGCGCATCACGGCGATCAGCCGTCGGAGAGGGCCAACTGATGAGCGAGTGTTAATGACGGTCTCTCGAAGCGTGAACCGAAGCATAGTAGCCGCGACACCCGCTCCTCACGATCTGGCCGATACGCTCCGCAGATTCCGTGAAACGGACGCCGGCACTATGGCTCGACCTCGCGGTGAAGCTCTCGCTCGTAGCATTGCTCGCCTTCGGTGCCTTTTCCGGCCTCGACCGCTTTGCGGGGAAGGCATTCGGCTGGCGACTCGTCGGCTACTCAATCGCAGCTCTCGTTGTGCCCGCGATCTGGGCCGCGCGCGGACGGCGTCCGCCCTATCCGTTCGTGGCCGACACGCTTTTCGTCCTCCCATTCCTCATCGACACGATCGGTAATGCGCTCAATCTCTACGACACCGTCGGTTGGTGGGACGACGCAAACCACTTCGTGAATTGGGCGCTCTTGAGCGGTGCGGTCGCCGTGGCTCTGCTTCGGGTCGACATCAAGCGAGCCGAGCTCTTTTGTCTCGTCGTCGGTTTCGGCGGCGTAACAGCGATCTTGTGGGAGCTGGGTGAGTACTTCGCCTTCATCCGCAACTCGCCGGAACTCGCAACGGCCTACACAGACACGCTCGGCGACATGGCGCTCGGACTGAGCGGCGCAACGCTAACAGCCGTGATCACTGTGGTCGCTGCGGGCAAGCTGCGGAGTCGCGCGACGGGATAGCCGGCTCGGATGAGATCGGGGTGAAGTGCAACGTCGCTCAATTGCACGAGTGCTAGTGTGGTGCCTCGCCTTGCCCAGCCCTCGGCGGCGGGCAGATATTTCCGGCTCCAGCACTCTGGCCGGCGTAGCACGTGACCTCGTTTGCGTTGCGCGGAACCTTTAGCCTCGGGACCCGCCTATGTCCGTCTCGTCTCCGTCCGGACAAGCAACTCCCCCGAAAGGAGCACGCATGTCGACATATCCAACCACGGCAGAGCAGATCGATCAGTGCAACGAGACCGGTCGTACCCCGGTCGTGTTCATCCACGGCCTCTGGCTGCTGCCCAGCAGCTGGGACCGCTGGGCTGCGCTCTTCGAGGAGGCCGGCTACACGGCCCTGACACCAGGATGGCCGGATGACCCCGAGACAGTCGAGGAAGCAAACGCCAACCCAGAGGTCTTCGCTGACAAGACCATCGGACAGGTGGCCGACCACTACGCCGACGTGATCGGCAAGCTGGAGCACAAGCCGGCCGTGATCGGACACTCCTTCGGGGGCCTCCTCACTCAGATAGTCGCCGGACGCGGTCTCTCGGCAGTGTCGGTGGCGATCGACCCGGCGCCTTTCCGCGGTGTGCTGCCGCTGCCGATCTCGGCCCTGAAGTCGGCGTCCCCCGTCCTCGGCAACCCGGCCAACCGCCACCGCGCCGTCCCACTCACGTACGACCAGTTCCGCTTCGGCTTCGCGAACGCCGTCAGCGAGGACGAGGCCAAGGAGCTGTACGAAGCGTTCGCGGTGCCGGCATCTGGAGCGCCGCTCTTCCAGGCGGCGAGCGCAAACCTCAACCCCTGGACAGAGGCCAAGGTCGACAGCAAGAACCCCGACCGCGGACCACTACTGATCATCTCGGGCAAGAAGGACAACACCGTCCCTTGGTCGATCGCCAACGCCTCCTACAAGAAGCAGGAGCGAAACGAGGGCGTGACGGAGATCGTCGAGATCCCGAACCGCGGACACGCGCTCACGATCGACAGCGGCTGGCGCGAGGTCGCCGACAAGGCCCTCGCTTTCGTGAAGCGCTTTGCGCGCGCTGACGACCCTGAGCGGAATGCGGCCAAGCACGAGCATGCGGGCATGGCCAGCGACAGAGCGTAGGAACCGAAGAGGCGCCCTTGCCCTGTCGCCGCGTGCGCCAGGGCGAGGGCGCCGATCCACCATTGACGCTTGACCTCCTTCGTCGGCGTTCTTGGCTCTAGCGGATAAGGCTCGAGCACACGTAGACCAGCACGGCCACGAGAAGCCAAGGGATAAGGGTGACGGCGAAAAGCGCTGCCACCCCTCGCCGGTCGAGCGCTGGCAAATCCGTCCTCGGCAGAGCGGAATCGCTCCGGACGCTGTGCCGACTCCGTGGTTGGTTTCGTAGGTACCGAGGAAGGTCGCCCATCCAGCCGGAGGCAGTGAGGCTCTCCTTGCTCAACTCGGCGCATAAGCGTCTGATGTCGGACGCACGGGCGTCCAGGAGTTCCGCTTGCTCGACCAATTCCGCCTGCAAGCACTCCTGTTCGGACGCCCGGGGCTCGCTGATCCTGATCGCACTCGCACGACGCTCTAGGGGATGGAAGGTGATGTTTCCATTCATGCGCTCACCACCCTCGCCGAGAAAAGATCCGGGCCACTCTTGACCTGACCTCCGGTTCCGACGGGGCTCAGGAGTCGTGACCGCCGGACGGCGCTGGACGCGTAGCTCCTTGCCTCTGCACGTCTCTCCCAGAGCTCCCGGCACCGGAGTACGAGCTCGTCCCAGTTGATCTTGTCCACAGCTACGACGCCGAGGTCGTCGCAAGTTGCCTTTAGCTCATCGACGAGGTAGGCGGTGAAGAGGATCGTCGGCAGCCTGATGCCCTCGAACCGGAGGGACCGGGCCACCTGCAGGCCGTTCATCCCCGGCATCATGTAGTCGAGCACGGCGACGTCGAACGACTCGTGACGGCAGCGCTCGAAGGCTTCGTCTCCTGACGCCGCTTCAGCAACTACCCATCCCTCGGACTTGAGGCACATGACCAGCATGCTCCGGATCTCGTCCTCGTCGTCGGCTACCAGAACGCGTGGGGCTTCGGCGTTCGTGGCCAGGTCAGTGGTCATCTCAGACTCCTTTTGTCGTCGGTCTCGGTGAGCGCTCGCGCCGCATACGAGCGTCCGGTGAGGCCAGGGGCCGCCTTCCGCAGAGTCCTTGGTCGATCGGGCGGGGTTCATGTCCAGGAAGAACGAGTGCGGACACAAACCTTGCAGCCGAAACCCGAAGATCACCCCTTTGAGTGACGTCCACCGGCAGGCGCGGTTCCACACTTAGTGGGCCCCAGAGGGCATGTAGCAGATGGCTGCCGCACCATCAATCGGTCGTGCTACCGGCGTCGAGGCTCCCGCCGCCGCGCCAGGCTCACTGGCCGTCCAAACGCTCTACGAGCACCACGCTGACCGCGTCCTCGCATACTGCGTCTACCACCTTCGCGACAGGAACGAGGCCGAAGATGCGCTCCAGACCACATTCATGCATGCGTTCCGAGCCCTTCAACGCGGAGTTGTCCCCGAGATCGAGCTGGCCTGGCTTCTCTCGATCGCGCGGAACGTATGTCTGACACGCTGGAACACGAATCGCCGCAGAGGCGAGCGCGAGGTTGCACGCGATCCGCACGTTCTCCAGGAGGTGGCCCCGGGTCGAGAGCACGAGGGCGGGGAGCTCTTCCGGCTCCGCGAGGCGCTTGAAGCAATGCCTGAACGGGAGCGGAGGGCAATCCTCCTCCGAGAATGGCAAGGCTTGTCTTACCGGGAGATCGCCGCAGAGCTTGGACTCAGCCAGTCGGCGGTCGAGACGCTCATCTTCCGGGCCCGCAGAGTGCTCGCGAACAGTCTGCGCGGGGTCCCGGCGCCGAACAAGCGCCGCGCTGCTCTCGGGCTCGATCTCAGCTCGCTGCTCGGGGCGCTCAAGTCGCTCTTCGGTGGAGCGGCCGTCAAGGTCGCGGTGGGTGCAGCCGTCGTCGCAGCGACGGTGTCCGTAGGCGCGCTCGAGCTGACGGCGAAACGGCCTACTACCCCGCCGAGCCCTCGGGCAAAGACGATCCCAGCGGCTTCGTTTCCGCAAGACGTCTTCGACTCGACCCGCCCACTGGCCCCGCGCCCTGGCGGGAAATCCCAGGAAGAGGCTGAAGCCGGGAACCCCGAGCACGCAGTCGCGAGCTCCGGAACGGACACTCACCACTCAGGAGCTCAACTCACGTACACCGCTGGTGGCTCGGAACAGGTCGCTTCCGTCCTAACCAGTCCCGCGACCGAGATCGCCGGTGGAGCCCCCTCACTCGCAGACACGGTTGTCCCAGTCGTGGAGCAGGTGGCGCCTGCCGTCCTTCCGGTCGCCGTCGAGTCCCCGACCGCCGTGCTGCAGCTGGGCGAGCAGGTGCTTGCTCCCCTCCCCGGGCCTCCGGTCGTCAGTCTTCCTTAGCCCCCGGGAGGAATAGACGCGCCAACCGGACGAGCTGGCTCTAGAGGCAAACCTCGAGTACCGGAAGGAGCGCTCTTTCGATTCGGGAACGTCGCAACCGGTGATCAGCCGCCATTTGGCTCAGAGCCTCGAATCGCTCGGGCCTTCCCTCCGTCCGCATTGCCGGCGGGACTCAAACCCGAAAGCTGGGAACCCGTACGCACCGCAAGACGCCTGGAGGGCGGGCGGCTCCAAAGGGGATAGGAACCGCCCGAGCCCTCCTGTCCCTGCCCCTAATCCTTTTGATCCCACTTGACGTGAAAAACTTTCTCGTTGTCCCGACACACGGCCTTAGGCATGAGGCGGCGGCGAACACGCAGACCTAAATCCAGCTCGAGGCGGGACACTCGCAGGATCAGAAACCCTCCGGTTAAAAGTCACCTGTTGTCTGATTTGGTGAAGCTGAACCGGCATGGTTCAGTAGCCCCGATCAGCTGAGACCAGCCTAAATCAGCTCAGCCGGGCAAAAGTTCGGCAAGACTTCGCTCCTTGAAGCTACTCTGTTCCGTGGAGCGTTAGCTCCACCTTATGCGGACCTGCTGACCCGATACGAGACGCTCTCGTCCCTTCGGTACGGAGGTGGTCTGTGCAGCGCTACCGCGGCACGCTCCTCGCGCGCAGCATCGCGAAGTCATACGGCGACACGGTGGTTCTCCACCGCCTCTCGCTGACCGTTACTCCGTCCAGCCGCGTCGGCGTCGTCGGACCGAACGGGATTGGCAAGTCAACCTTGCTCCGCGTGCTCGCTGGGCTCGAGGAGCCAGACTCGGGGACGATCAAACGGGAGCCGCCAGACCTTAGCGTCGCCTACCTCGCACAGCAGCTCGACGTGGCCGGCCTTTCTGGTGGCGAGGCCGCCCGCCGCAAGCTGGAAGCGATCCTCACCGCCGACGCAGAGGTGCTCCTGCTTGATGAGCCGACGAACGACCTCGACTTCGCCGCGCTGCAGTCACTCGAGCACTTCGTTCAGAAACATCGCGGCGGTCTCGTAGTCGTCTCGCACGACCGCGCGTTCATGGAAGGGATGACCAGCATCGTTGAATTCGAGGCGGAGACGCGCTCTGTACGCGAATACACCGGCGGCTGGAGCCAATTCGCACGGCAACGTGCCGCCGCGAGAGCCCGCCAGGAATCGGCGTACGCGGACTACCGCGTCGGGCGGGAGCGGATCGAGGAGCAGGTTCGGCGGATGCGGCAATGGGAGGAGCGCGGGTACGGGCAGGGTCGAAAGAAAAAGAAAACGAAAGACGTCAAGAAGGCGGGAGAAAAGAAGCTCGCGCGCCTTGAGCGTGTAGAGAAACCATGGACGCCTTGGCGCCTCCAACTCACCCTCGCGCCAGAGCAACGCGGCGGTGACGTCGTCGCCAGGCTTGAGCGGGCGATCATCGCGAGGGACGGATTTCGACTCGGACCGATCAGCCTGGAGCTGCGCCAAGGCGACCGGCTGGCACTCCTGGGCCGAAACGGGGTCGGCAAAACGACGCTCCTAAAGGCACTGCTCGGCGAGCTGCCGCTGGCGTCAGGCCGGCGCTGGGTCGGACCTAGCGTCGTGCTGGGCGAGCTCCCTCAAGGGGAGGGGCAGTTCGGCGGAAGCCAGCGCCTGCTCGACAGCTTCGTCGACCTGGCTGGTCTCTCTGTCGACGACGCTCGCTCCCTCCTGGCGAAATTTGCTCTTGGCGCCGGCGACGTTCTTCGACCAGGAAGGTCGCTTTCGCCCGGCGAGCGCAGCCGCGCCGCGATCGCCTTACTTGCGGCTCGCCATGTCAATGCACTCGTACTCGACGAGCCAACCAACAGCTTGGACTTGGAAGCGATCGAGCAGCTTGAGTTCGCGCTCGAAGATTTTCAGGGAGCCCTCGTGTTAGTCACGCATGATCGCCGCTTCCTCGATGCTTTCGGAGCAACCCGGACGATCGAGCTTTGAAGGCTCGGCGCCGCCATTAGCGGGTTGAAGACGGCCGACGCTCAAACTGTGCGCGAGCCAAGGCCAGACGAAATCTCGGACGACCGTTAATTCGCCAAACCCTCTAGTAGGTGGGGGCTTGAGAAGCGGACTCTAGGTTCGCCAACCGGCTCGAAACGAGCCGCGCCTCGTCGAGCTCGCACTCGCACGGTCTCGAGCCATCGGGCGAGAAGACGAGGGTGTACTGATGGGACCCGATTGCCCGGCCAATCTGAAAGTTCAGGAGCTCGACGGGATACATGTATCTCGTTCCGTCCGAGACCGTGATCACGTAGCCGACTAGGTAGATGGCCGTCTGCGACCCGATCGCTGGCTCTCGCTGAAGCTTCGCATAGCGGACGCGAGGCTTCAGACCTCTTCCTTGCAACCAACTCTTGATGCCCTCTCGGATGCACCGGAGGTACGTCCGGTTGTTGGTCGCCTCGAAACTGAGAGCGGCCTGACCCGCGTTCTTATACAGGGTAACCCGTGACTCCGTCAGGGCGCCGACGCCAGACTTGAATATCGAGCGGCCCTGGCCCGTGATCGTGAACCTCGACCGATCGGGGTTGTTTTCCGGACAAGCGTGGCCGCCGCTGAGTGGAGCGGGGATAGGGCGCCAGATCGAATTGACGTCATTCGGCTGCAACACAGCCGCACGAGCGATCGCCATGTCTGCGGGAACCAGGTGCTTGTGCGGCTCATGCGAGCCGGAGCCGGACGTCGTGCTCTTAGCGGCTTTCGGAGCCTTCTCCGTTTCCACGCCCTCAGCCGTCGTGCTCAAGAGATTGGCGTCGGCGGCGCGAGCTACCGGCTCTGCGGTCGGAAAAATCCTCGTGCCACCCCAAACCGCGCCGGCGAACAGGATCGCACAGGCGGCGACAGCTATGAGGAGGCGCATCTACCGACTAGATCGGTCGAGGCCTGCTAGCCCTGGACCCTCGCGTGGGTGAACTTGGGCCTCGTGATCACCGATCTCGCGAACGCGATGCCAGAGCAGCTCTGCTCTAGTCGGGGGTTGGCCCTTCCGCCAGCCGGCTCTAAGGAAGGCGGCACGTCTCAGCGGACTGGAACCGGGCTTCGCCCCTCCGTCTCGTCTTACATGACGGCCCGGAGGAAGGACCCGCCGTTTACGACCTTGCACGGCAGAAGCGCAAAGCTGGACGGCGGCCGTGAGGGGCAGCCGTCAGCTGCCCCTCACGAAAGGCCCTCAGTCGCAGGCCACTGACGGCTGCGTCGGAGGATATGGGTCGACGCCTTCGAGCGCCCACGCGAACACGATCGCGATGCCCGCGAGGTCGCACTCCGACAGCGTCGGCACGATTCCGTTGCTCCAGTGCCAGCCGTAGCCCATAAGGTCCGTCGAATCGGTCAGCGGCTGGGCATGCCCGAGGCCCAGCGCGTGGCCGAGCTCGTGCATCGTCACGTAGTACAGGTACTGCGGTGAGTACGTGTGCCCGATCGGCTTCGGCAGATCCGAGCGCACGATGACGTTCGGACACGAGTTCGCGCCGCAGATCGCGTAGCCGCCGAACACAGTCCCGCCCGCCGTGGGGTTGTAGTGCAGCACGATGTCGGCCTTGTGCTTGGCCGTGTACTGGTCGGTCACGTCGGTGAGCGTGATGAGCCCGCCGAACTCCTGCCGCAGCGCGTAATCCCAGTCGGCGATCGCCTGATGCACGGCCGCCAGCGACTCCTCGTCGACGCCCGGGTGCGCCTGCACCGCCACCGTCAGGTGGGTGTGGTCCCACCAGTAGCCGGGATAGTTGAACGCGCCGTGCAGGATCAGGACGCTCTCCGTGTCCGGCGGCGTCGGCGCCGGCCGTAGCGGCGTCACCGCTCTTGCAGCAGCCGCCGTGACCGCGGCCACGAGCAACGCGAACACAAGCAAAAGCACCTTCTTCTTCATGCTCAGCCCTCCATCTCGGGATTCGACGGGCTACACGTGCCCCGAGCCGGAACATGTCAAACGAGCGCCAGGCGCCACCTTTCCCCTTCCACGCACGCCCCGCAAGACGAACCCCCACCGGCACACCCACCGCCCTGAGCAGCTACTTCGCACGGGACTACTACGCACGCCTTCGCGACCTCACACGGCTGATGCTCCGGTAGCCGCCACCTCACCAGGGACACCTGCGTCGCCTGGGCCAGCGTTCCGGACTGACGCCCGGCGAGCGTGGTCGGATGATCCCACCGCTATCTTTGACTCATGCCCCGCCACGTTCGCTGGCACAGGCTCCGTGTTGGGTTGGTGGTCGCGCTCATTCTCATCTTCGCTGGCGTGGTGACCGACTCACTCCTCAGCGCCAGCTGGGCTCTGGATGATGGCCTTCTCCTAGTGGCGGCGGCAGGCATCGCGTTGGCGCTTCTCCTGACACGCGGTCGTGGGCAGGCCTGAGGCGAGATGATCGAGGACTACCCCAGTGTTCGGCAATGACGCCAGAGCGTGGTGAGCGGACGGCTACTTGCCGCTCAGGACTCGTCGACTGCAAGCGACGACGACAGGTCGCGGTAC
>Ga0307302_10000143_pt1 | contig 30577 bp, 31 predicted proteins | sample ER_DNA_183_FD_194490 | JGI IMG/M metagenome (GOLD analysis project Ga0307302, IMG submission 194490) | Bulk soil microbial communities from the East River watershed near Crested Butte, Colorado, United States - ER_DNA_183 | ecosystem: Environmental > Terrestrial > Soil > Floodplain | place...
CTCGGTCCGGAGGCGATCGCGGCGAAGGTGGACGGCGAACTGAGGGATCTCTCCTTCGTGTCGGGCGGGGATGTCTCGGTCGAGCCGGTGGAACCGGGTTCGGACGACGGACTGCACGTCCTTCGCCATTCGGCCGCGCACGTCCTCGCTCAGGCCGTCTGCCGGTTGTGGCCCGGAACGAAGTACGCCATCGGCCCGGCGATCGCCGACGGCTTCTACTACGACTTCGCGATCCCGGAACACGTGTCGGCCGATGACCTCCCGCGGATCGAGGAAGAGATGCGCGCGATCGTCGCCGAGGACCAACCGTTCGTCCGTGAAGAGGTTTCGCGCTCCGAAGCCCTCACCCGGCTTGAGGATCAGGACTTCAAGCGGGAGATCATCGAAGACCTCGCCGCGGAGGAGGGCGAGGTCGGGTCGGGAGAGACGGTCATCCTGTATCGCAGCGGTCTGTGGGTGGACCTCTGCCTCGGGCCGCACGTTCCCTCCACCGGCCGGATCGGCGCGTTCAGGCTGACATCGCTCTCCGGTGCCTACTGGCGGGGAGACGAGAAGAAGGCGCAGCTCACGCGGATCTACGGCACGGCATGGGCATCTCAGGACGACCTGGAGGCGCACCTGCACCGTCTCGAGGAGGCCGAGCGGCGCGACCACCGCCTGCTTGGCCGTCAGCTCGACCTCTTCTCGTCCCCCGAAGAGTTGGGTCCCGGGCTGTGGGTCTGGCATCCGCGCGGCGGCGTGTTCCGCAAGCAACTCGAGGACTGGGTGCGCGACCTGCATCTGGCGCGTGGGTACGACCTGGTCGTCACCCCCCATATCGCGCGATCCGTCCTGTGGGAGACCTCCGGCCACCTCGCGAAATATTCGGACAACATGTACCCGCCGATGCAGACCGACACCGGCGACTACTACGTCAAGCCGATGAACTGCCCGTTCCACGTCCTCGTCTACAAGTCGCAGGTCAGGTCGTATCGCGACCTGCCGATGCGGTTGTCGGAGCTGGGCACGATCTACCGCCACGAGCGGCTGGGGACGTTGCACGGGCTGCTGCGCATCCGCGGCGGCACCCAGGACGACTCGCACATCATCTGCCGGCCCGACCAATTGGTGGACGAGATACTGGCGGTGTTCGACCTGACGCTCGAGATCCACCGGACGTTCGGGTTCAGCGATCCCATCGTCAACCTGTCGACCCTCCCCGGGCAGACGATCCTCGAGCCCGAGATGGCGGCTCGCGCCACGGAAACGCTCGTGACCGCTCTGGAACGGTACGGCCTGCCGTACACGGAGGCCGCGGGCGAGGGCACCTTCTACGGCCCGAAGGTCGACTTCCACTTCCGGGACGCGATCGGACGGCTGTGGCAGCTGACGACCGTGCAGTGCGACTTCGCGCTCCCGGAACGGTTCGACATGGAGTACACGGGCGAGGACAACCAACGTCACCGTCCGGTCATGATCCATCGCGCCATCCTCGGCACGCTCGAGCGTTTCAGCGCGGTACTGATCGAGCACTACGGCGGGGCGTTCCCGTTGTGGCTGGCGCCCGAGCAGATCCGGTTCGTCCCGGTGGCCGATCGCCACGTCGAGCAGTGTCGCTCGCTCGCCGACTTGGCGCGCGCCGTCGGACTGCGCCCGTCCGTCGACGAGGCGAAGGAGTCGGTCGGCAAGAAGATCCGGGCCGCGCAGCTGATGAAGGTCCCGTACGTGATCGTCGTGGGAGATCGCGACCTCGAGGCCGGGACCTTCACGGTCCGGGATCGGAACGGGACGGAGACCGCGGGGGTCCCGTTCGAAGCCATCGTCGCCGCGCTCTCGGACGAGGCGACATCGCGCCGCCTCGAGCCGACCGAGTTCGCCGCGCTCTGAGGCCGAGGGACCGAGGGTGATGGAACGGCTCTGGAGCCCCTGGCGGATGGAGTACATCGAGGCGAACAAGGGCATGGTCGAAGGGCGTTGCGTGTTCTGCGCACTGCTCGAGGGCGATCCCGACGGAGAGAGGATCCTCCGTCGCGGGCAGCTCGTGTTCGTGGCGCTCGCGAAGTATCCCTACGCTCCCGGGCATCTCCTCGTCCTGCCGACGCGGCACGTCGCCGACATCGAGGAGCTGACCGATGACGAGCACGCCGCCATCGCCGGTCTCGTCCGGACCTCGGTGCACGTCTTGCGCGAAGCGTCCGGACCCCACGGGTTCAACATCGGCCTCAACCTCGGCCGGGCGGCCGGCGCCGGCATCCCGGAGCACCTCCATTGGCACGTCGTTCCCCGCTGGGGCGGGGATACTAACTTCATGCCGGTGATCGGACAGACGCGGGTGATGCCCGAGCTCTTGGATGAGACGTTCGCGAAGCTTCGGCCGCTGTTCGATCGGGACTGACGAGATGCGTTCGGGATCGGTCGAACTTCCGGACGGCGGCCTGCTCGCGTTCGATATCGACGGTGTCGGGCCGGACGTAGTCTTCCTGCACCCCGGTCTCTGGGATCGGCGGACGTGGGACCCGCAGATGACCACGTTCCCCGCAGCCGGGTTCCGCGTGACTCGATACGACGCGCGGGGCTACGGCGCGTCGACGCGCCCGGATGCACGGCCGTACTCGCACGTCCGCGATCTCGAAGTGCTCATGGACGCGCTCGACATCAACGTGGCTGCGCTCGTCGGATGCTCGATGGGAGGTGGCATCGGGATCGACTTCGCGCTCGAGCACCCCGACCGCGTGTGGGCGTTGGTTCCGGTGGCCGCAGGCCTCGGGGGGTTCGAGCCGCTCGAGGAGGAAGAGGATTGGTGGGAGGCCGCGACGGCGCCCGTCGACGAGGCGCTCGCAGCCGGCGATCTGGAGCGCGCGGAGGACGCGAGGCTCGCGATCTGGTCACCGCTGGGTGCCCACGATCAAGCGGGAGCGAGGATCCGCGAGCTCGCCTTCGAGAACATCCACGAGCTGACGATGGACGAGAGCGCGCACGAGGACCTGGATCCGCCCGCCGCCACGCGGCTCGGTGAGGTCGATGTGCCGACGCTCGTGGTCGAGGCGGACCACGATCCGCCGTTCAGCCGCCGGGAGAGCCACCTGATCGCGACGGGGATCCTCGACGCTCAGCGGGTGACGATCGGGGACACCGATCACGTCGTGAACCTCCGTCAGCCCGAGCGCTTCGACGAGGCGGTGATCGCGTTCCTGACGGCGGTCCGGCCCCAGCCCTGAGTCGGGTCGCCTAGCGCTTGTGCGCTTCCTCCCGGGACCGCTGGTACTCCTCGATCACCTTCGACGCCAGATGGGAGGGCATCTCCTCATAGTGGGAGAAGGTCATCGTGAACGCGCCGCGGCCCCCGGTCATCGAGCGGAGATCGATCACATACCGGGCGACCTCGGCCTGCGGGACCAGCGCGTTGATCAGTTGCTTCCCGCCCCCGATCTGCTCCATGCCCTGGATCTTGCCTCGCTTGGCGTTCAGGTCGCCCATGATGTCCCCGGTGAAGCTCTCCGGAACCACGACCGAGAGCTGCACGATCGGCTCCAGGAGGACGACTCCCGCCTTCTCCACGGCCTCTTTGAGCGCGAGCGAGCCGGCGATCTGGAAGGCCATGTCGGATGAGTCGACCGTGTGGAACTTGCCGTCAACGAGCGTGACCTTGATGTCGACCATCGGGTTCCCGCTGATCACACCCTCGGCCATCGTCTTGACGATGCCCTTCTCGATCGACGGGATGAACTGCTGCGGGATCGCGCCTCCGGTGATCTTGTCCTCGTAGACGAATCCGTCGCCGCGGGGGAGGGGTTCCAGCTCGATGTTGCAGATGGCGTACTGGCCGTGCCCGCCCGTCTGCTTCACGTGCCGGCCCTGCGCGGCCGCCTTGCCCCGGACGGTCTCCCGGAAGGCGATCTTCGCCGGCGTGTGGTGGACGTCGACGCCGAACTTCGCTTTGAGCCGGCTCATCTGCACACCCAGGTGCGCCTCGCCCATGCCGTAGATCACGAGCTCGTGCGTCTCCTCGTTGCGGGCGACGTGGAAGGAGGGATCCTCCTCCCGGAGCCGAGCGAGTCCCGTGGCGAGCTTGTCCTCGTCGCCCTTGGTGGCGGGCGAGATCGCGTACGCGAGCAGCGGCTCGGGGAGCTCCACGGGTTGGAGCTGGACGGGGTCGTCTTTCGTTGACCAGGTGTCCCCGGTGTGGGAGGCCTGCAGCTTGGCGACCGCGCCGATGTCACCGGCCGGAACCTCGGCGATCGTCTCGTGTTCCTTCCCCTTCTGCGTGAACAGCTGGCCGAGCCGCTCCTCCGTGCTCTGCGTGGCGTTGTAGATGGAACCGTCCGGCCGGATGTGCCCGCTGAACACGCGGAACATCGTGACATGACCGACGAACGGATCCGAGACGGTCTTGAACACGAACGCCGTGGTGAGGCCGGCCGGATCGCACGGACGCTCCTTCTCCTCGCCCCCTTTCCCGATCACCGTGATCGCGCCTCGATCGAGCGGTGAGGGGAACTCCTCGACGATGAAGTCGAGGAGCCGGTCGATCCCGATCGCCTTCGCGGCCGACCCGACGAACACCGGCGCGAGACGCGCGGCGGCGAACCCCGCCTTCGCGCCGCTCACGATGTGCTCCTCCGGAAGCGAGCCCTGCTCCAGATACTCCTCGATCAATGCGTCGTCGGATTCAGCGACGGCCTCGACCAGCTTCTCGCGCGCGGGATCGGCCATCGCGTGGATGTCGTCGGGCCACTCGGACTCTTCGGCCATCGGTCCGCTCGGATAGCGATCGGCCTTCTCATGGAGGAGGTCAGCGATCCCACCGAACTCGTGCTCCTGACCGATCGGGAGCTCGAAGGGCGCGACCTGGTTCCCGAAGGACGACACGAGCTGGTCGAGCGTGCTCTGGAAGTCGGCGCGCTCGCGGTCGAGCTTGTTCACGAAGATCGCACGCGGCAGCCCTTCCTCCACGGCGAGCTCCCACGCGTACTCGGTCTGCACCTCGACGCCGTCGACGGCGCTGACCACGATGATCACGGCGTCCGCGGCGCGGATCGCGTTCCGGAGGTCACCGACGAAGTCCGCGGTGCCCGGCGCGTCGAGCGCGTTGATCTTGACGGCCTTCCACTCGATCGGCGTCATCGCGAGCGACACGGAGATCCCGCGCCGTTGCTCATCCGGATCGTGGTCCGAGACGGTGTTGCCGTCTTCGACGGTGCCCATCCGTGTGATGCCGCCGGACGCGAAGAGCATCGCTTCGAGGAGCGTCGTCTTGCCCGACCCTCCGTGGCCAACGAGCAGGACGTTTCTGATGTCCTTCGCGTCGTACGTGTTCAACGCGGCTCCTCCCGGTTGTGCACGGATCGCGGTCGCGGGGCCCGGTCGCGGGTTCCGGCATCCTATCGAGTTGCTACGCTCGCGCCCTTCCGATGGTGCGCTTCCAGCGACAGCCGCCGGGGACGGCGCTCACGCGGGCCGCCCTCCTGTCCGGCGCCGCGCTCGCCGCCGGCGCCGGGTGGTTCATCGTCGTCGGCGAGCTCTCTCGAGCGGGCGTCTTCGCCGGCGCGGGGGCGGCGCTCCTGCTGTTCGGCGGGCACCGTGCGAACCACGGCGAGGGCGGTCCGGTCGACCGGATGCTGACCGAGCTGCTCGATCGCGGATGGGACGCGGCCGTGTTGGGCCCGATCGCGTGGGTCTCGCGGAGCGCGTCGCCCGCCGTGGCGATCGGTGCGATCGTCGCGCTCTGCGCGAGCTTCTTGTCCTCGTACGTCCGGGCCCGTGGCGCCGCGCTCGGCTATTCACTCGAGGAGAGCCACGTCACGCGCGGTCTGCGGTACGCGCTCGTGACGACCGGCCTGCTGGTCGACGGTCTGTGGTGGGCCGTGTGGGCCGCGGCCGCGATGTCGGTCCTCGCGGCCGCCGTCCGCACGGGACAGGTCGCCCGCGAGGGGCGGACGTGAACCAGACGGCACCCTCGACCCCTCGTGAACGGGTCGCGTACCGCGCCTTCGCCACGGTCGGCTGGCTCGGCCGGACCCTCCCGACGCACGCCGGCCGGATGCTCTTCCGGTGGGCCGGGTCGCTCGCCTACCACATCGCACCGCGCGTCCGAGCCGTCGTGGCCGCCAATCAGGCGATGGTGCTCGGCAGGCCGGTTGACGACCCACTGGTGGAGGCCGCGACGAAGGAGGCGTTCCGCCGGTACGCGCGGTACTGGTTCGACGCGTTCGATGTCGTCGATTGGTCCGACGATCGGATCGGTGCGGCGTTCGCATGGGACGGGATCGAGCACCTGGCCGATCCGGTCACCGCGGGGACCGGCGTGATCGCCGTCCTCCCGCACATGGGGAACTGGGACGCCGCCGGTCGAGCGATGCTGCAGCGCGGCCTGCCGGTCGTTTCGGTGGCCGAGCGGCTCCGCCCGGAGGAGCTGTTCCGGCTGTTCCTCGAACATCGGCAGGCCCTCGGGATGACGATCATCGGTCTCGATCAGGACGGTCGGGTGGGCAGGGCGCTCACCTCGGCGCTCGCGGACAGCCGCGTGGTCGCGCTGGTCGCCGATCGCGACCTTACCGGGCGGGGCGTCGAGGTCGAGATGTTCGGAGGGCGTCGGAAGCTCCCCGCTGGCCCGGCGCTGCTCGCGCTGTCGAGCGACGCGCCGATCGTGGTCGCGTCGATCTACGAGACGCCGGCCGGCTGGCGCTGCGTCCTGCACCCGCTGGCGGAGGTGCCGCGGACCGGGAGCCGTCGCGAGGACGCGACGGCCATCACCCGTGAGATCGCCCGCGCGTTCGAGCGGGCGATCTCCGCGTCGCCACCGGACTGGCACCTGTTCCAGCCGGGGTGGTCCGACCGGGACGGAACGTGAGGGTCGCGCTCGCCTGCCCGTACGCGTGGGACGACGCCGGCGGCGTGCAGGTGCAGATCCGCGAGCTCGCGGAGCGGTTGCGCTCCCGGGGACACGACGTGATAGTCCTGACACCCGCGCGGCGCCCACCGGCCGAGCCGTACGTCGTACGGATCGGCCGGCCGATCGACATCCCGTACAACGCCTCCAACGCACCGATCGATCCCCGGCCGTGGTCGCGAGGCAGGATCCGCGACGTGCTCGGAGCGTTCGGCCCCGACGTCGTGCACGCGCATCAGCCGACGGCTCCGTCGACCGGGATGTGGGCCACGCTCGAGGCGCGCGCGCCGGTGGTGGGCACGTTCCATTCCGGGGCCACGCGCGCGCGCCTCTACGACCTCGCCGCGCCGCTGATCCGCCGGGTGGCGCGCCGGCTCGCGATCCGGATCGCCGTGTCCGAACGGGCGGCGGCGTTCGAGCGCTCCCGCATCGGCGGGCCGTTCGAGATCATCCCGAACGGGGTCGACGCGACGGCGTTCGCCGGAGCGGCTCCGGCCGACCTGGGCGCGGGGACCAAGCTCCTGTTCGTGGGTCGGCTGGACGAACGCAAGGGGTTCGCGGTTGCGGTGGAGGCTTTCCGGCGCCTGGTCGCGACGAGGGAGGACCTCCTCCTGGTCGTCGCCGGGGACGGGCCGCAACGCGACGTCGTCGATCGACTGCCCGCTGGGCATCGCGACCGCGTACGCATGCTCGGGACGGTCCCGCACGCCGAGCTGCCGGCGGTGGCCGCCGCGTGCGACCTCTACCTGGGTCCGGCGAGCGGCGGCGAATCGTTCGGCGTGGTCCTGGTCGAGGCGATGGCTGCGGGTCTGCCGGTGATCGCGAGCGACATCCCCGGCTACGACGAGGTCGTTCGTCGAGGGATCGACGGGCTGCTCGTCCCGCCGCGGGACCCCGCCGCGCTCGCGGTCGCGGCCGGCCGCGTCTTGGGCGATCCGGCGCTGGCCGAGCGGCTGGTCGCGGCCGGTCGCGACCGCGCGGCGACCTACGACTGGTCGGTCGTGGTCGAACGCCTGGAGGACGCGTACCGGCGAGCCCTGCAGCTCGGTCCGCCTTCGCTACGCTAGGCTCGTGCTCGGTCTGTGGATCGTCCTCGGGGTGGTTGCGCTGGCCACCGTATGGGCAGTGGTCGCGTACAACCGCCTGGTCACCTACCGCAACCGGGCGGAGGAGGGATGGTCGCAGATCGACGTCCAGCTCCGGCGGCGCTACGACCTGATCCCGAACCTCGTCGAGACCGTCCAAGGCTACGCGGCGCACGAACGCGAGGTGTTCGAGGAGGTGGCACGCGCGCGCTCGGCGGCGATCGGAGCCACCGGCGCCGCGGAGCAGGCTTCGGCGGAGAACGCGATCACCTCCGGTCTCCGCAAGCTCCTGGCGGTCGCCGAGAACTACCCGGACCTCAAGGCCTCGGCGAACTTCCTGGCACTCCAGGAAGAGCTGACCGGGACCGAGTCGAAGATCGCCTACGCGCGCCAGTACTACAACGAGCAGGTCCGGTTGCTGAACACCCGGATCCAGTCCTTCCCATCGAGCGCGATCGCCAACCTCTTCCACTTCGAGCGCCGCGAGTTCTTCGACATCGAGGACGCGGCCCGAGGGCCGGTGCGCGTCGACCTCGGGAGCACCACCCCCACGGAGCCGTAGTGCACGAACAGATCGCCGCGAACAAGCGCAAGACGGTGCTGCTGTTCATCGCGGCGATCGCGTTCACCGCGCTGATCGGCTACGCGATCGGTTTCCTGTTCTTCCAAGGCGGCGTCGTGGGGGTGGTGCTCGCGACGGTCCTCGCGGTCGCCCTCTCGCTCGGGTCGTATTTCGCCGGGGACCGGATCGTGCTGGCATCCACCGGCGCACGCGAGGTGACCGCCGAGCAGGAGCCGCGGTTGCACAACATCGTGGAGGGCATCGCGATCGCCGCGGGGGTCCCCAAGCCGCGCGTCTACGTCGTGCCCGAGCAGGCGCCGAACGCGTTCGCGACCGGCCGCAACCCGGAGCACTCCTCGATCGCGGTGACGCAGGGTCTGCTCGACATCATGAACCGCGTCGAGCTGGAAGGCGTGATCGGCCACGAGATGTCCCACGTGCTCGATCGAGACATCCTCGTCGGCACGGTGGTCGCGACGGTGGTCGGCGCGGCCGTGCTGATGTCCGAGTTCTTCATGCGGTCGTGGTTCTGGAGTGGCGGACGGATGGGCGGCCGCCGTGACGGCGGCGACGGCGGCGGCATCATCATGCTGGTCCTGTTCGCGGTGGGCATCGTGCTGTTGATCCTCGCGCCGCTCGCCGGACAGCTGATCAAGCTGTCGGTGTCCCGCAACCGTGAGTACCTGGCCGATGCGGAGGGTGTGCTGTTGACCCGCTACCCGCCCGGGTTGATCAGCGCCCTCGAGAAGATCCGCGACGCGCCGCACGCGATGCGATCCGCCAACAACGCCACCGCGCACCTGTGGCTCGAGCAGCCCTCGCGCGTGCCCGGGCAGGAGACGAGCACGATGGAGAAGCTCTTCTCGACCCATCCCCCGATCGAGGAACGGATCCAGCGTCTCAAGGAGATGTGAGCCCGTTGCGCGCGGGCACGGACGGCCCGATCGTCTCGGGTAGCTGGCGAACGCTGGCCGCGTACGGGCTCTCGCGCGTCTACGTGTTCGCCATCGCCACCGGCGTTGCGATCGCATCAAGGTTCTCCCTGCCGGAAGTCTTGTCTCGGTGGGACGGGGGCTGGTACCTCTCGATCGTCCGAGCCGGCTACCCGACGGTCGTCCCGAGCGGCACCGGTACCGATGTGTACAGCAGTCTCGCGTTCTTCCCCGGCTATCCCCTCCTGGTGCGTGTGCTTTCACGACCGATCGGGCTCTCGCCGGTGCTGGTGGGCGTCGTCGTCGCCACCACCGCCGGCGCCGGTGCGGCGATCGTTCTTCACCGCCTCGCGAGCGACCTCAGCGGAGACCCGACGGCCGATCGAACCGTCATCTTGTTCTCGTTCTTCCCGACCGCCTTCGTACTCTCGATGGTCTACGCCGACGCCCTCTTCCTCTTCTTCGCTGCGGTCTGCCTCGTGGCGTTGATCGAGCATCGATGGCTGCTGGCCGGCGTGGCGACCGCCGCGGCGTCGTCCGTGCGACCGACAGCCCTCGTCCTGGTCGCGTGTTGCGTCTGGGCTGCCGCCGAGGCCATCTATCGGCGACGTGAGTGGTTCGCGCTCGTCGCGCCAGCCCTGGCTCCGATCGGGGCGCTCGCCTACTTCGCATACTTGCGCGTGCACACCGGTGATGCGCTCGCGTTCGTCAAGGCGGAGGACCGTGGCTGGAACCGGCGGTTCGACTTCGGGGTATGGAACGTGCGAGCCGTCGTGGGTTACCTCGTAGATCGCCGCACGACCTTCCTGATCCTCGTCTTCGCCATCTTGCTGCTCGGTGCAGCGGTGGCGTTCTGGCTCATGCTGAGATGGCGACCCCCGGCGGTGATCGTCGTCTACGTGGCCGGCATCGTGGCGCTGACCGTTCTCGCGAGTCACCCCGTCTCGTTGCCCCGGTACCTATTGAGCGCATTCCCGCTGCTGATCCCGGTGGCAGACCGCGTCTCCGGGCGTCGATTCACGGTCCTGGTCGTCGTGTCGGCGGTGCTGCTCGGGATGCTGTTCACCGTCACGAGCGTGAGCTCGCACCTGCCTCCCTGACAGGCTCGGTCGAGGAAGGCGCACGGCGGAACGGCTAACCCGACACGTTGAAGACGTACAGTGCGTGCCGCAGGGGATCGCCCTTCGAGCGCCCGTCATACCCGTCCAGGACGTACAGCTGGCCGTTGATCAGCTCAACGGCCCGGCTGTCCCGCAGCCCGAAGGAGCTCACGGTGAACGTCCACCCGGCGACGAGCGTCTTCGAGCTCCAGTCGACACGAGAGACCACGGCGTCGTGCCTGGCGACCCAGAGGTCCGCTCCGTTGGGTGAGAAGCCCAAACCAAGGATCCCGAAGAGGTTCGGCACGCGGAAGATCGGCCCGACGACGTTGGTCTCGAAGTCGTAGGTCCTGAGTTCCTTGCGGACCCCGACGTAGACCTTGTTGTCCGTGGGGCTCCACGCGCTCGCCGTGAAGTCGCTTCCCGTCGGAAGCGGTTGATATGAGTCGAGCTGGAAGTTACCGGAGACGCGGCTCAGGCGGAAGGCCGTGGGGAGGACCGACGTGTCGCAGCATTTCCCGGAGAACACGTACAAGCGATCGGTCAAAGCGTCGTACGCCATGCTTTCGATGTCGCGGTCCCGGTTGCTGCCCGCTGCCGGGCCGCCCCCGAATCGAAGCGTCGCCTCGAAGCTGGGGCCGCTGATCGTTCGCTTCCAGGCACCGGTGCTCGCGTTGACCTCATAGATCGCCCGGCCGTTGTCGTCAGCGAGCCAGATGGAATTGTCTCGCAGGACGTAGGCGCTTCCCTCGGCGTCCTTCACCGAGACTGACGAGCCATCGAACGGTGATGTGTGGATCGTGCGAGCCAGTTGGAGACTCGGACTCGCGAGAGCCGCGCCCGCCGAAGCGGCGACCCAGAGCACGGCCACTACGAGCGCAGAGCCAACGACGGCAGGACCACGCGAGGATCTCTTCGGGTTCATCGACAGCCTCCAGGCCTGGATGGGTGTTCCTCGGGCGACGGTACCCCACGTCGAGCCCTGGGAACTGAGACGTCCGTCGTAGTTCGCGTGGTCCAATCGTCGTGGTTGGTCCGCGATCCGGGCGTTCAGGCCTCGGCTACACTGACATCGTCCATCGACGAGGAGGCGATCGCGTGCAGCGCGAGACGGGCACCTTCACCGTGAAATCGGGGCTGGCGGAGATGCTCAAGGGTGGCGTCATCATGGACGTCACCACGGCGGACCAGGCCAAGATCGCCGAAGACGCCGGCGCGTGCGCCGTGATGGCCCTCGAACGGGTCCCCGCGGACATCCGGAAGGAAGGCGGGGTCGCCCGCATGGCCGACCCGACGAAGATCGACGAGATCAAGGCCGTCGTATCGATCCCCGTGATGGCGAAGGCTCGCATCGGCCACTTCGTCGAAGCACAGGTCCTCCAGGCCCTCGGGGTCGATTACATCGACGAATCCGAGGTGCTGACGCCGGCCGACGAGCAGTACCACATCGACAAGTGGGCGTTCACGGTCCCGTTCGTGTGCGGCTGCCGGAACCTCGGCGAGGCGCTGCGCAGGATCGCGGAGGGCGCGGCGATGATCCGCACGAAGGGCGAGGCAGGCACCGGCAATGTCGTCGAGGCGGTTCGTCACGAGCGAGCGCTGCTCAGTGACATCGCGGATTGCACGCAGCTCCGTCCCGAGCAACACGTCACGAAGGCGAAGGAGCTGGGTGCGCCGGTGGAGCTCGTCCGGATGGTCGCCGAGACGGGCCGGCTCCCCGTCGTCAACTTCTCGGCCGGCGGGATCGCAACGCCTGCGGACGCCGCGCTGATGATGCAGCTGGGCGTCGACGGCGTCTTCGTCGGCTCAGGCATCTTCAAGTCCGAGGATCCCGCGACCATGGCGCGCGCGATCGTCGAGGCGACGACCCACTTCCAGGACCCCGACGTGCTGGCGAAGGTCTCGCGTGGCTTGGGCGAGCCGATGCACGGGCTCGAGATCGAGACGCTCCAGACGCGGTTGCAAGATCGCGGCTGGTAGTCGCGGAGCTCGTCGATGAAAGCGGGTGTCCTGGCACTGCAAGGTGACTTCCGCGAACACGCTCGCGTGTTCGCGGAGGCCGGCGCCACGCCCGTCGAGGTCCGCCTGCCGGCAGACCTCGACGGCGTCGACTGCCTCGCGATCCCGGGTGGGGAATCCACCACGATCGGCAAGCTCGCGCGCGCCTACGATCTGGTCGAGCCGATCCGTGAGCGCGCGCGTGCGGGCATGCCGATCCTCGGCACGTGCGCGGGGATGATCGTGCTCGCGCGGGAGGTCGAGGGCGGCGAAGCGCTCTTCGGGCTGATGGACATCTCCGTTCGCCGCAACGCCTACGGCCGCCAGGTGGACTCGTTCGAGGCCGACATCGACGTGCGGGGGATCGACCATCGCGTCCGCGGCGTCTTCATCCGGGCGCCGTGGATCGAGCGGATCGGGGACGGGGTCGATGTGCTGGCCGAGTTCGAGGACCGGCCCGTCGTCCTGGAGCAAGGGCACCTCCTCGCGACGTCGTTCCACCCGGAGCTCGTCGGTGAGACGGGGCTCCACGAGTACCTCCTGCGGAAGGTGTGACCCGTGTCGGGCCATTCGAAGTGGGCGACGATCAAGCGCAAGAAGGGTGCGGCGGACGCCAAGCGGTCCAACATGTTCGCGAAGCTCCTCCGGGCGGTGGAGGTCGCTGCGAGGGAGGGTGGCGGGAACATCGAGGGCAACATGACGCTCGCCTCCGCGGTCGAGAAGGCGCGCAGCTTCTCCGTCCCGAGCGAGAACATCGACCGAGCGATCAAGCGCGGGACCGGTGAGCTCGACGGCGGCGCCCGGTACGAAGAGATCACGTACGAGGGGTACGCACCGGGCGGGATCGCGCTCGTCGTGGAGGCCCTGACGGACAACCGCAATCGAACGGCTCAGGAGGTCCGGCACGCGTTCACGCGCAACGGCGGGAACCTGGGGGAGACGGGATCGACGTTGTGGATGTTCCAGCGCAAGGGCGTGATCGTGGTCGACAAAGCGGTCGCCCCGGATGAGGACGTGTTGCTCGACCTCGCGCTGCAGGGCGGCGCCGAGGATCTCGCCGACTCCGAGTCGTCGTGGGACATCGTCACGGATCCTCAGGACTTCAAGGCGGTCGAGGCCGCGCTGCGTGGAGCGGGCGTCCAGGCCTCCTCGGCCGAGATCTCATTGGTGCCCACCACCTCGATCCCCGTCGAGGGTGGCGAGGCCCGCCACGTGCTGCAGTTGATCGACGCGTTGGAGGAGCTCGACGATGTCCAGAACGTCTACGCCAACTTCGACATCCCCGAAGAGGTCATGGCGTCCCTCTGAGCGATCCCTGGCCCGTTCGCCCCTCGGAACCGCCCCGACAGCCGTTGTACCGCCGAAAGGATCCGCCTCCCTGCCGGGCGGTCGTTGCTCGGCGCGGATGGGAACCCTAGACTGCGCGAACAGATGTTCGATTCCTGCGTTCTCGGCGTCGATCCCGGAGTCGCGAACGTCGGGCTCGCGATCGTCGCACGGGCGGATCGGAAGATCTCGCTGGTGTGGGCGTCGACCGTCCGGACCCCGTCGGATCTCGCCGGACCGTCGCGGCTCCGCCGGCTCGCCGACGAGGTCGACGCCGCGATCGGGTCGTACGCGCCGGACGCCGTCGCGATCGAGCGACTCGCGTGGAACCGCAACCAGGTGAGCGCCCTCCAGGTGGCGCGGGCGACCGGGGCCATCATGGTCGCGGCCGACCGAGCGGGCCTGGCGGTCGAGGAGTACGGACCGAACGAGGTGAAGATCGCGATCACCGGGGCCGGGAACGCCGACAAGCATCAGGTTCGCGACGCGCTCGTCCGGATCCACGGGCTGCGCGACTGTCCGGTCCAGGCGGACGCGGTCGACGCGGTCGCCATCGCGCTCACGCATCTGATGGGCTCGCGCATGCGCGCCGCGGCTCGCAACCAGATCCCGATCCGGACGCGATCGGTGTCGCGATGATCGCGTTCCTCGAGGGCGAGGTCGTCGAGAAGTCGGCAACGCACGTGGTGCTCGCGGTCGCCGGCGTCGGGTACGACGTCGCCGTCCCGACCGCGGTGGTCGCCGGCCTTCCACCGGTCGGCGGGATCACCCGGATCCACACACGGTTGGTCGTCCGCGAGGACTCCTTGACGCTCTATGGGTTCTCCACGACCGACGAGCGCGAGTTGTTCGATCAGCTCACCGGCGTGACCGGCGTCGGTCCCAAGGTTGCGCTCAGCTTCCTCTCGGCCCTTCGACCGGATGCGATCCGCCGCGCGGTGGTCGCGGGCGATGCCGCGACGCTCACGGTCGTTCCTGGCGTCGGCAAGAAGGTTGCCCAGCGCGTCGTGCTCGACCTTCGGGACAAGCTCGGCGGCGAGTCGGAGCTCGTCGCCGAAGGCCCCCTCGCAGACGTGCGCGACGCCCTGCTGCAGCTGGGCCTCACGCCCGTCGAAGCCTCCGAGGCGTTGCGCGGCATGGAGGTCGATGGCAAGCCGGTCGAGGATCTCCTCCGCGAAGCGCTCCAACAGGTGGGACGATGAGCGACGTGGTGGACCTGACCGGCCCGGACCCCGAACCGTCCGAAGACCGCGTGACCGAGGCAGCCGTGCTCGCTCCGGAGGACCACGAGCTGGACATCGCCCTCCGCCCCCGCTCGCTGGCAGAGTTCGTGGGGCAAGACCGTGTGAAGGAACAGCTCGCGTTGCTCCTTCAGGCGGCGCGCGAACGGGGCGAGCCTGTCGATCACCTCTTGTTCAGCGGGCCTCCGGGGCTCGGGAAGACCACGCTCGCCCAGATCGTGGCGCACGAGATGGCGGCCGGGTTCCAGCCAACCTCCGGGCCCGCGCTCGAGCGCCCGAGCGACCTCGCGGCGATCCTGACGAACCTCGGTGAGGATGACGTGCTCTTCGTCGACGAGATCCACCGGATGCCGCGGCCCGTCGAGGAGGTGCTGTATCCGGCGCTCGAGGACTTCACCCTGGACGTGGTGCTCGGCAAAGGTCCGACCGCGCGCTCGATCCGGCTGGACTTGCCGCGGTTCACCCTGATCGGCGCCACGACCCGTCCGGGTCGGATCACTCTGCCGCTCCGCGAGCGGTTCGGGTTCAGTCCGCGTCTGGACTATTACGACGTCGAAGACCTGGAACAGATCGTGCTCCGGAGCGCGGGGATCCTCCAGGTCGGCGCGGACGCCGAGGGGGCTCGCGAGATCGCGCGTCGATCGCGCGGGACCCCGCGGATCGCCAACCGGCTCCTCCGGCGGGTCCGTGATGTGGCCGAGGTCCGGCACGACGGCCGAGTGACCGGCGACATCGCGCGGGCGGGCCTCGCGGTGTTCGAGGTCGACGAACTGGGCCTCGACCGGCTGGATCACGCTGTGCTCGACGCCGTGATCGACAAGTTCTCCGGGGGGCCGGTGGGTCTGACCACGCTCGCAGCCGCCGTCGGCGAAGAACCGGACACGGTGGAAGACGTCGTCGAGCCCTATCTGATCCAATTGGGATTCATCCAGCGAACGCCGCGCGGCCGTCTCGCGACCGAGCGAGCCTACGCACACGTCGGCCGCGCGCCACGCGGCCGCCTGCCGATCTGACCCGCCGCGGCTCGACCCCGCAGGTAGACTCGGTCCTCGTCGCATCGGACGGACCCCGACCCATCCAAGCACGTGAAAGGAACCCCATGTACTCCCTCCTCGCGCAGAGCTCTTCGGGCGGAAGCGGCTTCGTCACGCTTCTCGTCTTCGCCCTCCCGCTCGGCCTGCTCTTCGTGTTCATGCGGAACCAGCAGAAGCGGGTGCGGAACCAACAGGCCCTCCAGCAGGCGGCCGAGGTGGGTGACGAGGTCCTCACGACGTCTGGGATGTTCGGCACGATCGTCGACGAGGATGAAGAAGAAGGCACCGTCACTGTGGAGATCGCCCCGGGGACGCAGGTCAAGATGGTCCGCGCCGGGATCGCCCGCCGCATCACCGAGGACGACGTCGACGACGACGAAGACGACGACGACACCGACGAGGAGGTCGCCCAGCAGCACGACGACGGGCCCGACGAGAACGCGGCGGGCCCGATCCGATCGTGAGCGAGCCTGACGCCATCGGAACCCCCGAGGGCGCGCCTGTTCCCGAGGTCCCCGCGCCGGAGCCCGCTTCTCCCGACCTCGCAAGCATCACCCTCGAAGATGTCCAAGCAGATCCCGAGCTCTCGCTCTACATCGCGTCGGCCGACCGCGTGATGGATGCGATGGGCTACACGGAGCACGGCTTCCGGCACGCGAACCTCGTCGCCAAGATCGGCTACCAAGTCCTGCACCGGCTCGGATACACCGAGCGTGAGGCGCAGCTCGCCTGCGTCGCCGGATACCTGCACGACGTCGGGAACGCGCTCGCGCGCGACGCCCATGGTCAGACCGGCGGGGTCCTCGTGTACCACAGCCTCCGTGACCGGGTGGACGGGGCCGATCTCATGCCGATCATCGCCGCGATCGCTAATCACGAGGAGGCAGAGGGCACGGCGGTCTCACCGGTCTCCGCGGCCGTGATCCTGGCGGACAAATCCGACGTGCATCGCAGCCGCGTACGCAAGGCAGTGAACGTCGACCGCGACATCCACGACCGCGTCAACTACGCGGTCGAACAGAGCTTCCTACGGGTAGACTCCGACGCCCGCACGGTCAGCCTCGAGCTGACGATCGATACCACCATCAGCCAGGTCATGGAGTACTTCGAGATCTTCCTCGGGCGCATGCAGCTGTGCCGCTTCGCGGCAGAAGCGATCGAGGCGCGGTTCCGGCTGGTGATCAACGGACAGGAGCTGTTGGCGTGAAGCGGAGCCGGGGACTGTGGATCTCGGTGATCTTCGTGGCGGTCTTGGTGGTGGCATCCACGCTCTCGCTCGCCTTCGGCGTGTTCAAGCCCGTGCTCGGGCTCGATCTGGAGGGCGGCCTCGCCGTGATCCTCTCGGCGCCGGCGGGCACGGATCAGGGCACCATGAACCAGGCCCTCGAGAACATCCGGAACCGTGTGGACGCCTTCGGGGTCGGCGAGCCCGACATCTTCCTGTCGGGGAACACGATCGAGATCCAGATCCCGGGTCTGTCGAACAGCACCGTGCAGCAACAGAGCACGGACAGCTACTGCATCGAAGATCCGAGCGGGAACAGCTATGGCTGCTCGGCGGATCAATCGGTCGCCCAAGAGGCGCTCAAGGGGTTCACCGTTGGCTCGCAGGCCACCCAGGTATGCCTGCTGGACGCGAGCGGCGCCCAGCTCCAGTGCTACGCCTCGCAGGAGGAGGCCGATACGGCGAAGGGTGGGATCACCTCGGCTCCGAAACAGAGCGCGACGCCGTCGGCGAGCGCCTCGGCGTCGTCATCGGCCTCGGCTTCGGCGTCGCCGACCGTCGGCCCGCCGCCGGGGGCGTCGGAGTACTGCCTGACGGACATCGGGAACACCGAGCTGAAATGCTATCCGTCGCGGGGCGACGCCGAAACGGCTCGCAAGGGCATCACCTCCAAGGTCACGAAGACGACGTGGTGCATCCAGGCACCGACGACGTCGTCGAGCCCGAGTGCGACCCCCACGCCAACGCCGAGCGCCTCGGCGTCGCCTTCGAAGAAGGCGAAGGCGAGCGCGTCCGCCAGCCCATCGGCATCCTCCGCACCGGCCACCGCGTACACCGAACTGGATGTCAGCGGGGCCCAGCCCTTGCCCTGCGACTTCACGACGAAGCAAGCAGCGGAGACCGCGCTCGCTGCTTACACGACGCCGCACGTGACGACGCAGTACTGCGTGTACAGCTCGCAGAACGAGAACCTGGGCTGCTACACGACGCAGGCCGCCGCGGCCCAGCGCCAGCGCGAGACGGGGCAACAGTCCCTGCTCGACCTGATCGGGAAGACCGCGCGCCTCGAGGAGCGGCCGACCCTCCAGATCGTGGCGCCGACCGATCCGAGCTACGCGTCGATCCCTGTCACGTGCTCCACACCGCAGGAGCAAGCATCGAAGGACTGCCAGGGCGCCGCGCAGGACCAGAAGGACGTCTGGTACTTCTCGGACGCCGCCGGCTCGCCGCCCAACTCGAAGGCGCATCTGGGCCCGGTCGTGATCATCGGGAGCAACATCACGAAGGCTTCGGCCCAGCTGACCGGTGGCACTCAGACCGACCCCATCACGCAGTGGGCGGTGGCGTTCACCCTCGACGGCCCGGGGGCCAGCAAGTTCGGTGCGGCCACGACCGCTGCCGTGAACCAGCCGCCCCCGACGAACCAGATCGCGATCGCGGTCGACCGGAGGATCATCTCCAACCCCGTCGTGCAGAGCCCCATCACCGCGGGCAACGGCATCATCACCGGGAACTTCACCGAGCAGCAGGCCAAGGACCTCGCTTCCCTCCTGAACGCGGGTGCCCTCCCGGTCGAGCTGACGCGGCAGTCGGTCCGTACCGTCAGCCCGACGCTCGGTGAGCAGTCCTTGAAGCAAGGCGTCGTCGCCGGCATCGCGGGGTTGATCCTGCTGTTCCTCTACCTCTTGCTGTACTACCGGCTGCTCGGCATCGTCGCGTGGTTCGGGATGACGATCTGGGCGATCCTGGCCCTCGCCCTGATCTCGATCGCCGGCAAGAGCTTCGGGTACGCGCTCTCGCTCGCCGGCGTCGCCGGGCTGGTGATCTCCCTCGGTGTCACGGCGGACTCGTACATCGTGTTCTTCGAACGATTGAAGGACGAGGTCCGCGCGGGCCGCACCCCACGGGCGGCCGTCCAGCCCGCGTTCAAGCGTGCGTTCCGGACGATCGTGGCGGCCGACATCGTCACCGGGATCGCGGCCGCGGTCCTCTACCTCACGGCGGTGAGCTCGGTACGAGGGTTCGCCCTCACGCTCGGGGTCGCGACCGCCCTCGACCTGTTCGTCGTCTACTTCTTCAAGCGCCCGACCGTGTTCCTGATCTCCAAGACCACGAGGCTCGTGGAGATGCGCGGCTTCGGGCTGACGTCCGCAACGGCGGCCGACCACACCGCGCTCGACACCACGGCGGAGCCGGACGTATGACCTTCCGGGAGTTCTTCGACGTCTACCGGGGGTACCGGATCCCCCGGTTCAAGCTGATCGAGCACCGCAACTGGTGGTTCACCTTTTCGGGCATCCTGATCGTCCTGTCGGTGCTCGGGATCGCGATCCGCGGGTTCAACTACTCGATCGACTTCGAGGGAGGGGCGCAGATCTCGTACCCGCTGCACACCGGGGAGACGGTTCAAGACGTCGAGGCGACCCTCGCGAAGTACGGCCTCACCGGCGAGGTCCAGGTCGTGAGCGGTGACTCCGTCGCGATCCGAACCGAGTCCCTCACCGGTCTGCAGGATTCCGCGAAGCTCCTCAACGATCTCGCCTCGCAAGCGGGGATCGCGAACACGGATATCAACGTCGAGGACATCGGTCCGACGTGGGGGTCGGAGATCTCGAAGAAGGCGGTCCGGGGGCTGATCCTGGTGCTCGTCGCGATCGGGCTCTACATCGCGTTCCGGTTCGAGTGGACGATGGCCGCGGGCGCCATGATCGCCCTCGTCCACGACGTCACGATCACGGCCGGCGTCTACGCATTGACCGGGCGGGTCGTCACGCCGGAGACGGTGATCGCGATCCTCACGATCCTCGGGTTCAGCCTCTACGACACGGTCGTGATCTACGACAAGGTCAAGGAGAATACGGAGTCGGCGGCGCTCCTCGCGCGCATGGGGTACACCAAGGTCGTCGACCTGTCGCTCAACCAGACGGTGATGCGATCGGTGAACACATCGCTGGTCGTGCTGCTCCCGATCCTGTCGCTGCTGCTGTTCGGCGGCGAGACCCTGAAGAACTTCGCGTTCGCGATGTTCGTCGGGGTCGCGATCGGCGCGTATTCGTCGATCTTCATCGCCGCCCCGGTGCTCGTGATCCTCAAGGGCCGTCAGATGGCCAAGCGGACGCCGCAGCGGGTCCCGGGCCGGCCGGGCGCGCCGCGCCCGCGGCCGGCCCGGGTCCCAGCGGCCGACGGAGCGGAGATCGCGATCGCGTCCGACGCCGCGGCGCGGAGCGCGACCGCGAAGCAGGGCGGCGGGGGTGCGCGCCCTCGCGCGGGTCAGAAGCGGCGCCCGCCGGCCAAGCGCAAACGGAGGTAGCCGTGGAGATCGACCAGATCAAAGCCCTGATCCGCGACGTCCCCGACTTCCCGGAGCCCGGCATCGTCTTCAAGGACATCACGCCGGTGCTCGCGGATCCGATCGCGTTCTCGACCATCGTCGACCTCATCGTCGTCCACTTCGGCCGCGGCAACGTCGACAAGGTGGTCGGCATCGAGGCGCGCGGCTTCATCCTCGCAGCCCCGGTCGCCTACCACTTCGGTGCGGGGATCATCCCGGTCCGGAAGAAGGGGAAGCTTCCCTCCGAGACGATCGGCCAGGAGTACGCCCTGGAGTACGGCACGGCATCCCTCGAGATCCACAAGGATGCGGTCCGTCCGGGCGAGCGCGTCCTGGTGGTGGACGATGTCCTCGCGACCGGCGGGACCGCGCAGGCCGCGGCCACCTTGGTGGAAGGGATCGGCGGCAAGGTCTGCGGCATCGCCTGCCTGATCGAGCTCGACTTCCTCCACGGACGCGACAAGGTGCGGGACTACGACCTCCTGACCTTGATCCGTTTCTGAGGCCGGCTGCGGAGTCGCCGCGGACGCCCGCCGTACACTGACGGTGTCCGTGGACAGCAAGGAAGACCTCCAGCTCGAAACGCCGCCGTCGCCTCCGCCGCAGAAGCGAAGCGGACGGCTTCCCATCCCACGCCTGCGTCGCGGCGACTCCTCGCCTCCCGCCGGGCTTCCGACCCTGCTGAAGAACGTCCGGTCCTACAACCCCAAAGGCGACCTGCGTGGGCTCGAGGATGCCTACCGCGTCGCGGAAGAGGCGCACGAGGGTCAGGTCCGGAAGTCGGGCGAGCCCTTCATCGAGCATCCCCTGGCGGTCGCCGAGATCCTCGCCGACCTGCGGCTGGACACCACCACCCTCACGGCCGCGCTGCTGCACGACACGGTCGAGGACACGGAGGTCACCCTCGGCCGTATCCAGCAAACGTTCGGCGAGGACGTGGCGCGCATCGTCGACGGGCTGACGAAGCTCGACCGGCTCGAGTTCCGGACCCGGGAGCTGGCGCAGGCCGAGAACGTCCGCAAGATGATCGTGGCGATGGCGGGCGACATCCGCGTCCTGCTGATCAAGCTCGCCGACCGGCTCCATAACATGCGGACCGTCCAGGCGCTGTCGCCGGGGAAACAGCGGCGGATGGCGACCGAGACGCTCGAGATCTATGCCCCGTTGGCCAACCGGCTCGGTGTGCAGGAGGTGAAGTGGGAGCTCGAGGACCTGTCGTTCAAGACGCTGCATCCCGGGCCGTACAAGGAGATCGCCCGGTTGGTGGAAGCTCGCCGAGACGAGCGGCGTGCGCTGATCGACGAGCTCACCGACTCGATCCGCCAGAAGCTGAAGGAGCTCGGGGTCAAGGCGGACGTGGAGGGTCGTCCGAAACACCTGTACTCGATCTACGAGAAGATGGTGATCCGCGGCAAGGAGTTCGAGGAGATCTACGACCTCGTCGGGATCCGGATCCTCGCCGGGTCGCTCCGCGACTGCTATGCGGCGCTGGGCGCCGTTCATTCGCTCTGGAAGCCGATCCCCGGACGGTTCAAGGACTATGTCGCGATGCCCAAGTCGAACATGTACCAGTCCTTGCACACGACGGTCCTTGGACCCAACGGGACACCGCTCGAGATCCAGATCCGGACGCGGGACATGCACCGCACCGCGCAGTACGGGATCGCGGCGCACTGGCGGTACAAGGAGGGTGGCAAGCAATCGAAGGACGTGGCCGACCTGGCGTGGCTCGGACAGATGATGGACTGGCTGAAGGACATGGCCGACCCGCGGGAGTTCATGGAGGGCCTGCGGATCGACCTATCCGGCGGACGCGTGTTCGTCTTCACGCCCAAAGGGGACGTGATCAACCTGCCCCAAGGCGCGACGCCGGTCGACTTCTCCTACGCGATCCACACCGAGGTCGGGCATCGGACGATCGGCGCGAAGGTCAACGGGAAGCTCGTCCCGCTGGACTACGAGCTCCGTACGGGCGACTCGGTCGACGTCCTCACCTCGAAGGCGCAGGGGGAGGGGCCGTCGCAGGACTGGCTCCAGTTCGTCGCGACCCCGCGCGCGCGGAACAAGATCCGGCAATGGTTCGCTCGGGGGCGCCGTGAGGATGCGCTCGACCAGGGGAAGGACCTCCTCCAACGGCAGATGCGCAAGCAGAACCTCTCCTTCAAACGGCTGACCACGGAAGAGGCGCTCGAGCAGGTCGCGACGGATCTGAAACAGCCCGACCTCGATGCGTTGTACGTCGCGGTCGGGGAAGGCCACGTGTCACCGCAATCGGTCGTCGCCCGGTTGTCGAGACAGCTGAGCGGCAGCGCGGAGGAAGACGTGACCGACGTTCCGCTCGCGCGTCCCGTCCGCATCACCCAACCCGACGTCGCCCGGGGCGTCATGGTCAAGGGACTCGGCGACGTCTGGGTTCGGCTCGGCCGGTGCTGCACGCCGGTGCCGGGCGATCAGATCGTGGGCTTCGTGACGCGCGGGCAAGGGGTCTCGGTGCACCGTGCCGACTGCCCGAACGTGAAGACCCTTCGGCGGGAACCCGAGCGCATGATCGAGGTCTCCTGGGCAGAAGGGAAGTCGACGTCGTTCGTCGTAGCGATCCAGGTCGAGGCGCTCGATCGAACCCGGCTCCTGTCGGACATCGCCACGATGCTCTCGGACCAGCACGTCAACATCCTCTCGGCCAACTCGTCCACCGGGCGCGATCGCATCACGAGGCTCCGCTTCAGCTTCGAGCTCGCGGACATCACGCACCTGTCCTCGTTGCTCGCGTCGGTGAAGCGTGTCGAGAACGTCTACGACGCGTACCGCGTGGTCCCGAGCTAGATGCGCATCCTGCTGCAGCGGGTGTCGCGCGCGACCGTCTCGGTCGATGGAGAGGCGATCTCGTCCATCGGCATCGGCTACGTGCTCCTCGTCGGCGTCGGACGTGGTGACGAGACGTCCCAGGTCGACCGGCTGGCCGACAAGATCGTGGGTCTCCGGATCTTCCGCGACGCCGATGGGAAGACGAACCTGCCGATCGCGGACGTGGACGGCGAGGCTCTGGTCGTGTCCCAGTTCACGCTCTACGCCGATACCCGCAAGGGTCGCCGGCCGTCGTTCGTATACGCGGCGGATCCTGGGGAGGCGGAAGAGCTGGTGGAGGCGTTCGCCCAAGCGCTGGAGACGCGTGGTCTGAAGGTGGGCAGAGGCGTCTTCGGCGCCGAGATGGAGGTGGAACTGGTGAACGATGGGCCGTTCACGATGTGGCTCGATGCGCAGGCGCCGTGACCGAGGAGCGTCGAAGCGTCTCGTCGGGTTCCCCGTATGAAGCGACGATCGGGTTCAGCCGCGCCGTCCGCGTCGGTGATCGCGTGGTCGTCTCCGGGACCGCCCCGATCATGCCCGATGGCAGCGTCGATCCCGACCCGGCCGCCCAGGCTCAACGGTGCTTCGAGATCATCGCCCGGGCCCTGGCCGAGGCCGGCGCGACCGTCCCGGACGTGGTGCGGACCCGGATCTACCTCGTCGATGCCGGAGACGCCGAGGCGATCGGGGCGGTTCACGGGACGGTCTTCGGGGACGTGCGCCCGGCGTCGACGATGATCGTCGTCGCCGGGCTCCTCGATCCCCGCTGGAAGGTCGAGGTGGAGGTCGAGGCGGTCGTCCCGTGAGCGCGGGCCGCGTCAGCGGCCCGCGCGAACCCCTCCGGTAGCATGGCCACTCCATGTACCTCGACGTCTTCGATCGCAACCCGTACGGGACGGATTGCTGGCTCCTAGCGGCCGACGGGACGGATCAGGCGGTCGTCATCGACCCCGGTTTCGAGCCGGAGGCGGTTCATGCGCTCTTGGATGCCGCGGGCAAGACACCCGCCGCCGTGCTCCTCACGCACGCCCATCTGGATCACGCGGGCACCGCGGGTGTCTTCGCCGGGGACGGGATCCCCGTGTTCTGTCATCCGGCGGACGCCCTCGCGTTCACGGATCCGGTGGCATGGCGACGCGATGGGTTCCCCAACCCGCTGGAACCCGTCAAGGATCTGCGCTCGGTCGAAGACGGCGATGTCCTTCGGCTCGCGGGCGTCGACGTGGAGGTCTGGCACACCCCCGGCCACACGCCGGGTCATTGCATCTTCCGCGTCGACGGTGACGTGCTGGTCTTCTCGGGCGACCTCGTCTTCGCGGGTTCGGTCGGACGGTCGGATTTCGCGAACTCGGATCCGGCGCAGATGCGCCGCAGCCTCGAGCGGTTCCTGACGCTTCCCGACGGGCTGCGCGTGCTTCCCGGGCACGGTCCGGACACAACGGTCGGGCGTGAGCGCGCGACCAACCCGTACCTGCGGGAGCTCGCCTGATGTCGTTCCAACCCCCGCGCGGAACGCAGGACGTCCTGCTCGACGACGCCGATCAGCTGCACGCCCTGTACGAGGCCTCGCACACGACGGCCCGGCTGTTCGGGTTCCGGTACGTGGAAACGCCGACCTTCGAGCACACGGAGCTCTACGTGCGCACCTCCGGGGAGACGTCCGACGTTGTCACGAAAGAGATGTACACGTTCCAAGACAAAGGGGGGCGATCGGTCACGCTCCGGCCGGAGAGCACGGCCGGGGTGGTACGCGCGTATCTCGCCCACGCGCACGACCTGCCGACACCGTTCAAAACGTACTACGTGGGGCATCACTTCCGACTCGGCAGGCCGCAGGCGGGCCGCTTTCGCGAGTTCCGCCAGTTCGGGGTCGAGATCGTCGGCGTCGGCGGTCCCGAGGCCGACGTCGAGGTCCTGGCGCTGGGCGAGCGGTTCGCTCGGGAACGTGGGCTCCGAGCCTACGCGCTGCATCTGAACTCGATCGGGGATGCGCAGTGCCGCCCCGCGTATCGCGAGGAGCTGATCCGCTATTTCGAGCCGTACCTCGATCAGCTGGACGAGGATTGCCGCGTGCGGCTCGGGAAGAATCCGCTCCGCGTCTTCGACTGCAAGGTCGACGGCCGGAAGGACTTCGTGCTTGCCGCTCCGACGATCGTGGACCACTTGTGCGGTCCCTGCAGCGAGCACTTCGGTGCGGTCCGGTCCGGCCTCGACGAGGCGGGCGTCCGCTACGAACTGGATCCCCGGCTCGTTCGCGGCCTCGACTACTACACCCGGACGGCCTTCGAGTGGATCTCGACGAACGAGGCCTCCACGCAGGCCGCGACGTTCAACGCCGGGGGCCGCTACGACGGTCTGGCCGAGACGCTCGGCGGACCGGCGACCCCCGGCGTCGGATTCGCGCTCGGGCTCGATCGCGTGGGGCTGGCGATGGATCGTGAGGGTGTCCCGCGGCCGGCAACGCGCGCGACCCGGTGCTTCGTGGTCGCCGTGGGCGAGGGCGACGCGCGCGCGGCCGCCCGCCGGCTCGTCGAGGAGCTCCGCGACGCCGGTGTGCCGGCGGAGCGTTCGTACGAGGATCGGCCCCTGAAAGCGCAGCTCAAGATGGCGGATCACGCCGGGGCGGCGTTCGCGGCGATCGTGGGGGAGCGCGAGCTCGCGTCCGGTGTCGTGACCCTCCGGCGACTCGCGGACGGCGAGCAAGAGACCGTCGCGACCGAGCAGCTCGCGGAGCGACTCGTCGGGGAGGAACGATGACGGATCCTGCCGCGATGGCCACCGGGATGCGGACGCACATGTGCGGCGAGCTCCGCCTGGCGCACGCGGGCGACCAGGTAACCCTCTGCGGCTGGGTCGCCCACCGACGCGACCACGGGGGTGTGACCTTCGTGGACCTGCGCGACCGAGAGGGTGTGGTGCAGGTCGTGTTCCATCCGGACGACGCTCCCGACGCGCACGCGGTGGCGCAGGAGCTCCGCGGCGAGTGGGTCGTGCGGATCACCGGGGCCGTCCGCGAGCGCCCCTCCGGTATGGCGAACGACGATCTGGCGACCGGCGCGGTCGAGGTCGCGGTTGGGTCGGTGGAGGTGCTCAACCGCGCGGAGACACCGCCGTTCGTGATCGAGGATCGGATCGAGGCCGATGAGTTGCTCCGGCTCGAGTATCGGTACCTCGACCTGCGACGACCCGAGATGACGCACGCGCTGCGCTTGCGTCACGAGATCAACCGGACGATCCGCGAGCACATGGACCCGCTGGGGTTCCTCGAGGTGGAGACGCCGGTCCTGACGACCGCCACCCCCGAGGGCGCACGTGACTTCCTGGTGCCCTCACGCATGTTCCCAGCATCGTTCTACGCCCTCCCGCAGTCTCCTCAGCAGCTCAAGCAGCTGCTGATGGTCGCCGGCCAGGACCGCTACTATCAGATCGTCCGATGCCTCCGGGACGAGAAGCCGCGTGCCGACCGCGGTCTGGAGTTCACGCAACTCGACGTCGAGATGTCGTTCGCCGACGAAGAGGACATCGTGGCGGTGATCGAACCGCTCTACGCTCGGATCGTTCGGGAGACCCAGGGGGTCGACGTCACCACGCCCTTCCGTCGCATGTTCTACGACGAGATGCTCGACCGGTACGGGTCGGACAAGCCGGACCTCCGGTACGGGATGGAGCTCTCGACGCTCACCGACGTCTTCGCGGGCTCCGGGTTCACGGCGTTCGCGAAGGTCGCGGCCGACGGCGGCGTGATCAAGGGGCTCGCCGCTCCCGGCGGCGCAGCCCTCTCGCGGAAGGAGCTCGACAAGCTCGTCGAGGACGCGAAGGGCCGGGGCGCCGCCGGCCTCGTGTGGATCTCGGTCGAGGAGGGTGGAGCGCTGCGCTCGCCTGTGGAGAAGTTCCTGAGCGACCAGGAGCGGACCGGGATCCTCGAGCGCACCGGTGCCGGTGCCGGGGACCTGGTCTGCCTCGTCGCCGACCGGATCGACCGGACGAACGTCGCGCTCGACGGGCTCCGGCGGGACCTGGCCGCGCGGCTCGAGCTGATCTCGGAGGACCTCTGGGAGTTCGTCTGGTACTTCGAGCCGCCGCTGTTCGAGTGGAGCGATGACGAGGACAAGTGGGTCTCGAACCACCACCCGTTCACCGCACCCCTGACCGACGACCTCGAGCCCCGCACGGCGAAGGGCCGCGCCTACGACCTGGTCCTGAACGGGTTCGAGCTGGGTGGCGGCTCGATCCGGATCCACGATCCGCAGATCCAGGAGCAGGTCTTCGAGGTCCTCGGGTTGTCGCACGACGAGATCGAAGGCAAGTTCGGCCACCTGATCCGCGCGTTCCGGTACGGCGCCCCGCCCCACGGGGGGATCGCGATGGGCATCGACCGCTTGGCGATGCTGATGGCGGGGAAGGATGCGATCCGTGACGTCCAAGCCTTCCCGAAGGCGCAGTCGGGGGCCGATCCGTTGATGGGCGGGCCTTCGCCCGTCGACCCCGCGCAGCTCCGCGAGCTCGGCATCCGCGTGATTGAGCCGCCGCGGACGGAAGGAGAGCGCTGATGGCTTCGCTCGAGTCCGACGACCTCGAACTCCTCCTGGGGGAGAACTACGCATGGTTCGTGACGCTCGACCCGGACGGGTCGCCCGTCGCGTCGATCACCTGGGTGGACGCCGACGAACGCCACGTGCTCGTGAACACCGCCGAGGGCCGCCGGAAGGACCGGAACGCAGCACGCGACCCACGCGTGGTCGTCGCCGTGCAGGCGTTCGGCGATGCCTACCGGTGGATCTCCGTGGAGGGCATCGTCGAGGAGCGGCTCACGGGGCCCGAGGCCGAAGAGCACATCGACGCGTTGAGCCGTCGGTACGACCACGAGCCGTGGACGCCGAAGCCGGGGCAGGTCCGCGTGCTCTTCCGGATCCGTCCCAAGAACATCGTCCGGTACGACTGAGGCCGTGGCCGACGTTCCCCTCGCCGCCCGGATGCGTCCGCGGACGCCGGCGGAGTTCGTCGGGCAGACGCACCTCGTCGGACCCGGACGGGCGCTGACGAAGCTGATCGAGACGGGCGCGTTGCCCTCGCTGATCCTGTGGGGGCCGGCCGGCTCCGGCAAGACGACCCTCGCGTACCTGCTGGCCGATGCGGTCGGTGCACACCTCATGCAGCTCTCTGCCGTGAACAGTGGCGTCGGCGACGCGCGCAAGGTGATGGACGGCGCTCGCGGCGGTCTCTTCAAGACCGTGCTGTTCGTGGACGAGGTGCATCGGTGGTCGAAGGCGCAGCAGGATGTGCTGCTGCCGGCCGTCGAAGAAGGAACCGTGACGCTGATCGGTGCGACGACGGAGAACCCGTACTTCTCGCTGAACACCCCGTTGCTCTCCCGATGCCTGTTGATGCGCCTCGAGCCGTTGCCGCCGGACGATGTGGCCGCGCTCGTTCGGCGCGCGCTGAACGACGCCGAGCGCGGGCTCGGCGGACACGGCCTGTCGATCGCCGACGGCGCGCTCGAGCATCTCGTGACCATCTCGGGTGGGGACGCGCGGATGGCGCTCATGGGGCTCGAGGCCGCCGCGCTCGCGGCCCAGGCTGCCGGTGAGACGGAGATCACCCGAGAGGTCGCAGCGGACGCGGTGCAACGGAAGGCGGTCGTGTACGACCGGCAGGGCGACGCCCACTACGACGTGATCTCGGCGTTCATCAAGTCCATCCGGGGGTCGGACCCCGATGCTGCGCTCTTCTGGCTCGCTCGGATGATCGAGGCGGGGGAGGACCCGCGCTTCATCGCGCGCCGGCTGATCGTGCACGCATCGGAGGACATCGGGCTCGCCGACCCGATGGCCCTGCTGCAAGCCGTGGCCGCGGCACAGGCCGTCGAGCACGTCGGGCTGCCCGAGGCACGGCTGAACCTCGCCCAGGCGACCCTGTATCTCGCGCGTGCCGCGAAGTCGAACAGCGTCTACACGGCGATCTCGGCGGCGGTCGATGACGCCGCGTCGACCGACCCCGTCCCTACTCATCTCCGCGATACCTCCTACGCCGGGGCGAAGAAGCTCGGCCACGGGAAGGGGTACGTCTACCCGCACGACGAACCCGGCCACTGGACCGACCAGGAGTACCGTCCCGTCCGCTACCGAGGCAACCGCTATTACGAGCCCTCCGAGATGGGGGACGATACGAAGGACTGGCTGCCCGGGAGCGGTCCGGCCGGACCCTCCCGGCGGGATCCCTCGACCGGGTAGGCTACGGGGCTCCGGCCCGGGCACCCAGGAGGTACGAAGCATGGTCGCGACCGCAGGGGATACCGCGCTGATCATCGTCGCCGCCCTGTGGGGGGCCCTCGTCCTGTTCCTGTGTCTCGTTCTGGCGAACACGTTCCGCGTCCTGGAGAGCACGAAGATGACGATCGACGCGATGCGCGAGGAGACCGTTCCGCTGTTGCGTGAGGTCAAGACCTCGATCGAGAAGACGAACCGCGAGATCGACCGGGTGGACATCGTCTTGGAGTCGGCCGGATCGATCGTCGGGCGGGTCGAACGCCTCTCCGGGCTGATCGAGGAGGCCGCGACGAGTCCGATCGTGAAGCTCATCGCCTTGGGCGCCGGGGTCCGCAAGGGGTTCGCCAGGGCCGCTTCCAAGAAGCCGAAGAAGAAATAGGACCGGAGCGACGTGCGCCGGCCGTTCTGGGTCGCTCTGGGCGTCGGCTTCGGCGCCGCCGGCGCGATCCTCGTTTCCCGCTGGACCCGGCGGCAGGTCCAGCGTGCCAAGCCAGCAGCGATCGCGCGGGAGACACGCGGCGGTTTGCTCGAGCTCTCGAAGCTCGTCGCCGAGTCCGTGGAGGAAGGGAAGCGCGCCGCCGACGAGCGCGAACGAGAGCTCCGCGCGAAGCACGACGTCCCTGGTCCGGGCGCCTCCTGACCCGCCGGTAGACTCATCGCCGTGGAGGGCAACCGGATCCGTGAGCTGTTCCTTTCGTTCTTCGAAGAGCGTGAACACGTCCGCGTCCGCTCGTCGTCGTTGATCCCGCCGCCCGAGTCGGG